>Ga0307380_10000264_pt1 | contig 89840 bp, 84 predicted proteins | sample UN3MG_FD_202239 | JGI IMG/M metagenome (GOLD analysis project Ga0307380, IMG submission 202239) | Soil microbial communities from Risofladan, Vaasa, Finland - UN-3 | ecosystem: Environmental > Terrestrial > Soil > Coastal area > Acid sulfate soil | place: Finland: Risofladan, Vaasa | collected...
CGCCAACCTGACACCACGCAAATGCCTCGGCTACAAAACCCCCTTCCAGGCATTGCTCGCCGAACTTGGAAAAAACGTCCAAATCAGATTTGCTTAGGCCCGTTGCACTTCACAATAGAATCCACCATCTCCTTTTCAATGTCGGAAAGGATCGTGTAGAACTCGTCATTCTTTCCGCTCTTAGCAGTGTTCAAGTACTTGACTGCGCCCTCCCGCGCCATTTTGACCGGGCCAGTCCGCGAATTTGCCTGTGCGGCACATGGGCTCTGGCTCATTTTATCCCTCTTTCCGCTTTTGGCGTGTTTTGGCTTTATTGGCAGGGTTTTTTGGTGGCACGACTTTACTGAAGGCCCGCTCGAAGGCTTTAGGGTCTTCATCGCAGCCAAGCTCGCGGGCCTTCTTGCGGAAGGCCTCGACCTGCTTTATTGATGTTTGATTCTCTTTAGTTTTTTTCACGGGCTTGTGTATACCTGGGATACTAGCTACTAGAGATTGCGCCTACTACCCGAATCCGTTCATAAAAGGAAACGCCCCACCGAGCGATTCGACGGGGCGTCCCAATAAGGGGGCGTGGCGGAACGGTAGACGCAGCGGTCTTTAAAACCGTAGCCTGACAGCATGTGGGTTCGAGTCCCACCGCCCCTACACACCCGGAGGCTCTCCCTAAAGGAGAGCCCTTTTCATTAGCGCGATGATTCGCCCGAGTCGAATCTCTCAAATCCGACTCGCCATGGCAAGACTAATAAGGCACTTTTAAGCGCCTTTTTAGTATGCGTGGGTGCAATGGCGACGATAGGCCGCCCTCCGAAGGAGGGAGAAACCGAGACGCTCAAACTCACTATCCCGAAGCCTTTGCATGCCTATCTCCTCAAACTGGCACGCGAAAGCTACGCTGGCGCCTCAGTAGGTGAAGTAGTCAACCACTTGCTGAAACTGAAGATCGCTGAATTGGGCGCACACCTGAAAGTGCCCGAGGATGCGCCGGTCATCGACGGTAGCGCCGATGCCAAGAAGAAGAAAAGCCGGGCAGAATGAGTTGTCGCCACCTGGGCTGCGACAGCGGCTTTGCAGTCTATGCGCGATATGTCAGACGCTTACCGCTAATGCCGCGCAACGCCGTCTCGGCGCGCTCACCATCCGTAATCTTGCGCTCGTTGTAGCGGAAGTCGAACTCGGCCAGATAGCGATGCAGATGCTTCTCGCTGCAATGCTGGTAGACGCCCTTCATGCCGCGCTTGAAGATCGAGAAGAAGCCTTCGACCGTGTTGGTATGAATGACGCCATAGCCGTACTGGCCCTTCGAGTGACGCACGATCTCATGGCCCGCAAAGCCCGCGCCAAGGTGTTTGTAGTGACCGGCATCGTCGGTCATCATCACCGTCTCTTTGGCGATGTTCTTGCGGACAATCGGAATGATCGTCTTGCCGTCAACGGCATCGACCTTGAACGAGCGAGCTTTGCCCGTCGCACGGTCAACCAGTGACAGCACCTTGAACTTGTGGGCGTAGCCACGACCCTTGCGCTCGCCTTTGCCCTTCTTGGTGTAGTCGCGGCCGATAAAGGTCTCGTCGCTTTCCACGATTGAGCCTTCGCCACCGAACGGGGCGAGATCGCCAGTCCGCATGGCCTCACGAATACGATGCGACAGGAACCACGCGCTCTTGAGTGTTACGCCTAAGGTCCGGTGAAGCTGATTAGAGCTAATGCCCTTCTTGCTGGAGCACATGAGGTGGATCGCCTGTAGCCACAGGTGCATGGGGATATGCGAATCCTCCATGATCGTGCCGACCTTGACCGTGAAGGGCTTCCGGCACGCGTAGCACTTATAGACGCCTAGGCGGGTGCTCTTGCCCTCTAGCTTGCCGATCCGCTCATTCCCGCCACAGCGCGGGCAAACAGGGCCGGACGGCCAAACGTGAGCCTCCACGAATTTGTAGGCTTCGGCTTCGCCTTGGAATTGAGGCTGAGTAAGAACGGATTTCATGGCGATCCCCATTACGTACCCACTATATAGGTTGTGGGCCTGGGTACGTCAAGGACAATATCGCCAAAAGAAAGGCGCCCAACCGCTGCGCGTGGTTGGGCGCCAGAAGCGCGTGTTTTGCGCGCGCGTGCCGGGAGGGAAGCCGGCACGGGCGGACCACATCTTCGGCTAGACGGGGGGCACTACCGATGAAAAGCGATGTGGACCGCTTCTGCTTCAACAAATATGAGCCTTCCGCGCCGATTTCAACCGCTGCGGGGCAAAAAAATTAATGGGTCGTAAATTTGGGCTTGTCGCCGTGGCTAAGACCTTGATATAGCTATTGTTCTCGACTCGCGTTAACGAATTTGTGAGCGGAGCGGCTGGCCCGCTATATCCCTTGAAACCTCACCGGAACGGCGAAAACGACACTTTCGCATTGAAGAAATCGGCCGCCACCTTGCGTCCTGGGACCACGTCGTTGACCGTGACCGTGGTGGCCAGCCCCTGGGCGTCGGTAATGACCCACTGCTTCAGCGTCATCTCCGGCTCGGTGTCGAAATAGAGCTTGATCTGGCCCGCCGCGTCTCCCTTCTTGTCCTCAAGCGCGACGCCAAGCAATCCCTCGTCGCTCTCGACGCCGACGATACGGGCATCGCGCGCGAGATCCACGCCTTCGCCGAGGAGAAGGCGGAAGGGCGTCGAAGCGAGCGGATATTTTTCGATGGTCTTGAGGTCTGAATCCTCGATGGCGAGGAACGCCCCATCGGCCACGACGCGCAGAGCGCTCGGCGGGGCATAGTCGAATCTCAGTTTGCCGGGACGCTGCACATAAAAGCGGCCCGTGGCGCGCTTGTTGTTGGCGTCGACCTGCTCGAAATTGCCCTGCAGATTGGTGATGCCGTTGAAATAGTCGTTGATGCGCTGGACGGCCGCCGCCTGCTGCTCGCCGATCAGCGGCGTGGGGCCAGCAGCCGCCTCAACCGCGGCGTCCCAGCCAGCCCCCTCGTCGGCGGCACCCTGATCGACCTCGGGGGACGCGGACGTATCGCCGGGCTCGGGCACCGCCGCGTCATAGGGGTCTTGCGCCTCTGGCGTCGGGATGGCGCCGGTGGTCGCTGGCGCCTTCGGCACCGTGGTGGTGCTGTCCTCGGCCAGCGCCAATCCGGCCGAGAGGCAGAGCGCCAATGACAGGCTCGAGCAAAGCCCTGCGGTTCTTAGGCGCATAGATGACCCCCTCATGGACCGGGCGCGCGCGATGGTGTCTAGCAGCTAGCGATAGATGATTCCGCCAAATCTGGTCAACTTCTTGGCGGGGTGAGCATCTTTAGCACACCCGCTTGGCTAGTAGGGGGTGACGGCCTCGTCTCCGACCAGAATCTCCCGTTTGCCGGCATGATTGGCGGCGCCGATCAGGCCTTCATTCTCCATACGCTCGATCAGCGTCGCGGCGCGATTATAGCCGATGCCGAGCCGCCGTTGCACATAGCTGGTCGAGACCTTGCGGTCCTTGAGCACGATGGCCACGGCTTGGTCGTAGAGCTCGTTGCCCGAATCGCCATAGTCCTCGCCCTCCGGGCCAGATTCTCCGTCGTCGCCGGCTTCCTCCTCGGTCACGGCCTCGAGATAGTCCGGCACGCCTTGCTTCTTCAAATGGCGGACGATCTTCTCGACCTCCTCGTCGGCCACGAACGGCCCATGCACGCGCATGATGCGTCCGCCGCCGGCCATATAGAGCATGTCGCCCTGACCGAGCAGTTGCTCCGCCCCCTGCTCGCCCAGAATGGTGCGGCTGTCGATCTTCGACGTCACCTGGAAGCTGACCCGGGTCGGGAAATTCGCCTTGATCGTGCCGGTGATGACGTCGACGCTCGGGCGCTGCGTTGCCGTGACGAGATGGATGCCGGCGGCGCGCGCCATCTGGGCGAGCCTCTGTACCGCGGACTCGATGTCCTTGCCCGCCACCATCATCAGATCGGCCATTTCGTCGACGATGACGACGATGTAGGGCATCGTCTCGTAGTCCATCTCCTCCTGCTCGTAGACGGCGCGGCCGGTGGTGCGGTCAAAGCCGGTCTGCACCGTCCGCGTCAGCTGCTCGCCCTTGGCCTCCGCTTGCAGGATGCGGCTGTTGTAGCCCTTGATGTCGCGCACGCCCAATTTGGACATGCGTTTGTAGCGCTCTTCCATCTCGCGCACGGTCCATTTCAGCGCGACCACGGCCTTTTTCGGATCGGTGACCACCGGCGCCAGCAGATGCGGGATGCCGTCATAGACCGACAGCTCCAGCATCTTCGGGTCGATCATGATGAACTTGCACTGTTCGGGAGAGAGCCGGAACAGCAGAGACAGGATCATGGTGTTGATGCCGACCGACTTGCCCGATCCCGTCGTGCCGGCGATCAGGAGATGCGGCATGCGGGCGAGATCGACGACCACGCCCTCGCCGCCGATATTCTTGCCCAGCGCCAGCGCCAGCCTCCCGTCGGTCTCCTGGAAGTCGGGGGATTCAAGCAGCTCGCGCAGGACCACGATCTCGCGGCGGTCGTTGGGAAGTTCGATGCCGATGGCGTTGCGGCCGGGAACCACGGCCACGCGCGCGGCAATGGCGCTCATGGAGCGGGCGATGTCGTCGGCGAGGCCGATGACGCGGGAGGATTTCGTTCCGGGCGCCGGCTCCAGTTCATACAGCGTCACCACCGGGCCGGGACGAACATTGGTGATGTCGCCCTTGACGCCGAAATCCTGCAATACCCCTTCGAGCTCGCGCGCATTTTCCTGCAAGACCTCGTCGCTGATGCCGCGGCCTTTGAGCGAGCGGGGCTGTTGCAGGAGCTTGAACGGAGGCGCCTCGTAAGGCGTGTCGGCATGCTGCATGCGGCGAATGCCGGTATGCTTCTTCTTGTCCCCCTTGGTCCGGGTGATGCGATAGGCCGGCTCGGTGACGTCGATATCCTCGCCGCCCTCGTCCCCGTCATAGTCCTCGTCTTCCTCCTCATCGAGGTCGAAGGGCTCGGCGTCGAAGGTGGGCTCGATCCGCCCATCGGGACCAGGCTCGGCCCAAGCCACATCCTGACCGGGTGTGGGGCGGTCGTCGTCGAAATCCGGGACGTCGTCGGGCTCTTCCTCGCGCGCCTTCCAGGCGAAGCCGCGCTTGATCTTGGCGCTGGTATGGATGGCGGCATGCATGGCGGCGCCGAGAGAGGCATTGGCCCATTCCGCCGGGATCTTGGTCCTCGGCGCCCACAGGGCGATCAGCGAGGAGGCGTTGGTGCCGCAGGCGAAGAGGAGCATCGAGGTGCCGGCCATCAGGAAGGCCAATCCGGCCACGAAATAGGCCGCCGCCGCCGGCAGCACGCCGATGAACAGCGCGCCCGCCATGAAGAAATCGCCGAGAATGCCGCCAAGGCCATTGGGCAAAGGCCAGCTTTTCGGCTGGGGCAGCGCCGAGAAGGCCGCGGCCAGCAGCAAGACGGCGACCGGCCAGACAAACAGCCTCGCCCGGCGTCGCTCGGGCATCGTCCGGAACATGAGATGCGCCCCCCAGGCCGCGAGCGGCAAGAACAGGACGATCGAGGCCAGGCCGAGAGACTGGATGGTGAGGTCGGCGACGGTGGCGCCCCAATGGCCCAGTACATTGCGGGGGGAGGCTTGAGTGGCATTGTTGAAACTCGGGTCGTAGATCGACCAGGTGGCGAGGCTGGCCCAGGCGGCGCAGGCAATGGCCACGACGCCGATGCCGTAGGTTCCAAGCATGATCCGCCTCAAACCCGACTCAACCGAGCCGGGCAGCAGGCGCCGCCGCTCTTTTTGTGTGCGTTTTCTGGCCATTCCCTAACCCAAATTAACAACCATCCGCGCCAAAGCCTCGCTCGTGGTCTGGGGGTCGTGCACGAGCGCGACCCTGACGTGGTTCGCGCCAGGATTGGCCCCGCCAACTCCCTCACGGGCGAGATAGGCTCCCGGTAGCAGTCTGACACCACACCCTTTCCAAAGGGTTTTTACCGCGGCCTCGCCGCCGCCATGACCCGCCATGTCCAGCCACAGGAAAAAGCTCCCTTCCGGGCGCCTGTAGCCGAAGCGGCCCCCAAGCAGGGCGTCGGCAATGTCAAAATTCTGCCGGTACAGCGCCCGACCCTGGCTGACATGCTCCTCGTCCGACCAGGCCGCGGCGGAAACATGCTGGATCGGCAGCGGCACCTGCGGCGCGGCGACGTTGCGGAAGCGGGCGAAGGGCGCGATGAAGCCAGGATCGCCGGCGACGAAGCCGGAGCGCAAGCCCGGCAAGCCAGACCGTTTGGACAAAGACTGGAACGCGACCACATTGGTCAGCGTGCGGTCGGCGGCGAACGCGGCCTCGAGCGCACCCGGGGGCGGGAGGTGGCTATAGATCTCGGAATAGCATTCGTCGGCGAACAGCATGAAGTCGAAGCGGCGGGCCAAGGCCACCGCGTGCGCGAGATAGAGGCGGCTCGCCACCGCGCCTTGCGGGTTCGACGGCGAGCAGAGATAGAAAGCCACGGTGCGGCTCAGCAGCGCGTCGTCGATGGCGTCGAGGTCGGGCAGGAAATTCGTCGCCTCCGAGCAGGGGAGAAACACAGGCTCCGCCCCGGCCGCTGCCGCTGCGGCAGCGTAGGCTTGGTAGAACGGGTTGGGGATCAGCACCGCCGGTCGCGTGGCTGACGGCTTGCGCGCCAGCGCCGGGAAGATGGCGGAGAACAACCCCTCCCTGGAGCCGTTCAGCGGCAGCACCTGCGCGCTGGGGTCGATCCGGCCGGCAAGCGTGGGATAGCGCCGCCCGAGCCAGGAAGTGATGGCCTCGCGCAAGGCCGGGATGCCGCGGATGGGTGGATAGCGCCCGAACTCGGCAAGATGGCGCTCGAGCGTGGGACCAAGAAAGGCGGGAATGAGGGCCCGCGGCTGGCCGAGCGAAAGATCGATGGGTGGCGCTCCGGGGTCGATGCCTTGGAGCAAATTGGCGAGGCGCGCAAAGGGTGAGGCGACGAGGCCGTCGAGATCGGTGAGCCCAGAGTGAGTCGCCATGCGTCCGGTGTTACGGGAAGGCGGCGCTCGCGGCAATCTCTGGGCGTGGCGACCGGACAAAAAAAGCCCCGGCAACGCGCCGGGGCTCAAGGACAGAGCCGAAGTCAAGGGAGGTAGACCCCCGCTCTAAATGCGACAGCCCGAATTGTCCCTCGGATCGGTCAGTGCGGGCGCGCTATTGGACGACCTCTCCATGCAGGTTGATGTCCAGCCCTTCGACCTCCGCTGCCTGCGTGACTCTGATGCCAACGAGCATGTTGACGACGATCAGGATGACCAGGGTGGCGAGGCCGGACCAGACCACGGTGGCGAGGATGCCTTCGAGCTGAGTGAAGACCTGTCCTGGGTTGCCTTCGAGCAGACCCGGCGTGCCGCCAATGGCTTCGACGGCGAAGACACCCGTCAGCAACGCGCCGATGATGCCGCCAATGGCGTGGATGCCGAACACGTCGAGCGAGTCGTCATATCCGAGCCTCCGCTTCACCGTCGTGGACATGAAGAAGCACCCGACACCGGCTGCGGCGCCGATCCAAAGTGCGCCAATCGGTCCGACGAAGCCGGACGCCGGCGTGATGGCGACAAGTCCGGCAACCGCGCCGGAGATGATACCGAGCACGCTCGGCTTCTTGTGCACCATCCACTCGGCCAGCATCCAGGCGATCGCCGCCGCGGCGGTCGCGATCTGGGTGACGGCCATGGCCATGCCGGCGGAGCCGTTGGCTGCAACCGCGGAACCGGCGTTGAAGCCGAACCAACCGACCCACAGCAAGGCAGCTCCGGTCACGCTATAGACGAGGTTGTGCGGCGCCATGTTCTCGGAGCCGTAGCCGTAGCGTTTGCCGAGATAGAGCGCGCAGACCAGGCCGGCGATACCGGCGTTGATGTGCACCACCGTGCCGCCGGCGAAGTCGAGGACCCCGGCATTGGCCAGGAAGCCGCCGCCCCACACCCAGTGGGTGATGGGGGCATAGACGATCAGCGACCACAGCAGCATGAACAGCAGACAGCCAGAGAACTTCATGCGGTCGACAAACGCGCCGATGATGAGAACCGGCGTGATGATGGCGAAGGTCAACTGGAAGGTGAAGAACACCGTTTCAGGAATCGTCCCCTGCAGCGAGTCCTTTCCGATTCCCGCCATCATCGCTTTGGACAACCCGCCGACATAGGCGTTAAGCGAGCCGCCATCGGTGAAGGCGAGGGAATAGCCGGCCACCATCCAAACGATGGTGACGAGGCAGGTAATGGCGAAAGACTGCATGACGACGGACAACACGTTCTTCTTGCGGACCATGCCGCCATAGAACAGAGCCAGCCCGGGAATCGTCATCATCAGCACAAGCGCGGTCGAGGTCAGCATCCACGCCGTGTCACCCGTATCGAGTGTCGGCGCCGCTGCCTCTTCAGCAGCTTGAGCGATCGCTTCAGGCGCATCCTGAGCGAACGCCGGGTCGATATGGAACAGCGCCATCACAACGAGCGCTGCGACCACACCGAATGCAAATTTGGCAAGGGTCACCATCTAATTACCTCCCCCTCTTAGAGCGCGGATTCGTCAGTTTCGCCGGTGCGAATGCGCACCGTCTGCTCAACCGGAACGACGAAGATCTTGCCGTCGCCGATTTGGCCGGTCTTGGCCGCGGCGACGATGGCGTCGACGGCCTTTTCGACCTGGTTGGTCGGCACGACGACTTCGATCTTGATCTTGGGCAGAAAGTTCACGGCGTATTCCGCGCCCCGGTAGATCTCCGTATGGCCCTTTTGCCGGCCGTACCCTTTGACTTCGGTTACGGTCATGCCTTGCAGGCCGAGCTCGGTGAGGGCTTGGCGCACCTCATCGAGCTTGAATGGCTTGATGATTGCCATCACCAGCTTCATCTGTTCACCCCTCCTTGTTGCGGCATTCCCTTATGGCCATTCGCCGCGTCAACCCAAACGCAGAGTCAAGCCTCGTGCCAACTCGAAGAAATCGCTGCGATTCGTTGTGTTTTGGGGGTTTTTCTAGGCAGACCGGGGGGCTCGGGTCCGCCTCATGCACGCAATGATGCGTAAATACTAAGCAACTATCCCAATTTGCGCAGAACTTAGGCAGCAGTCACCCGGATCGGCGCTCGCGTACGAGGCCTTCCTGCGCCGTGGAGGCCACAAGCTCGCCGGAGCGGGTGAAAAGGCTGCCGCGGCAGAAGGCGCGGCCACCCCCGGAACTGGGGCTGTCCTGGGCGTAAAGCAGCCAATCGTCGGCCCTGAAGCTCTGATGGAACCAGATGGCGTGGTCGAGACTCGCAAGCATGAGCGAGGGGTCGAAGACGAAGCGGCCATGGGCGATGAGCGCGGTGTCGAGCAGGGTGAAATCGGAGGCGTAGGCCAGCACGCACTGATTAAGCGGGAGGTCGTCTCCGAGGCTCCCCGTGGCCCTGATCCAGACCTGCTGCGTCGCGACGCGCTTTTCCGGCGAGAGATAGCGGGTGAGGTCGACGGGACGGATCTCGATCGGCCGCTCGCGCTCCCAATAGGTCCTGACCTGCGGCGGCAGCCGGTCGATCAAGAGGTCCTTCAGCTCGGCCTCGCTCGGCAGCGATTCGGGCGCGGGCACCTCCGGCATTTGCATTTGGTGCGACAAGCCCTCCTCGAATTTGTGAAAGGACGCGCCCATGGAAAAGATCGCGTGGCCATGCTGGATCGCCACCACGCGCCTGGTGGAGAAGCTGCCGCCGTCGCGAATGCGGTCGACCTCGTAGATGATCGGCAGCGAGGGATCGCCTGGCCGCAAAAAATAGCCATGCAGCGAATGGGCGGTACGGTTCTCGACGGTGCGATAGGCGGCGACCAGCGCCTGGCCGATCACCTGGCCGCCGAAGACGCGCTGCCAGCCGACCTGCGGGCTCACGCCACGGAACAGGTTCTGCTCGAGCATCTCGAGGTCGAGGATGGCAAGAAGCTGGTCGAGGGCGCGGCTCATACCCGCCCTTTACCAGTTTCGGGTGGAAAGCGGAACGCGTCAGATGCGTGCTTGCCGAGCAGGGGTGAGGGCGGGTTAGGTTATAGACCGGCAGGAAATTTTTGCGAGCAAATGGCGAAGATCGACCGATACGACATGATCATTGCCGGCGGCGGCTTTGTCGGCATGACGCTGGCGCTGGCCCTTGCCCAGCTTGCGCCCAGGGGCTTTTGCGTGGCGCTCGTCGACGCCGAGCCTCCGCAACGCGACAACATCGACGCTCGCGCCTCGGCCCTCTCGGCCGCGAGCAAGAGCCTTCTCTCCGTGCTCGGCATCTGGCCGCATCTGGCCGCAGGCGCGCAAGCCATCGACAGCATCGAGATCACCGATAGCGCGTTGGACGCAGGCCGCCGGGAGCATCTGCTCGGCTTCGATGACGAGCTTCGGCCGGGCGAGGCCGGCGCCAGCATGATCGAGAACGCCGATCTGCACCGCGCGCTGAGTGCAAGCCTCGCCAGCGAGCCCGCGATCGAGATCATCGCGCCTGACAGCGTCACGGGCTTTGTCAGCGGTGCGGTCGATGTTGCCGCCGCGCTCGCGAGCGGGAGCGAGATCCGCGCGCAACTTCTCGTCGCCGCCGACGGCCGGCGCTCGCGCTTAAGAGAGCGCGCTGGGATCAAATGCGTCGGCTGGACCTATGCGCAGATCGGCATCGTCACCACCGTCAAACATGCGCAGCCCCATGGCGGCAGGGCCGTGCAGCATTTCCTGCCGGCGGGCCCTTTCGCCATTTTGCCACTCAAGGGCAATCGCTCCTCCATCGTCTGGACCGAGGACAAGGCGACGGGCGAAGCCATCATGGCCGGTGACGAGGAGAATTTCGTGACGGAGCTCGCCAAGCGCTTTGGCCACGAGCTCGGCACCATCGCCCTCGACGGTCCGCGCCAATCCTTTCCCCTCGCGCTGCAAATGGCGCGCGGCTTCGTCGCCGACCGGCTCGCGCTCGTTGGCGATGCCGCGCACGCGGTCCATCCCCTCGCCGGCCAAGGCCTCAATATCGGTTTTCGTGACGTCGCCGCGCTGACCGAGATCGTGGTCGAGGGCCTCCGTCTCGGATTGGATATCGGCTCGCCGGCCTTGCTTGAGCGCTACGAGCGCTGGCGAAGATTCGACAGCGCCCTTTCGGCCACGGCGATGGACGGATTGAACCGGCTGTTCTCCAATGACAGCGTCCCGCTGCGGAGCTTGCGCGATCTCGGGCTTGGCATCGTCGACAAGACGCCGTGGCTCAAGCGGCTGCTCGTGCGCGAAGCGGCAGGCGTCGGCGGCAACGTCCCGCGCCTGCTCAAGGGCGAGCGCCCTTGATCGCCGACTAAGCCCCGTCGAGCTTGCGGGCTTCTTCTGGGAGCATGATGGGGATGCCGTCGCGGATCGGATAGGCGAGACCCGCCGCGCGGCTGATCAGTTCCTGGCGCTCTGCATCGTAATCGAGCGAGGTCTTGGTCAGCGGGCAGACAAGAATCTCCAGCAGCTTCGGATCGAGCTTCGCCCGGGACTCTTCTGTGTTCGTCACCTTTGCCACTCCTTCGCCGGAAATTTATTCATTGCAGCGACGTTCCCGAACCGTCGTCGCGCGCTGCGAGCTCCATCTCGGCCAGCGCCACGAGCGCTTCGGCCCTGGCCTTCAGATCCTTCGCCTCGAGCAGCGCCTGTTTCTCCTCCGGCCCGTAGGGGCTCAAGATCGACAGCGTGTTGACCAGCCGCTCATTGCTGGCGCTGTCGATGCGGTCCCAATCGGCGGCGAGATTGTTGGCGATCAGATAGTGTTTCAAAGTCTCGAGCAAGCGCGGGCGATCAACATCGTCTTCGCCATGACCGCTGGTGAAGTCGGCGGCATAGGGCGCAAAATCCACCTGGCATAGCCGAAAGGGATGCTCCGAGGCGAAATCATCCGAGACCTCGAAGCGCGCGATGCCCGCCAGTGAAATCAGCACGCGGCCGTCGTCGCCTTCGTTGAAGGAGGCGATGCGCCCGGCACATCCCACCCGCCGCAGAGGGAAGCTCTTGCCGGGCGGCGACTCGCTCCGCCCTGCGTCCGGCGCCGGTTGCACGATGCCCATCAGCCTGTCGCTGCCAAGCGCGAAGTCGAGGAGGGCGAGATAGCGCGGCTCGAAGACATTCAACGTCAGCGTGGCGCGAGGCAGGAGAATTGCCCCGCGCAGCGGCAGCAGCGGCAGCACGCGCGGCAAATCTGCGACGGCTCGATATCGCTCAGTTACCCCAATCGGTAAGGCTCCTTGCCCTTACGCAAACAACACCGACGACAGCTTCTGGCGGCCCAAGATCGTGGCTGGATCGTCCGCGCCCCAGGCATCGAAGAGCTGGAGCAGCTGCTTGCGCGCCGCGTCGTCGTTGAACGCACGATCCTTGCCGATGATGGTGAGCAGTGCGTCCAGCGCGCTCTGCCGGTCGCCTTTGGCGTTCAGCGCCAGCGCCAGATCGAAACGGCTCTGCGTGTCATTCGGATTGGCGTCGACCTTGGCCCGCAATTCCTCCACGTCGCCGGCGGTCGCCGCCTTCCGCGCCAGCTCCAGGCTCGCGCGCGCGCTTGCAACCGGGGCGCTGTCGGCTTTGGCCGGGGGCACGAGCGCAAGCGTCTGCTCGGCGCGTGCCAGGTCGCCGGTCTTGATGTAGCACTTGGCCAGTCCAGCGGCGGCCTGCGCATTCTCCGCGTCCTTTTGCAGCGCCTCACCGAACAGCTGGGCGGCCGTGTTGGCGTCCCCCGCCGCGAGCGCCGCCTCGGCTGTCTCCAGATCGCCGGCGGCGGTTGCCGCGTCATCGCCGAGGATGCGGGCGATGAATTCTGTGACGCGCGCTTCCGGGAGCGCGCCCATGAAGCCGTCGACAGGCTTCCCATCCTGGAAGGCGAAGACCGCCGGAACTGACTGAACGCCCATCTGGCCCGGGATCTGGGGATGCTCGTCGATATTGAGCTTGACCAGTCTGACCGCACCCTTGGCGGCGCGGACGGCCTTTTCTAGAATGGGCGTGAGTTGGCGGCAAGGGTCGCACCAGGGCGCCCAAAAATCGACCAGGACCGGAACCTCGCGCGAGGCTTCGACGACGTCGCTCATGAAGTCCTTGGTGGTGGTGTCCTTGATGAGGGCGGCGCCGGCCGGTCCGGCGCCGCCCTCGCTGAGGATAGGAGTATCCATGCTGCTGCTCGCTCATTTCGGGCCCGGAAGCCTAGACCCCGAGGCGTAACCACGCCAAGTCTCGACCCAGGCCAGGGTGCTTGCCTAATCTCGTGGGGAAGATGGGCCGCTACGGAGAATTTCGCAACTTGCCTTTGGCGGCGAAGCGGCTCTTGCCGCCAAGTCCGTAAAGAAAATTTCTCTCTCCTCACGCCGCAAGGCGCAGGAGCCGGGGCTCATGGCCGCAGGCGCGGATAAAGCGCAGCAGGTCCGGCGTCGCCAGCCGCGTCGTCGCACTATTCACGAGCGGATGAAAATTGACCTCGGCGAAAGCGAGAAGGGCTTCATCGACCACCACGGTGACGCGGGCCTCTGGATCGTTGATCAGCGCGAACGGCGTCACCGAGCCCGGGGTCACGCCAAGCAGGGCCAGGAGCAGCTCCGGCTTGCCGAAGCTGAGGCGGCCGAGCCCAAGACGTTCAGCCACCAGCTTCAGATCGACGCGCGTATCGTCCTTGGCCGCGACGAGGAGCGCGCGGCCATCCTTGTCGGTGAGGAACAAATTCTTGGTGTGGGCGCCGGGGATGCTCGCGCGCAAAGCTCGCGATTGCTCGACCGTGAACATCGGTTCGTGCTCGACCGTGGCCGAGACGATGCCGAGCTCTTCGAGCCGGGCAAAAAGCCGCGCCCGATGCGCGCTCTCCGATTCTTGCTTCACCTCTCCCGGTCCAACCAAGTGCTTGATCCTCCAAATGTTCTGCGCACCCAGCAGCGCACGGTGCGTCCTATAGACATCGAAACGCCGATCAACTACAAACGCCACCTGGCGCCTTCAAGCGCGAACCAACGGTTCGTCAGATGCGCGAAGGGAATACCGGATCGCGGGTGTAGCTCAGGGGTAGAGCACAACCTTGCCAAGGTTGGGGTCGTGGGTTCAAATCCCATCGCCCGCTCCAATCAAAACGATTGGTTAGCCGGTACATCGGTCGGTGAACTAGATAGGTCGCTGACGACTAGCCAGTAGGAGGTCCCCGCAACCGCGCCTGTCCATTTGTCAGCGGTTGGAGTGTGAGCCCTTACCAGGAGCGCCGAATGAGAGAAGACCGCGCGCCTCACCCATTGATCACACGTCGCCTGTTGCTTGGCGCCGGCGCCATGGGCGGGCTGGCTCTCTTGGCCAAACCCAGCTGGGCCGAGACCATGGTGGATCTGCCTCTGCCGGGTGGTCCTGGGCAACGGTCGATCAGCACCGCTTTTCCCGAAAAGGGGGCGATGATCCTGCAGCGGACCCGGGCCCCCTTGCTCGAAACCCCCTTCGATGTCTTCGACCAGGGCGTATTCACGCCGAACGACCGGTTCTATGTCCGCTGGCACTGGCCGGTGATTCCGGTCTCCGTCGACGCCGAGACCTTCGCCCTGAAAATTGGCGGTCATGTGAACAAGCCGCTCTCGCTCTCGCTCAAAGACCTATTGAAGGACTTTCCGCGGGTGGAGCTTGCGGCCGTAAACCAATGCTCGGGCAATTCGCGCGGCTTTTTCGAGCCACGCGTGGCCGGCGGCGAATGGGCCAATGGCGCCATGGGCAACGCGCTTTGGGCCGGCGTCCGGCTGAAAGACATCCTCGATCGCGCCGGCGTCAAATCAGGCGCGGTGCAGGTGCGGTTTACCGGCCTCGACCAGGCACTCGGGCCGGAAGCCCCGCGCTTCGTCAAGTCGCTGGATCTCGATCACGCCCGCGACGGCGAGGTGATGATCGCTTATGCGATGAACGGTGCGCAGCTGCCGCTGCTCAATGGCTTCCCCTTACGGCTCGTCGTGCCCGGCTGGTTTTCGACCTATTGGATCAAGATGCTCGACGACATCGAGGTCCTCGACCAGCCAGACACCAATTTCTGGATGAAGACGGCCTACAAGATTCCCGACACCCCTGGCGCCGACATGAAGCCGGGCGAGACGGGCGTGCCCATGGTGCCGATCAGCACGATGATCCCCCGATCCTTCCTCACCAATCATAGCTCAGGCGAGACGGTCGCGGCCGGCGCGCCGCTGCTGGTGCGGGGCATCGCCTTCGGCGGCGATTGCGGTGTCGAGCGCGTGGACATCTCGACCGATGGCGGCAAGACCTGGATTTCGACGGAGCTCGGAAAAGACGAGGGCAAATACGGTTTCCGCCAATGGCAAGCGAGCCTGACGCCAGAGCCGGGGAATTTCAGCGTGATGGTCCGCTGCACCAATGAGAACGGCCTGGCGCAGCCCGGCACGGCGAATTGGAATCCGGGCGGCTATATGCGCAACGTCATCGAATCCACCGACCTCGTCGCGGCTTGAGGAGGATCAGGCAATGCCTCGTAGCCGGCTTTTGGCCATCGTCCTGTTGGGTTTCGCCTCGATGCCGCCGGCCGCCCTGGCCGAGGCGCCGCTCGAGCTGAAATCGGTGACGGTCGAGCTGCCCTTCGGCGACAAGGTCTTTCCGCGCGCCCCCGGAGCGGACGAGGTCAGCCGAAATTGCCTCTTCTGCCACTCGGCCGGCATGCTGCTCTACCAGCCGGCCTTGTCGAAATCGGCCTGGATCAAGATCATCGACAAGATGATCGACGTCTACAAAGCCCCGGTGGTCGAGGCGGACATCCCCGCCATCGTCAATTATCTGACCGACCTCGAAGCCAAATAGGCCCTGCTCTTACCGGAATAGCCAGCGCATGCATCCGCCGGACTCTGGCCCGCGGCGGGCGCACGCTTAGCTTGGTCGCCCGCCTCATGGCGGCGGCACTCATTTGCAGACGTGGAGCGAATTCCGGTCTTGCAGGTCGAGATGAAAATGGGTGCGGTGAATGTCGTTGGCCTCGGGGCCCAGCACCGTGGTGAACACCTCGCAGGCGCCCTGATGCACGCGGCGCAGGAATTTCGCCTGCGGCGTCGCCGTGAGATCGGGGGCCGGAACTTTGACTTCCGGCACGGCAGTGGCGTCATCGCTCTGGATCGGCGCGGCGGAACTGACGGACACCTGGATGATTTTCTGCTCGCCCTCGGGCTGTACGGCCATCTCGGCCGATGGCGCGCCGGCGGGGGGATCCTTGGCCGCGATCGGGATCAGCTTCGGTACGCCGGCCAGGTCGCGGCGCGTCGGACCCCAGCCCTGGGTGAGATCGACCCTTTGCCCATCGGCGAGGAGGAATACCGGCAGGTCGATCGCGTCGGCAAAGGCATGCTGGCTGCGGCGCGCGTCCGGCAGATTATAGAGATTCCGGCAGGCATAGGAGGAGCCCACGATCTGGGTCACGCGCGACCCAAGCACGGCGCGCGCGGCGGGCTGCACCGTATTGTCCAGCCAGCGGCTGAGCGCGACGACCATGGGGCAATTCATCACCAATGGCGGGTCGACCACGATCCTGCTCTTGCCGCCGATGCTGCGCAGGAGCACGGGGGCCGGGGTGCCGCAATCGGCGTCACGGAGCGGCGCGAGCGGGACCACTTGAGCGTTCACCGGCGCGAGCAGGTTCACGCATTCCATCAAGGCTGCACCCACCTCGGTTGGCGACCATCGCTCTGGACGTGCGGTGACCTGGGAGGCGTCGGATCCCTCCGTAACGCCAGCCGACAGGGCGCCAAGCGTGGGCGCCAGGGCAGCGCGCTGTGCCGATAGCCACGCCTGCTCCGAATAACTCGCAGCGCTGAGTGGAAGGTGAGACCAGAAGGGATGCTGCAAGGCTGAGCAGGCGGCCATGCCGATGATCGCCGCGACGGAAAGTGCCGCCGAGCAGTAGACCACGATCTTTCCGGACTGATCCATATCTGATCCGGAATCCCCCTTGAAGCGATGCCCGCCTCACGATGGCACTGGGAGATTAATCAATCGTAGTCGCGGCGAGACAGGCGCATGCGCGAGCCGTATCGATCGGCGAGGCGGCGCGTCTGAGGTCGAGACTTGAGCCTTTGCCCGAACTACCAGCTGCGCATGAACCAGGGCGGCCGATTGTAGTTGTAGTTTCGCCTGGTATCGGCGTTCCGGCGAGGCTTCCGCCGCACTTTCGGCGCGTCGTCGGAAGTATTGCTGACCTTGGCTTTGCCGGATGACTTGGCCAGAATCACGAAGTCGCCGCCCTTCGGCAGATTGGCCGAATTGATGCTGGTGTCGGCAACGATGAAGGTCGAGCCAGGGGTCAATCGCTCCGAAATCTTTTGACGGACATCGTCCGGGATTTCGAGGCGGTCGAGCGCACCTGAACCGTCCCCGCCTTCAGCGTCGACATCGATCACCGTCCAGCGAATGTTGGTGTCGCCGGGAGCAAACTTTAATGCGGTGTAGACATGGGTGCCTAGCGGCGCGTCCCCATTGCGGAACCCGACCGGAAGGTCGAACACATCGTCGAATTCTTGCCGCACGAAGAGATGCCCGGCAGGGGGCTCGCCCTTGCCCGCGACCTCGTACACCTTCTTCACCAGCTCATCGGTGAACGACCCAGTCGGCGGCATGTCGTTAGCGTCCTGGAACGCCTTGATGGCACGAATGGTGGCCCTTCCCATCGTGCCGTCAAAATTCAACTCGGGCAGATAGCCCTTTTCGGCGAAGATCTTCTGCACCCCGATGATGCGGTCGCGCTGGGTGCGGCGGGTAAGCAGCATGCGCAAGGGTGCCTCGGACCGGGGCTCGGCCGCCTGTGTCGCGGCAGCCGCGACGCCGGCATCGACTTTAGCCGCCGCCGCCGGGATCGTTGCCGGCGAAGGCGCATCGCCCTCGGTCGTGGTGGCGCTTCGGCTTTCGCTCTTGCCGGTTCCCTCGGCATCGGGCACGGCGTGGGTGGTGCGAGACTCGCGCGTGTCGGGCGTAATGGCGTGGATGCGGTCCGGGTCGTCTTTGTCGGCGCTGTCATGCGAGGCGGATGACAAATCGTTGTGAGGCTCCGCTCGGCCCTGTCCGCCACTGTCGACCGTCGTCGATCCCTCCGCTTTGGCCAGGATGACCGGGTTGGCCGCGGCCCTTGCGCTGGCCGGCCAGGCGGAATCAGACGATTCGTCGGACGGCGCCGGGTTCTCCTGCGCGAGCTTAGGCAGCGGTGGCGGCGGCAGGGGCTGGAACAGGTTCGGATGCTCGATCAGGGTCGGCTTTGGCCGCCCGAGCGTGGTGATCACATTGTCGCCCTTGGTCGTGATCTTGAACAGCTGGGGGGCGAAGGAATAGAGCAGGCGGATGCAGCCATGGGAGGCGGGATAGCCCGGCACGACACCGGCATGGAGCGCGGTTCCGGACCAGGTGATCCGGTTCATCCACGGCATCGGCGCGTTGCTATAGATATTGGAATGGTGCCACCGCTGCTTCTCCAGGATGCTGAACGCACCGATCATGGTGGGGTGCTGAGCAGTCCCGGTCGATACAGCCGAGCTGGTGACCAAGGTCGTGCCGCGATAGACGTCGATCTTCTGCTGGCCGATGGAGACGACGAGGGTCATGGGCTCGCCGTTATCGATGTCCACGATTTCGGCCGCTTGCGCTTTTTTTTGCTTGTTCGCTGCCTCGGCCGGCGTTGCGGCAACCAGCAGGGCGAGCGCCGCAATTCCAAGTCCTCGTACCGAATGTCGCGTTGCCCCTTGGGCAAATGCAACCATTACTTGTTTACTCACACGCTGCGTCAACCTACTCGTCCCCGTTCTTGATCGAACAACACTCATCCGGCAATAGCGTCCCCTTCACGGGGTGCTGCCCCCCTCGCGAATCATGCTAGGCGAGGCTAACAAATTTGGCCGCCAAAGCCTTCCGATTACCTAACATTCCGGGCCGTCCGTCAAAGATTTCGCGCGAAGGGCCGGTCTTGTGCAGGCGCGGAACAACCCCAAGCATCGCTTGCAGAAAAACCAATTGGCTGCGCGCCGGTCGCTGGCAAGACAGCCAACGGCCTTCGAATAAAGTTGGGTTTGTTCCATTCTGGCAACAGTTAGACCTCGGTCTCGGCCGGCTCAACGCCGACGCTTTCCGCCGGCCCTTGATGCAATTCCCAGTTGCTTCCGATCGGTCCGCTTGCGGCAGCGTCATAGTTAACCGGCACTTTGAGGTCGCACGAGGGCAAAGGTGGCTTGACCGAGACCGTCCGGCCCAACCGCGGCCAGCTCGACGCCGAAACCCCTTGCTTCATGGCCAACCCGCCCATACACCCAATGGCCGAACTTCAGGCATTCTGGGAGGTCACCATGTTGCCATTGGCGGGTCCGCGTTCGCGCGTATTTTCTCGCGCCCTCTGCGTGCTGGTGGCGGGTGTCATGCTCGCCGGCTGTGGCGTCAACACCATTCCCACGCTGCAGGAGCGGGCCAAGGCCGCCTGGAGCGAGGTCCTGAACCAGTATCAGCGCCGCGCGGACCTCATTCCCAATCTGGTCGAGACCGTGAAAGGCTTTGCCGCCCAGGAGAACAAGGTGTTGGTTGAGGTGGTCGAGGCACGGGCGAAGGCGACACAGGTTCAGCTTCCCGCCGACATCCTCACCAACCCCGATGCCTTCCAGAAATTTCAGCAGGTGCAAGGCCAACTCTCTGGAGCGCTCGCCCGCCTGCTCGCCGTGGTCGAGAATTATCCGGAGCTGAAGTCCAATCAGAATTTCCTGGCGCTGCAATCGCAGCTCGAAGGCACCGAAAATCGCATCGCCATCGCGCGGGGCGACTACATCACCGCGGTCAAGGACTACAACACCGAGCTCAGGACCATCCCCGGCCGCTGGTGGCGGGCGCTGCTCTATCCGGACGCGGAGGCCATGCAGAACTTCACCGTCGCCGAAGAGACCACTAAGGTGCCGGAGGTCAAGTTCTAGCGGGGAGCCGCAAACGAGGGCGAAGATGGCCTCCACCCCGTGGCGCCTGGGCCGGATCCTGTTCGGAGTCATGCTTGCGCTCTGGATCGGGCCCGCGGGTGCCGCCGAGCCCGACTTTCCTGCGCTGACCGGACGCGTCGTCGATGACGCAAATCTCCTGAGCCAGGCCGATCGGGCCGAGCTCGTCTCCGATCTCAAGGTGCTCGAGGATAAGAGCTCCGATCAGGTCGTGGTGGTCACGGTTCCCTCGCTGCAAGGCTACCCTATCGAGGATTTCGGCTATCGGCTGGGCCGCCATTGGGGCATCGGCACCAAGGAGCTGAGCAACGGCGTGCTGCTCATCGTCGCGCCGAACGAGCGCAAGGTCCGCATCGAGGTTGGCCGCGGGCTCGAGCCGATCCTCACCGACGCCCTGTCGAAGATCATCATCGAGACCGGCATCCTGCCGCGCTTCCGCGCCGGCGATTTCCCGGGCGCCATCAAATTTGGCGTGCGCGACATCACCCTGGCCTTGACCGGCGACGCAGTCGAGCTTGAACGGCGCGCCAAGGCCCGGCCAGACGCCGATAGTCAATCGGTGGATTGGGTGCTGGTGGTCTTCTGGATCCTTCTCATTCTGTGGCTGGTGTGGAGCTTCTGGCGCACCACGCAACCTGGCTACCGCGCCGGCCGCCATTCCGGACCCGTGTTCCTGCCGGGGCCGGGATGGGGTGGAGGGTCCAATCGCAACGGAGGCTGGAGCGGCGGCGGTGGTTCGGGCGGCGGGGGGTTCTCGGGCGGCGGCGGCGGGTTTGGCGGCGGCGGCGCCTCGGGCGGTTGGTAAGGACATGGTGATGGAGCCCTTCAGCGCCGAGGAGCAGGCCACGATCGCGGACGCCATCGGCGCGGCCGAGCGGAAAACGAGCGGCGAGATCGTGGTCGTGGTCGCGAATGCAAGCGGCGGCTATTTCACCTATGCGCTGGTGTGGGCGGCGGTTGCCGCCCTGCTCGTGCCGTGGCCGCTGATCTATGAGACGGCCTGGCCGATCGAGCACATCTATCTGGCCCAGCTTGGCGTTTTTGCGTTGGGCGCCGTGCTCACCCAGTGGGACGCTTTGCGCTTTGCCATCGTGCCAAAGGCGATCAAGCGCACGCGCGCGCATCGAAAGGCGGTCGAGCAGTTTCTGGCGCAGAATCTGCATACGACCGAAGGCCGCACCGGGGTCCTGATCTATGTGTCATTCGCCGAGCACTATGCCGAATTGATCGCCGATGACGGCATCTACAAGAAGGTGCCGCTCGCCATGTGGGAAGGCGTGGTGGAGACACTGACCCAACATCTTGGCCACGGCGAGCGGGTGAAGGGATTCGTCGGCGCCATCGAGGCCTGCGGCCTGCTCCTCGCCGAGCATTTCCCGCCAGGCCGCGGCGACCAGAACGAGCTGCCCAATCATCTGATCGTGCTCGATGCCCGCTGGAACCCGTAAGGCAGGGCGGACAGAGGCAGCCGGTCCGGCCGCGCTCACCGGTTGGGTGCTGTTCGACTGGGCGACCCAGCCGTTTTACACGCTCGTCGTCACCTTCCTGTTCGCGCCCTATTTCGTTAATGGCTTCGTCGACGATCCCGCCCTTGGCTCGACCCTGTGGGCCTATGCGCTCGGCATCGCCGAGCTCATCGCCGCCCTGCTTGCGCCCGTTCTTGGCGCCATCGCCGATGCGGGCTTCACGCGCAAGCCTTGGATCGCGGGCTTCTCGGTCCTGCTCGTGCTCGGTCTGTGCGGCCTCTGGCTCGCCATTCCCGGCCGGACCGATCTGGCGCCGCTGGTGCTGATCGCCTTTGCCGTGGCCAATATCGGGGCCGAGCTCGCCACCGTGTTCAACAATGCCATGATGCCCTCGCTCGTCTCCAGCCGGCGCCTCGGCACTCTGTCCGGCATCGGCTGGGCCGCGGGCTATGTCGGCGGCCTTCTGAGCCTGGTGCTGGTCGCGGGGCTGGTGGTCGCCGATCCGGTCACCGGCAAGACCCTGCTGGGGCTGAACCCGATCATCCCCCTCGACCCCGCCACGCGCGAGGGCGACAGGCTGATCGGGCCGTTCTCGGCGCTGTGGTATCTGATCTTCGTCCTGCCGCTGTTTCTGTTCACGCCGGACCGGCCGGCGGTGGTCAAAGCGGCGGCCCCGGTCTCGGCCGGCCTTGCCCAACTCGTCCGCGGCGTGAAGGAGCTCTACCGCGATCACCCGCAGATCGCGCTGTTTCTGGTCGCGCGCATGCTCTACGCCGACGGGCTCGGTGCCGTCTTCGCCTTTGGCGGCATCTACGCCGCGACGGTGTTCGGCTGGGGCGCGACGGAGTTGGGGCTGTTCGGCATCGTCCTCACCGTCGCCGGCACGATTGGCGCAGGGCTCGGCGGCCTGCTCGACGACCGGCTAGGCTCCAAGCGGATCATCGTCTCGACCCTTGGCGTCTTCATCTTCGGCGCGATCGCCGTGCTCTCGGTCGACCAGGGCCACGTTCTGTTCGTTCTTCCCGTGGCGGAGAAAGTTTCGGGCGCGGCGCCATTCGCTTCAACCGGCGAGCAGGTCTATCTCGCCTTCGCCATTCTGATCGGGCTCACTGCCGGCCCGATCCAGGCGTCGAGCCGCACGCTGCTCGGTCGGCTCAGCCCGCCGGACAAGACCACCGAATATTTCGGCTTCTTCTCCTTCTCCGGCAAAGCCACGGCCTTCGCCGCGCCGCTTGCCATCGGCGCCGTCACCGCCGCGACCGGCAGTCAGCGTCTCGGCATCGCCACCGGCGTCGTCTTTCTGATTGCCGGCCTGTTGTTGCTGCTCCGGGTGAGAGCACCCAAATAGGCAGGGTGGGACGAGGTGTCTCTAATGCCGGAAGTGGCGCATGCCGGTGAACACCATGGCGAGTCCAGCCTCGTCCGCGGCGGCGATGACCTCATCGTCGCGCACCGAGCCGCCAGGTTGGATCACCGCACTGGCGCCTGCTGCCACCACCACCATCAGTCCGTCGGGGAAGGGGAAGAACGCATCCGACGCCGCCACCGAATCTTGCGTGAGCCGCGCCTTGAGCCCCGCAGCCTTGGCCGCCTGTTCGCCCTTCCAGGCCGCCATGCGGGCGGAATCGACGCGGCTCATCTGCCCGGCGCCGATGCCGACGGTCGCTCCGCCCTTGGCGTAGACGATCGCGTTCGACTTCACATGCTTGGCGACGGTGAAGGCGAAGATCATGTCGGCCATCTCCGCGTCCGTCGGCTTGCGCTTGGTCACCACTTTCAGATCGTCCGGCGACACGACCGCGTTGTCGCGGGCCTGGGCGAGAAACCCTCCCGACAGCGAACGGACCGTGAGGCCGGGAGCTCCTGCGTCGGGTAGACCGCCGGCGAGCAGGAGCCGCAAATTCTTCTTCTTGGCGATCACGGCCTTGGCTTCGTCGCTCGCGTCAGGGGCGATGATGACCTCGGTGAAGATTTGGACGATGTCGCGCGCGGCGCCGGCATCGAGCTTTCGGTTGAGCGCGACGACACCGCCAAAGGCGCTTTCGGGATCGCACAGCAGCGCCTTGGCATAGGCTTCCTTTAGCGTGGCGCCGACCGCGACACCGCAAGGGTTGGCGTGCTTGATGATCGCGACCGCGGCGGCGGCCTTCGGATCGAACTCGGCCACGAGCTCATAAGCCGCATCGGCGTCGTTGAAATTGTTGTAGGAGAGTTGCTTGCCCAGCGGCTGCACGGAGGTGGCCACGCCGAAGCGAGGCTCGCCGCCGACATAGAATCCGGCCCATTGATGCGGGTTCTCGCCGTAGCGGAGCAGACTGAGAAGCGTGCCGGCGATGATGCGCTGCGCCGGCGTGGGGTCGCCGCGGAGACCGGCGAACCAGGTCGCGATGGCCGCGTCATAGGCTGCTGTTCGGGCGAAGGCCTTGCCGGCAAGAGCTCCGCGAAACTCTGGGCTGGTGGCGCCACCGCCCTGCTCCATCTGCGCGAGCACGGCGCCATAGTCGGCAGGGTCGACCACGACGGTGACGCTTCGGTGGTTCTTGGCGGCGGCGCGGATCAACGCCGGGCCGCCGATGTCGATGTTCTCGATGCATGTCTCGAAATCGGCGCCGCCGCGGACCGTGTCCTCGAACGGGTAGAGCGTGACGGCAAGGAGATCGATCTTCGGGATATCGTGGTCGCGCAGTGCCTGCTCATGCGCCTCGTCGCCGCGCATCGCCAACAGCCCGCCATGGATCTTCGGGTGAAGCGTCTTCACCCTGCCGTCCATCATCTCTGGGACCTGCGTAATCTCGGCCACGTCAACGACGTCAAGGCCGGCGTCGCGCAACAGTTTGGCGGTGCCGCCGGTGGAAACGAGCTCGACCCCCTGGGCGCTCAGCCCGCGGGCGAAATCCACCAGACCCGTCTTGTCGCTGACCGAAAGGAGCGCGCGGGCGATCTTCTCCATGGGTGAATATCTCGGGGCAGTGGTCGCGAATGCGCCGCTTATCACGATTTGCCGTCTTGGGCAAAAGAGGCGTCTCGGGCCGCTGGCCTAGTCCCCCGCTCCGCCGTCCTCGGGCTCGGGCAGGCTCACCTCACCCGGAGCTGCCGTCCGCTCGATGGTCCAGACGATTCGCATCTCCCGCTCTTCCTCCAATCCGCCCGAGAGCGCGACTTGCACGCTCCTGCGAGGCCCGCGCTCGTCGGCGAGGAACACGCTCTCCTCGAGCGCGATCGTCGGCGTGTTGGCGCTGAGCGTCCAGGCTTCGCCATTGGGGATCACGAGCCGGACGCTTCTCTCGTCCTCCGCCATCTCCGCGCTCACGCTCGGATGCAGGTGGAAGCGAACCGCGTAACCGCCGCCGCTCGTCTGCGCCTCGCCCTTGAGCCCCTTCGGCGCCGAGAGCTTGTCCTCGCCGGCGATGAGCAACCCGGTGGGCGACAGAAGAACGAGGCGCGAATGGGTGACGCCGAAGCGAGTGACATATCCTTCGTGCGAGGCCTTGAGCTCGAGACCCTCGCTCTCCTCATTCAGCACGGCCTGCACATTGGGCGGCCCCGTCAGCGTGGCATCGGCGCCAGAATCGCTTCCATTGGCGCCGCCGAAGCTGGCTGAGGACGAATCCTCGAAGGTGAGCGTCGAATGGGCCGGGGTCGAGCGTGAGAACATGCGCCAGTCGTCGTGGTCCGGAGACGGAGCGCCGCAATTGACGATGACCGGATGCACGCCCGAGCTCATCTCGAAGGACAGGCAACCGGCATTGGCGGTTCTGCTCAACGACGCCGCCGGCGCCGCGGCGACATCGGCGAGCATGAGGGTCGTCCCGCGCTGCATGCGCGCATAGCCGGAATTCGGAGCGGCCCCGAGCGGGGTGCCCTCGGTGTCATCATAAGCGAGCACAGTGGCAAGCGAATCGGTGGCGGTGACGCCGCCGCCGTTGAAGCGGGCCATGGTGCCGTCGCCGAGACGGAAGAAGCGAACCATGGGCATGGCGCGGTCGATCGCGTCGGAAAGCTGTTTTGGCGGCAGCCGGTCGCGCGCCATGAAGCACTGCCTGAGCGGCAGAAGGTCGAGCAGAAGCTCGACCAGCGCCGACGGGTTGCGGGAAATGTGACCGCCGTCCGGCAGGATTTGGCGATCGAGCTCCCTGCAGAATGGCTTGAGATAGCGCTCGACCACGGCCTGCTGCTCGGCGATGCACAGACCGGCATAGACGAGCGCCATCAGCGCGATGAGGCGCGGCGCGCCGTCAGCGGCGTCGCGGTAGCTCGCCGAGAGGTAGCGAAGCTGTGCCGTCAGCGCGCGCAAGAAAATCTCATAGGACTGTGGGTTGCTCGCATCGAGCACCACGGACGAGTTCGACAGCCACGATATGACCCGGCGGCCGACCACTTCGGGTTGCCAGGGAAGGCCGCGGGCGGTCTTGTGCAGCCGCAAGAAATCGCCGAGCAGCGCCTTGGCCTGCTCGCGCGACAACTCGCTGCCCGCTGCCCGCAAATGGCGCAGCCAGCCGAAGCCGTGCAGCTCTCGCGCCCAGCCATCCGACGGCGGCGCGATCTCGAACGGCGACAGCGCGCCAAGCTCGACCAGGCTGCCGGCGAGGCCGAGATGGCCATTATAGATCTCGGTGGCGAAGCTCGGATCGGCGGTGCGCAAATCTTGCGGCGCAAGCAGGAGCTGCTCGGCCTCGGTGCCAGGATAAGCCAGACTGGCCATGCGCATAAGCATGAAGCGGCGCAAGGCACCGGGCCCGCGAGGAGCTTGCGCGCGTGACCGGGCCGGCCCGGCAAGAGGGTCAGTCGCCATGCTCGATCATCTCAGTTCGTTTACCCCGCATGCACTCAGATGCTGCGGAGCCTCCCCGCACAACTCTCGGGCATTGTCGGACTGCGGCCGAGCCGGATCAAGAGGCATGGAGGCTCCGGGGCGCCCCGGAAGCGTTATTTCTTGCGGAGCCGCGCGGCGAAGAATCCATCCATTCCGCTCCATTCGGGCGTGCCGAGGTCAAGCTGGAAGGGAAAAGTCCTGAGCACGCCTGGGGATTGTATCCACTCCGTCTGGCCGAATAAGTCCTCCGGCAGGATCGGATCGAGGCTGATGTCCTGGTTTCGCACCATCAGCGCCGCGACCTGGGCTTCCCCCTCCTCGGGCTCGAGCGAGCAGGTGGCGTAAACCAGCGTGCCGCCGGGCTTGAGCAAGCTCACGGCATTGTCGAGAAGGCGCGCTTGCAGCGCCACCAAGGCCTCGATGTCCTTCGGCGATTTGAGATAGGGGATGTCGGGATGCCGGCGGATGGTGCCGGTCGAGGAGCAGGGTGCGTCGAGCAGCACCGCATCGAAGCGCTCCTCGGGCGACCAGCTCGTGGCATCGGCGGCGACGCAATTGGCGTCGAGGCCAAGCCGCGTAAGATTCGCGCGTAGGGTCTTGAGCCGCGAGGTTGAGATGTCGACGGCGGTGAGTTCGGCCCCAGCCTGAACCAGCTGCGCGGTCTTGCCGCCCGGAGCGGCGCAGAGATCCGCCACGCGCTTGCCTGCGACCGGTCCCAGCAGATGCACCGGCAGCGCGGCGGCTGCGTCCTGGACCCACCAGGCGCCATCCTCAAATCCGGGCAGCGCCTCGATCCGGCCCTTGGGCAGAAACCTGACGCCGCCGGTGGGAAGCACGCGGCCAGACAGAGTCTCCGCCCAGCCCTCCGGATCGTCTTTCACGCTGAGGTCGAGCGGCGGCTCGATCAAATTGGCCGCGGCGATGGCATGCGCGCGATCCTCGCCAAAAAAAGTGGCCCATCGCTCCCACAGCCAGTCCGGCGTATTCACGCGCGTGGCGTCGAGCGAAGCGGCCATGCGGTCGCCATCCTTGGCGACGCGCCGGAGCACGGCATTCACCAGCTTGTCGTAGCGGCTGGCACGCGGGTCCCCTTGGGCGAGCCTGACGGCGAGGTCGATCACCGCATGCGGTGGCGTCTTCAGGAAGATGAGCTGCGCCGCCCCCGACAGCAAAATCGGATAGAGCGTGCCGGATTTCTGCGGCAGCCCGCGCTCGAGAAAGGCCTTGAGCACATGGTCGATCTGGCCGCGGCGCCGCAGGCTCGTGGCCACGATGGCGCGCGTGAGGGCACGGTCGCGCTGCGGCAGGTCGAACAGCCAGCCGGTGGCGAGCGACTGCCCCAGGATCGCGTCCAGAGGCTGCTTCTTGTCGAGAACCGCGGCGAGCAGCTCAGCCGCCGCGCGCCGCGCCGGGAGCCCGACCTGGGACTCTCGTGCGGCTTGAGTGTCGCGAATCTCTTCGTTGAAAGTCATGGCGGTTAGCCGCTCGAGCCTAGTTGACATCCCAGGGGCCGCGCCGGCCGAGACCCGACGCCGCCTGCGGCGAAGACCATGGACCGGAGGCATGCGCCGCTTCCGCCAGCTTGTCCACCCCGCCGGTCCGATCCATCCGCTTGGAGATCTCGTTCAGCTGCGCGATGCGATTCTCCACATTCGGATGGGTCGAGAACAGATTGTCCATCCGGGCACCTGAGAGCGGGTTGACGATGAACAAATGCGCCGATGCCGGATTGCGCTCCGCCGGCGCATTGGGGATTTGCTTCGCCACGGCCGAGATCTTGCGCAAGGCCGAAGCAAGCGACAGCGGCCGCTTGCTGATCTCGGCGCCGATGCGGTCCGCCTCATATTCACGTCCGCGGCTGATCCCGAACTGCACCAGCGCCGCGGCGATCGGCGCCAGAATGACGAGCAGCAAGCCGCCGATCGGTCCCACGCCGTCATTGCTGCGGCTACCGCCGCCGAAATAGAAGCCGAAATTGGCGACCATGGAGATGGCGCCGGCAAGCGTCGCCGTGATCGTCATCAGCAGCGTGTCGCGATGCTTGATGTGGCCGAGCTCATGCGCAATCACGCCGGCGAGCTCATCTTGGTTCAGCCGCTGCATCAACCCGGTGGTCACCGCCACGGCGCCGTGCTCGGGGTTGCGTCCGGTGGCGAAGGCGTTCGGCTGGGGATTGTCCATGATGTACACCCGCGGCATCGGCAGGTCCGCCTCCCGCGCCAGCCGCTGCACGAGCCCGTAAAGCTCCGGTGCCGCGCGCTCATCCACCTCGCGCGCGCCATACATGGAGAGCACCATCTTGTCGGAGTTCCAATAGGCGAACACATTCATCGCCGCAGCGACGAGAAAGGCGATGACCATGCCCGATTGGCCGCCGATCAGATAACCGATCCCCATGAACAGGGCGGTCATGGCGGCAAGCAGCATGGCCGTGCGGAGATAACCCATGAATCCAACTCCTCCTAGGCGCGCGCGGCGAGGCTGAACGCCTCCACGCGGGACGCTAAATATGTTGGGAGTCCAGGGCTTGGGCACAAGAGTTGACCGCCGGAAACGGCCCTCAGGCCAAACCGCGGGCATCGTTAGCGTCCCGCTTACCTTAACGCTTCGTCAAGGCTGGTGGGCCATTGTGGGGGGAGTCCGAAGGCCCTCAAAGTGAGAAACGCCCATGTCCTTGACCCTGCTAGCTCCACCGCTTGATTCGGCCCAGCCTAGCTCGGCCACATCAACTGGCCCCTCGCTCACGCATGGGCAGAAGCGCCTGATCCGCGATAGCTTCAGTGCCGTGGAGCCCGCCGCCGACCTCGTCGCCAGGCTGTTCTACCTCAAATCCGTCGATCTCGATCCGTCCTTGCGCGCGCTGTTCAAGACCCCGACGCGGGCGCAGAGGCGCGATTTCATGGACGCGATGAAGCTCGCCGTGATCTCGCTCGACCGGCTGCAGGAGCTGCAACCCATCGTCAAGCTGCTTTGCGCCCGAAAGCGCCAAGAGGGGCTCAAATCGAGCGGCTACGCGACCTTCCACCGCGCCTGGGTGTGGACCCTGGAGCAATCGCTCCAAACCCGCTTCCCGCGTGAGGCGAAAGACGCCTGGACCTCGCTGCTCACGCAGATGACACCCGCGGGCTCAGCCTAAGGCGGCTTGAAGCGGCGCCCTCATTCCGGCGGCGCGTCCTCCGACCCCGCCTCGTCCGGTGTCATCGCCTCGGCACTCGGCGGCGCCGCGCTCAGCGCCTTCGCCGTCACCTTTCCGGCCTCATCGACGGAAATGTCCACGTCCTGAGCGGGATCGAGGCTCTGCGTCTCGCCGTCGACGGTGATGGCGTCCGGCGTGGCGGTGATGACGTGGCCATCCACGACCATCTTCACCCCATCCGCCGTCGATTCCTGGGTGAAGTGCTTGGAGTGAGTGATGGTGATGGTCCTCTGGCCCATGGAAATATGCCGGACCTCCCGCCCCTTGTCGGAGGAGAGCAATCCGAGGGCAGCGACTATGGCGACCGCGATCACGACAGCGAGCCCGACCGCGATGAGCATTCCCTTGAGCCAGGTCATGATTGATGACTCTCCCTTTTTTCCTGGGCCATTCTTGGCCCAATTCGATCGGTTGGACTTAACCTCGGTTTTGACGGTTCTCCACGAGGTCGTCGACCACGGCAGGATCGGCGAGCGTCGACGTGTCACCAAGATTGGAGAAATCCTCCTCGGCGATCTTGCGCAAGATACGGCGCATGATCTTGCCGGAACGGGTCTTCGGCAAGCCCGGCGCGAATTGGATCAGATCCGGAGAGGCGATGGGTCCGATCTCTTTTCGCACCCAATCGCGCAGCTCGATCTTCAGCGCGTCGGTGGCGGTTTCACCGGACATCAGCGTGACGTAGCAATAAATACCTTGACCCTTCACCGCATGGGGATAGCCGACCACGGCGGCCTCCGACACCTTGGGATGGGCAACGAGAGCCGACTCAATCTCGGCCGTTCCCATGCGATGGCCGGCGACATTGATCACATCGTCAACCCGGCCGGTAATCCAGTAATAGCCGTCGGCGTCGCGGCGGCAGCCGTCGCCGGTGAAATACTTACCCTTATAGGTGGCGAAATAAGTGTCGGCGAAGCGCTTGTGGTCGCCATAGAGGGTGCGCATTTGCCCGGGCCAGGAATCGAGAATGACGAGATTGCCGGACGCCGCTCCCTCGAGCGGCTTCCCTTCGGTATCGACGATCTCCGGCTGGACGCCAAAGAAGGGCAGCGTGGCCGAGCCGGGCTTGAGCTCGGTGGCGCCCGGCAACGGTGAGATCAGAATGCCCCCGGTCTCGGTCTGCCACCACGTGTCGACGATGGGGCAGCGCCCCTCGCCGACGACGCGATAATACCATTCCCACGCTTCCGGATTGATCGGCTCGCCCACGCTTCCGAGCAGCCGCAGCGATTTGCGGCTCGTGCGCGTAACATAGTCGTCACCGGCGCCCATCAGCGCCCTGATCGCCGTCGGCGCCGTGTAGAAGATGGTGACGCCGTGCTTGTCGACCACCTGCCAGAAGCGCGACGCGTCGGGGTAGTTGGGCACGCCTTCGAACATCAGCGTGGTCGCGCCGTTCGCGAGCGGACCATAGACGATGTAGGAGTGGCCGGTGACCCAGCCGACATCGGCCGTGCACCAATAGACGTCGCCGTCGTGATAATCGAAGACATATTGGTGGGTCATGGCGGCGAAGACGAGATAGCCGCCCGAGCTATGCAGGACGCCCTTCGGCTTTCCGGTCGAGCCTGACGTGTAAAGGATAAAGAGCGGATCCTCGGCGCCCATTTCCTCCGGCGGGCAATGGTCCGAAACCTGTTTGGCGAGATCGTGGTACCAGAAATCGCGCCCCTCATGCATGGCGCATTCCCCGCCAGTTCGCCGGATCACCAGCACTTTCTCGTCGCCGGCTGATCTGGTCAGCGCCTCGTCGGTGTTGTGCTTCAGCTTGATCTTCTTGCCGCCGCGCAAGCCCTCATCCGCGGTGATGACGAGCTTCGACTTGCAGTCGGCGATGCGGCCTGAAAGCGAGTCGGGGGAGAAGCCGCCGAACACCACGGAGTGAACGGCGCCGATCCGCGCGCAGGCGAGCATGGCGAAGGCGGCTTCCGGGATCATCGGCAAATATATGGTGACGCGGTCACCGCGTGCGACGCCCATCGACTTCAGCACATTGGCGAAGATGCTCACCTCGCGGTGAAGCTCGCCATAGGTGATATGCCGCGGCGCCTCGGAGGGATCGTCAGGTTCCCAGATGATGGCAACCTGGTGCGCGCGCTGCTTCAGGTGGCGATCGATGCAATTGGCCGAGACGTTGAGCGTGCCGTCCTCGAACCATTTGATCGAGACCGGATAGTCAAAGCTGGTGTCCTTGACGCGTGTGTAGGGCTTGATCCAGTCGATCCGCTTGCCCTCTTTGCCCCAGAACTTCTCGGGGTTTTCCACGCTCTTCCCATAGAGCTTCTGGTACTCGTCCTTGTCGATGAACGCGTTTTCCTTCCAGTCCTTGGGGACCTTGTAGACAGTTTCCTCCGCCATCGGCTCGCTCCTCACTCCGCGCGCTACAACCGGCTTACTGTAACTCCTAGACTCCGAAGGCGCCGATTACGGCTCCCTCGACCAGCAGCACGGCCAGCCAATGCCCGCCGTCGATCAGCGTCAGCATCGGCTTCGCTCTGCCAAATGCGTGGTTGACGGCCATGGTGGTGATGACGAAGCCGAGCCAGCAGAAAAACCCGATGATGACGCCGCCCCTGACGGTCACGTCGCCCAAATGGCCCATCAGCCCCGCCAGCATCCAAGCCATGACCAGCAGAGCGACGATCGAGATGATGAAGGGCATTGCCTTGGCCGACCCCGTTTCCGGGCTCAGTTCGGCCGCCGTCTTGCCCATGGCGTGCAGCCACGGCTTGGACAGGGCCATGTACCAGATCGCCCCGAGGCCGAACCCCGCCAAGGCGGCGATGACCACGGCGGCGTAGTTTATTCCCGTGAAGGTCATAGGCTCCCCTCCCTGGGTCGTGTGCGCGCCGACTTTACCTCAGCAGGCACGCTTCGGGCACTAACAGCTTGGCGGATTGCTGAGGCCGCCCATGGCACAGAGCTTGCGCCACTCGGCCGCCGTGACCGGCTGCACCGAGAGGCGCGAATTCTTGACCAGCACCATATCCTTGAGTCTCGGATCGCCCTTGATCTCCGTCAGCGTCACCGCGCGCGGCACATCCGACACCGCCGCGACATCGACGCATTCCCACATGCCGGTGCCGTCGGTCGAGTCCTTATGGGCCTCGGCCACCACCTTAACCACGCCGACGATGCGTCTTTCCTCGCCGGATTGATAGAAGAAACCAAAATCGCCTTTGCGCATGGCGCGCATGACATTGCGGGCCTGGTAGTTGCGCACGCCGTCCCATTCGGCGCCCTTGGCGCCTTCCTTTTTCTGCTGATCCCAGGACCAGGCGTCCGGCTCGGACTTGAACAGCCAATAATTCATCGAACGATCCGGCTCACAGGCCGCCTGCGTCGGGCTTGTTGAACGTCCACAGCCAGGGACGGATCTCGACCGAGGCGAACAGGCCTATCTTGGCGAAGGGATCGCCCGCGGCAATTCTCTCCGCCGCTGGCAGCGAAGCCGCCTCGATCACGACCAGGCTGCCATTCATCGTCTCGCCGTCCGCTTGGGTGAAGGGACCGGCAAACACCAGCGCCGCGCCGAGGCTCTTGAGATAGGCGACATGCTCGGGGCGGTTCGCCTTGCGCAGGGCCAGGCTGTCCGGCTTGTCGGTGCAGATCAGTGCGTAGAGCATCGTCATGTCCCTCTTGCGCCGGAAGCTAATGGGAGCCGTTGGCGCTGTCTATGGACGGCGCACCCAACGCGCTGCACCGCAGCACGCCTAGCCCTCGGACCTCAGGGGGCGGGAGAGCAGGGCTTCGATCGCCTCATCGACGGTGGACAGCCCCGAGATCACCGCATGCACCGCCGAGGCGATCGGCATCTCGATGCTTCGTGCCGCCGCCATCTCCACCACGGCGCCGGCGGTATACATGCCCTCGGTCACCGAAACGCGCGCCTTCAACACCTCGCCCAAGGCTCGGCCTTCGCCCAGCGCGACGCCGAGCGACATGTTGCGGGATTGCAGGCTGCCGCAGGTCAGGATCAGATCGCCAAGGCCGGAGAGGCCGGTGAGGGTGTCGCGCCCGGCGCCGAGCGCCACGCCGAACCGCATCATCTCGGCGAAGCCTCGTGTCACCAAGGCGGCATGCGCGCTTGCGCCCAGTTTCTTGCCGACGACGATGCCGGCCGCGATGGCATAGACATTCTTCAGCGCGCCGCCGATCTCGGCCCCGACCAGATCGTCGCTCCAATAGCAACGGAACGACGCGTGGCTTAGGGCATGGGCGAGCGCCCGCCCGCGCGCCTCACTCGCCGTGGCCAGGGTCAAGGCGGCGGGAAGGCCGCGCGCGATATCGGCGGCGAAGCTCGGTCCTGAGAGAACGCCGGCCTCGGTCTGTGGCAGCACTTCGGCCACGATCTCCGACAGAAGTTGCCCCGTCGATTGCTCGATGCCCTTGGCGCCGATGATGAGCGGCTGATCGGGCCGCATATGGGGTGAGAGCTCGCCGGCGATGGCGCGCACATGCTGCGTCGGCGTCACCAGCAACACGACATCGCGCACGGCGACGTCGCTGAAACTAGCTGTCGCCTCGATGGCGGGATCGAGCTCGATGTCCGGCAAATAGAGCGAGTTCCGGTGCTTGTCGTTGATCTCGGCGATGGTCTCCGGCTCATACGCCCAAAGGAGCACATCGCGCCCAGCGCGCCGTGCGCTCACGCCAAGCGCCGTGCCCCAGGCGCCTCCCCCGACAATGCCAACCGTCTGCAACGCCATGTCCACCTGCGCTCCCGATGCTGTCATACAGGAAAGGAACCGCCCGCGTCCTCAGGCTTTGACCCCGGCGCCGAGCGCGGGAGGGGCATCGGGATCGAGCGGCCAGCGCGCGCGCGCCGGCGTGGCGAGGTCGTCGGTCAAGCCCAGGGCCAGCCGCTCGGCCCCCGCCCAGGCCACCATCGCGGCGTTGTCGGTGCACAGCTCCGGGGGCGGCAAGATCAGATCGAAGTCGTGCGCAGCGGCGATCGCCGCCAGGGCATCGCGGAGCCGTTGATTGGCCGCCACCCCGCCGGCGACGACCAGGACGCGTTGGGACTCGGGCCCCAGTCGCTCGACGTAGATGTCCATGGCCCGCTTGGTCCGGTCGCTGACCACGTCGGCTGCGGCCTCCTGGAAACTGGCGCAGAGATCGGCGACGTCCTCTTCGCTGAGCGGCGCCCGTGCCATGGCCTCGTGCCGCAATGCGGTCTTTAGCCCCGCCAGCGAGAAATGCGGTTCAATCCGTCCATGCATGGGCCGGGGCAAAGGAACCGAGGGCTTGCCGCGCCGAGCGCATGCCTCGACCGCGGGCCCGCCCGGATAGCCGAGCCCGAGAAGCTTCGCCGCCTTGTCGAACGCTTCGCCCAGCGCATCGTCGAGGGTGGTTCCAAGGCGGCTGTAGTCGCCCACGCCCTTGACGATGAGAAGCTGCGTATGGCCGCCGGAGACGAGCAGCAGCAGATAGGGAAAACGAAGCCCGTGCGTCAGTCCGGCGGTCAGGGCATGGGCTTCGAGATGGTTGACGGCAATGAAGGGGACCCCGAGTCCCAGCGCCATCGCCTTGCCGGTGGTGACGCCGACAATCAGCCCTCCGACCAAGCCCGGGCCCGCGGTCGCGGCCACGCCGTCAATGGCGGTCCATTCAAGCCGAGCATCGGCAAGCGCCTTGGCGATGGCCGCATCGAGCACATCGATATGGGCCCGCGCGGCGATCTCCGGCACCACCCCGCCATAGCGGGCATGCAGGGACAGTTGCGCCCGCACGACATTGGCCAGGATCTCCCCTTTGCCGTCGCGGTCGCGCCGCACGATGGCGGCGGCGGTCTCGTCGCAGCTCGTTTCGATGCCGAGGACAAGCAGGGCACCCTCAACTGGGCCAGTGGTCATCCTGCGTCTTTACAGATAACACCGGGCCGATTGAAGGGGGAGGCGGATCAGGCCATTAATGATCTGTCTGGCGCCGCGCCCCTCGCGCCCATTGAGCCAAGGGAGTCAAGAGCTTGCCAAAACGCCCGTTATCGATCGGGACGAGAGGAAGCCCGCTCGCGTTGTGGCAGGCCGGGCATGTGCAGGCGCTGCTGGCCGCCGCTCACGCTCTGCAAGATGGCGCCATCGAGCTCAGCGTCATCACCACCTCCGGCGATCGCATCCGCGATAAGCCCTTGCGCGACCTTGGCGGCAAGGGCCTGTTCACCAAGGAGATCGACGAAGCCCTGCTCGCGGGACGCGTCGATTTCGCCGTGCATTCGATCAAGGACCTGCCCACCGAGCTGCCTCCGGGCATCGTCATCGCCGCAGTGCTGCCCAGAGGCGACGTGCGCGATGCCTTCATCAGCGCCAAGGGCGTGCCGCTCGCCGAATTGCCGCCAGGGGCGGTGGTCGGCAGTTCGTCCTTGCGCCGTCAGGCCCAAGTGAAACGCCTCCGCCCCGACCTCGAAATCATCGACTTCCGCGGCAATGTCGAGACGCGCTTGGCCAAGCTCGAACGAGGCGCGGTCGACGGCACGCTCCTGGCTCTGGCTGGACTGACGCGCCTCGGCCTTGCCAGCCACGTCACCTCGGTCCTGTCGACGGAGGAGGTTCTGCCCGCGGTGGCGCAAGGCGCCATCGGCGTCGCCTGCCGCGGCGACGATGTCGAGACGCGCGAGCTGTTGCAGGCGCTCAACCACCAGACCACAGCCACCGCCATTGCCTGCGAGCGGGCCTTCCTCGGCGAGCTCGACGGGTCTTGCCGGACGCCGATCGCGGGGCTGGCGGAGATCGCCGATGGAAGCTTGCGCTTTCGCGGCCTGGTGCTCAAGCCGGATGGCACGGAATGGCACGCGATCGAGCTCACCGGCACGGCGGACCATGCCGCTGGTATCGGCGCCGAGGCCGGCCGGGAGCTGCTCGCCCGCGCCGGCCCGAATTTTCTCGCAAGCTTCGGCCCTCGCTAAATTCATGCGCCTTCTCGTCACCAGACCCGAGCCCGATGCCACGCGCCAAGGGAAGGTTCTTGAGGCCCGCGGGCACGAGGCCGTGCTTGCGCCCCTGCTGACGATCGAGCTGTTGACGGATGCATCACTTGATCTCGATGGGACGCAGGGACTCGTCGTCACCAGCCGCAGTGCGCTGCGCGCGCTTGCGACCCACCGGGACCTCGCCCAGGCAAGGAGGCTGCCGCTCTTCGCCGTGGGAAAGGCCACGGCGAAAGCCGCGACGGAGCTTGGCTTTGCCGAGGTCACGATCGGCCCCGGAACCGGCGAAACCCTGGCAGCGTTGCTGGCCGATCGGCTGAACCCCGGCGCCGGACCGCTGGTGCATCTCTCCGGCGAGACGGTGGCCTTCGACCTCAAATCCGCGCTTGAGGCGAAGGGCTTCACCGTGAGGCGGCCCATTCTCTATCGGGCGGTTGCGGCGACTACGTTGCCTCTGGGGGCGATGGCCCTGCTTGCGGGCGGCCAGCTCGACGGCGTTGTGCTCATGTCGCCCCGAACCGCGGCGATCTTTGCTAGTCTCGCCGGACAACACGGTGCGGTAACGCAAGCATCGAGACTGAATTGCTATTGCCTCTCGGCGGCGGTAGCACAGGCAGTGAAACCGCTCGCAGCCAGGGCGATTGTGGCGGCGCGGCCGCGCGAGGAAGATATCCTTGCGCTCATTGACTCCGACGCGGCATCCTTATGAGGATGAGAATCGACCGTTAGGAAGCCCAAGGGACCGTGATGGCAGAGCCTTTTGGCGACCAAGACGAGGTTGGATCGGGGAAGCGCCCGGCCCCGACCATCGAGGGGACGGCGACCGAGATTTCCACGGAGCCTGCGCCCGGCGGGTCCGACGACGCGGACTCGGCGGAGCATCCGGCGGAGGAGACGGCGTCCGGCATGGAAACGCCAGAGGCCGACGCCGAGGCGGCGGAAGCGCCTCCACGCACCAGCGGCGTCGAATTCAGGAGCTTCCTCACCCACCTCGCCGCCGGTCTCCTCGGCGGCCTCGTTGGCGTTCTGGCCCTGGCCTTTGCCTGGAAGCTGATTCCTGCGCGCAATGCCGATCCGTCCGAGGTGTCGGCGGTCAAGACCAGGCTGGACAAGCTTGAAGCGGCGCGGCCGGCCACGGGCGACCCCAAGGCGCTCGCGGCGCTCGATGGGCGGGTCAAAAGCCTGGAGACGCGCAGTGTGGATGCGCCCGACCTGTCAGGTCTGACGGGCCGCGTCACCAGCCTCGAGGACTCCTGGCGGTCCTTGGCCAAGACCGCCGAGGAGGGCGGCTCGGTGGCGGAGGGCGCCGCGCTCGACGCCAGGGTCAACGACATGGAGCAGCGACTTCAAGGCAGCGTCGCCGGCGCGCTCGATGCGCAAAAGGCCGAGACCGCCGCCGGGCTTGAAGCCGTGCAGGGAGAGGTGACCGCGCTGAAGGCGAAGCTCGGCGCCTTGGCCGAAGCAAATTTGGGCAGTGAGGCCGAGCTCGGCCCTGATCTCACCGAGATCGATCACAGGCTTGCCAAGCTCGAAGGAATCCTTCCCGCCCTGAGCACCACCATCGACCGGTCGGCGGCGAGCGCACGGTCTGGAGCCTTCGCCATCGCCTTCGCCAATCTGCGCGACGCGGTGAGCGCCGGGCGTCCCTTCGCGGCGGAGCTTGCCGCCGTCCAGGCTCTGCATCCAGAGACCCAGGACCTTGGCGACTTGGGGGCCCATGCCGGCTCCGGCATTCCGACGGTCCCGGAGCTCGCGCAGAAGCTTCAGACCCTGGCGCAGGCGAGCCTGACTCCGCCGCCGCCGAGCGCGAGCGAGTCCTTCGTCGACAGCGTCATTGCCAGTGCAAAATCGGCCATCAGCGTTCGTCGCATCGATGCCGCGGCTGCGAGCGGCGAACCGGGCGACGTGCTGGCGCGGGCCGAAGCGGCGCTCAAGCAAGGCGACCTCGCCGCCGCAATGCAGGAGATCGGGACGCTTCCGGCGCCGTCACGCGACGCCTTCACCGGCTGGCTCGACGACGCGCGCGCACGCATCGCCGCGGACGAGACGCTTGGCAAGCTTGAAAGCACGGTGCTGCTGTCGCTGAGCGGCGCGGACGGCGCCGCGGAGAAGCCGTGAACCCATGACCCGCGTCCTGTCCTTCATCATCGCGATCATCGTGGCGGCCTTGGCCGTTGCCTGGCTTGCCGACCGGCCGGGTTCGATCACCATCGAATGGCTCGGCTATGAGATCAGGGCCAGCGCCTTTGTCGGCGCCTTGGCGCTCGCGGTGATCGCGACGGTCCTCGGCGTGGTCTGGGCCTTTATGCGCTTTCTGATCACCCGGCCCGCCGCCATGTCGGCCTATCTGCAGGAGCGCCGCCGCCGCCAGGGCTTCGACGCCCTCACCAGCGGACTTCTCGCCATTGGCGTCGGCGATCGGGCGCTGGCGCAGCGTTATGCCGGCGTGGCGCGCCGCAATCTACCCAACGAGCCGTTGACGGCGTTGCTCAAGGCCCAGGCAGCGCAGCTCAAGGGCGATCGCGCCTCGGCCCGGCGCGTGTTCGAAGCCATGCTCGACCGGCCGGAGACCGAGCTGTTGGGACTGCGCGGTCTGTTTCTGGAGGCGAAGCGCGGCGACGACAACGAAGCGGCGCGGGTCATCGCCGAGCAGGTCGTCCGCCGCAACCCTCAGCTTGCCTGGAGCGTCAATGCCCTGTTCGACATGCAAGCGCGCGCCGGCAATTGGGAGGGCGCGCTCGATACCCTCGCTCTGGCGCGGCAGCACGGCAATGTCGAGCCGGCCGTGGCCCTGCGGCGCCGGGCGGCGCTGCTCACCGCCGAAGCGCGCGAGCTGGAGGCCACCGCGCCGGAGAAGGCGCTTGCGCTCGCCACCGAAGCCTTGCGGTTGGCGCCATCCTTGGTGCCCGCGGCGGAGATCGCGGGACGCCTGCTGGCCTCCAAGGGGGAGAGCCGCCAGGCGAGCCGTCTCATCGCCCGGACTTGGAAGCTCGCGCCCCATCCCGACCTGGCCCTCGTCTACGCTTTCGCCAAGCCGGGAGAATCGCCGCGCGACCGGCTGAAGCGCGTCAAGCATCTGGCGAGCCTTACCCCTGGCGACATCGAGGGTCAGATCGCCATCGCCATGGCGGCCATCGAAGCCCGCGATTGGCGCGAGGCCGAAGCGGCGATTTCGCCTTATCTGCATGACAGCCCGCCCGCGCGGATCTGCACCCTGATGGCCCGGATCGAGGCGGGCGAAGGCAATAAGGGCCGCGAACGGGAGTGGTTGGCACGCGCGGTGCGCGCGCCCCGCGACCGCGCCTGGATCGCCGACGGCTATATTTCGGATCGCTGGTTGCCGGTTTCGCCTGTCACCGGCGCCGTCGACGCCTTCGAGTGGAAAGCCCCCGTCGATGCCATTGGCCGGGGTGATGCTACCCTCCTGATCGAGGAGGGTCTCGATACGCCCGAGCCCCCGCCGATGGTGGGGGCGCCGCTGCCCCAAATCGAGGATCAGGGGGACTCGTCCGAACCGCCCCCGCCGCCAACGCCCTCCGGTGGCGGGACCCGCAAGGCCGAGACGCGGCCGGAGCAGGAAAGCGTCGCGACGATTTCTCCGCGCCGGGATCTGGGTCAGGCCAGGTCGAAGCCGGAACTCTATGTACCGCCCCGTCCTCCCGACGATCCCGGCATCTCGCCCGCCGATCCCGACGAGAGCCCGGCCTCCTTGGAGCGCCTCCGCGCGGCGCAGATCCGCTGAGTCAACGTTGGGGAGCCCGGTCCCCAACCTTGCCAGGCCGGGGCTTTGGCATTAAGCACAAGGCACAATTTCAGCGTAACCGAGCCGCATCTATTAGCGCTCAAGCCGCAATAGCTCAGTCGGTAGAGCACATCATTCGTAATGATGGGGTCGGGGGTTCGAATCCCTCTTGCGGCACCACTCTCACGTTTTTTGCGAACGGGCCGAGCGCCCAGGCGCGAATGAGCGAGGCATCGACATGATCCGGGTGGTGCTCGCTGGCGGCCGGCGGTTGCTCGCCTCCGCGGCCCTAGCCGTACTCGCCGCCGTCGCTTGGGGAGAGACCACGCCGGGCGCCGCAGAGTCGGCAGATCAGGTGCCGCGCTTCGAGCCGGCGGACTGCCCGAGACTGCAAGGGGCCGAAGAGCTGGCCAAAGCGAGCTGCTTCTACCTCATGGTACCGGAGAATCGCAGCCAGCCGAATGGCCGCACCATCCGGCTCATGGTCGCGACATACCCTGCCCGCTCAGCCGAGAAACGACCCGATCCAGTTGTCTATCTAGCCGGCGGGCCGGGCGACATCGCCCCCCTGGAGGTCAACGGCCTCATCGCCGCCGGCTTCATCCGCGACCGCGACATCGTGGTGATGAGCCAGCGCGGCACCATGTTCTCGGAACCGGCGCTGACCTGCGCGGCCAGCGACGACTTCTCCAGAGAGCTTCTCGGCCTCCGCTTCTATTCCGAGGCAACCAAGCGCGCCCATTTGGCCGCGACGGAAGCCTGCCACCGGGAACTCGCCGCCACCGGCGCCGACCTTAGCGCCTACAATTCGACCGAGAGCGCCGCCGATTTCGCCGATCTGCGCCAGGTGCTCGGCTTTGAAGCGTGGAATGTCTACGGGACGTCCTACGGCTCCTACCTGGCGCAGACCCTCATGCGCGACCACCCCGAAGGCATCCGCAGCATCGTCCTCGATTCGGTCTTGCCCACCACGTACAACGTCGCCGTAAACTGGCAGAACGCGAGCGACGGCTTCGGCAATATATTCCAGGCCTGCATGGCCGAACCAGCCTGCAACGCCGCCCATCCTCGTCTCGAACAAACCTTCACCGGACTGGTCAACAAGCTCGAGGCCGAGCCGCTAACGGCAACCGTCAAGGACCCGGCCACCGGTGAAGATATTGAAGTCGTCATCGACGGCGGCGCCCTGATCGACTGGCTGCGCAACCAGAACTATGGCGTGCCCATGCTCCAAGCAGCGCCTGATCGCATCGATGGGCTCGCCGCCGGCCGCCCCGACGCCATTGAGGCGATCGCCCTCGATCGGGCAAGCCGGGCGCCACCACCCGCTCCAGGCGCCCCTGCCCTCGGCTTTGGGCTGGCCCTTGGCGTCAGCTGTCGCGAAAGCTTTCCGTTCGCGACGCCGGAGGAACTCGCCGCGGCAGGCCGGAAAGCGTTTCCGGACTATCCGGCCTCGATACAACGCGAGGCTGTTGGCAGCTGGGCGTATTTCAACGAAGACTGCCGCGACGTGTGGAAAGTCCCCGCCGCCCCGGAATCCATGCACCAGGCTGTCGTGAGCGGCCTCCCGACCCTCCTTATTTCTGGCAGCTTCGATACACTGACGTCGCTCACCGGGGCCAAGGAAGCGGCGGCGAAACTATCCAACGCGACCATCATCAGCATCCCTGGCGTCGGGCATTTCGTCTCGCCCGCGTCTCCCTGCGCCCAGTTGGTGATCGCATCGTTCCTCGCCGATCCCGCCACCCCCGATACATCCTGCGTCGGCGCACTGAAGCCGGAGGCCTTCGCCTCGCCGGCTTCACCCTGATGCTCCGCAGCGAGGCATAGGGACCTCGATCGCAGCCTATAAACGGGGCCCCTCCCATGATGAGGCAGAACGCCCTTATTTGCGCTATTGGAGGGGCCGAAGAGGATTTCCCATGCTGTCCGCACGCCGCTTGGCCGCCCGCATTCTGATCGCTCTGCCACTCGCGGCCTTCGCTTGCATGCCTGCATTGGGCGAGACGCTGGCGGCGAGCGATCGGCCCGGGACGGAGGCAGCGCCTGCGGGCAAGATGGAGGCGCCCGCCAAGATCGTGGTCGGCGCCTATATCAACGACATCCAGGAGCTCGACTTCAAGACCAACAATTATTCCATCGATCTCTACGTCTGGTTTCGCTGGAAGGCGCCGGATATCGAGCCGTCGAAGACGATGGAGTTCATGAACCGCTTCGCCTCGGACGACAATCGGCGTGACGAGCTCTACGACCAGCCGAAGCCGATGCCCGATGGCAGCCTCTATTCGATCATCCGTTACCAGGGCCGCTTCTCGGCCAAGTTCCCGCTGGAGAAATACCCCTTCGACACGCAGCTGCTGAAAATCACGATGGAGGACAGCATCGCCGCGGCCGACAGCCAGATCTACGCGCCCGATATCGAGGGCGGCGTTTCCATCAACCCCAACATCACCTTGCCGGGGTTCGCTGTGGGCAAGCCGGAGATACAGGTCGTCGCCAAGCCTTATCCGACCAATTTCGGCGATCTCGCCGAGCCCGGCGCGACCGACTATTCGCGCTTGACCCTGACCATACCGGTGTCGAGGCCGGTCGTGGCGATGACGATCAAGACCTTCGTGCCGATCAGTTTGATCGTCGTCTGCGCGGCGCTCGTATTCTTCGTGCGGCCGCGTTATGTCGAGGCGCGCATCGGGCTCGGCATCACCGCGCTGCTGACCTTGGTTGCGCTCCAGTTGACCTCGAGCGCTAGCCTTCCCGACGTCGACTATCTGATGATGATCGATAAGGTCTATCTGCTCGCCTATCTGTTCATCATCGCCTCGCTGATGCGCGTCGTCGCCACCTCATGGGGAAGCGCCGAGGAGAGCACCGAAATCGCAATTTCGCACGCCGACCGGAAATGGGTCGCGGCATTGATCGGGATCTATGTCATGGCCAATGCGGCCGTGGCCTGGTCGGCCCTGATCATGGCCTAGCCGCGCTCGTGGCTCAGGCCCCGCACCGCCAAACGGTCCGCCGCGTCATCCCTGTTTGAGGCGAATGCCGAAGACGGAGATCGTGCCCTTGCCTTTGACCTCGAGCGCCCCGAGCGACTCGGCCTCGAAATCGGAGGACACTTGCTCCCAGACGTCCTTCGTCACCGCGACCACACCGGGCTTCGACTGATCGGCCATGCGTGAGGCGACATTGACGGTGTCGCCCCAAATGTCGAACTGGTAGCGCTCCTGTCCGACCACGCCGGCGACAACAGGACCGGCGTGAACGCCGACCCGCACCTCCCATCCGAGACGTGCGTCGATCAAGGTCGACGCCATTTCGAGGCCGCAGCGAACGGCCGAGCCGATCGGATCCTTGATTTCCTGCAGAAGCCCCCCGGCCGCCATGAACCCGTCGCCGATGGTCTTGATCTTCTCCAGACCGTGGTTCGCCGTGATCCGCTCGAAAATCACGAACAGCGCGTCGAGCCGTGACACCACGTCCTCGGGCTCGTGCTCGTCGCAATAGGCGGTGAAATTGGTCACGTCGCAAAACAGCACGGCGACGTTCTCGTATCGCCGGGGAATCACGGTGCCGATGCTGCGAATCTCGTCGGCGGCCTTCTTCGGCAGCAAGGCATGCAAGAGTTCGTCGGCCTGATTCTGCGCATCGCGCGCTTGCGCCAGCGCGGCTCGCAGGGCGAGTTGGGTCTTGACCCGCGCGAGCACGAGTGGTCCGGAGAACGGTTTGTGGATGTAGTCCACCGCCCCGACCTCAAATCCATTCTCCTCGTCCACGGCATCGGTCTTCGCCGTGAGGAAAATGACCGGAATGTCGCGGGTCACGGGATTGGCCTTGAGACGGCTGCACACCTCGTAGCCGTCCATTCCCGGCATCATCACATCCAGCAGGATCAGATCGGGCTTGTCCGAGGCGTTCGCGAGCACCAATGCCTTCTCGCCATTGGTCGCGACCTTCGTCCTGTACGAGCCCTTCAGCAAGCCGGAGATCACCCCGACATTGGTGGGGGTATCGTCGACGATCAAGACCAGGCTGGTGTTGGATGTATGCGTCATTTGAGGCTCAGGGACAGGCGGTCGGCGATGCCCGACAGGCATTTCAGCGCCGCTTCGAAGTTGAAATCGCCGACGAACTCGCTGAGGGCTTCGATCTCCGTTCCGGTCAGCACCCGGGACAAATCGGGCCGGGCGTCGATGATGAAATCGGACGCCTCGCCATCGTCGTTCTCAAGCAACTGTTTCAGCCGGGTCAAGGCCTCGACCACGGTTGCGGGATCGGCCGAGGGAGCGCCGCCACCGTTGGCTTTGACGTCTTCGGGGAGCGCGGTGCGGATGGCCCCGACCGCCGCGGCGAGGACACCGGACAAGCCGGTGAGGGCGTGGTCGATCCCCTGTCCGGCTTTGACCGCGGTCTCCACCTTTGCCGCCGCTTCCGAAAGCGCCATGGCGCCGAGAGTCCCGGCAGCCCCTTTCAGCGAATGCGCGGTTCGCTCCGCCGTCGCCGCGTCTCCCATCGACAGCGCCGTCCGAATGACGTCGACGGCGCCAGCTTGCTGCTGCGCGAATCTGCGCAACAGCGTTTCATAGCGCTTGCGGTTGCCACCGGTCCGCTTCAGGGCCGATTTGGCGTCGATCCCGTCAATGTCGAGCGGTAGAGCGTCGGAACGGGCCCCCGCATCCGATGGTTGCGCCCCGGTCGCCCGCTTCGTGGTCGCCGCGCCGTCGCCCTCGGGGCGTCTGATCCAGCGCAGCAAGACGCCGAACAATTGGTCCGGATCGATGGGCTTGGCGATATGATCGTTCATACCGGCTTCCAGGCACATTTCGCGGTCGGAGACCAGCGCGTTGGCGGTCATGGCGATGATCGGTAAAGTGTTGAAGCGGGGGTCGGACCTGATCACGCGCGTTGCTTCGATTCCATCCATCACCGGCATCTGCATATCCATCAGAACCACGTCGTAATCGTTCTCGCGCACCATCCGAACGGCCTCCGCGCCGTTCTCCGCCAAATCGAAGAACAGTTCGGCATCCTCAAGTTGTCCAATGGCGACTTCCTGGTTGATCTCGTTGTCCTCCACGAGCAAGACGCGGGCGCCGCGCGCCTGGTCGATGTCGAAGGACGGCCCGGCTTGCAGTGCCTCGCTGCCTTCCACCTCGGCGCCGAGAGCGACGATCGCGGTATCGAACAGGATGGAGGACGTCACCGGCTTGATGAGGACGTTCTCAAAGCCGCTCTCCTCGGCCTGCTTCAGCACATCCTCGCGCCCATAGGCGGTGACCATCACCAGATGAGGCGCGGTGTCGAGCTCAGGCAACGCTATGATCCGCTTGCCGGTCTCGATGCCGTCGAGCCCGGGCATCTGCCAGTCGATGAAGACAATGTCGTAAGGTTCGCCGCGCTTGACCGCTTGCCGGACGAGCTCGATCCCTTCCTGCCCCGACGGCGCCTCATCCACGACGAAACTCAAATTGGCGAGCATGCCAGCCAGCACGCTGCGAGCCTGGGGATTATCGTCGACGATCAACACGCGTCTGCCGCGGAGATCCGACTGAAGCAGGCGTCGTCGGGGCATCATGGCGGCCTTGCCGAGGCGCGCGGTGAAGCTGAACGTGCTTCCCTTCCCGGGCTCGCTCGTGACCTCGATGGAACCCCCCATCAGCTCCGCCAACCGCTTGGAGATGGCGAGACCGAGCCCGGTGCCGCCATATTTGCGCGTGGTCGATACATCCGCCTGCTGGAACGCCTGGAACAGGCGTCCGATCTGCTCCTGGGTCAGGCCGATGCCGGTGTCGCGGACCGAGAACAGAATGAGCTGACTATCCTTGCTGTCCTCGAGCACTTGGGCCTTGACCACCACCTCGCCCTGTTCGGTGAACTTGACGGCGTTATTGCAGAAATTGATTAGGATCTGGCCGAGCCGCAGCGGGTCGCCCTTGAAGAAGGGCGAGACCGTTGCCTCGATGTCGAAGATCAGCTCCAAGCCCTTGGCCGACGCCTTTTCCGAGATGAGATTGCCGACATTCTCCAGCACCTTGTCGAGATCGAAATCGGTGCTCTCGACCGACAGCTTGCCGGCCTCGATCTTGGAGAAATCGAGAATGTCGTTGATGATACCGAGCAGGTGTTGCCCCGAGTGCTTGATCTTGACCAGATAGTCCCTCTGGCGCGGCATCAGCTCCGTCTTTAGCGCGAGATGCGAGAGGCCGATGATGGCGTTCATTGGCGTTCGGATCTCGTGGCTCATATTGGCCAGAAACGCGCTCTTGGCTTCGCTGGCCTCGAGCGCGGCCTCGGTCGCCTTCTCAAGCTCGACTTGCGTCGCCTGCAAGGCCTTCTCGGCCGCCTTTCTGGCGTCGATATTGCTCCACGAGCCAACCACTTCGAGCGGGTTGCCCTTGGCGTCACGAATAAGATGCTGCTCGTCGCTCACCCAGCAATAGGAGCCGTCCTTCTTGCGAAACCGGTATTCGGTGAAATGCTGGCCCTTCTCGAACAGCTGGACCTGTTCCGCCTCGATATTGGCGAGATCCTCGGGATGGACGTGAGCCCGCCAGAAATCCGCGTTCTTCATGTACTCGTCGGAACCGTAGCCGAGCAGGCTATGGATGTTGTCGCTGATGAAGGTCGGCGCGAAATCGCCGCTCGCAGCGAAGCTGTAGATCACCGATGGCGCGGCGCCGAGCAGAAGGCTGAGCTGCGAGCGCGCGGTCGAGCTTTCCGCCTCCGCCTCCTTGCGCGACGTGATGTCGGTCCACGATCCCACGATTTCGATGGGTTCATTTTCCGAGTTGCGGATGATGCGCTGCTCGTCATTCACCCAGCCATAGGAGCCGTCATCCCGGCGGACGCGATACTCGATCGAGTGGTCGTCTCGCTCAAACATGCGGTCGACCCAGCTGTTGATGCGCGCGATATCGTCCGGATGCACGCGGTCCCGCCAAAGATATGGGTTGGCGAGATAATCTTTCGGGCTGACTCCGAACAACCTGGTGATGCTTTCGCTCACGAATGTGGGTTCGTAGTCGCCTGACGCGCGCCGGCAGTAGATCACCGCTGGCGCGCTCGAAAGCAGGACCGAAAGCCGCGCGAGCGCGGCCTCCTTGCTCTGCTCGGCGAGCTCGCGCTCATGGGCGCGCTCGAGTTCGCCCAACATCTGATTGAAGGCGCCGGCGAGGCGGCCGATCTCGTCCTTGCTCTGGTAGTCGATGCGGTGGCGATAGTCCTTGCTCTCGCGGACGGTGCCCGCGAGAGCTTCGAGGCGCGCGAGCGGCCGCACGATATGGCGATGCGTGATCAAAGCGAGGAGGATGCTCAAGGCGGCAAGCGCGCCGGTCATGAGCAGGCTGCGATAGAGGCCCCCCAGCAGCCGATCGATGCGCTGGTCGAGAATGCGCGTGAGTTCTGTTTGACCGGTCGACCAGGCCGCGATCGCGCTATCCGTGGCGGCCTGGTATTTGCGGTCGAGTGCTGCGTCGTCGGCCGGAGACCGAGCCCGAATCCGCTCTCTCACGGCGTCGAAATAGGCGGATATGCTCGCCAGCATGTCGGCCATGTCACTCTGAACGGCGTTTCGCAGCGTGCCATCGGGGTTGCCGCGGTAGGCGGAGGTCAAGTCTCTTCCGATCTCGCCGACCGTTGACCATCCCAAGGTCGTCAGAGAAAAAACACTCGTATCGGCATCGGGGCTGAGGACGTCCGAGCTCGGTGTTAGGATCAAGCTTTGCGCGCTCCCGATCTGACCCAGCAGACGCGGCATCTGATTGACCACGATGTCTTGCAGGTGGTAGCTGTCGAGGTCTGGATCGAGGGCGAGATTGGAATCGTCGCCGATGCGCGTGGCGAGGTTCCGGGCCTTGGCCAGCGCGTCGAGGACGCGGAAACTCTTGACGTCGCCATTGGCTTCACCGTCGTCCTTAGACAGCCAGAGCGCGCGCAGTGCCTTTGTCAGCGACTCTTCAAGCTGGGCAGTTTGCAGGACGCCACCAGCGGCGGCTTCAGCGTCGGCCAGAGATTTGAGCGTCGCTTCGGCGGCTGTCACGTTCCGGCTGGTGGCGCTCTCTTGCAATGGTCCGGTGAGGATGGCGCCATAGACGCTGCGCAGCGTCTCGAGGTAGCGCACCCCGATAACTTCTTTGCGCGCGAACTCGATGGCGATCTGTTTCTCGGCGATCAGAGCGTAGATCGCCACCCCGATGGCGATGATGAAGGCGCTGCACAATGCGAACAGCTTGGTGCTGGTGCTCAAATTTCGAAACATCACCGAGGCCGCCGAATCCGCATTGTCCGTTGGTGTTGGCATCACACCCCTTCGCCGTCGGTCACCGTCTAGGCCGTGCGGGCTCCCCGCCGACCAGCGGCAGGCGCATCTTAATCCGCAAATGGCCAGGCTGGGCAAACCTAACTTTGACTGGCCATGCGATCGAGTCGCATTTGAGTAAAATCAAAGCGATAGGCTGGACGAAAACACAGTTCGGGTATCACTAGCCGGCAACGGTGGCCTTCGAGGACCCGCGACCAATAAGGAGAGGGTATGGTAAATATCCAGATCCATCAGTTTCAGCCGGGCGGCGCGAGCGTCGACGAGGCGGCGCTCGAGCAGTTCCAGCGGCAATGGGCGACCTATCAAAAGCTCGTCGATGCCGATTGCTTCGGTCATAAGCAGGTCGGCGCGCTTCTCCACGACGCCCTCGATCAGGCGTTCGCCCAGCCGTTCTCCCTCCTCGACATCGCCTGCGGCGATGCCAGCGAGATGCCGCGGGCCCTGGCCGGCACGAACATTCGCCACTATCACGGGATCGATCTCTCTGAGCCTGCGCTCGAGCTTGCGGCCGCCAACCTCGAGCACGTGGCCTTCGAGGTCGAACTCGACCATCGCGATTTCATCGAGGCCCTGAGCGGTCGCCCGGAGCCCGCCGACGTTTCCTGGTGCAGCATTTCCATCCATCATTTGCCGACGGACGGAAAGCGCCGCCTGATGCAGGCGCTGCGGGACTCCACGCGAGCCGTCATGATGATCTACGAACCGGCCCGCCAGGACGGCGAAACGCGGGAGAAATATCTGGAGCGTTTCAGGCGCGTAAACCGGCCGGCCTGGACCATGCTGACGCCGGAGGAGTGGGCGCAGGTCGACCATCACGTGACCAATTGCGACTTGCCGGAGACCGCGGCCGAGTGGCTCGACCTTGGCCGCGAGGCAGGCTTCTGCCAAGCGCGGCAGCTTTTTCTCGATCCCACCGGCTTCTATGGATTGTATCGCTACGATCGATGACGTCGCGGTGCCGAGCCAAGAAAGCCCCGGCCGAGCAGGAGGCTCGACCGGGGCTGGCAACTTGATCAGGAGAGGTATGAAGCTAGCCACGGTTTGTTACAGCAGCATCACGGAAGCGTTCTACGCCTGGCTCACGCGGGCGGAGCCGTTGTCGCGCATCCTGTTTGGATTTTTCCTGCCGACGCTGGCTGGCAACGTCGCCGGCGGAACCGTGCTGTTCGCAGGCCTGAGCTACGCGCAAGTGTGCGCGAGGAGATCGATTAGCGGGAAGGTCTCCGCCTGACCTTCAATCCCGTCCGGGCGGGCGCCGCTGAAGCGGCAAAATGCCCGCGGGGAACAGCGGCAGCCGCCGCTTCCTCTATTTTAGCCCCGCCTCGAGGCCTGGAGGGCGAATCTTTTCAGCTTGGTCGAATCGGTCTCGCCAACCGAAGCGAGGGCCACGATGGTAGTGGTAAGCTGGCTGCGCGTCGCCGTCGCGTCGACGACGTCGCCCCGGTTCTTGAGCTCTTGCCACGCCTGCTCCAAGGCGCGGCCCATCAACGATAGCGTCTCGGGCTCATAGATTTTCGGAAGCTCGTCAAGGCGCATGGCTTTTCCTCCCTGTCAGGAGTGGGCGAAATCAACTCTGTGCCCCAACGCGCCTTTTTTGCCGCTTATTAACCCATCATAACCCGAAAGGCGCTCAAAAGCGAGTCGATTGCCGGAAAAAGGGCGGCACAGGGAGAGGTGACGACGCCATCACCGTGGCGAACAGAGACACAGGAAGGGGCCGTCGGTACGAACCTTGCCGACCTCTCCCGGCACGTAGCAAAACTGTCCGCCAAGGCCGATCATGCCGCTTCTGATTTCGCCATAGGGGGCGCCTGCGACATGGCCCGAGCAGACGAAGGCGTTCGGGCGGCCGCCGACCGTGACTGGTTTCCGGCAGACCGTTTCGCACGGCAGTCCATTCGATTGAACCCAGTTCGTGCGGGCTTCAGCCTGTCCACACCAAGCCAAGGCCAATATTGCGACTAGCAACGATACTCTCATCAGTTCCTCCATCTGGGTTGCCCGGCGACCGGACCGTTCCCCGTTTTAGCAAAGAGTTTGGCGGCAATGAGTCTTTGCCCGACCCCGATGCTACCAGTGTGAAAGCAAACAGCTCTTTACTTTGGTGTAGGGAGAAATGCGTTAGCCTCGGCTTCAGTTCACCGTATGGCTTTGGTAAGGAACTTGCATCTTAAATGGCTTATATACCAGTAACGCCCGCCACTCTGGCATCGCGGCAAGGGTGACTGCCAGCTTTTGGGGCCCCAAACGCAACACTTTGTCGTCCCAATTCTAGGGGATAAGCGCCTATGCGAGACCAAAGCCAAGCCGATGTGACTGCCGAGGAAACCGCCACCACCCGGGTCGGTTGGCGCTTTGCCTCCGGCGTCGTGCTGATTGTCGGTGGCTATGCCGCCTGGTCGTTGATTCCCGTGGCGGTCGCGACCGATCTGGAACCCTGGGCCAAGTCGGCGCTCACCGCGCTTCTGGGCGCAACGCCGTTCCTGTCCAAGATCGTGGCGATCGGCCTGATGGGACGCCCGGCCTATGACCTCTTCAAGCGCACCGTGCTGAAATCCCTGCGTCTCCGGGCAGGCTGACGCTCGTCCCGTTTCCGACCGAACGCCGGCACGGCGCCGCCGGACCGCACACCCCCGGGTCGCGGCGAGAGCCCGATTTGGCCCCCAATATCCATTCCCGACCGCTCGCTTCATTTCGGCCCGGCGCTGGACCGACCCGGCGCGGCGCCGCTAATGTCTGCGTCCCCAATCCCTCCGATTGAAAGCGGCGAACCCCATGTCCCTGTCGATGTATCAAGCCTCCGTTCCGGTGTTTCTGCGCATGCTGGCGAACCTCTCGGCCATGCTGCACACGGCCGCTTCCTACGCCGCGGAGCGCAAGATCGACGAGAGCGTTCTGCTGAATTGGCGGCTTTCGCCCGACATGTTCCCGCTCTTGCGGCAAGTCCTGATCGCCACCGATTTCGCCAAGGGCACCACGGCGCGGCTAGCCGGCGTCGAGGTTCCGAAATACGCCGATGACGAGAAGAGTTTCGCCGAGCTCCAGCAGCGCATCGCCAAGACCGTGAGCTTCGTGCAGACCCTCAAGCCCGCTGACATCGATGGCTCGGAGGGTCGCGATATCGAGCTCAGCGTGGGCGGTCGGCAAATGCGCTTCAAGGGCCAGCCATATTTGCTCGATTTCGCCTTGCCCAATTTCTACTTCCACGTCACCACGGCCTATGGCTTGTTGCGGGCTTGCGGCGTTGGGCTTGGCAAGATGGATTTCCTTGGCGCTGTCTGACCTCGCGCCGAGCACGGAGGCAGGGCCACCCGGCCCAAGCGACAACGAGCGGTACCGCTCCATGGGAGTCGCGATCGCATGCTTAGCCTGATTGAGTTGCTGAACGAGATATCGCCGTGGCTGTTGGCGTTTATCATCATCGCCGCCGCCGAGGCCTTCAGCATCGGGCTCATGCTCGCCACGCGCGTGCGCTGTGGCGCCGACTATCTCAGCCTCAACAACGAGGTTGCCGGCTTCAAATTTGCCGTGATCGGCGTCCTCTACGCCGTCTTGCTCGCCTTCGTCGTGGTTGCCGTGTGGGAGGATTACCAGGACACCGAGGGTGCGGTCAGAAATGAAGCCAAGGCGCTCGTCAACCTGCACCAAGTGTCCTTCGCGCTGCCAGAGCCGGCGGGAAATCCGATCCGCCAACAGATAATTTCTTATATTCAGGAGGTCCGCGAAAGAGAATGGGCCGACATGGCATTGGGCAAGACCAGCGCCAAAGCCGGGCAGGAGCTTCAATATCTCAGCCAGGCGATCTTCGAGGGGCGACCCGAGCAGCTGAAGGACGTCGCCATCTACCATCACGCCCTCGACCTGCTCACCACCATCAACGATAGCCGGAACGAGCGCTTGGACAACTCCCGCGGTTCGGTGCCCACGGTGCTCTGGCTGGTGATGTTGGCAGGCGGCCTGGTGACGCTCGGCTATCCGTCCTTCTTCGGCTCATCCAACCTAACGGCGCAGGTCCTCATGACCGCGGCGCTCGCCGCCTTGGTGGCGCTGACCTTGTTCGTCGCCGTGGTGCTCGACTACCCCTTCACCGGCGACGTGCGCATCTCGTCGACGCCGTTCGAGGAAGCTCTCGACCAGATGCCGCCGCAATGGCCGCCGCCCTAGCAGGCGGCGGCGATACGGGCGCGTTGAAAGCCGGCAAGGCTCGGCTGCAAGATTATTCGGCGGCGTCGAGCTTGAACGGACCGCTTCTCGCTGCACCGGCGAATTCTCTGCCACGCAGCGCCGCAGGTGCATTGTCGTTCACGGGCTTCACCTCCGCCCTGGTATAGGCGGAGAAAATGCCGCCTGCGAGCACCCCTCCTTTTTCCACCTCCACGTCGCCGCAATTGATCCGGCCTTCCACCCGGCCGCTGGAACGGACGAGCAGAGACTCCTTGACCTCGGCATTCTCGCCGAGAGTGCCGAAGACGTCGACGTCGGTCGAGATGACATTTCCTTTGATGATCCCGGACGGCCCGATGCGAATTGACGGGGCGGTGACGTCGCCCTCGACCACTCCATCCACAATGATGGCGTCGGGAACGACGATTGCCCCTTTCACGGTCACGCCCGCGCCGATATAGGCGACATTCGGCTCGCCCAGCCGAAAATCCTTGCTAGTCATTGGCCTCACTCCCCGCACTTTTGACGGATTTCCCATCATATCCTTGTCGTTAGCGCCTCCAAGGCTGAACCTCCGCGCCAGGGTTGCAACCGCCATTTGGGTTTTCTGCCCAATGTGCACAGCTTACGATCAGCTTATGCACAGGCCGGATTGGGTTAGCTCGTTGAGCTGACGCACAAACATGGCGCTGACATGCGAGTGTCACGACTGGGACGGAACGGAGAGTGCCTTTGCCGCTGCCACCGGGATTGACAGGCCCTGCATTCGAGAGCGCCTGCGAGGAGTTGCGCGCCATTGTCGGCGCCGGGCAGGTGGTGACGGGGGCGGAGCGCCTCGCCGTCTATGCCGACCCTTATTCCCCCGGCCTGGCCGAGAACTACGCGCCGGCAGGCGCCGTCCTGCCGGAAAGCGTGGATGAAATCAGGGATGTGCTCGGCGTCGCCACCCGCTACCGCCTGCCGCTGTGGACCGTCTCGCTCGGCCGCAACTATGCCTATGGCGGCGCGGCTCCATGCCTCAATGGCTCGATGATTCTCGACTTGAAGCGCATGCGAAAAATCGAGGTCGATCGCGACCTCGCTTACGCTTTGGTGGAGCCTGGCGTCACTTATCTCGATCTCTACAAATTCATCCAGGAGCAGAAACACGGATTGTGGATCGATTGTCCCGACCCGGGTTGGGGCAGCGTGCTCGGCAACACCCTCGAACACGGCATCGGCTACACCCCTTACGGGGACCACGCCGGTCATCAATGCGGCATGAAGGTGGTCCTCGCCAATGGCGAGGTCTTGCGCACGGGTCTTGGCGCCATGACCGACAATTCCGCCTGGCCGCTCTACAAATATGCCTTCGGCCCGTCGCTCGACGGTCTCTTCATGCAATCGAACTTTGGCATCGTCACCAAGATCGGCGTTTGGCTGATGCCAGAGCCAGAATTCTTCGTGGTGGTCGAGATGATGTTTCAGCGCGAGGAGGACATCGCGGCCGTCATCGACACGCTGCGGAGGCTCCGCCTCGACGGCACCGTCCCCACCGCGACCATCGCCAATTGGATGCGCATCGCCGCCGGCAACTCCACCCGGGCCGAATGGTATGACGGCAAAGGCCCCATGCCTCAAAGCGCCATCAAGGAGCTGATGGCCAAGATGGAGATCGGCTATTGGGGCCTGCGGTTCGGCCTCTATGGGCGCGAAGCGGCCGTGAACGAGAAGCTCGACACGGTCGAGAAGTCTTTCGCTGGCCTCGATGCCGAGATCTTCGCCTTCAAATTCGCGCGCGGCGACACGATCCCGCCCGAATATGGGACGCTCGCCGGCATCCCCAGCGTCGACATGATGCCGCTCAATTGGCTGGGCGGCGCCGGCGCGCATATCGAGTGCCCCCTGATCGTGCCCATGCGCGGCGCCGACTTCCTCGAGCTCTATCGCCGGCGGACGGAACTCTTCAATGAGGCGGGCTTCGACCATTATTGCGGCCTGACCACCACGACGCCGCGCTGCTTCATCAACACCGGCTCGATCATTTTCGACCGCAACGACCAGGAGCAATGCGCGCGGGCCCGCGCCCTCGGCAAGTCGCTGATCGAGGATGCGCACCGGCGGCACCTCGCCGGCTACCGCGCGCATATCGCGGAGATGGATCTCGTTGCGGCGCAGTTCGACTTCAACGGCCATGCCGCCATGCGCACCTATGAGCAGCTGAAGGACACGCTCGATCCGAATGGCATTCTCTCGCCGGGAAAGCAGGGCATCTGGCCGCGGGCGTTGCGCCAGACCAAGGACGGGGAAACGCCATGAAACGCAAATCCCGGCTGCAACCCAAATTGGATCGGCGCGAGCTTCTCGCCCTCGGCGGCGCCGCGGCGGCGGTGTTCATGGCGCCTGCCGGTGCGGCCAATGCGCGCCGCACCGGAACCATGCTCGCCCTCGCCGATCTGCGTTACAGCGACGGTCTCCTCTTTGCCCGCGGTCTCGACCGCCTTGGCGTTCGCACTCTGCCGGTGTCGAACCTGGCCAGGGTCTGGTTCGACTTTATCGAGCCGCGACTGCAAGGAGGGTTTCGCCTCACCGGATTGACGCTCGAATCCGACCTGTTCGTGCTGGAGCGCTTGGCCGGGCCGACGGGGGCGCGGACACGCTTTCTCGGTTTGCATGATTGGCGGTGCCGGCCGGGTGCCGCCCACAGCCTTTGCGGTTCGATCGGTCTGGCGCCGATCGAAGCGGCTCTCGTCGGCGGTGAAGATCGATGGGCGGAGAAGCTCGGCGCCGCGCTCGTTGCGTCAACGGAGCAAGATGAGGAGCGTCGGCGACGGAACCTGATCGGGGATCGTGCCCGGCCCGCGGCGGACAGTCCGAAATTCTTCGTCTCCTGGCTGATGGACTGGAGGTCCTAGCGTTCCTGCTCCCGCGCTAATGCGCCCAGCGGCGTGCCTGCTGCGCCGATTCGATCATGTCCGTTTGCGCCTCTTCCGGCAGCAGGCTGGAAATCACGCCCATGGCCAGCTCAACCGAAATCTCGCTGCCGCCACACTCCTTGAGCTGGTCGCGCAACCAGCCGTAGATCTCCTCGTCGCCGGCTTTCAGCCCGGCGGCGATCTCCTCGAACATGTGCGCCAAAGACCCCGTTGCCATCGCCCCCTCCGTTGTGCCTGCCTCAAGACAGGCTCATGGCTCAGTCAACCCCCTCTACGCGCCGTCTGCGTCCGCCCCGCGACTCAGGATCATAGCCCCTTATGCTGCAACCGCGAAGAGGCCAGACGGCAACAGGTAAGGCCGAAAATCAGAAATTCTGCGGCCCTTGGTCGACGAAAGAGAGCGGAGTCCTCGGCACCGCGCCCACATTATCGGCCGGCAGCTCGGCCATTGGCGCCTGCGCATAGGCGCCGGGGCTGGGCTGGGGACGGCAATAATGGCGCCCCCCGCGCGCGTTGGTGCGGAGCAGATCGAGATGGAAGTGGTTGGTGTGATGGGCGTCGCTGCCCGGGCCGAGCACCGTGTAGAACTCTGCACAAGCGCCGGCAAAAACGGCTTGCAGGAAGGCGCGCTCCCGCGGGTTGCCGCGCGACCATCCCTGGAGCACGGAGACCTCCCGGCCGCTCGCCAGCCTGAATCCGGCAATGTCGAGGGCATTGCCGAAGGAATGCTCCGACAGCGGGCCTCGATGGCTGCCGTTCCGGCCGCGGCAGCCATAGGAGGCGATCTGCCTGATACCGACGACGGGCTCGCCGAGCATGCGGTAAGCCGCCGGCTGGACCGAGGCCCTCATCCAGCGATCCAGCGCCGCCGTCAGCGGGCAATTGATCGTCGCGATGGGCGTGACGGCGACGCGGCCGTCAATGAGGCCTGAGACCTTGAGCGGCGTTTCCATGCCGCAGGCGATGCCGCCGACGCGGGCGCTTGATTGGATATAGGGCGATGCCCTCACCGCGCCGCTGGCGATGCAGGCAGAATCGGCCTCAGCCCGCCAGCGCGCGCGCGGCTCCGCCAGCCGGTTGCTCGCGCAACCAACGACGAGCAATGCCACCGCCATACTTACGGCCAGATACGCAACCCGAACCCCCATGGCCCGCAGAATGCAGCAGAGGGCGTGAACAATCTTTCAATGAGGCTGAGTTTGTGAACGGGAACTGGGGATCCGCCAAACAAGAAGGGCTGCCCCCCTTGCGGAGAGCAGCCCTTGCATTGTCGACCGCGGCCGTTTCCGGTCCGCTGTGAGGCGTCGCTAGCCGACGCTGACCTCGCCAGAAGCGAGAATCCAGGTCATGGGTGCCGGCGACCGCGGCATGAGACAATGAGACACTGGATCACCTCCTTTCGATTGTTGCTGGGATCGTTGCATCTTAGGGGTCGAATCGGCCCGAAGCAAAGCCCGGATCGCGGCGCGGCGGGGTTCCATCCCCTATTTCGGCGCGTTGAAGGTCCGCGTCGCGGATTGGCTGCCATCGGCATAGGTGAGCTGCACCTGCATCGACGCTGTCTTCGGCGGCACCTTCATGTACAGCGTGGCGTTCTCGGGAACGCTATGCGGATCGGCGGGATCGCAAGGCGGCAGCTTGAACAGCTTGTCGGTCGGTCCGTCGCCGAGCCCGTAATGGACTTCACCAATGGCGCAGCGATAGGTGACGAGCTGGGTGAAATAGACCGTCAGCCCTTGCCACTCACGAAACGCGATCCAGCTGGTCCAGAACTGGTCGAGGATCTTCTTCTGCTCGTCCACCAGCGCGGCATTGGGATCGAAATTGATCGGTACGATCTCGGCCTGCTCGCCGCGCTTGTCGCGCCAGGTGACGTAGAGCGTGGTCTGGCCTTGGTCCGGCGCCATCTCGAATGAGGTCTTGGGCATGCGCGTTCCCGTGCGCGGGTCGAGCGCGTCGATGAGACCGGCATCGGTGAAGTCGCCGCTCTCGCCGATGCGGTAGCCGAACTGGGTCGCGGGCTCGGGCAGCGACACAGTCACCATCCAGCCGCTGTTGGAGCGGATGAAGCTCGCGATCGGTTGCGGGCTCGCCGCCAGCGCCGCGAGCTTCTGCTCCGGCTGCGGCAACACGCTTTGCCCCCCGCCCTCCTCCAGCGTGGCGACGCCGCCTTGCGCCGCCGCCGCGCCCTCCGGCGCCAGATAGAGGTCGCCGATGATCTGGTCGTAATAGGCCGGCACCTGGACGTGATCGACCTTGGCCGCCAGATCGCGCACCTTGCTCTGCGTGCGCTTGGCGATCTGCACCATGGATTGGCCGGGCTGTTCCATCTCGGTCAGCAGCGTGCGGGTGAACACCGAATTCGGATTGGCGTCGGTCTCGCTCAGGCGGTCGAGCGCCGATTGGCCTTGTCCCGCCGAGAACAGCACGAACATGCCTTCGGCCGGATCGATGCGCGCAAGGCCCCGCGTCAGGCCGATGCCGCGCTTGCCCTTCAGCGCGAAGGGATTGTCCCGGCAGGCATCGAGAATCAGGATCACGGTGGCGGCGCCCTTGGCCTGGAGCCGCTCGGACAGCCCATTGGCGGCGAAGGAGGCATCACGCACCAGGCCCTCTTCGCCTGGGCCTGCCTCGGGCACGTCGACGGGCAAGAGATAGTTGGTGCCGTCGACGGCGAAGCCATGCCCGGCGAAATAGATCAGCGCCGTGTCGCCGCTTACAATCTTGGTCTCGAGCTCGACCAGCGCCCGGCTCATGGCCCTGCGCCCGACATTTTCCGCCTTGACCACGTCGAAGCCGAGCCTCGCCAGCTCCGCGGCGATGGCCTCGGAATCATTCACCGCCTTTTGCAGCGCCGGCACGTGCTCATAGGCGTTGTTGCCGATCACCAGCGCCACGCGGTTGGCCGCATGCGCCGGTGGCGCCAGCAGACCGAGACAGGCGATGATTCCCACAGCCAAGCGCGGCGTCAAACGTGAACCCGTTGCCATGCGGGACCTCTCCCTTCATCTGCCCGCTCGCATTATAGCGCCGTTTGGGGGAGGTGAAGTCGCTGCTCCCGCGCGGATCAGCCGAGTCCGAGCGCTTTCCGCTCCTTGGCTGTGATCGACTGGCGCGTGGTGAAGAAGCCCTCCCAGGGGTCGCTCTTCTGCGCCTTCAGCCGCGCCGGCAGGGTTTTCAGGCTATAGGGGCTCGCCGATTTGAGGCCCTTGAGCTCGTCCCAGCGCAGCGGGCAAGCGACCGGCGCTCCCGCCTTGGCCCGGGTCGAGAAATTGACGATGGCCGAGCCGCCGCGCTGATTGCGGAGATAATCGACGAAGATCTTGCCGACCCGCGTCCGCTTCAGCGGATTGGCGGTGTAGCGGTCCGGCCTGACACCAACCAGCGCATCGGCGATGGCCTTGGCGAAGGCCTTGACCTCGTCCCAACCCTGCTTCGGCGCGATCGGGGCGACGAGATGCAGCCCCTTGCCACCGGTCGATTTGAGGAAGCTCTTCAGTCCGAGATCGGCGAGAAAGTCGCGCACCTCGATCGCCGCGGCCTTGATCGTGGCCAGATCGAGCCCCTCATCCGGATCGAGATCGAACACGAGGCGATCGGGCTCGAACAGATGCGCGAGGGAGACGCCCCAATCGTGGATCTCGAGTGCGCTGATCTGCGCCAGCCCGAACAGACCCGCCTCGTCGTCAATATAGAGATAGGGCTTCTTGCTTTCGCCGCCTGAAATGGGAATCTGCTTGATCGCCTTGCTCATGCCCTTCATGGCGTGGCGCTGGAAGAAGTGCTGTCCGTCAATGCCCTCGGGACAGCGCACGAGGCTGATGGGGCGGTTGATCACATAGGGCAGCATGTAGGGCGCGACGGTCTGGTAATAATGCGCAAGGTCGAGCTTGGTCACCCCGAGTTCGGGGTAGAGCACCTTGTCGGGGCTGGAGAGCGTGATGCCGGCGAATACCGGGCCGGATTTCTGACTTGAGCTGCTCATATCGGCTTTGACGCGGTCCGCGCCCTCCTCATTCGAAATCTCGCGGCTCACCTCGGCCGCCGGCTTGTCCTCGCGCAAGCCCTGAAAACTCGGATGGCGCAGGCGGCCGTCGCGCGTCCATTCGGTAAAAGCCACCTCGCACACGAGCGCGGGCGTCACCCACACCGCATCCTTGCGCTCGATAGCCGGCACCTCGACGAAGGGCGATTTGCTCCGCTCGAGCGGCTTGAAGCGCTTGGCCAGCATTTTGAGATTGGCGCTGGAGAAGCCGGTGCCGACCTTGCCGGCGAAGACCAGCTTACTGTGCTCGAAGGTGCCGAGCAGGAGCGAGGAGAAGGGGCGGTCCTTGGCGGTCGAGCGGCTATAGCCGCCAATGACGAATTCGGCGCGCTTGCTGCGTTTGAGCTTGAGCCAGGCCTTGGTCCGGCCGGACACATAGAGTGAGTTGGCGCGCTTCGACACGATGCCTTCAAGGCCGGCGTCGCACGCCTCGCGCAAGAACACCGCCCCCGACCCGTCAACATGGTCGGAATAGACGAGCCAGTCCGGCAGGGGCTTCTCGCCCATCAGGCGTTCGAGCCGCGCCTTGCGCTGGGTCAGCTTCTCGCCGCGCCAATCCTTGCCGTCAAGGAACAGAAGATCGAACAGAAAATAGCGAAACGCCGGATGCTGTGTGTCGATATGTTCCTGCAGCGATTTGAAGTCGGTGATGCCGGAGGGCAGCACGAAGGCAATCTCTCCGTCGAGCAGCGCCTCGTCGCAAGGAAGACTGAGAAGCGCCTTGGCGATCGCGGGAAAGCGTACGGTCCAGTCGAGGCCGCTGCGGCTGAACAACGTGACCTGGTCTCCGGCCTTCCGCGCGATGATGCGATAGCCGTCATATTTGACTTCATGCAGCCAGCCCGGTCCCTCGGGCACCACTTCGCCGAGGGTGGCAAGCTCCGGCGCGATGAATTCAGGCTCGACCGCCCGGCGCGATTTCGGCGGCGGTTTCCCCACCCAGCGGCGGTGTTTTACCTCGGGCTTTTTTTTTGAGCCTTGGAGCTCCAGACCGGCACGTCGCCCGTCTCGATCTCGTCCATGGTCAGCCCGCTCTTGACGCTGGTGTCGTAATCCTGCGTCGGCTCCTCGCCGTCGCCGGCGTAATCGTCGCGCTTCTTGATCAGAAGCCAGTTCTCGCGGCCCCGGTCGCCCGGCTTCGGCTTCATCCGCACCAGCACCCAATCGCCCTTCAGCCTGTCGCCATGCAGCCTGAATTTGAGATCGCCTTTGGCCAACCCCTCGTCGGGGTCGCCGATTGGCTCCCACGTGCCCCGGTCCCAGATCATCACCGGGCCGCCGCCATATTCGCCCTTGGGGATCACGCCTTCGAAGCCGCCATATTCGAGCGGATGGTCCTCGGTCATGACCGCGAGGCGCTTTTGCGTGGGATCGAGGCTCGGCCCCTTGGTCACGGCCCAGCTCTTCAACACGCCGTCATGCTCGAGCCTGAAATCGAAATGGGTCCGGCGCGCTGCGTGCTTCTGGATGACGAAGCTGTTGCCGGTCTTGGCCGCCCGCTTCGGCGCGGGTTCGGGTGTCTTGGTGAAATCCCGCTTGGCGCGATAGGGCGACAGCGAATCCTCGGCCTTGGTCCGGGCCATGGTCTTAAGCCGACTTTCGCTTCGGCGCTGCCCGCGAGGTTTTCTTGGTCGAGGCCGCCGCGCGCTTGCTTCCGGCCTTGGCCGGGGCCTTGACCGGTGGCGCGCTCTTGCCCTGCTGCTTCACGCTCTTCTTCAGCGCATCCATGATGTTGATCACCTTGGCGGTGCCGGTCTCGCCGGTGACTAATGTGGGCGCGCGGTGCTCGATCTTGGCGTTGATCAGCTCCCACACCGCCTCGGTATATTCGTCCTTGAATTTTTCGGGCTCGAAGGCACCGGCCTTTCGCTCGATCAGCTCGATGGCGAGGTCCAGGGCCTCCTTGTCGATCTTCACCTCCGGCACCTCCTCGAAGAAGGCGTCGGCCGATTTCACCTCGTCGGCCTGGCGCAGGATTTCGAGCAGCAGGCCGCGCCCGCAAGGCTTCAAGGCCACGATGTTGCTCTGGCCGCGCAGGACGAGCTGGCCGACGCCGATCTTGCCGGCCTTTCTCAGCGCTTCTTGGATGATGACATAGCCCTCTTCGCCGGCATCGCCGTCCGGCAACAGATAATAGGGCCGCTCGAAATAACGGGGATCGATCGCCTCCGGATCGACGAAGCGGACGAGCTCGATGGTCTGTTTGCTCTCGAGCTTCAGCTCATCGATCTCCTTCTGATCGAGCAGGACATATTTGCCCTTTTCATATTCGAAGCCCTTGGTGATTTCCTCGTTTTCGACCGGGCCGACGCCTGGAGCCACCTTCTGGTAGCGGATGCGCTTCCCCGTCGGCTCGTGGATCTGGTGGAATTCGATGCGGCGTTCGCTGCTGGTCGCGGGATAAAGCCTGACCGGGATGGTGACGAGCGAAAGCCTGATATTGCCAGTCCAGAAGGCGCGGGGTGCCATACGCTAGAACTCCTCTTGACGCACGCGCGAGCCAAGGCGTCGGCCGAAAAGGGAGTATAGCCTGAAACGGCGGATCCCGAGCCGTGGTTCCGAAGCCGGCAAGCGAAGCCGGCGCTCACTTCTCAACCTTATAGCCATTCTCGTTAAGCATACGTTCAAGCGCCTCGGGAAAGGTCAGCCGCTCGGTCGTGCCAGGGCAGGCGCCTTCCGCGTCCAGCGGCTGGTCGCAGACATCGAGCCCCCAGTCGGAGCTCCGGTCGTAGTAAGCGAGCATGAGCTGCCAAGCCTCCTTGCCCTCGCCCAGCAGGCTTTTCTCGCCCACATAGCCCGCGAGGAAGCCGTTCACGTCCTCCTCGGGCACGGCGTTGATGATGATGTTCCCCATATAGGCCTCATGCACCGGCCGGTAGGCGGGGTCGCCGCTCACAGTCTTCACCTCTCCATCCTCGACCGCGAGGATTCTAAGCGGGGCCGTCGAGCAGGCATAGCAGCCGAAAGCATAGAGAAAGGCGTTGTCGCGGGTCTCGAACACATAGCGCCCGTCACCGGCAAGATCGGTCGCCAGCAACGGGCCACCGTCGAATTGCCCAATCTCAACCGTCTGCCAGCTGGAACCGTCTTTGTTGCTGGTGATGAGTTTGGTGTCGGAGCAGCAATGGGCGCCGCCGGTGTAGAAGGACACCACGACTTCCGGGCTGGCATTGGCCGGATCGACCTCCGCGATCTGGACGCTGACCGGAGGGTCGAACGAGCCCATGGACTCGCCCTCGATCTGGGCGACCTGCTCGCCATCGGCGAAGACCGTGACCACGGGAACGCGCTCGGTCTCGCCCTCCTCGGTCTTGCTCTCTTTGTAGGTCAGCGTCACCCTCACATTGCCTTGCGCGATCTCCTGGTCGGTCGGTTCCGTCTCCTCCTCGCCGCTGCCGCCCTCGATCCGGGGCGCGTCGCCTTTGGCCACGACCTCCTCGGCGCCAAGATATTTGGCATCGGCCTTGCCGATGGCCTCCGCCAAACTGGGGGCCGAGGCCGCGGGCCCGGACCACAGCACGGCGCCGAAAAGGAGGGAAATAAGGCGGTAGCGAGACCGAGGCTGACGCATTTCGGTGATTCCCAACGGCAATTGAGGCTCGCCCCTATGGGGGCTCTTCGCGTATTCTAGCCCGCGAGTGGGCGGGCTTCCCACTACCAACCCGTCCGGTGTCGTTACGGCGACGATGGCCCGAAACCGCTCCCCATTTGGATCCCGCCGGTGATCGGGTGAAAGTTTGCTTTTCACCGCGGGTTCCGCTTGTTTGCGGCGGGGGGGCGGGGAACGGTAACCGGCTTCAGGGCTTAGTCAGACAATGAATGTTATCAAACCGAGCTCGGACCCAAACCTTGCTTCGCCCGCCGTGGTTATCACCGGGGCGACCGAAGGCATCGGCCGCGCCTTCGCCGAGGAGTTCGCGCGTGATGGCCATAACCTGGTCCTCGTCGCCCGCGACGAGGCGAAGCTGGCGCGAACCGCGGCAGAGCTGTCCGGGGCCCACCCGATCGAAGTCAAGGTCACGGCGCAAGATCTCAGCACGCCGGAGGGCTGCGCCGGCGTCGAGCAGGCTTTGCGGCGCTTCGGTCTCTACGCCGACATCCTCGTTAACAATGCCGGCATCATGTCGTCGGGCTTCTTTCAGGACGTCGATCCGGCCACCGTGCGCCGCCTGATCGACCTCGACGTGCGCGCGGTGGTCGATCTGACGCATCGCTTTCTCCCCGGCATGTTGGCGCGCGGGCGCGGCGGCGTGCTCAATGTCGCGTCGATGATGGGCTATATGCCGGTGCCCTATCAGGCCATCTACGCCGCGTCCAAGGCCTTCGTGCTGTCCTTCACCAAGGCGCTTGCCTGGGAGACGATGGGGACCGGCGTTCAGGTTTCGGTCGTGGCCCCGGGCGTGGTTTCGACCGGCTTCCATTCCAAGGCGGGAACGCAGAATTCACGTTACCTGTTCCTGTTCCCGCCCATGACCCCCGATCAGGTGGCCAAGATCGCCTATGCGCGGTTCAAGCGTGGCCGCCCGGTGATCCTGCCGGGGCTGATGAACCCCTTGAACGCGCTCGCCGTGCGCTTCGTGCCCGATTTTCTGCTTGTGCCCTTGATGGGCTGGCTGTTCCGCATGCGGGATGACGAGGGCATGGTTCTCGGGCCGCGCCAGCCGGTCGCCGAGCCGCCCCAGAGCAAGCGTGTGCCCGAGCCTGCGCGCATGGACGCGGTGGACTAGGCCGTGGACTCATAAACGCGCAGCCATAGGCGGATGCAGGCGAGCTTGACAAAGGCGAGATAGTTGGCGGCGAGCTTGTCGTAGCGGGTCGCGACGCGCCGGCATTGTTTGATCTTGTTGAAGAATCGCTCGACCAAGTTGCGGTCGCGGTAGAGATAGGGGCTGAAGCAGATCGGGTCCTTGCGATTGCGCTTGGGTGGGATGTTTGCCCATGCGCCCCGTTCGGCGGCAAATGCCCTGATCCAGTCCGCGTCGTAGCCGCGATCTGCCAGCAACCGCGCGCGCCGGGGGAGCTGTTGCAGCAAGACCGAGCAGAGCTGGTTGTCGTGCACCTGACCACCCGTGAGGCCGAGCTGCAACGGTAAACCATTGCCGTCCACAACGACATGGATCTTGCTGGTCAGTCCGCCACGAGACCGGCCAATATGCTGGCCGCCGTTATTGGCGATGCAGGCACCATGTTGGTGCACGCGGACAATAGACGTATCGATCATTTGCACCGTTGAATCATGAGCTACGGCCATAGCATCCATGATCTGATCCCAGACACCAGCTCGGCGCCAGCGAACGAAGCGGTTGTAGCAAGTCGTACGGGGACCGTAGCCGTCTGGCAGATCGCGCCATGGTGCACCTGAGCGCAAGACCCAAAAGATGCCGTTGAGAACGCGTCTGTCATCCACGCGGGGAATGCCGCGTGGCTTGTTCGGGAGCATCGGCTTGATAATGCTCCACTCGTGGTCGCTGAGTTCATAGCGCATGATTCGAACCCCCGGTTTGGGAGCTGGAATCACATCTATGCCGATGGCATCAATCCGCCATTTCCGTAGTTGGAGGTAATTGCGGACTAGACGCGCACATGGCTCTTTGGGCCGGTTTGACCCAACGCGCCCTGACGCCAAGGATGCGCCATGGCTTTCTTGTTGTCCGCTACACTCAGCCTGCGCGGGGGAAGTGGATTCGAGCGCGAAGTGCAACGGTCTTAATTCAGAGGAGCGGCGTCCGTGCATCGCCCTCAGGCGAAGGTAACCTTACCGTTCGTGATGTCGTAGACGCCCGACGTCGTCTTGAGCCTGCCCGCCTTCTGGGCTTCCGAGAGGATCGGGGTGGCGGCCGCCGCATATTCGGCGTTGAGCTTGGCATTTTCCGCGGTCGCCGCCGCTAGCAGGTCGTCAGGTTTGGCCGCCATCGCTGCCTCGACTGCCGGACGGATCGCATTGATCAGGCTCGGCAGATGACCGGGCAACTCGGTACCGTTCTTTACGGCATCGATCGTGGCGCTGACAGCGCCGCAGGCCGAATGGCCGAGTACGACGATCGTCTTGATGCCGAGAACCAGGGAGCCATATTCCAGGCTTGCCAGCCCATCCTCATTGATGAAGTTGCCTGCGACGCGAACAACGAACAGATCGCCCGGGCCCTGATCGAAGATCACCTCCGGTGCCACCCGCGAATCGGCGCAGCTGATGATGGCAGCGAATGGCGCCTGTCCCAGGGCGCGCTCCGCGCGGTCGTGGGAAAAATCCGTGTTGATCGGCGCATTCGCCACGTAACGAGCGTTGCCGTCCATCAGGCGCTGGATCGCCTCGTCCGGATTGCCCGGGTCGGCATCAGCCGCTTGCGCGGCGGTCGAATGAAGGGGAACTGTCGCGGCCAGGGCCAGCACGGCGCCGCTGCCCCGGAGTAGGCTGCGACGGCTAAGTCCACTGGCGATGCATTTCTGGCACATGGGCTGTCTCCATTTATCGGGCGGCGAAGGCCCAGACCGGCCTAGCAATTTCTTAAAGCCGAGATTGCCTGGATGAATGATTCGTATAACAGGATCAATGTCTGCCGTCAGCGCTTATGACCGCTTTTGGCATCCCGGAAGTGCCGCCCGCCGCGCAGGAAGGCCCCTTACCGCTCCAAAGCGGACTCTGGCAGGCCATCCACGGTCGTGTTTATGAGTTCACGCCCTAGCAGGCCTTGCCGCCGCCGGCGAACGCCTCCCTCGGGCTCCAGGCGGTGTCGCATGACCGCGCCGCGTCAAACAGCGTAAGCCCCCGCACGGCCTCGGCCAGGTTCTGGGCCGCCGCGATCCTGCTCGCCGCCTCCGCCGCCGTCCTTTTCCACCTCGCCCCCAGCCTTCCCCTCGGCGTCGCCTTCGACGAGCCGTTGAAGGTCGGCTTCGTGCGCGAGGGCGGGCAGAACTTTCAGCATCCCATTCTCATGCTTCAGGCGGTCCGGCTCGCCGCGTTCCTCACCGGCGTCACGGACGAGGCGAGCGTCTTCGCGCTCGGGCGCTTGGCGGCGTCTGTCTCCGGCGGCCTCCTGGTGTTCTCGGCTATCGCCCTTGCCCGCCGCGCCACCGGCGGCCTTGCCGCGCTCGGCGCCGGCCTGTTGACGGCGGTGGCCCCGCTGACCGTGCTCCATGCGCAGCTGTTCAAGGAGGATATTTTCGTCGCGCCTTGGCTCATCCTTGGCGTGCTGGCCCTTGACCGATTGGTGGAGACGCCAATCTGGCGCCGGGCGGTCTGGTTCGGGCTGGCGGCGGGCCTCGCCGCATCGGCGAAATATGCGGGGCTGGTGCTGCTCGGCTTGAGCCTGCTGCCGCCGCTCTGGGCCGGCACCGACATGCGGCGCTATTATCGGATGGTGGCGTTGGCGGCGGCGGTTGCCGGCGCCGTCTTCTGCGCCATCGACCTGCCCCTCTTCGTCAACCCCCTCACCTTCATTGGCGGCGTCAGAAGCGAGGTCGATCACGCGCTGCGCGGCCATTTGATCGTTCTCTACGGGTGGCAGAGCCATTTCCTCTTCACCTGGACCGCCAATCTCTGGCCCGGCTTGCGCGCGCCGCTGGCCCTTGCCGGCCTCGCCGGAGCCCTGATTGTCGCCGCGACCTGGCGGCGAAGTCCGTCCGTGCTGCGGCGGCTCCTGATCTTCGGCCTCGTCTGGTACCTGCTGCACGAGCTGCCGCCGATGAAGCCGTTTCCGGAAGGCGCCCGGCACATGACGGTGATGGCGGCGGTGTTCGCCATCTTCGCCGCCTTCGCCGCCGAATGGATCGCATCACGCTTTCAACCGCGATTCCGGGCCTTTGCCGCGGCGGCGGTGATCGCGGCCATCGCTGTCCTCCCCGCGCTCGTCTCCTATCGCTTGGTCAGCTCCGCCCCCGGCGACACGCAGCTCGTCGTCCGGCGGATCGTCGCCACTCTGCCCGGAGAGACGCTGTGGGCGCGGCCGGTCACCTTCGAGCCATCGCTTGAGCTGTCGCGACCGATCGAAACCATCGAGCAATTGCCGGGCTTCACCGTGATCAACGAGCTATTCGCGGCGCAATATATCGAGGCGCTGTCGTTGAGCGGGCAGAAACGGCCGATGCGCCAACGGGCGCGCGCCTATGAGGCGCTGTTGCGGCGTCCGGCTTTGCGGGTCAGCTCAAAGGCGGGACGCTTCGCCTTCCGCAATGCGCCCTATCGCATCGTGGCGCTCCAGGGCGATCCGCAAGCGCTCAAGGCGGCGGCCGAGCGCTTCGCCGCCATCCCCGGTATCGAGCTCGACCTCGTGCCCGGGCACGCTATCACGCCCCCGCGCGCCGACTGATTGGCGCGGGTTTGGTGCTGCGAATGAGAATTAAATGGTGGAGCCGGACGGGATCGAACCGACGACCTCAGCAGTGCGATTGCTGCGCTCTCCCAACTGAGCTACGGCCCCTGAAAACAGAGGACATTTAGAGATCGGGCTTCCAGCCTGTCAAGCGAGGCTCTGCCGCAGGCCGGAAGTGGGGGTTGCCCTCATCATCGCCTGTCCGTTAGATGGTGCTCCGTCCGAGGAGAGGCTTCATGGGTCCATTGATCAACTTCATCGTCTACCTCATCCAGCTCTATATTTGGGTCGTGATCGCCAGCGCGATTTTGAGCTGGCTCGTCGCCTTCAATGTGGTGAACACCAACAATCGCGTCGTGCTCGCCATCGCCGACATGCTTTACCGCCTGACCGAGCCCGCGTTGCGGCCGATCCGCAGCATCCTGCCCAATCTCGGCGGCATCGACATCTCGCCCGTGATCCTGATCCTGTTCCTGTTGTTCATTCAAAACGTGGTGCTGCTCGGCTGGCTGGCGCCGGCTGTTATTGACCCATGATCTAGCCTTGTCCGCCGCAGGCCCGGTTGCGCTCACCCTTCGCCGCGGCCGCCATGGCGTCACCTTGCCGGTGCGCCTGACGCCCAAAGCCAGCCGCGACGAGATCGTCGGCGTCGAGGACTATGCCGGCGAAGGCGTGCTCAAGGCGCGCGTGCGGGCGCTGCCCGAAGCTGGCCGCGCCAATGCCGCGCTCGAAACCCTGATTGCGCGCTGGCTCAAGCTGCCGCCGTCGAGCGTAAAAGTGGCGCGAGGGACCAAGTCGCGACTGAAGCAGGTCGCGATCGAGGGCGACGCCGAGGCTGTGTCGCGCTTGATCGAGAGCCGCGCGGCCGAGCTGGGCTAGCTGGCGAGAGCAGACCCGATCTCGGCGGCGATCGCTGCGGCGGCACCGCGCGGGTCCTGCGCCGCGGTAATCGGGCGCCCCACCACGAGATAATCGGCGCCGGCGGCGATCGCCTTTGCCGGGGTCATGATCCGCGCCTGGTCGTTGGCGGCGCCGCCTTCGGGCCTGATGCCTGGCGTGATGATCAGGAACCCCTCGCCCGCGGCGTCGCGGATCGCTCTTGCCTCTTGCCCCGAGGCGACCACGCCGTCAAATCCCGCCTCCTTCGCCAGCATGGCCCGATGCAGGACCAGCTCGGCTGGGGGCATGTCGATGCCCTGTTGCACCAGATCGGCGGGCGCAAGATTGGTCAGCACCGTGACGCCAAGAAGCTTGAGCCCGCTGGTCCCGCGGCCGCGAAGCGCGGCATCGAGCGTCTTGCGGTCCGTCGCGTGCACCGTGAGGAACTGCGCGCCGGTCCGCGCCACGGCGGCGGTGGCACGCTCGACCGTCGCTTCGATGTCGAGCAGCTTAGCGTCGATGAATACGCGTCGGCCTTGCGCCACCAGTTCGCCTGCGAGTTGAAGTCCACCCGCGAACAGGAGCTCGAGGCCGATCTTGTACACCCCGACGCTGCCGCCAAGCGTGTCGATCAGCATGCGCGCCTCATCGGCGCTTGGCACATCGAGGGCGACGATCAGACGGTCGCTGGCAATCATGGCGAGGCGAATTTTCGTGCGGCGATGGCCAGCGCCTCGACCACGCGCTTGACTGCGTGCTGCTGCGCCTCGTCCTTGAGGCTACCATCCTCATCGAAGGCATCGCCCGCGCGCGGCAGCGCGAGCTGTTGCGGGATCACCGTCGCGCCGACCCCGACCTCGAGCACCTGGCGGAGTTGCAACAAGCTCCGCATCGCGCCGTAATAGCCTCCCGACGCGCCGCTGATGGCGAACACGCGCGATCTGTACACTTCGAGCCCGTTCTCGCCCTTGCTCCTGACCCGGGTCACCCAGTCGAGCGTGTTCTTCAGCAACGGCGTGATCGAGGCATTGTATTCGGGGCAGGCGATGAACACGCCCTGATATTCTCCGAGCAGCGCCTTGAACTCGACCGCCTTTGCTGGCGGACCGTGCTCGGCCTCCAAATCCCCCTCATAAAGCGGCATGGGATAGTCCCTGAGGTCGATGAAGACGCCTTCGATACCGTTGGCGCTGGCGATGTGCTGGGCCAGCCGCGCGAGCTTCTTGTTGTAGGACGCCTCACGCGTGCTGCCGGCGAAGAACAATAATCGCATCGATCCGATCCCTGACTACGGCCTCTCGACAGGCTTAACCGGCAAGGAGCGGCCTATCAAGCCAAGCGCGGCTGACTTACCGCGTTTCCTCGTCATCCGCGCCGAACAGGCGGCGGAGCGGCACGATGGCGGCCGCCGCCAGCGGCGTGGCCAGGGCAAGCCCGAGAATGCCGAACAGGGCGCCGAGCACGAGCTGATTGAGAATCACCACGGCTGGCGGCAATTTTACCGCGCGCGCCTGAATCAGCGGCGTGAGCAGATAGCTTTCCACGAATTGCACGATGACATAGAGCCCGATGACCCACAGCGCGAGATTGAAGCTTTCGCCCCCGGCGACAAGCACCATGGGCACGGCGCCGATGATCGGCCCGAGATAGGGGAGAAAGCCGGCGAGGCCCGCGAACAGCGCCAGGCCAAAGGCGATGGGCACATTGAGGATCAGCAGCCCGACATAGGTCACCCCCCCGATCACCGCCATGGAGATGCCTTGCCCAATGAGCCAGCGCCGCAGCAGATCGCCGGTTTGGTACAGCATCAGTTTCGTGTCGTCGCGCTGGTCCTCGGGCGCGATGCGTGAGGCAAGCTGGACATAAGTGTGGGGATCGGCGGCGAAATAGATGCCGAAGAAGAGGACGATCAGGAGCGCGCTGATCGCGCCGAAGACGGAGACCGCGACGGAGGTCGCGCCGGAGGCGATGCCCCAGGGGCTGAACTGGCTCAGCAGCTTGGTGATATCCATATCCTGGAACAAGTTTCGGTCGTCCGCGGCCGTGGCGACCTGTTGGGTGATGTTGCTCACCCCCGTGGCCACGCTCGCCGCGAGTTGCGTGAATTGCTGGGCGATGGTCGGCCCCGAGGTGACGAGGACCACGGTGAAGAAGCCCGCGATCAGCACGATGACGGCAGCGAGCGTCACCAGACGCGGCAGCCCGGTGAGGTTGGAGAGAGCGCGGCTTGCGCCGTAGAGCACGATCGCGGCCAGGATCCCGGCAAAGCCCAGGAAGATCGCGGTCCGCGCGTACCAAAGCGCGGCGGCGACAGCAAGGACGAAGACCACGCCAAGCGTGGCGCGCAAGGCCGTGTGGAAGATTGGCCGGGCGATCCCGCTCGCCTGGCTGAGCATGGGGTTCTTAGGGCTGGGTTTGCGATCGTTCATGGGCGTCACCGTGCCGGGTTGGCGTTTGCGGCGAGAGCGTCTGAGGTTTGCTACTCTACGCGAAAGCGACAATTGCTGGCAGGGGTGGAACGCTGAAGCCGATGGCGCGCTATTCGCCCTCGAAGAATTCCTTCACGCGCGCGAAGAAACCGGTCGAGTCCGGGTTGGTGCTGTCGCTGGAGGCCCTCTCGAACTCTTTCAGCAGGTCGCGCTGCTTGCGCGTCAGGCTCTTCGGCGTCTCGACCTCGACCTGGATGTAGAGATCGCCCAGCTGCTTTGAGCGCAGCACCGGCATGCCCTTGGATTTGAGGCGGAACTGCTTGCCGCTCTCGCTCCCTTCCGGGATCTTCACGCGTGTCTTGCCGCCATCGATGGTCGGCACCTCGATCTGTCCGCCCAGCGCGGCCGTGGTCATGGCGATCGGCACGCGGCAGAACAAATCCGCGCCGTCGCGCTGGAAGAACTCATGCGGCTTGATCGAAAGGAAGATGTAGAGATCGCCGGCGGGGCCGCCGCGCAGGCCCGCCTCGCCTTCACCGGCAAGCCGGATCCGGGTGCCGTCCTCCACCCCCGACGGGATTGTCACCGACAGGGTGCGTTCGCGGGTAACCCGGCCCGCGCCGTTGCAGGTCTGGCAGGGCGTATCGATCACCTCGCCCCGCCCCTGGCAGGTTGGACAGCTGCGCTCGATGGTGAAGAAGCCCTGGGTGGCGCGCACCTTGCCGATGCCATTGCAGGTGCGGCAGGTCGAAGGCGCGGTGCCGGCACGGGAACCGGAGCCGGTGCAGGCGTCGCAGGTCACGCTGGTGGGCACCCTGATCTGCGCATTCTTGCCCTCATAGGCCTCGTTGAGGGTGATCTCCATGTTGTAGCGGAGGTCTGAGCCCCGCTCGCGCGCCGAGCGCTGGCGCGGGCGGCGCTGACCCATGAACTCGCCGAACAAATCGTCGAACATGGCGGACATCGAGGCGGAAAAATCGGCGCCGAAGCCGTGGCCGCCGCCACCCTCGAAGGCGGCGTGGCCGAAGCGATCATAGGCCGCCCGGCGCTGGGGATCCTTCAGCGCCTCGTAGGCCTCGTTGACTTCCTTGAACCGGCCCTCAGAGGTGGTGTCGCCGTTGCAGCGGTCGGGGTGGCATTCCTTGGCGAGACGGCGGTAAGCAGCCTTGATCTCCGGATCCGCGGCCGCTCTCGGGACACCCAAGATCTCGTAATAGTCTCGCTTCGTCATACGCCCCTTCCGGCCTTCCACACCAGCCGCCACCCCGCGGGCGGTTGCGCTTAGCCTCTGCTTTTGGGCTTGGGCGGGGGCCGCACGGGAAGACGGTGCAAACCCTCGCCAACGCCGTCAACGCTTACCTATGCAGACTTCTTGCTGTCGTCGTCCTTGACTTCCTCGAAGTCAACGTCGACCACGTCCTCGGAGCCGCCGCCATCCTCGGCCGGCCCGCCAGCCTCTCCTTGCGCCGCACCCTGGCTCGCCTGGTAGAGCGCCTCGCCGAGTTTCATCGAGGCTTGCGCCAACGCGTCGACCTTCTGCTTGACCAGCTCCTTGTCCTCGCCGGTCAGCGAAGACTTAAGCTCTTCGAGGGCCGATTCAACCGCACCCTTATCGGCCGCCGAGACCTTGTCGCCGTAATCCTTGAGCATCCTCTCGGTGGAGTGGACCAGGGCCTCGCCCTGATTCTTGATCTCGACCAGCTCGCGCCGCGTCTTGTCTTCCTCGGCGTGGCTCTCGGCCTCTTTGACCATGCGGTCGATGTCGGCGTCGCTCAGACCGCCCGAAGCCTGGATGCGGATCGACTGTTCCTTGCCAGTGGCCTTGTCGGTCGCCGCCACATTGACGATGCCGTTGGCGTCGATGTCGAACGCGACCTCGATCTGGGGCACGCCCCTCGGCGCCGGCGGAATGCCGACGAGATCGAACTGGCCGAGCATCTTGTTGTCCGCGGCCATCTCCCGCTCGCCCTGGAACACGCGGATGGTGACCGCGTTCTGATTGTCCTCGGCGGTCGAGAACACCTGACTCTTCTTGGTCGGGATGGTGGTGTTGCGGTCGATGAGACGGGTGAACACGCCGCCTAAGGTCTCGATGCCGAGCGAGAGCGGGGTCACGTCGAGCAGCAGCACGTCCTTGACGTCACCCTGGAGCACGCCGGCTTGGATCGCGGCGCCGATGGCCACGACCTCGTCCGGGTTCACGCCCTTATGCGGCTCGCGGCCGAAGAAAGTCTTCACCGTCTCGGCGACTTTCGGCATGCGCGTCATGCCGCCGACGAGAACCACCTCGCCGATCTCGGCCGCCTTGAGGCCGGCATCCTTCAACGCATTCTGGCAGGGGCCGATGGTCTTCTGGATCAGGTCGTCGACAAGGCTCTCGAGCTTGGCCCGGGTGAGCTTCATGGTGAGATGCTTCGGCCCGGATTTGTCGGCGGTGATGAAAGGCAGATTGATTTCGGTCTGCGTCGTCGACGACAGCTCGATCTTGGCTTTCTCCGCGGCTTCCTTCAGCCGCTGCAGGGCGAGCTTGTCGCCCCTGAGATCGATGCCGCTCTCCTTCTTGAACTCGTTGGCGAGATAGTCGACCAGGCGCATGTCGAAATCCTCGCCGCCGAGGAAGGTGTCGCCATTGGTCGACTTCACCTCGAACACGCCATCGCCGATTTCGAGGATGGAAATGTCGAAGGTGCCGCCGCCGAGATCGTAGACGGCGATGGTCTTGCTCTCTTGCTTCTTTTCGAGGCCGTAGGAGAGCGCCGCCGCGGTCGGCTCATTGATGATGCGCAAGACCTCGAGCCCTGCGATCTTGCCCGCGTCCTTGGTCGCCTGGCGCTGGGCGTCGTTGAAATAAGCGGGAACGGTAATGACCGCCTGCTCGACCTTCTCGCCGAGATAGGCTTCGGCGGTCTCCTTCATCTTCTGCAGGATGAAGGCCGAGATCTGAGAGGGGGAATATTTGGTGCCACGGGATTCAACCCAGGCGTCGCCGTTGTCGGCGCGAACGATGTGATAGGGGACGAGCTTCTTGTCCTTCTCCACCATCGGGTCTTCGTAGCGGCGCCCGATCAGGCGCTTGATGGCGAAGAAAGTATTTTCCGGGTTGGTGACGGCCTGGCGTTTGGCTGGAAGCCCGACGAGCCTTTCGCCGTCCTCGGTGAAGGCAACCATCGAAGGCGTGGTGCGCATGCCTTCGGCATTCTCGATAACCTTGGGGGTTCTCCCCTCCATGACCGCGACACAAGAATTCGTCGTGCCGAGATCGATTCCGATCACTTTCGCCATCAACAGCCTCTCTTTCTGGCAGACCGTCCGGGCCCTTCGATCGGCACCCGGCCAACACTCGCATGCGCCGCGCTCAGCCGCGCGGCTCCGGTCCCCTAATACTATCGGCGCGACCCGTCGACTCATCCGGCGGGTGTCCCGCGGTTATATAGGAGCCAAGCATTTGGGTCGCAAGGAGAAGCGGGGACGCAGCGGTCGCCAATCGCATGTTTTTCAAGCGATATGCCTCCAGGCGGCGATCATGACCGGCGTCAGACAATGATAGCGGCCAGTGGCGGCGGCCTCGGCCATCTCCGTCCGGAACGAAGCTGCCCGCGAGGGATCGGCGAGGCCGAGTTCCGCCCCCGCCGCATAGAGGCCGTCATAAACCCCGATCAGCATGGCGGACATCTTGGACAGCGGCAGGAAGTTGACCGCCGCATGCGTGCCATCCGGGGCCCCGAGACCCGCGGCCTCGAATTGCGCCGGAAGCTGACGCCCGGCTCGCATATTGCGGCCATGGCCGCGAAACACACCCTCGAACAGGCGGTTGAACTCAGCCATCGCCGGACATGGCGGCTCGACCGCGATGGCGCCGAAGTCGAATTCTTGCGCGACCACAACGCCGCCTTCCTTGGTCCAGTCCAACATCTTTTCGAGCACGGCCACGGGATCGCGCAGATGCATGAGCAGGAGCCGGCAGAAACTGAGGTCGAACGGCGCCCCTGCCGGCCGGTCGAGCTTGAGCACATCGCCCTGGATCAGCTCGAACCGTGCCCCACCTTGGGCGCGAAGCTCAAGCAGCGCTTCGGCCCCAAGTGCGGGATCGATCTCGATTCCCGTGACCAGACCGTCCGGCCCCACGCGGTCGGCCATGAGCCGCATGACCGCGCCCGGTCCCGAGCCAATATCGAGGCAAGACATGCCGGGCTTGAGCCCAACCTTGTCGAGCACCTCGGCGGTCGCGGCTTCCCACATCTGTGCCTGATCGCGCAGACGCTGATATTCTTGCGCGTCGCGCGCATGGACATAGCCGTCGGGATTGAGTTTGCGGGCCTTCGCCATGATCTCCTCGACCTTGGTCAGAAACGCGCGGCGTGGGGGGATCGTAGGACGGCTTGGTGGTGAGGCAAAGGCGTGGCGGTTGAATATCTCCCTGGAAGGATAGGCCGAAGCCGGCAGACGGAACTGGTTCGGGCGCTGCGGGCCATCATCGCCGTGGCGCCGCTCTACGTCCCCACCATGCCGCGCTCGGGCAAGCCGATGTCCGTGCGCATGACCAATGCCGGTCCGCTCGGCTGGTTGACCGACAAGGAGCAGGGCTACCGCTACCAGGCGACCCATCCGGAGAGCGGGAAATCTTGGCCGCCGATCCCGCCAATGCTGCTCGCTTTGTGGGACGAGATCGCCGGCTATCCCGCCCCGCCCGAGGCCTGCCTCGTCAATTACTACGCCGGCGATGCCAAGATGGGCCTGCATCAGGACAAGGATGAGGACGATCTCTCCGCCCCGGTGCTGTCGGTGTCGCTCGGCGACACGGCGGTGTTCCGCGTCGGCGGCCGCTCGCGCCAAGACCCGACGCAAAAATTCGAGCTCAAATCAGGCGATGTGGTGGTGTTGGCTGGCGAGCACCGGCTCAGCTTTCACGGCATCGATCGCATTCTGCCCCGCACCTCGGACCTCTTGCCCGAGGGCGGCCGCTTCAACCTGACCTTGCGCCGGGTGACGAAGCCGCTTTAGGGCCGACCGCCAGGACCCTTGCCGCGAGGCTGGCCGCGGCCGCGGACGTCGTCATTGGCGGCCTTGCGCGGTGCTTCCTCGCCCGGTCCGGGGGCACTCGCTTTCGGGCCGCCTTTGGCCACGGCCACGAGCGCCGGCCGCAAGCAGCGGTCGCCGATGACGTAACCGGCCTGCATCACATTGGCGACGGTGCCCTCCGGCACGCTCGGGTCCTCGACCTCGAACATGGCCTGATGGCAGTTTGGATCGAAGCGCTGTCCGAGCGGCTCGATGCGCGTCACGCCGTGGCGCTCGAGCACGTTCAGAAGCTCCCGCTCGGTGAGCTCGACGCCTTCGAGAAAGCTCTTCAACGCCGGGTCCTGGTTGGCGGCATCGGCGGGGAGGTGTTCGATCGTGCGGCGAAGATTGTCGCCGACGGTCAGCACGTCGCGGGCAAAATTGGTGATGGCATAGCGCGCGGTGTCGCTCTTCTCCCGCTCGGTCCGGCGGCGCAGATTCTCCATGTCGGCCATCGTGCGCAGCAGCCGGTCGCGCATATCCGCGTTCTCCGCGATCAACGCCTCGAGCTCAACGCTCGCCAGCGCCGCGGGGTCCGCATTTTGATTGTCGGGATTTGCGAGGCTTGCCTGATCCTCGTTGGCCTGCCGCGGATCGGATTTCTCGTCGGACATTGGCTCTCTTCAAGCAGTTGGTTTCAGGAAACCTCACGGGGATATCAACCGTGAGCTGACAAAAATCAAGGCACGAGGCGTCCGAGCAGCCGCGCCGTGTAATCCACCATGGGGATGATCCGGGCATAATTGAGTCGCGTCGGGCCGATCACGCCAAGCACGCCCACGATCTTTTGCTCAGTGTCCTCGAACGGCGAGACGATCAGGGCGGAGCCGGACAGCGAGAACAGCTTGTTCTCCGAGCCGATGAAGATGCGCACGCCTTCGGCCCGCTCCGCCAGGCCGAGCAGCTGGATCAGGTCCTTCTTCGTGTCGAGATCCTGGAACAGGAGCCGTACGCGCTCGAGATCTTCCATCGCCTTCACGTCTTCGAGCAGATGCGAGCGGCCGCACACGATCAGGCTCTTCTGCTCGTCCTCGGTCCCCGACCAGGTGGCGAGGCCCTCGGTGACGACGCGGGCGGTCAGTTCGTCCAGCTGTGCCCGCCGCTGCTCGATCTCGGCTTCGATGCGGATACGCGCCTCGGCCAGCGTCAGCCCCGCGATCCGGGCGTTGATATAGTTCGAGGCCTCGTTCAGCGAGGCGAAGGGCACGCCGTCCGGCAGCGCGATGACGCGATTCTCGACATCGCCATCCTCGCTGACGAGGACCGCCAGCGCCCTGCCCGGAGAGAGGCTGACAAATTCGACATGCTTCAAGGTTCTGGTCTGCTTCTCGACCAGCACCACGCCGGCGCAGCGCGACAGGCCGGACAGCATGTTGCCGGCCTCGGCGAGCAATTCCTCCACGGCGCGGTGGCGGCCGTCTCCGCCCATGCGGCTTTCGATCTTGGTGCGCTCCTCCTCGCTCACCTCGCCGATTTCGAGCAGGCCGTCGACGAACAAGCGCAATCCCGATTGGGTTGGCAGGCGTCCGGCGCTCGTATGCGGCGCGTAGATGAGGCCGAGTGCCTCCAGATCAGACATGACGTTGCGGATTGAAGCCGGCGACAGCGTCATCGGCAGCGCCCGGCTCAAATTGCGCGAGCCTACAGGCTCGCCCGTGGTGAGATAGCTCTCCACGATGCGCTTGAAGATCTCGCGCGAGCGCTCGTTGAGCTGCCGCAGGCTCACGGCCCCGTCGCTTAAGGACCGGATGGCATTGGCGTCGGTGGGGCGCATGATGCCTGGAATTTAGGGGTGGGCCCCCAAGGCGTCAAATGCCGTTCCCGACACCGAGCGCAGGCCGCAGGCCGGAAATCGAAGCTGAATCGAGGATTTGGTCCTAGTTCAGCGCGACCAATGCGGGCGCAACCGGCGTCGCCATCGCGTCCGGCGCGCCGAAATGGGTGAAATAGCGCGCCCGAATGGCTTCGACCGGCATGATGACGAAGACGTCGGTGGTGCCGAATTGATGGTCGATCACGGCCCCATCCCCGACAAAGGCGCCAACCCTGAGATAGCCCTTGATCAGCGGCGGCAGCGCCCTGATCGCGGCGCGAATGTCGATGGCCTCCAGGGGCATCATGTTCATGTCGACGCGGAGATGGCCGTGCGCCTTGACCCGCCAGTCCTGAGGCGCGAGCGCCGTATGGTAAAGGTAGCTCAGCGTCGCGGCATGCGCGGCCGGATCCGTGCCCTCGAAGCTGGCGCAGCCGATCATGACATTGGCTCCGTGCTCGCGCACATAGGACCACACGCCCTGCCACAAGAGCTCCAGCGTCCGCTTGTTGCGGTAGGGCTTGAGCACGCAGGAGCGGCCGAGCTCGACGAAGGAATAGCCGGGTCCCTTTGCCTGGAGCAAAGGCTGAATGTCGTATTCGCCCTGGGTGTAGAAGCCGTCATAGAGATCGGCCACCTCCTGCCGCAGCACGCGATAGGTGCCGACCACGCGTGGACGCAGCCAGCGATGGCCTGACTCCGCGTCGCCGTGATCGACCACGAGGAGATGATCGAAGACGGAATCATAGGCGTCCTCGTCGCGCCGCGACAGCATGGCGAGCGCGCCGGGCACCGCCGACATTTCTTCATAGAAGACTTTGTAGCGAAGGCGCTGGGCCTGCCTGATCTCGCCTCGCTTGCGCGCGAGCCTGACTTCGAGCGATCCGATGCGGCCATAGACCTTGTGCGGCTGCCAGGGGCCGAGGCGCGGAGGCTTCGGCAGCCAGCGCCCGGCGAAGGGCAAAAGACCGGCGGAACTCGACAGGCCGGGAAAGATTGGTGTGCGTAACCGTTCCGCGATGCGCCCAGGGGTCAATTTCATTGACATGTCTTACCGGCTCGGTGTGAGGAGAGACGCCGCCAGGCACCCACAAGCTGATGCAACTCCACGCGCGGTGGCCCGATTCGGCCACAACCAAGCCCGGTTAGCAAACCAATTCGAATCCTGTGTGACAGTCTGGGGATAGAGTCGGGCCGAAGGCGTCGCTGGGGCTTCTGATAGGGGCGCGCGCGCTCGGCATATTTTTGGTTTTGGTCCAAGGCCCTAGCCATCCGGCTTCATTGCCCATGATTTCCCGCGGCCGTGAAGCGAAAGGTGAACGCGTCACGCCGCGGCTTGCGCGCGGCGGAGCGTCTCGCCGCGATAGCTCAGAGCTTCGGCGATATGGATGCGCGCCACGCCGTCCTCGCCATCGAGATCGGCGAGGGTGCGGGCGACGCGAAGCGTGCGGTGATAACCGCGCGCGCTCAAGCCCAAGGTGTCGGCGGCCTCGCGCAACAAACTGCGCCCGCTGTGATCGGGGGCCGCGATCTCCTCAAGCAGGCTCCCGTCGCAATCGGCATTGGTCCGGGCTTTTGGATGGTTGAGCGCTTGGAACCGCTGCAGCTGGATGCGCCGCGCCGCGGTCACCCGCGCGCGCACCTCGCTGCTGCCTTCCGACGCCGCCGGCAGCACCAGATCGGCGGCCGAGACCGCCGGCACCTCGATCTGCAGATCGATGCGGTCGAGCAGCGGGCCCGAGATGCGCGCTTGGTAGCGCTCGGCGCAAAGCCGGCCCAGGCGGCAGGCATAGCCCGGCTCGCCGGCACGGCCGCAGCGGCAGGGATTCATCGCCGCCACGAGCTGGATGCGCGACGGGTATGAGATGCGATGATTGGCGCGCGCGATCACGGTCTCTCCCGCCTCGAGCGGCTGGCGCAGCGCGTCGAGGACTTGGGCCGCGAATTCCGGCAGCTCGTCCAGGAACAGCACGCCGAGATGGGCGAGCGCCACCTCTCCCGGCCGCGGGCGCGTGCCGCCACCGACGAGCGCCGCCATGCTGGCCGAATGATGGGGGCTGCGGAACGGCCTGGTCCTGCCGATGCGGCCGCCGGCAAGATCGCCGGCGAGGCTCCTGATCATGCTCACTTCCAGCATCTCGGCCGGCTCGAGCGGCGGCAGCAGCGATGGCAGCCGTTTCGCCAGCATCGACTTGCCGGCGCCCGGTGGGCCGATCATCAACAGATTGTGGCCGCCGGCGGCAGCCACTTCGAGCGCGCGCTTGGCTGTTTCCTGACCCTTGATGTCCTTGAGATCCGGCATCGCCTCGGCGCCGGGGTCCGGCGTCGGCTGTGGCCGCTTCAAGGTTTGCAGGCCCTTGAAGTGATTGACGAGCACGAGCAGGTTGGTTGGCGCCAAAATCGACATGTCGGACGCGGCCCAGGCGGCTTCCGCGCCCGAGGCTTGCGGGCAGGATCAGGCCCTTGCCGATCGCATTGGCTCCGATCGCGGCGGGAAGGGCGCCGGCGACGGCGGCGATCGAGCCGTCAAGCGCCAGCTCGCCCAACACGCAATAGCTCTCGATGGCGTCATGCGCCACGGCGCCGACCGCGGCCATCAGCCCGAGTGCGATGGGGAGATCGTAGTGGCTGCCTTCCTTCGGCAGATCGGCAGGCGCCAGATTGACGTTGATGCGCTTTGGCGGCAGCGCCAGCCCGATAGCGTTGAGCGCGCCGCGTACGCGCTCCCGGCTCTCGGCCACGGCCTTGTCGGGCAAGCCGACGATGGTGAAAGCGGGCAAACCGGGCCCGATCTGCACCTGCACATCGACGGCGCGGGCCTCGATCCCCTCGAAGGCGACGGTGGTAACCCGCGCGAACATCGCTCCAGCCCCCGCTCAGACGTGACTCTACAGCCTTGAGTTCCAATCTAGCCGCGATACAATCCGGCTTCAAGAACAATCAGCGAACATTCACGCTAGACTTTGGGGATCAGGGTGTTGGAGGGCAGCTCAGGATCGAGCAGCCGCGCCGCCTGCTCGGCCCCGGTCACCGGCAGCGTGCCCTGGTCCAGCAGCCCGAGCTGCACCAGCAGCGACGCCTGGTCCCAATAGATGCGCTCAAAGGCGATCTTGTCGTCCTCGAAGCCGACCACGACGACGAAGGGGACCACCACCTTGCGCCCGGTCGGCTTGATGCCCGGGAGCAGGGCTGGCATCTCGCGATCATGGGTGAACGAGATGATTACCTCGTCCACCACCTGCGTCTCGCCGATGGTGCGCGACACTTGGCTGACCTCGAGGTCCTCCGGCCAACGGCCGATGAACCAGGTCTCGTAGAAGCGGCGCACATCGTCATGGCCGTGGCCTCCGGTCATGGTCGGAATGTGGGTGACATGGGGCGTGGCGGCCATGGTCGCCATGGTCGCCTCGATGTCGCGCGTCTGGAACTCGGCCGCGACATGGGCATCGAACACATCCCCGAGCTTTTTGCTGTCCTTCGTCATTGGCTTCGCTCGCGCGCCACCTTCTTCTCCACCGCGTCCCAGATCATGGCGGCGATGTCCGCCCCGCCGAATTGCGCCACCTGGCGGATGCCGGTGGGCGAGGTGACGTTGATCTCGGTGAGATAGTCGCCGATCACGTCGATGCCGACGAAGATCAGCCCGCGCTTTTTCAGCTCCGGCCGTAGCCGCGCGCAGATCTCGCGGTCGCGCGCCGTCAGTTCGAGGGGCTCGGCCTTGCCGCCAACATGCAGATTGGAGCGGGTCTCGTCGGCGGCAGGCACGCGATTGATGGCGCCGGCGATCTCGCCGTCGACGAGGATGATGCGCTTGTCGCCTTCGCGCACCGAAGGCAGATAGCGCTGCACCATGATCGGCTCGCGGAAGGTGATGCCGAGCAGTTCGATCAGCGAGTTGAGATTGGTGTCGCCGGGAGGAATATGGAACACCGCCGCACCGCCATTCCCATAGAGCGGCTTCACCACGATGTCCTTGTGCTCCTGGCGGAACGCCTTGATCGCGTCGGCCGAGCGGGTGACGAGCGTCGGCGGCATCAGATCGAGATAGTCGAGCACGAACACCTTCTCCGGCGCGTTGCGCACGGCGGCCGGATCGTTGACCACCAGCGTCTTGGGGTGAATGCGCTCCAAGAGATGGGTGGTGGTGATGTAGGCCATGTCGAAGGGCGGGTCTTGCCTGAGATGGACCACGTCGAAATTGGACAGATCCTCCTCGCGCGGATGGGCGAGGCGATAATGGGCGCCGGGCTTGTCCTCGACCGTGAGGCTGTGGCCAATGGCGATCAGCCTGCCGTCGCGAAGCGAGAGATTGTCGGGCGTGTAATAGAATACGTCATGGCCGCGCCACTGCGCCTCGAGCAGGAGCGCGAAGGTGGAATCGCCCCTGATATCGATGCGCTCGATGGGGTCCATTTGGAACGCGACTTTGAGGGCCATGATTTCCTACGCGTGAGGCCTGTACTGGCGGCGAAGCTCGCGCCAAACACACGCCGAGGTCAAATGGGAAATGCGTTCTCGATATAATGCGGCCAGGCCCAAGGCGACGCCAGCACCACGTCGAAGGCGATGTCGTGGCCGGCAAAATCGGGATGTCCCGACAGCCAATATTGCGCGGCCCTGACGATGCGGCGGCGCGCGCGGCTCGGCAAGGCCCAGCCGGCATCCTCGAAGCTTCGTCGGTGCTTGACTTCGACAAAAGCGAGGCGCCTGCCCTTCAGCGCCACGAGATCGATCTCGCCGACAGGTGTCTTGTATCGCCGCGCGAGAATGCGGTGGCCTCTGAGCCGGAGCAGTAGCGCCGCGATGGTCTCGGCCAATAGCCCGTGCCGATAGGCTTTGATCCGCTTCGCCCTCACGGCTCGTCGCGCTCGTCGCGCGCAAGCCCCAGCCCAAGCTCATAGACGCGGCTTCGCTTCAGCTTGAAATTCTCCGCCACGCTATGCACGGCGTCGCGGAAGCTCATCTGTTCCAGAGCTTGCTTCAGGCTCGCAACGATGGCGTCATCGCCGATCAGGGCATCTTCGGCTGCGGGCGGAGCGATCACCACCACGAACTCGCCCTTGAGCTCCGGCAATGGCGCGCCGCCACACGCAAGCTGGTCGAGCGTTCCCCGCGCGACCTCCTCATGCAGCTTGGTCAGCTCCTTGGCCACCGCCGCCTCGCGCGGCCCGAGCGTCTCGGCCATGTCGGCGAGGCTCTTGGCGAGACGCGACGCCGTCTCGAACAGCACGAGCGTGGCCGGCACCGGCTTCAGCTGTTCGAGCCGCTTCCGTCGTGGACCGGACTTCACCGGCAGGAAGCCGCCGAACAGGAAGCTGTCGGTGGGAAGGCCAGTGCTGGTCAGCGCCGCCATCACCGCCGACGCGCCGGGGATGCTGGTCACCTTCAGCCCAGCATCCAAGGTCTCGCGCACGAGCTTGTAGCCGGGGTCGGAAATAAGCGGCGTCCCGGCATCGGAGATCAGCGCCACGGAGGACCCCGCCGTTATGCGGGCGAGCAGCCTCGGTCGCTCCCTCGTCGCATTGTGTTCGTGATAGGCCGAAAGCTCGCCCTTGATGCCGAAATGCGAGAGCAGTTTGCGGCTGTGACGGGTGTCCTCGGCCGCGATCAGATCGGCGCGAGCGAGCACGGCCAGCGCCCGCAACGAAATGTCGGCGAGATTGCCGATCGGCGTGGCGACGAGATAGAGACCGGGCTCTAGTGGCCGCTCCACGATCTCGGCGAGCACCTCTTGCGCGCGCTCGATCAAGCGGCGCGATGCATTGTGGTCGTCTCGTTCGCGGTCCTGCACGCTCGCGCTTATATCCCAGCCTGCCGCCGATGAACTGGTTAAAAGCGCTCCGGGCGCGCTGGCTGGGCTTATGCATGCGACATGCTATAGTGTTACTGCGCCATCACGATTGAGCCATGATTGCGGTCGAATTTCTTGTCCGGGGGCCCGCGGCGGCGTTTTCTGGGGCCCTAATGGATAAGCGTGCTCTTTTGCGTCTTCCGCTGGGATATCAGCCCGCATGAGCGCCTTTCGGCTCGCGGGCCTTGGAGCGAAGGGGGTCATGCGACGTCCTGGCAGCATAGGTCTGACCCTGCGAGTGGCAACGCTCGCGGCGGCGAGCCTCGTCCTCGCGGCTCTCGTCGCCGCGTGCGGCGGCGGCAGCGGACCGGGACCGAGCGGCCCCGCTTTCACCGGCTCGACCGGCACGGTGAAGGTTGCGCTGCTCCTGCCGATGACCGCGTCCGGCAACACGCCCGCCGTGGCCAAGGCGCTCAAGCAGGCGGCCGAACTTGCTTTGTTCGACTTCGACAATCCGTCGGTCTCGCTGATACCCAAGGACACACGCGGCACGCCGGATGGAGCCAGAGCTGCGGCACAGAGCGCGATCCAAGACGGCGCCGAGCTGATCATCGGTCCGCTCTTCGCCCAGGAAGTCACCGGCGCGGCGCCGGTGGCGCGCCAGGCCAATGTGCCCATGATCGCGTTTTCGAGCGATGAGAAGGTGGCGGGACACGGCGTCTATCTGTTGAGCTTCCTTGCCGGCCGCGACGTGCCGCGCATCGTTTCCTACGCGGTCGCGCGCGGCAAACGCAATTTCGCGCTGCTCATTCCACAATCGGCTTACGGCCGTCTCGCCGAGGAGGCCTTCGCTCGCAGCGTGACGCGCGCCGGCGGCCGCGCCGCGGTCCGCGCGAGCTTCCCGCCCAACGACGCCAACGCCATGCTTGGACCGGTGCGGCAGGTTTCGAATGCGATCAAATCCGGCCAGCAGGTCGATGCGCTGTTCTTGCCCGCGGGCCCGGAGGATTTGCAATTGATGGCGCCCTTGCTCGCCTCCGCCGGGGTCAATGGCAGCCGCATTCAATTCGTCGGCACCGGGCAGTGGGACCATCCCAGTATCGGCAGGGAGCGGGCGCTGATCGGCGGCTGGTATGCGGCCCCCGACCCGAAAGGCTGGACCGGGTTCACCGGGCGCTACGCCAGGACTTATGGCTCGACCCCGCCCCGCATCGCGAGCTTGGCTTACGATGCGGTGAGCCTCGCCGTGTCCTTGTCGCAAAGTCCGCCGGGCCAGCGCTATACGGCGACGACGCTCACGCGCGGCAGCGGCTTCGCCGGCGTCGATGGCTTGTTCCGCTTGCTCCCGGACGGCACCAGCGAGCGGGGCTTGGCCATCCTCGAAGTGCGGGAAAATGGGCCACAGGTGCTTGAGCCCGCGCCGAACAGCTTCACCTCCGCCCAATATTAGGCGGCAAGCTCGAGGATCAGTCGGTCGAGCACGAGCCGGCCTCGATCGGTGGCTTTGAGCCGATCGCCGCTTCGCCTGACGAAGCCATGCGCTTCGAGCTCGCGCAAGCGCGAGCCATCCAGTAGGCGGCCGTCAATCGCCTCGAGCCGCTTGAGGTCGATGCCCTCTTCGAGCCGCAAGCCCATCAGCAGATATTCATCCGCCAGCTCGTGCGGGGTCAGCAGCTCGTCCTGCTCGATGCCGTGACCGCCGGTCTCGACCGCCTCCAGCCAGGCTTCCGGCGATTTCAGCGTCGAAGTCGCGCGCTTGCCGCCGCCATGGCTGATGCGGCCATGCGCGCCTGGGCCGACGCCGGCATAATCGTGGCCGCGCCAATAAAGCAGGTTGTGGCGCGACTCCGATCCAGGGCGCGCGTGGTTCGAGACTTCATAGGCGGGCAGCCCAGCCTGGTCGCAAAGCTCCTGCGTCAGGGCATAGAATTGCTGCGCCAGATCGTCATCCGGGATCGTCAGGCTGCCCGCTTGGTGCCGGGCGGCGAAGGGCGTGCCGGCCTCGATCGTGAGCTGATAGAGCGAGAGGTGATCCTGCGCATGGGTGAGCGCGCGCGCGAGCTCGCCTCGCCAGTCCTCCAGACTCTGTCCCATCCGCGCATAGATCAGATCGAACGACACGCGCTCGAAATGGCGCTTGGCTATGGTCAGCGCGGCCAGCGCCTCTGCGCTGCTATGCTTGCGGCCGAGCGCTTTCAAGCTCTCATCCTGAAGCGATTGCACCCCGAGCGACACGCGGTTGACACCGGCGGCGCGATAGCCGGCGAAGCGGTCAGCCTCGACGCTGGTCGGGTTGGCCTCGAGCGTGACCTCGGCCCCCTCGGCCACGGTCCACAGCGCGGCGATGTGGTCGAGGATCGCGGCCACGGTCGCGGCCCCCATCAGCGACGGGGTGCCACCGCCAAAGAAAATACTGGTGACGCTGCGCCCTGGCGTGAGCGCTGCGAAGTGCTTCAGCTCAGAGACATACGCGGCAAGGAACTTGCCCTCGTCGATGCCGCCATGGCGGACATGGGAGTTGAAATCGCAATAGGGGCACTTGGCCAGGCAGAAGGGCCAATGCACATAGAGCCCGAAGGGCTCCCGCGCCTGCGTCGTGGCGCGCGCCAGTCTGCCGCCATGGGCGGCGGGGAAGCGAGGGGCCGGGGGTTGGCTAGTCGTCAGCATAAGAGATGGAACTGCGCACGATCAGCTTCTCGAAGGCGCGGGCGCGATGCGAGATGGCATGTTTGAGCATGGGCTCCATCTCGCCGAACGTCTCCCGATAGCCGTCCGGCACGAAGATCGGATCATAGCCGAAACCGCGGCTTCCCCGCGGCGGCCAGACGACCGTTCCGAACACCTTGCCTTCGAACACTTGCACCTGACCGTCGGGTACCGCAAGCGCCAGCGCACAGGTGAAATTGGCCTTGGCGTCCTTGGCGCCGACCGCATCCAGCTCGCGCTTGATGCGCTCCATGGCGAGGTTGAAGTCCCGATCCTCTCCGCTCCAGCGCGCCGAATGAATGCCGGGATCGCCGGCAAGTGCGGCGACCTCCAAGCCTGAATCGTCGGACAGCGCCGGGAGGCCCGAGGCCGTCGCCGCGGCGACCGCCTTCAGCCGGGCATTGTCGGCGAAGCTCTCGCCGGTCTCCTCCGGCTCGGGCAGTTTGAGCTTGGCCGCGGACACCGTCTCGATGCCGAGCGGCGCCAGAAGCTCGGCCATCTCCCGCACCTTGCCTTCATTGTGGCTGGCGATGACGAAGCGCGCGCCGCGCCGCAGGACCCCGCCCATGTCAAGCCACGGTGAGCTTCTGCAATTGCACGAGCTCGGCGATTCCCCGCCGGGCCAGCAGCATCAAGGCGTCGAACTGATCCTGGTTGAAGGCTTCGGTCTCCGCCGTGCCTTGCACCTCGACGATGCCGCCCGACCCGGTCATGACGAAATTGGCGTCGGCCTGCGCTTCTGAATCCTCGATATAGTCGAGATCGAGCACGGCCTCGCCGCCATATAGACCGCAAGACACCGCGGCGACGTGGTCGCGCAGAGCGTCGCTCTTGATCATGTTGCGGGCCCTCATCCATTGCAGCGCGTCGTGGAGCGCGATCCAGGCGCCGGTGATCGAGGCGGTGCGCGTGCCGCCATCGGCCTGGAGCACGTCGCAATCGAGCGTGATCTGCCGCTCGCTGAGCACCCCGAGGTCGGTGACGGCACGAAGCGAGCGTCCGATCAGGCGCTGAATTTCCTGCGTGCGCCCGGATTGCTTGCCGGTCGCGGCTTCCCGGCGCGTCCGCTCCGAGGTGGCGCGGGGCAGCATGCCGTATTCCGCCGTGACCCAGCCTTTGCCGCTGCCTTTGAGCCAGGGCGGCACCGATTCGCCCACCGTGGCCATGCACAGCACATGGGTGTCGCCGAAGCGCACGAGGCAGGAGCCTTCGGCGTGACGGGAAATGCCGCGCTCGAGGCTGATGGGGCGCAAGGCATCAGCCATGCGTTTGGAAGGGCGCATTCTCTCTCCGCTTGAAGCCGCTAAATCGAGCGCACCCTAGAGGAGCGGGGCGTCACGATCAACGGACAGCCAGCGTTGCCCTGGCTCCGCCCCTGTGGACGAAAGGCTGGAAGCAGGTGCTGGCCTTGTCTGGGGGAAAAGGAGCGGGTACCACCCTTGACCATGGCCGAGGCGGAAACTGGGGCAGAAGCCGATCGCGTTGGCAGCACGGCCGCGGGCGTTCCCGCGCGCCCCGACGACGCGGCCACGCCGATGATCGCCCAATATCTCGAGATCAAATCCGCCAATGCCGATTGCCTGCTGTTCTATCGCATGGGCGATTTCTACGAGATGTTCTTCGACGACGCTTGCGTCGCCTCCCGCGCGCTTGGCATTGCCCTGACCAAGCGCGGCAAGCATCGGGGCGAGGACATCCCGATGTGCGGCGTACCCGTTCATGCCGCCGACGACTATCTCCAGCGCCTGATTGTGCAAGGTCACCGCGTCGCCGTGTGCGAGCAGACCGAGGACCCGGCCGAGGCGCGGAAGCGCGGCCCGAAATCCGTGGTCCGCCGCGACGTGGTGCGCCTGGTCACACCGGGCACGCTGACCGAAGAGAGCCTGCTCGACGCCCGCTCCCACAATTTTCTCACCGCCCTGTTCCGCGGGCCCCAGGACGAAAGCGGCGAGAGCGCCTGCGCCCTCGCCTCGCTCGACATTTCGACCGGCGAGCTGTTGACGGCGACGGTCGGCGACAGGGACCTGGCGGGGGAGCTTTTTCGACTTTCGCCGCGGGAGATCCTCATCGGCGACGACCAGGCCGCCGATCCATCGCTGCGCGCGATCATCCAGGGTGCGGGCGCCGCGCTGACGTCGGTCCCTCGCGCCCATTTCGATTCGGCCAGGGGTGAGCGCGCGCTGAAAGCCCGTCTCGGCGTTGCCGCGCTTGAGGGCTTCGGCGAGTTCTCCAAGCCCGAGCTTGCCGCCCTTGCCGGGCTGTTCACCTATGTCGAGATCACCCAGGTCGGCCGCCTGCCGCTGGTTCGCCCGCCGCGGAAAGAGGCGCCGGGGAGCTTGCTCCTGATTGATGCCGCGACCAGGGCCAATCTCGAGCTGATCCGCTCCAATCAAGGCGCACGCGCCGGCAGCCTGCTCGCCTCCATCGATCGCACCGTCACCGGCGCCGGCGCCCGCGAGCTGGCCAGCAGGATCGGCAGCCCGCTCACCGATGCGCGCGCCATCAATGGGCGCCTCGATGCGGTCGGCTACCTCGCGCGCGAGCCGCGCTTGCGCCAGACGTTGCGTGAGGAGCTGAAGGGCGCGCCGGATCTGGCGCGGGCGCTGGCGCGCTTGGCGCTGGCGCGAGGCGGTCCGCGCGATCTCGGCGCCGTGCGCGACGCCATCGGCACGGCGCGCGCGCTCGCCGCCCAACTCACCCGCGCCGCCGACGCGCTTGGCCTGCCGCGCGAGCTGGGCCTGATCGTGATCAAGCTCAAATCCGTGCCCGAGGCGGTCGAGGCGACGCTTGCCGGCGCGCTCGCGGACGAGCTTCCGGTGAACAAGCGCGACGGGGGCTTCATCCGTGATCGCTTCAACGGCGATCTCGACGAGCACCAGAAGCTCAGGGACGGCAGCCGCCAAGTCATCGCCGGCCTGCAATCGCGCTATGCCGACGCCACCGGCGTCAAATCGCTGAAGGTGCGCCACAATAACGTGCTCGGCTATTTCATCGAGGTCACGGCGACCAATGCCACCACCTTGAGCCATCCGCCCCACGCCGAAACCTTTGTGCACCGGCAGACGCTGGCCAATGTCATGCGCTTCTCCACGCTCGAGCTGGCCGAGCTCGAGGCGCGGATCACCACCGCGGCCGAGCGGGCGCTCGCGCTCGAGCTCGACCTCTTCGCCCGTCTGAGCGAAGCCGTGCTCGCCGAGCAGGCCGCTCTGGCCGAGGCAAGCGGCGGGCTGGCCGAGCTCGATCATCATGCGGGGCTGGCCGAGCTCGCGGTCGAGCAGTCCTATGTCCGGCCCGAGGTCGATGACAGTCCCGTCTTCG
>Ga0307380_10000269_pt1 | contig 88980 bp, 86 predicted proteins | sample UN3MG_FD_202239 | JGI IMG/M metagenome (GOLD analysis project Ga0307380, IMG submission 202239) | Soil microbial communities from Risofladan, Vaasa, Finland - UN-3 | ecosystem: Environmental > Terrestrial > Soil > Coastal area > Acid sulfate soil | place: Finland: Risofladan, Vaasa | collected...
TCGTGTCCTTGTCACCCACGTAGAAGTTCTCTTCGTGGCCGTCGTCCCACCACGATCCCAGCTTGACCACCCAACCGGACAAGGTCACCGAGACCTTCTTGTTGCCCTTACGGACGGTCGTCGCCTCAAGCTCCGCGACCCTCTCCTCGAGGTCCGCGCAGCAATCACCCCCAAGATCCGCAGCCTTGGCAGGGCTGGCGCCCATGGCGAAACCGCCAAGCGTCAGACCAAGCGCGGCTGCGATGGCGATGCGACTGGATGTTTTTGTCAGTCCCCCAAACATTTCCATCTCCACCTTCCCTGAATAAATTGCCTAATCCAAACTCTCGGTCCGAATTAGCCTCTCGGCATCATCCGGTAGAGTCCCGCCACGAGCTTCGTGGGCAGAACCCCCCCGATAAGAGAGTTCTAGTAATGCTTATTGCGGATTCCACTCCGAAGGTAAATTGCTATCGAAGCAGGCGGGGTCGTTTTCGGCCGTCTTGTGACATTTCAGCCACGAAACGCGATGCCCCGCCGGATCGCCCGCTCATGGCAGGCTGTTTGAGAAAACATATGTTATTCAAGAGTTTATCGAAAGAGAAACATGACGGCCGCGCAGCGGCCAAGAGCATCGCCAGAGGAGTCCGGAGAGGCCCTCTTGCGACTGGGGCCGGTGCCGGGGTGCCCAATGGAGAGGCAGCTTTCGCGCGTCCAGATGGCAGTGAAATTTGACATCCGATCACCTTCAATGCCGCCGGCGAGTCCCACAGTGAGTCGGCTTGGAAGCCCTTCCAGCGCCTCTGGACCCCATCGCTTGGGGGCAAATGCCGGGAATCCTTGGCAGGCAGGCCTACCAAAATGCCCGGAGCCTTTGCCACGATCTCGCCTGCCAACGATAGCCCCGCGCGGGCGAATCGCCCCCTGGCCGCGCCGGCGCTCGGAACGCGTCGATCGAAGGATTAGCGGCCGTTGCCGCCGCCTCGCTTCCCACCACGAGCAGGCAAAAGCCGCTGGAGCGGGGCGAAGTCGCTGGTCGAGAGCTGGAAGGCGGTACCGAACAGCCGGCCGATTTCCTCGCCATAGTCGCCGGCGCACTGTTTGAACCACGACTGTTGCAGCTGCACGACGTCCTGCATCCCGGTGCAGTGACGAAGATGGCGGATGAATTCCAGATCGCAGCAGGTCCTCCTGGTAGCGAAACGGAGCGCTTCAACCTGATACTCGACCATAACCTGCAGCGCGCGCTCGGCGCCCCACGTCATGGCGCCGAGCTCCAGATCGGCGATCTCGCCCGAAGCCGGTTTGCCCCGGGGCTTGGCCCTGCTAACCCGCTCATCCATGCGTCACCTCCATCATCCGCTGCCGCGGTACTTCTCTCCGAGCCTTGGATAGACCCAATACGATGCTACGACATTGAGACACATCAATATTTCATACGCTGGCAGCCTCACTCTCCGAGAGTCTTGCCACCCAAACGCGAAGGCTTCAGCGATGAGCGGGCCGGTCGATCACCACGAGAATTGGTCAGCTTTGCCCCCCGAAGCGGTTCTTCGGCAATTCGAGTCGTCCATTGCGGGCCTCAACGATGTCGAGGCCGGCCGCCGGCTCATCCAGTACGGTCTCAATCGTCTGCCGTCTGCGAAGGCGAGCAGTGTGTTTCTCCGATTCCTGCGGCAATTCCACAACGTCCTCATCTATGTGCTGCTTGCCGCAAGCCTGGTCACAGCCTCACTCGGCCATTGGGTGGATACCGGCGTAATCCTCGCCGTCGTGGTGATCAACGCCCTCATTGGATTCATTCAGGAGGGCAAGGCCGAACAGGCCATCGACGCCGTTCGGAAAATGCTCTCGCTCCAAGCAACCCTCATACGTGATGGACGCCGCCTGGTCGTACCAGCCGAGTCCGTCGTGCCGGGGGACGTCGTTTTTCTGCAATCCGGGGACAAGGTCCCTGCGGATTTGCGCCTCATTCGAGTGAAGACGCTGCAAATTCAGGAGGCCGCGCTGACCGGCGAGTCAATTCCGGTCGAGAAGGATGTCAAAGCGGTTCCGCTCGATGCGCTGCTCGGCGATCGAACGTCAATGGCCTACTCGGGAACCCTGGCGACCTACGGCCAGGGCATGGGCGTTGTCGTTGCGACAGGCTTGGCCACGGAAATCGGCCGGATCAGCACCATGCTATCCGAGGTCGAAAGCTTGACCACGCCGTTACTTCAGCGCATGGCGGACTTCGGTCGATGGCTCACTGTCATCATTCTTGCTGTTGCGTCCGCGGTATTCGGGGTCGGCACCTGGATTTGGAATTTTCCGGCAACCGAGATGTTCATGGCGGCGATCGGATTGGCGGTCGCCGCCATCCCGGAAGGCCTGCCGGCGATCGTAACGATTACGCTGGCGATCGGCGTCAAACGGATGGCGCGTCGCAACGCCATTATACGCCGCTTGCCTGCCGTCGAAACGCTTGGGTCTGTCACGACGATCTGTTCTGACAAGACGGGCACCTTGACGCGCAATGAATTGACGGTCCGCACCGTCGTGACCCCGAGTGCGATCTACGGTGCCTCCGGCACTGGGTACGACCCCCACGGCGGCTTTAGCAAAAATGAAAGATACACTTCGGCTGACGGGGGCGCAGATCTCACCGAAGCGCTACGCGCCGCCGCCTTGTGCAATGATGCGGTCCTGAACGAGAGAGAGGGCGTTTGGGGCATCGATGGCGATCCGACGGAGGGAGCCTTGCTGACGGCGGCTCTTAAAGCCGGCCTCGATCTTCGCGAGGAGGCAAAGGAACGTCCGCGGACGGATGAGATTCCGTTCGAGGCCCGACACCGCTTCATGGCCACGCTGCACCATGACCATTTCGGAAACGGCTTCATCTACGTAAAGGGCGCTCCCGAACGCCTGCTCGAGATGTGCAGCTGGGAGCAAGGTGGTGGTGGCGAACAAGGTCCCCTCGTCGCCGACCGCTGGCTCCGCCACATCGACGACATCGCAGCGAAGGGGCAACGAGTACTGGCCGTGGCGACCAAGCGGACTGTTGCCGACCACCAGCAGCTCGCGTTTGGAGACGTAGAGCATGGGCTTACGCTCCTAGGTCTCTTTGGTCTGATCGATCCGCCGCGTGATGAAGCCATCGCTGCCGTCCGCCAGTGTCTTGCTGCGGGCATCGGCGTGAAGATGATCACGGGCGATCACGCTCTTACGGCAGTCGCTATTGCATCCGAGCTGGGACTCGCAACGCCCGACAGGATGCTGACTGGCCGAGATATCGACAAGCTATCGGACGAAGAATTGGGCGCCGTCGCTGTGGATACGACCGTGTTCGCCCGCAACAGCCCCGAACATAAGCTGCGTCTCGTCACGTCCCTGCAGGGCCACGGTCAGATCGTGGCCATGACCGGCGACGGGGTCAATGACGCACCGGCGCTCAAGCGCGCCGACATCGGGATCGCCATGGGCGTGAAGGGGACCGAGGCGGCCAAGGAAGCCGCCGAGATGGTGCTCGCTGACGATAATTTCGCCTCGATCGTCTATGCCGTGCGCGAGGGCCGCGCGGTATACGACAACCTGAGAAAGACGATCCTCTACATTCTTCCGACGAATGGCGGAGAGGCTCTGACCATCATCACGGCGATCGCACTCGGCTATGTGTTGCCGGTGACGCCGGTTCAGATACTCTGGGTCAATCTCGTCACCACCGTAACGCTGGGAATGGCGTTGGCCTTTGAGCCGCCCGAACCTGACATCATGGCGCGGCCGCCGCGGCCGGCAAAAAAGCCGATCGCGTCCGGATACTTCGTGTGGCGAGTTGCCTTCGTGTCGGTTCTGATGCTCGTCGCCACCTTCGGACTCTTCGAATTGCAGATGGCGAATGGGGCAGGCATCGACACCGCGCGAACTGTCGCGGTGAACGCCTTGGTCGCCTGCGAGATAACCTATCTCTTCAGTGCACGATTTCTGTCGGCGTCGTCTCTGTCTTGGCATGGTCTGTTCGGAAGCCGCGTCGTGCTGGTCGCAGTCGGCATCGTGGTTTTGCTTCAGGCACTCTTCACCCATGCTCCCTGGATGCAGTCGCTCTTCGGCACCACGGCACTCGACTTAAGGTCTTGGGGCGAAATCACCGGCGCTGCAGTTGCGCTCTTCGTCCTGGTTGAGGCTGAAAAGGCGCTCTTCCGCGTGGGCCCCCCACAGCGTCGCCAGCATCAGAAAGGAAAAGCGCGGAGCTGAGACGCGCCCAAGCGATAAACACGATCGCGGGCGATCACGCGTGCAGCAGCCAGCAATTCGACGCGGGGCGTCTAAATTTGACGCTTGTCAACACTCCACCGCTGAAGGGGCGGTATCCATGGATGTCGAAAGGAGAAATTCATGCCGGTGCCTTTGCAGATCAGCTTCCGCAATATGGATGCCTCCCCAGCCGTCGAAGCTGTCATCCGCGAGAAGGTCACGAAGCTTGACCGCTTTTTCGATCGGATCGTGAGCTGCGACATCACCGTCGAGGCCCCGCATCGTCATCATCACAAGGGCAAGCTTTACAAGGTGCGGGTCGACATTGGCATGCCGGGAAAAGACGTCCACGTGAATCAGGAGGGACCGCAAAACCACGCGCATGAGGACGTCTATGTCGCCATCCGCGACGCCTTCGACGCGGCGGTTCGGCAAATTGAGGACCAGGTTCGGCGCTTGCGCGGCGAGGTCAAATCGCGCACGGCCCAGCCCCTCCCTTAGTCCTTGAGACTGAGGATATAGGCCGTCAGATTGCGGAGCTCCTGCCCCTCGACCACGATGTTTGGCATCGTCGGGTGGTGGGAGCTTTGCAGCCACACCCTGATCGCCGTCGGCGTCATGCCCGCGGTATTGGCGACGTCCCTGAACCTCGGCGCCTTGGGGTCCGGCGCCGCCTCTTGCGAGATGGCATGGCAACCGCCGCAATTGGCGCTGGCATACTCGAAGCCCGCCTGTGGATCGCCGATTTCTCCCACCGGCACGTTTCCGACGTCTTGAGCCTCAACGGCGGCTCCGGTACCGATCAACGCCACAGCGGCAAGCATGAGGCCTAAGCGCATGGATCCCATCACGCAGCTTTCTCCAGCTCGGGCTTCCACTCTCCGCGCGAGGCAAGCGAGTTCATTTGCGCCCGATGGCTGAAGGCGTTCTGGGCGGCCTCGACATTCTCGGCCTTCCCCGCCCAGGCCTTCTGTGGTGCGGCCTGCAAGGCGCGGCTGTAGGAAAAGCTGAGCTTCCACGGCAATCCACCGATCTTGTTCATGGCGTCGAGCCTGGCGGTCGCGTCCAGCTCTGATTGGCCACCGGAGAGAAAGGCGATGCCGGGAACCGCGGCGGGGACGCACTCTTTCAGCACGCGAATGGTCTTTTCGGCGACCTCCGCCACCGAAGGCTGCTTGGCGCAGGCCTTACCCGCCACGACCATGTTCGGCTTCAGCACCGTGCCCTCGAGCTTCACCTTCGCGTAGTAGAGCTGCTCGTACAGCAACTTCAGCGCGAACTCGGTGACTTCGGCGCAGCGGTCGATGTCGTGGTCGCCATCCATCATCACCTCGGGTTCCACGATCGGCACGATATCCTCGTCCTGGCAGAGCGCCGCGTAGCGGGCGAGCGCATGCGCATTGGCGTTGACGCATGCGTGGGTCGGAATGCCGGCACCGATCGTGATCACCGCGCGCCATTTGGCGAATTTGGCCCCGAGCCCGCGATATTCGGCCAGCCTTTCGCGCAGGCCGTCGAGCCCTTCGGTGACGACCTCCCCGGGGCAGAACGGCAGCGCATGAATTCCCTTGTCCACCTTGATCCCGGGAAGGGTCCCAGCCTGCTCGATGAGCTTGACCAGCGGCGTGCCGTCCTTCGCCTTCTGCCGGATGGTCTCGTCGTACAGGATCACGCCGGAGATGTTGGCCATGCCCTTGGACCGGAACAACAGCTCGCGATAGTCGCGGCGATTGTCTTCCGTGCATTCCACGCCGATCACCTCGAACCGCTTCTTGATGGTACCCGACGATTCATCCGCGGCAAGGACACCCCTGCCAGGGGTCACCATGGCATTTGCAACTCGATTAAGCTCAGCGAGGTCCACGTTTCTCTCCCTTTTCCTGACGTTGGTGTAACTTACCTCTTTTCCCCTTTTGCAGGGAAGCCACCTAGCATGAAACTCGACCTGCGCCCCATGCTCGCGACTTTGATCGACGACCCCTTCAACAACCCGGAGTGGATCTTCGAGACCAAATGGGACGGCTACCGCTTGATGGCCGAGATCGAGAAGGATCGCGTCAGGCTCTTTTCCCGGAATTTAATCGACAAATCGAGCAAATACCCGACGATTTGCGACGCCTTGCGCGGCCTGGGCCGGCTCGCCGTGATCGACGGCGAGCTCGTGGCGCTCGACGCCAAAGGCCGATCCCGGTTTCAGCTCCTGCAGAATGCCGAGCGGGAGACGGTGCGGCTGCGCTATTGCGCTTTCGATCTCCTCTATCTCGATGACGAGGATCTGCGCGACCGCCCTCTCGTCGAGCGTAAGGAGATGCTGGAGCGTATCCTGCCCCAAGACTCGCTGCTGCATTACAGCTCCTATATCTGGGACAAGGGTATCCCCGCCTTCAAGCGCGCGGGCCGCGCCCGCGAGGAAGGCATCATGGCCAAGCTCGCCAGCAGCCACTATTTCTCGGGCAAGCGCACCCGCGATTGGCTCAAGGTGAAGTCATCGCTGGGCCAGGAGGTAGTCATCGTCGGCTTCACCGCGCCCAGACGGTCCCGCCAGCATATCGGCTCGCTCCTGCTCGCGGTGCGCGAGGACCGGCATTGGCGCTATGTCGGCCGCGTCGGCGCCGGCTTGGACCGGGCGATGCTCAAATCGCTTCACGCCATGCTCGTCCCCCTCATCACCGAGACGAAACCGGTCGAGGCCAAAGTGCCGGCGGAAGTGAACACCACCTGGGTGCGCCCCAAGCTCGTCTGCGAGGTGAAATTCACCGAATGGACGGCCAAGGGCGAGATGCGCCACCCGGTGTTCCTCGGCCTCCGCACCGACAAGAAGGCGACCGATGTGGTGCGGGAGAAGCCGACGCTGGGCGCCGATCATTGACCGTCGTCAATGACAATTAGTCCAATCCAGCGAGGGTGACGCCTAAGGTACAAATGGAGCGAACCGTTTCGGCCGAACGGCCGGCTCGGGTGCATTGCTCGTCATCGAGCGGTCATGGCACTCGCCCTTGATTTGGGCGCCGACGCTCGTCAAAGCGCCATGCAATATTTGAAATGGACATGGACCAAATTCGCAACCCGCCACCCATCTCCCACGTGACCGACAAAGAGCCGGTCTCACCGCCTCACCCGAGCCAGGCGACGCGCATTCCCTCCTTCGAGACCATGGACCGCCTCGGGCGCGCGGTGACGGCAAGACTCACCCAGGGCATCTCGCCGCATGCGCTTTCCGGCGCATGGTTCGATTGGGCCTCGCATCTCGCCAGTGCTCCGGGCCGGCTCCTGGAATTAGGCATAGAGGCGGCCAACATCGGCGCGCGCTTTGCTCGCTTTGCCGCCCATAGCCAATCTGAAGATGCGAAGCCCCCCTTCGAGCCGCGGCACTCGGACCGGCGCTTCAATGACGAGGCCTGGAAGCGCTTTCCCTACGTGCTTTGGCAGCAGGGGTTCCTCGCCCAAGAAGCCTGGTGGACAAGCGCGACGCGCGAGGTTCGCGGCATGACGCCGAAGAATGCCGATCGCGTCGCCTTCATCACGCGCCAGCTTCTGGACGTATGGTCGCCCTCCAACGTGCCCTGGCTCAACCCGGTGATCATCGACAGGACCCGGCGAGAATCCGGGGCCAATCTCATGCGTGGCGCAGCGAACCTCCAGGAGGATGCCTGGCGCAGGCTGACCATGCAGCCCGAGCTTCCCGCGGATGGATTGGAAGTTGGCAAGGACCTCGCCGTCACGCCGGGCACCGTGGTTTACCGCAACGAGCTGATGGAGCTCATCCAATACAAGCCTGCGAACGGCAACGTGGTCGCCGAACCGGTGCTGATCGTGCCGGCCTGGATCATGAAATATTACGTCCTCGACCTAAGACCGGAGAATTCGCTGGTGCGCTATCTGGTCGAGCGCGGCTTCACCGTCTTCATGGTCTCCTGGCGCAACCCTACCGCCGCCGATCGCGACATCACCTTCGATTCCTATCGCACCCAAGGCGTCATGGCCGCGCTCGATGCAGCCACCTCCATTGTGCCTGGGCGCAAGGTGAACGCGGTCGGCTATTGCATCGGCGGCACCTTGCTCGCCATCGCCGCGGCAACCATGGCGCGCGACCAAGACAACCGGCTCGGCACGATCACCCTGCTTGCCGCCCAGACCGATTTCAGCCAAGCCGGCGAGCTGATGCTGTTCGTCGACGAAAGCCAGATCGCCTTCTTGGAGGACATGATGTGGGATCAGGGCGTGCTCGACACCAAGCAGATGGCTGGCGCCTTCAAGATCCTCCGCTCCAACGATCTCGTCTGGTCGAAGATGATGCGGGAATACATACTTGGGGAGCGCGACCGCGCCACCGACCTCACCATCTGGAATGCGGATCAGACGCGGCTGCCCTTCCGCATGCACTCACAATATCTGCGCGGGCTGTTCCTCGAGAATCGCCTGACGGCAGGACGTTACGCCGTCGAAGGCAGGGTCATCGCGCTCAAGGACATCAAGCCACCGATGTTCGTGGTCGCCACCGAGACTGACCACATCGCGCCCTGGCGCTCGGTCTACAAGGTTCAGCTCTTCACCGACAACGAGCTCACCTTCCTGCTGACCAATGGCGGGCACAATGCCGGGATCGTGTCCGAACCCGGCCATCACGGGCGTCACTATGTCATGGCCACCAGGAAGCCCGGCGATCGCTACATCGATTCCGACACCTGGCTGACCCGCGCCGCCCCCGCTGACGGTTCATGGTGGCCGGCCTGGGTCTCATGGCTTGAGGACCATAGCGACGAGGAACGCGTGGCACCGCCGGAAATGGGCGCACCCTCACGCGGGCTTGTTCCCCTTTCGCCCGCTCCCGGGATCTACGTCCTCCAGACTTAGCTGGAGAGCCGCCGCGCATCCCGCGCCCCCTATTTCCAGAAGGACCTCACCTCGGCAAAGCGGGTGTGGGCCGCTTGGGCGCGACCGAGCAGCCGGTCAATATCGGCCTCCTTGGAGGTGAGAAGCGCCTTGGCCTGCTCCCCGAGACCATGGCCGCTGGCGATGAGCGCTTCGCTCTGAGCCAGATCGTTCAAAGCGCCAAGCTCATCCTGGAGATCCTTCAGAGCCGACAGCGCCGCCTCACGCCGCGCGGCGGTCTTGTCGCCCGGAAACAGGCCGGCGAAGAACTCGAGGGCATAGCGAAGGGTCTTCGCCATGATCCTGATCCGGTGCCGTTGCTTCACACCGAGCTTGCGCAATTTCGTGCCTTCCGCCTTGATCCGCTTGCGCTCCCGGCCAAGCATCTTGACGGCATGGTCCACGGCGCTCCGCTCGCGCCGGCCGCGGAGCGATGCATCGACGGTCCAGGCGCCGGCCTCGATCCATTCGGCCGCGTCTAGCAGAAGATTCCGATATCGCTCCGAACCGATCGCGGCGACAGCTGCCCCATAAGCCTCGGCGCGGCTTTGGTCGAAGACGCGGCGGGTCGTAGCCGGGCTCGCATCATCGCCCTGACCGCTATCCCTTAGCCGCAGGAATTCGGCCTCGAACACGTCGAGGTCGCGGGCTGGCCCGAGCGTGTTCGTCATCCACTCGAGCTCAGTCTTGATCCGGTCCCGCTCGGAATCGGCGAGGAGCTTCGAGAAAGCGGCAATCGCCGCCCGCAGGCGCCTGAGGCCGATACGCATCTGGTGCAGGCCCGGCGCCTCGCCCGCACACACCGCCGGCGCGTTGACGATGACCTGGCGGAGGCAGTTCTCGCCGATGGCGCGGAACGCCTCCTGGCAGGTCATGCCCCTGTCGAGATCAAGCTCCGCCGCCTTCTCCGCACCTGGCGCCGCGCCCGCGGCAAGCTCATAGCCGCGCTCCGCCTTCGTCTTCACCGCCAGCGTCAGCGCCGCGTAGGCAGAAAGACTTCGCGCCAGGCGAAACAGCTCGACCGGATTTCCATGCTTCAGCTCGAGCTCGACCTCATGCACGGGAGACCAGCGTTGAGCCGCCTCGATTTCACCCCGATCAAACGCGACCTCGATCTCCGACCCGTTGCTGTCAACGCGATACACGTCCCGCTCGATGCGGGTCTGGAACGCCGGGTGCAGCTCCGCGCGCACGCGCTCGTCCAATAACGGTTCGAGCGGCGTTCCCGCGGCCAAGGCCAAATTCGGATCGCACCCCGCGACCGTCTCCTCCCATTCGGGGCGGTCGAACAAATGCGCCGCTCCATCCATGGCCTTGATGGTTTGCACATAGCCATGGCCGGTATCGCGCAGGCGCAAGCAGATGCGAGCCTTCTGCAAGACAAGATCGTCGGTGTCGAAATAGACGGAGATCAGTCTTTGCGCTTCGCGCTTGCTCGCAGCGAGCAGGGGATGCGCGCTGAGCGCGATCATGTCGGCGGGATCGAACTCCAATTTGAGCTCGAACTCTCTCGGCTCGCTCAGAGCTTCGCCAGCATCCGCCATAACCGTACTCATGCCCACCAAACGGCAAAGGATCGGTCGTGCGAAAACCTATCATGTTTGTGTGAAGTCAATCCCGCAGCGAATCTCTCGCTGTCACAAAACTGCAGTGCACCGAGCGGCGAGACCCCGCGTAAAGATGTTAGGTCCGCTGCGGTGACGCGTCCTCCGGTGGAGCTTCGTCCGGCGGAGATGCCGGTGACGGGGCGTCATCGACGACACCTGCGGCCCAGGGCACAAGCTCGCTCGCGGCCTCGCGGAAAGCTTTATTCAACGACGCGGCCGCCGCGGCGGCATCGGTCCCGGTCGCGGGCGCGGCGCCACGAAATGTCCGCGCCGCGAGAATCTTGCCATCGGGCCCCAGCACCTTGGCCTCAAATTCGAGCACGCCGGATGGCTCTGTTCCCTCCACGAGCGAGAAGCCCCTGATATCGAGCAGGAGCTGGAATTCGGCCTCCAGCCCATCCTTCGGCCGGCTCACCGCACGCGAATAGCCCGCATTCTCAAAGCTCTGGATGATCTTCTCCTGCAACAGCACGGGCAGCGCATCGGTCCATTTCGCATCGGCAATGTCGGTACTTTCCGCACCGCCTTGGGGTCTCACGCTCATCTTATCGGTGTTGAGCGCAAGCAGCGCCGAGGGCTCCGGGATTACGAGCTGCCAACTCGGCTCTGTCGCGAGCGCCGGAAAATCCGTGACCGCGGTTAGGTCGTAGACCGGGACTTTGACGTCCGACGCGCCACCACCACCGGTCATGCGCTCGAGCCCGGAAATCAGACCATCGATGCGGCCGGAGTTCCGCGCCAGCACATCGGTGAAGGTGTTGAAGTTGGCGATGGCGCTGTGCAAATTGTCCGCGTTGTCGCTGAGTATCGTATCGAGCTTGCGCAAGACTTCGCGCCCGAGCGAAGTCCAATCCTGGCCCGCACCGGGCGCTGCCGACAGCAGCGGCAACTGGCCGTCCGAGACCGACAGCGAGGGCGACGACGCATCGCCGCCAAGGAGCGTCACCGCCGCCCCGCCCGTCAGCCCCTGAGACTCGATTCCGGCTTGCGTGTCGCTGCGGACCGGCGTGCCGTGCTGAACGCCGATCGTCACCTCTACCTGCTGTGGATGCTCCGGGTCGAGGGTCAGCGCGGTGACCTCGCCGACACGGATGCCGTTGAACAGCACCGCCGAGCCCACGAGCAGTCCCGACACCGAGTTCTCGAAGCGAACGCGATAATAGGCCTGCTGACCGAAGCCGCCTTTGTTCTCGAGCCAATAGACGAAGGCGAAGCTCGCCGCGATCACGGCGAGCATGAACATTCCAATTAGGGCGTAGCGAGCTCGTGTTTCCATGTCTAAGGCGCCTCCGTCACAAGCTGGCCGATTCTGTCCGTGAGCATCCCGCCGCGCTTGCCTTGGAAATAGGTTTGCACCCAGGGATGTTCGCATTCGAGCATGGTCGGCATCGGCCCAACGGCAACGATGCGCCCATCCGCGAGCGCGGCGATACGGTCGCATACGGTGTATAGGCTTTCCAAATCATGGGTCACCATGAACACGGTCAAGCCGAGCGTCCGCTGAAGCGTCTTGATCAACGCGTCGAAATCGCCCGCGGAGATCGGATCGAGGCCAGAGGTTGGCTCGTCCAGGAAGACGATCTCGGGGTCGAGCGCAAGCGCGCGCGCCAAGGCTGCGCGCTTGGTCATGCCGCCCGACAGCTCTGACGGGAATTTGTTCGCGTCGGCCGCGGTGAGACCGACCATCTCAAGCTTGGCCAGCGCCATCTCGTCGAGCAGCCGCGGCGACAGTTCTAGATTTTCGCGCATCGGAAATTGCACGTTCTGGCGCACGGTCAAGGACGAGAACAACGCGCCCTGCTGGAACAGCACACCCCAGCGCCGCTCGAGCGCCCGGCGCTCATCCTCGCTGGCCCTGTCGAGATCGACGCCGAGAACCTCGATCGTGCCCTCGCGCTTCGGCAACAGGCCGATGACGGTGCGCAACAGCACCGACTTGCCGCTGCCCGAAGCGCCGACCACCCCCATGATCTCTCCGGCACGCACATCGAGCGACAAATGGTCGAGCACCGTCGCCTCGCCGAAGCCGACCACCAAGTCCCGGATGGAGATGACCGGTTTGCTCTGCTCTCTCACGTCACATCCCGATGGAAGCGAAGAAGACGGCAAACATGCCATCCAGCACGATGACGAGGAAGATCGATTTCACCACCGAGGCCGTGGTCTGCAAGCCGAGCGATTCGGCGCTGCCCTTGACCAGCAATCCCTCGGTGCAAGCGACGAGGCCAATCACCAGCCCCATGAACGGCGCCTTGATCATTCCAACTTTGAAATGGGTGAGCGAGATCGCGTCCTCCAGCCGAGCGATATAGATGTCGGGACTCATCCCGCCGTAGAGGAACGCCACCAATCCCCCGCCATAGAGCGCGGCCATGCAGCCAAGGAAGGTGAGCACCGGCAGCGCGATGATCAGCACCAGCACGCGCGGCAGAATGAGCACCTCGACGGGATCGAAGCCCATGGTACGCAGCGCATCGACCTCTTCGCGCATCATCATCGAGCCAAGCTCGGCGGTGTAGGAGCTACCCGAACGGCCCGCGACCATGATGGCGACGATGAGCACGCCAACCTCGCGCAGGATGAGAATGGCGACGAGGTCGACCGCGTAGAGCTCGGCGCCGAATTTGCGGAAATGGAAGATGCCCTGCTGCGCGATGATGCCGCCGATCAGAAAGGTGATGAGCAGGATGATGGGGACCGCCTGCCAGCAGACGCGATCGAATTGATGCACCGCCGAAGTGAATCTGAAGTCGCGCGGCCGGGTGAGGACGCGGACAGCGGCAACGCCGACCGCCCCGAACATGTTGGCGAAGCCGAGCAGATCGCGTCCGACACCCACGCTGCCCCGGCCAATGGCGGCCAGCGCGGTGAGCAACCAAGATCCGCCGGCCTCGGCCGGCGCGGCCTCCCGGTTCACGCCACTCATCTCGTCGAGCAGGTGTCGATCATGCTCGGGAAGTCCAACGATCGATGCGTCGCCGTCCGCGGCGCCCCATTGCCGCGCGAGACGCTCGAGCAGCCAGGCGCCGAAGGTGTCGAATTCGCGCACGCCTTCCATGTCGATGGAAACGCTTCGCGCCCGCGTTGCGTCCTGTGAGACGCCATCCACAAGCGACTCAAGCTCCGCCGCATGGGCGGCGGTCCAAGAGCCTCCCCCGGCAAGAACGAGCCGGTCATCCTCGAACTTGGCTGTCAACAAAGCCCCGTCGCTCATGGGTTCCTCCGGCTCTATCGGCGCTTGCGCCTAGGCTAGAGACCTCGCGGGCCCGGAGGCAAGGCCAGATTGGCGGCAGACAGCCTGGAACCGCGAGCAGCCCCCGCGCCGCGCCCTGACGTCACAGCGATCCAGCCTGGACCTCAGCTCCGCCCAAGCGTGATGCTCACGCCCTGCAACGCGATACCTTGCGTTGAGATCGACACGGTCTGGCGGGACTTGGTGTAGGAGACAACCATGCTGCCGGTGACGGCGCCTCTGATCGCAAGCGAGATCTTGCTGGACGTCGCGGTTCCGGAAGCACTGCCCTGCGCATTGAAGGTCCGCTCCTCCCAATTGCCTGAGAGGCGACCACCGCTATAGCTGAGCTTGCTGCGGATTTCGATTTTATAGCTGTCGCTCGTGCAGCGGATGGCGAGACCGAGCTGCGCTCCGCCGCCGGTATAATAGGCATTGCACTTGATCCGCTCTCTCCGGTTCCGATCGAGGCGGATTTCACCCGTTCCCCCCCATGAACCAAGGAGCTCGTTAAACGGACTCGGGTCCGCGCGGGACGGGCCCGCCGGCAAGAGAACACCGAGCGCCATCAACGCCAGGCTCACGGAGACGCGCAGAATGCATGAACGCAAAGTCATGGAATAACCTTCTCCTTCTCCCGAGAGTGTATGACCATAATAAAACAGAATTGCTACCGCCGACGGGCTGTGATGCCGCAACCGTCAGGATGGCGCAACACCCAAATCTGTTAAATCGAGAGCGAGGGGAGGCCGAGCGGGGTCAGATCGCAACCAGCACAAGGCCGAGGCCAACGAGAAACAGGAGCAGCGAGGTCACGATCAGGCCGAGTCCGAGACGCCGCATGGCATTGCCGAAGGCGCCCGATTGCCCCGAAGCGAGCGCACCTTGCGCCACATAGGCGTTGACGAAGGTGATGCCGCCGAGAAACAGGCCAACACCAAAGACGGCGAACGCCCATTTCAACAGCGAAACGTCCACGAGCAGGCTGCGCTGGGCCGGAGAGGAGAGGATGTTGCCGAGGAGCAGAAGCAGGGCGACCGCAGCGCCGCCATTGAGCAGAAGGCCCGCCTGGATCGCCGACCTGGCGAGTCCGACGCGCAGCTCGATGAAGAGAAGCTGCAAGGCATTGGTTGGCGCGGCGTCCTGCATGGCTCGCATTTCCCGTCGGAAAGGCGGCGGGCGCCGCTCAATGAAGCAGCGCCCGCAACCTCAATCAAATCAGATCTAGTTGCACTCTTTCATGCCGGCCATTGCCTTGTGGGCTTCGGCCTCAGTGGCATAGGGGCCGCCCATGCTCTTTTTCCCACCCGAGGGGATGCTGTGCATCATCTCGCATTTGTGGCTCGCTTCATCGAAGGCGATGAAGAACTGCTCGGCGAGGGCGGGGGTGGCAAAGGCAACAATCAAGGCGGCTGCAACGAGATATTTGCGCATGGGGTGTCTCCTAGAAAGCGGGGCTGAAAGCCATGGGAATGTCGAGCCGCCGATCATCAGCGGTTCCGAACGATGTGAGGCTAGAGGTGTGGCGCTGCGCTTCCCAATACCTTCTGGCTATGGTTACGCTGTGCTCCGTCTACGGTTGGCTCCGCTCGCTTGGCGGCGGGAAGGCCGCGCAAAAAGACGGGCACCCGCTTGATCGGCGAGTGCCCAGAGCCTGGGAGGCGCGAGGCGGTCGAACGACCACGGCTTTGTGACTACCGGCAATGCTTGCAGACGAACTCGAAGGGGCTGGGGAAATTCTCAGCCATGGCGGGCGCGGCAAAGCTAACCGCCAGGGCAACGGCGTTCAGGATCTTCTTCATCGGGGTCTCTCCTATTTGGCGTGGCCTCTGGCTGACAACCTCCGACCGAGTGGCCATGGGCCCGATCGGAACAAGCCACAGATAATGCGCTCGCCCCTCTCTTGCCCAATACCCCTTCGCTATTGAATTCCTTCGCCAAATGCTCGGGATAGCGTTCTGCTATCGAGTTCAAAGCTAACCGGCATTTCCGTTCCGGGCGGGTTCGGTTGATCGTCATTGGCATCGTCGCGGCCGATTCTTTTCCGGCCGAGCCCTAGCCAAAGGAGTCAACGGAGATGTTTCACTTCACCCCCAACCGCGGCCCGCTTCTTGCCGCACTCGTCGCGGGCGCAAGCGCCATGGCGCTGCCTGCCCTCGCCGGCGAATGCCCCGCCGATCAAATGAAGCCGAATGCGCGCGAGGCGGTCGACCTGAAGCCAGTCGGCGTCACCGAGATGGTCATTGCCATGATCGATGTGGAGAAGGAGCCAGCGAACATCAAGGACCGCACGTTCCGCATGCGGCAGCTCACCATCGAGCCGGGTGGCATCGTGCCGTGGCACAGTCACGGCGACCGGCCGGCCATCATCTACATCATCGAGGGCGAGATCCACGAATACGCGTCGAACTGCGCCGTGCCGCTCGTGCACAAGGCGGGCGACGTCGTGGCCGAGACCAGCCCCGTCTCGCATTGGTGGAAGAATCTCGGTGACGAGACCGTCGTCCTGATCTCCGCCGATCTGCTGAAGGATCCGAGCGACCACGATATGTGAGGGCGTCTCCCCCCGCGCCTCACCCTTGGAAGTGACGCTCCGTCGCCCCCTCCCCGGCGGGGCGTCACTTCCAGCCTTTATTCCTTCCTCGCGAGGAGCGAGCGCCATGTCAGAGCTCAGCCACGCAATCGCATCTCCGCCACGGGAAAACCCAGCCCATTCGGCGGGAGTGTTCTTCCGCTTTATCGTCATCGCGCTGACCGCCTTTCTCAGCCTTGTCGACCTCTTCGCCACACAAGCGATCCTGCCATCGCTCACAGCCCATTACGGCGTGACGCCGGGCCAGATGGGGCTTGCGTCCAACGCCGCGACCTTCGGTATGCTGATTTCCGGCCTCGCAGTCGGTTACTTCTCGAGCAGCATCGACCGCCGGCGGGGCATCTTGATCAGCCTCGTCCTGTTGGCGATCCCAACCACGTTGCTCGCCTACGCGCCGACCCTCGCCATCTTCGCCACGTTGCGCGTGCTACAGGGACTATGCATGGCTTCCGCCTTCACCCTCACGCTGGCTTATCTCGGCGAGCACTATAGCGCCGCCGATTCGGCCTCCGCCTTCGCCGCCTACATTACCGGCAATGTGGCGAGCAATCTCATCGGCCGCCTAATCTCGGCGGGCGTGGCCGACCAGTTCGGGCTTGCCGCCAACTTCTATTTCTTCGCCGTGCTCAATCTCCTGGGCGCGCTTCTCGTCTATTTCACCGTGCAGAAGACCGCGCCCATGCAGAAGCATGTGGAAGGCATGGGCTCACACTTCGCCGCCTGGATCATGCACATGAGGAACCCGTCCTTGCGTGCGAGCTTCGCCATCGGCTTCTGCATCCTGTTCGCCTTCATCGGCACCTTCACCTATGTGAACTTCGTTCTGGTGCAGCCGCCCTTCGGCGTGGGCACGATGACGCTCGGCCTGGTTTATTTCGTGTTCCTGCCCTCCATCGCCACAACGCCGCTCGCCGGGCGGGCGGTGAAGCGCTTCGGCACGCGGGCAACCTTTTGGGCATCCTTGGGCGTTGCCGGTCTGGGGCTGCCCTTGATGCTGCTGTCGAACTTGAGCGCGTTTCTGATCGGCATGGTGCTTGTGGGAGTCGGCACCTTCTTCGCCCAAGCCACGGCCACTGGCTTCGTCAGTAGGGCCGCGGCTTCTGACCGGGGCTCCGCCAGCGGGCTCTATCTTGCGTTCTATTTCTTCGGCGGTCTTGCCGGCGCGGCGGTCCTTGGCCAGATCTTCGACCGCTTCGGCTGGACCGCTTGTGTTCTGGGCATCGGCGTGTCGCTGCTGGTGGCGGCGATTCTCGCCCTCTTCCTCAAGACACCGATGGCGCCCGAGGGCATGCCCCACGCCGCGTGATGGGTTGGAGCGGCATCGAGAGCGGCGTTCCTCCCTCCGCCCATAAAAAAACCGGCAGGCTTGCGCCTGCCGGTTCAAAACCAAACGCTTTAGGCGAAAGGCTTAGACGAGTTCGACATTCGCAGCCTGCTTACCGCGGCCGCGCTGATCGTCCTCGATATCGAAGGAGACTTTGTCGCCCTCATTCAGCGAACGAACGCCAGAGCGCTCGAGCGCGGATGCATGGACGAACACGTCCTTGTCACCGCCTTCCGGCGAGATAAAGCCGAAGCCGCGCGTATGATTGAAAAATTTCACTGTGCCATTGACACGAGACATTGGGATTCCTTTCCCGTCTGTAGTTTCACATAACGGGCCGTTCGCCTGAGAGGGCGTACGGCGTCTTCAGATTGTTCGGGAAAAGTTGTCGTGCTCGTAGTCGGCGCGATAGTCTTTGCCGTCACTCTTGGTCCCGCGCCCACCTTGGGCGCGCCGATAGCCCATCATATGGAGCGGATGTGCGGTTATTGCAAGGAGTTATTCGAGCGGACGGCCTTGGCACACAAGCCTGCCGGCCGCTGACCTAGGCCGTTGACGAGGATCCCGCTCGCCCTTGATCTGGCGCAATGCCGGGCGCGCGGGGACCGCTCAGTCTAGCACCGGTAGAAGCCGTGTTGTCGCATCGTGGTCTCGTGCTTCTGCCTTGCGGCCTCGACCGAACGGGCAAATACCGCTGCGGTCGGGGCCGCCCTTGCCGCGCCGAGCCGGGGAGCGTGGCGTTGTTCCCGCGCCGAACCTGTCCGGTGTGACGGCACATTATCGCCAAACCGAAGCCCTTTTTTGGTCGACTTGTTGGTGGAACGGTTAAGGCTAACAAACGGTTTAAAATGATCCGCCCGTTAATCCTTTTCTAAGAGGGCGGAGGATAAAAAGCCGACAGTGACCTTTAGGGGGACTTCAGTCTATGCGCACCATTCTCGTTCTTACCATCCTCGCCACATCGCTGATGCTGGCTGGCTGCTTCCATCATCGTCAGGCCGTCTACGCCGAGCCGTTGCCGCCGCCGATGTCGAACCCGCCGCTGAAATAGGCACGGTGTGAGGGCTGGTTCCCGGGCTCGCGCCCAGGAAACCCTCTCGCTTCCTAAATTTGGTTGAAGACCGAAGCCGGAGGGTCACGCCCTCCGGCTGTTTGGCGTTCCTGTTCCCAGACGCGAACTGCCCGCGTGTACGCGCGACATTTGCTACCCCGTACTGCCTTGGCTCAGGCGAGGCGTTAGGTCGCTCCCGACCTTGACAATGTCACTCAATAAAGACCCAATATTTATGTAAATTTGAATCAATGCTTGACTGGCGGCCCGCCACCCCGCCTAGGATTCAAGCCATGCCCCAGCAAGCGCGTGTCGAAACAATGCAAATCCTAGGGCTCCGGCGGCGGTTCCTCCGGAGCCTAAAGCATCTGGGCTTCCTAGTTCCGATCGGGATTTGGATTGTCCTCCTGAGGCTGACCGGCGCGGGCGACGACCGGGACGACTATAGCAAATTCCCTTAGGTCTCATCGCCGCGAGCCCGACGATCCAGGTCGCTGCCCTCAGTTCATGTCCCGATCGCGCAGGCGCTGACCCAGATAAGAAGCATGCAGGCGGCTGCGGCAGCACCCAACGCCACGAACAGGTTGAGGACGGTCTGACGCTTGAGCATCGCCGAAGGATCGCCACCATGCGGCTCTTCGGGCAGTTTCACCCAAAACATGTCGAGCAGGATCACAGCGAGCAGAAAGCTCAGTCCCGTCGCCGCGAGCTGTAGCGCTGAAACCCCGGTGCAGAGCTGAGCCCCCATGGCGCCCTCGCCTACTCGGCCGCGAACTTGTGAGGTGGCGAAGGCACGGTGTTCTCGCCCGGCTCCATTTCCGCCGCCGGCTCCACGCCCGGCTCGGGTTCGTGCAGGATCACGCCTTCGAGCAGATCGCACTCGTCGAGCCAAGCTTGTCTGGCAAGCGCCCTGTTGGTGTCGGCATAGCCGGCCTCCCAACGCGCACGGATGCCAGCCGGAGTGAAATCGATGTCCTTGGTGTGGCTTTCATTGCCGATCCGCGGGGCGAGTAGCCGCACCACGTGCATGCGCGTGCGGCAGGAATAGCCGGCGAGCTCCTTCACCAGGGGATCCTTCTTTGCTTCCTCCGGCACGAATTTTAGGAGCTCGGTGATGACGTGGCGAAGCCGGTGCGACTCACGCTGGCGCACGATATGGCTCGCGATCCGGCTCGAATATTGGATGTCCTTGTGGCGGTGCAGAATCTCCCAGATCGTCTCTGGCTCCGACCCGGTCGGGTTCCACAGATGCACCGCGAAGATGATCGCATCGCGTCGAGGATTGTCCTCGAAAATACGCTCAGCCGGTGTGTTGGAAAGAATACCGCCGTCCCAGTAAAGCTCGCCGTCGATTCGCACCGCTGGAAATGCCGGCGGGAGCGCACCTGAAGCGAGGACGTGGCTAGGGGTGAGCTCAATGTCGCGCGAGTCGAAATAATGCATCACGCTCGATCGGACATGGGCGGCGCCAACCGTCAGCCGCGGCTGCTTTTGGTTGATCAGCGAGAAATCGACGAGGTCCTCTAGCGTCTTCTTCAGCGGCGCGGTCGAATAATAGCCGGCGTTGTCGGCGCCGAGCGGGACGTGGGCGCCGAGAAAAGCGCGCATATTGGTTTCGAAGAAGCCGGGGATGCCGGTGGCGAGCGTCGTCCACGACGACAGGGCATCGGACACGCCGGTCCAGGCCGGAAAGGCGCCCCAGAACGTGCTGCGCTCGACCCGGCGCCAGAACTCCTGAAGCTTTTCGAGACGATGCTCCGGCTTGTTGCCGGCGATGATGCTGGCATTGATGGCGCCGATCGAGGTGCCGATCAGCCAGTCAGGTTCGATGCCCGCCTCGTGCAGAGCTTGGTAGACGCCGCCTTGATACGCCCCGAGCGCGCCGCCGCCCTGTAGGACCAGCACGACCTGGCCCTTATTGGCGTTGCGAATCTCGTCGACGGCTTGAAGCGGGGAAAGACCTTGGGTGGCCGGCATGATTGTCTCCTCCAGTGTATCGAGTCACGCCCTCAATGCGCGGTCCAGCCGCCGTCGACCGGGATGGCAGCACCCGTGATCGACGTCGCCGCCTCCGAGGCCAGGAACACTGAAAGCGCGCCAAGCTCGTCGACGGTGGCAAAGCGCTTGTTCGGTTGCTGCGCCAGCAGCACCTCGCGGATCACCTGTTCGCGCGGAATGCCATGGGCCTTGGCCTGGCCCTCGATCTGCGCCTCGACCAGCGGCGTGTAGACGTAACCGGGGCAGATGGCGTTACAGGTGATGCCCTGTTCGGCCGTCTCGAGCGCCGTCACCTTGGTCAGCCCAAGCATGCCGTGCTTCGCCGCGACATAAGCCGATTTATAGGCCGAGCCGACGAGCCCATGCGCCGAAGCGATGTTGATGATGCGGCCCCATTTGTTGGCGACCATCGAGGGCAGCGCGAGACGCGTGGTGTGGAAGGCAGAACTCAGATTGATGGCGATGATCGCGTCCCATTTTGCCACCGGAAAGTCCTGCAAAGGAGCGACGTGCTGGATGCCCGCATTGTTGACGACGATGTCGATGCGGCCGAACTTGCCGAGCATCTGCTCGATCATTTCGGCAATAGAGGCGGGGTTCGACATGTCAGCGCCGGAATAGTCGACCTGGACGCCGAAATCCTTGGCAACGCCATCCTTGGTGGCCTCGATCTCCTCCGGCTTGCCGAACCCATTGAGGATGATGGACGAGCCGGCGCCAGCGAGCGCCCGGGCAATGCCGAGGCCGATGCCGCTGGTCGAACCGGTAATCAGCGAGACTTTGTCCTTCAGCGGCTGCGCAGCGGTCATGCCGCGCTCCGTCATGGCGATGTTCATGGCCTCTGGCTCCTTGGCTTGTGACACCCCTTGGCGGGTGCCCACGCTTGGGTCAGCCGGGATCATGCGCGCGGGCTGCCGCTTCCGGGAAATGCCCTTTGGCTAAGACATCCATAGGGGCGCGCTATCGCGAGAGTTACAAGAAAACTTCGTAAAAAGCCTGAGCCTGCAAGGCCCAGAACGTTGCTTAAAATTTAGGCATGCGCCCTAAAAGCATCTCGACGGGAAAGCTCGATCAGGCGTACAAGATGAGAATCGTTAGCACCAACCGAAATTTCCGAGGGCTTCTGGCATGATCCGAGCCGACCCTTGCGCCGGCCTGTCATCACTGTTGTGCGCGCAGATGCTATCAATCGTGATTGGAGCGTGCGCTGCCTTGCCGATATTCAGCCAAGGTCGGGTTTAGCTTAAACTGACAGGGCTCCTTCGGCATGGAAATGCATCAGGTCCGCTACTTCCTGGCCGTTGCCCGGGTACTGAATTTCACGCGCGCAGCCGAGGAATGTCACGTGGCCCAGCCCTCGCTCACGCGCGCCATCAGGCAGCTGGAAGGCGAGCTCGGCGGCGACCTCTTCCGCCGCGAACGGCCGAAAGCCCAATTGACCGAACTCGGCCAGCGCATGCTGCCCCTGCTCAAGCAGTGCTTCGACAGCGCCATCAGCGCAAGGTCATTGGCATCCGCCATCAAGCATGGAGAGGTGGGCTCGCTCCGGCTCGCTTTGTCCCAGACCATCGACCCTTCGCTGGTGACCCCTCACATCGTCGAGCTTGGAAAGCTCTTCAACGGACTCGAGCTGAAACTTTATCGCGGCACGGGCGAGGAGGTGCTTGGATACCTCAAACGCGGCGAGGTCGAGCTCGGGCTTGGCGCCGGCATCGGCGACGAATGGGAGCGTCTCGACACCTGGCCGCTGTTCACCGAGGATTTCCAACTCTTTGTCAGCAGCATGCACCGTCTCGCCAACGCCTCCGTGGTCGCCCTTGACGACCTGCGCCACGAACGGTTGGTGGTGAGGACCTTTTGCGAGGCCACCCCAATCTTGCTCGAGATACTGCGGAGCCAGGATTTCGACACCGGCCGCTGCCATGAGACCGGTGCCGAGTCCGACCAGATCGCATTGATCGAAGCGGGCGTTGGCGTGGCGCTCATGCCGCGAAGCACGAAAGCTCCGGAAAGCTTGATGCGCATCGCGGTAGAGAACCTCCCGCTTAACCGGACCATCTACCTTTACGGCGTTGCCGGCCGCCAGCGCACACCAGTTGCCGCCACGCTGATGAAGCTTCTGCGCGCCTTCGATTGGTCGAGAACGGCGGCCGCCGCCTAAGGATGTCCGCAACACCGCGAGCCGTGACCATCAGAGTCGACACTGCGCGGAGCGTGTCCGGCCTCCTGCAACTGCCCAGCGCGGCACGTGCTTGTTACGTGGTCGCGCATGGCGCCGGCGCAGGCATGTCCCACCCGTTCATGGCGGCCGTCGCCAATGGCCTCGCCGAACGCGGCATCGCCACGCTGCGATACCAGTTTCCCTATATGGCGAAGGGTTCCAAGCGGCCAGATGCCCCCGTATTGGCACAAGCAACGGTCAGGGCCGCGGTGGCCGAAGCATCCCGGCTCGCACCGCGACTCGCCCTCGTCGCCGGTGGCAAGTCGTTTGGCGGCCGCATGACCTCGCAGGCGCAAGCCGCATCGCCTCTGCCCGGCGTGCGCGGCCTCGCCTTTCTCGGCTTCCCGCTCCACGCCGCCGGTCGCCCGTCGGCCCAGCGCGGCGCCCATCTCTCAGACGTGCAGATCCCGATGCTATTCCTGCAGGGAACGCGCGACGCGCTCGCGGGCGCGAAGCTGATGCAGAAGCTCGTGCAAGGGCTGGGCCCGAGGGCAACCCTCGTGCTCATCCAAGACGCCGATCACTTCTTTCATGTGCCCGCCCGCAGCGGACGCAATGAAAGGGAGGTCACAGCGGAGATGCTGGATGCTTTGACAGCCTGGATCGAAGCCTTGGCCTAAAAACTTTCCGGGTCACCCCGATCGGGCACTATTTAAGCGGCGGAAGCGGCTGCGCAACTTCAGCCGTGTAGACCTGGCTCTTATGAAAATGAAAACACCCGCCCAATGCCAAACCAGTGGCAATGGCCATCATGGCAAGAATAATACGCATTACTGCCCCCTCTACTCGTTACGCTCACGCTTACCGCATAGCCCTACAAACACTGCTCAAATTCACCATATCTCGCGGCGAATTTGGTGACGTAATTGTCACAGTGGCGGGCCCTGTTGGAATCGCCGGCGGTCAGAGCATCGTTGCATCGGAGTCTGCGACTCAGATAAGCCGGAAGCGGCGTACCGGATGTAGTCGGCGCATTCCAACAACTCTAACCCCTTGCTGCCGTGTCCGATCGAAGCCAATCCAAGGTCCCGCTATTCGTGCTCGCCGTCGGCGGAGCCTTACTCTGCGCCGGCGCGCTTCTGTCCGTGCTCATCACCGTGCCTGGACTTGGAAATCGCACGCCTCCCGCCGTCACCGCCGAAACCGGAAAGACCGCCCAGCCTGAAGGCTCGCCTGCGAGCCCGGCTCCAGCACAAGCCGAGGTCCAAAGCGAGCCCATGCCCGCCACGGAAGATGAGGCAGCGCCCGCTGACCCGCCCGTCACCGGGGCGCTCGCAGAGGTCCCACCAAGCACCGATCCGACGGCCGGGGAGGCGATCGACAGGACGTCGACCTCCCCGAACCAGCCAGAGACGGGCCTGAGTGAGACCGGACCGGCCACCGAGCCTGTCTCCGAGCCGGATTCAGAATCGGCTTCGACCGCATCGGCCGAGCCTTCATCCGAGCCTGAGCCGGCCGCGGAAATTGGTTCGCCTGCATCGGCGCAGGTCGCGACCCCCGCGCCCGAACCGGTTCCGAACGCTCCGGGCGAGATTGCGGCGGAGCCAGAGCCCGCCTCGGACAGCGAAAGGCCAGCGCCGACGGACACCGCGTCGCAGGCACCAGACCCCGTGGCGGAGGCGCCTATCGCAATTGCCGAAACATCGCCGCACGCGACCGACATCGAAGCGCCGGGATCCGATCATGTCGAGCCCCACGCGCAAGCTTCAGCGGACGTGGAGACGGCCGAGGGGTCCAAGCCGGACCGAGACTCCAAGTCGACGGAGCCGGCGATGGTCGAGACCGCCGCTCCGGAACCGTCCTCAAACGCAGCAGCCGAAACCGCGGAGATGCCGAAGCCGGAGACGCCGACCGCATCGGCGAATGAGATCACGACGGCCGAAGCGGATGCGCCTCCAACCGCCTCCGGCACGGCCACCAGCACCGAAGCTGCAGCGAAGGAACCGGAGGAGCCGCAGCCGGCGACATCGGTGGCACCGGCGCCGCCCCCGCCGGCGCCCGCCCAACAGGCGGAGCAAAAGCCGGAACCAGCCCCGGTCCGCCGCGCCGACAAACCGACACCGGCCGTGACCTCCCAAACCCAAGCCAAGCCGGGCATGCGGCCGATGACGCTCGGTTTTGGCGGCGGCCTGTTCAAACCTCCGGCACAACAGGCTCCAACCGCTCGCGCTGCAACCCCCCGCGCCTACGGGGCCGCAGTGCGCGCCGCCATCGGCCGCCACAAGCCGCGAGCCGTGGGCGCCCGCGGCAAGGCGACGGTGACCTTCTCCATCGGTGCATTGGGGGGCTTGCGTTCGGTGGGCGTCAGCCGATCGAGTGGAAACAAGCAACTCGACCAGGCGGCGATCGCCAGCGTGCGACGCGCGGCGCCCTTCCCGTCGCCTCCGGCCGGCTCAAATCCGACCTACTCACTCCAAATCTATTTTCACTGAACCGGAATCGCCGCCGCGTCAGCCAGCGCTTTTGAGCGCGGCGATCAAATCCTCGACCGCCATCCGCCGGCGATAATCCGGATCGACGAAGCGCGCCTTGACCTCGCCGTCGGTGCCAACGACGAAGGTCGCGGGAATCGGGAGCAGCCACGTGTTGCTTCCTTGCGACCGCGTGACATCCCAACCGGCCGTGGTCATCAGCTCCTGCATCTCGGCTCCGACCCAGAACGCCAGATTCAAGGACATCGCATAGCCATTGTCGATGTCGGTGAGGATCGGGAAAGGCGCATCTGACTGGGCCTTCAGCTCCGAGGTGAAATGCTGCTGGTCCGGCATGATGGCCGCGATCTGTCCACCCTCGGCGGCGATGTCGCCCTGAGCTTCAGCGAGCGCGCGGGTGTTGATGCGGCAATAGGGGCACCAATGTCCGCGGTGAAAGGTGATGGCGAGCGGCCCCTTCTTCAGGAGCTCTTCGAGGGTTACGAGATGACCGGACTCGTCGGGAAGCACGAAGGACGGCATGGGCTCCCCCGGTCGGGGCGCGCTCAAACCTGTCTCACTGACCCGAAGCCTTGCCACCAGCCGGTCGACGGCCTCTTGAAAATGTGGTCCGAGCTTGCTTACGGCCTCGGCGAAAGCCTGTAGGCGCTCGGCCAGCGAGGCGTCGAGGTCTCGCGCCTCGACGAACGCGTCTTCAAGGGCCTCAGAAAGCGTCTTCGACGTCATCTTGCGAAGCGTCCCCCGCCATGGGCCGTGTTCTGGCCCGACCTGGAATACTAAGGTCTCAGGTCTTCCCCAAGCCTTGTCCATATCATTTGGCGTCCCTCCTGGGTAGGCGCGACGCGGGTTGCACGGGCTCGCTCTTAACCCCGACGCCCGGCGCTCCGGACGGCCACAAGCAGGTCCTCGATGGCCATCCGCCTCCGATAGTCCGGGTCGATGAACCGGGCGCTCACGATGCCCTCCATGTCCACGACAAAGGTCGCCGGCAGCGGCAGAAGCCAGGCCTCGTTACCCTGATAATGGGGGAGGTCGCGCCCCGAACTGGCCATCAGGCCTTGCACCTCGGCGCCCACCCAAATCGCCAGGTTCAGCGAGAGCGCATAGCCATTGTCCATATCGGTGAGCACGGGATAACGCACCCTCGCCTCCCCCTTGAACTTGGCCGCGAATTGATGGCGGTCCGGCATGACCGCCACGATCTGGGCCCCCTCTGCCGCGACCTTGGCCTGCGCCTCGGCCAGCGCCCTGCTGCTGATGCGGCAATAAGGACACCAATGCCCGCGATGGAAGGTGATGGCCACGGGGCCGACCTTGCACAGACCCGCAAGGCTGACGAGCTCGCCTCTCTCATTCGGCAGAACGAAGGGGGGCATGATGTCCCCAACCTGGGGAGCGGCGATGCCAGCCTCGTTCGCCATGAGCCGCTCCACCATCCGATCCACCGCCTCCTGCATCGCCGGACGCAAACGTCGGGCCGCCGCGGAAAACAGATCGAGCCTCTCGCGCAAGGACGTGTCCATGTCGCGGCAATAGAAAAATGCCTCGTCGAGGGAGTGGAAGACTGGGGTCGTCATCTAACCTTTCCATGACCGCGGAGGCTGTGAAGCGCTTCGCGTCGACGCCAGGCCCGGCCCGGTCGTACGGACCCACACCGAGCGATCTGAAAATGCCGTTCCGTCACGCCACGTTGCGCGCGGCTTCCGGCGCGGGCGAGATCTGCTGAGGCCTCGGCATGGTCTCCACCCGGGACCCGCAGATCCCCGTGATCAGCCGTGTGCCCCGCTGAAATGTCACGTAATTCCAAGCCCAGTTCATGGCGACAATCAGCCGGGACCTGAAACCGATGAGGAAATAGATATGGGCAAGGCTCCACAGCATCCAAGCCAGGAAGCCTTTGACCTTCAGCCCGCCGAGATCGCGCTTGCGGCCGATCGTGGCCAGCGAACCGAAGTCGCGATATCGGAACGGCGCGAGACCGGCGGTCGCAACCTGATGCAGCAGCGGCTGAAACAGGTGGTAATTGTGCTGGTCGATGAGTGTCACCTCGAACGCCGTACCGCCAAGCTCCTTCGCGGCGCTTAAGCCACCGAAACCGGCCCCGACAATGACCACGCGGGGGTGGGCGGCTGCTTCCGGCCTGGTTAAGGCGCTGAGCATAGGTCCTTCTCCACTTTCTCGCCGCGGAGGCCGCGATCGAGGCACGACGTTTCGTGCCGCTGCTGGCCGGGGGAGCCGCAGAGGCCATGACAGGCTTTTGATTAGGCGCCTTGGGGAACCTCGGGTCCAATAGCGAGACGCTATGATGTCGATTATCGATCGGCATTTCCTCAATGGCCCCGGCTCAGGCTTTGATGCAGGCGGCAAAACATGCTTCCGGCGGCCGTCGAGGATGGAGACTGAGCCCCGGAAACAAGACAAGGAGACGGTCGATGTGGCTCATCAATCTGCTTGAAACGGGCAGAGCGCTGGCCGAGCGCATTCCCTACAGTTTTGTTGCCCTGGTCGCGCGATTCGCCGCCGCGAGCGTGTTCTGGCGCTCCGGCCAAACCAAGGTCGAAGGCTTCTTCCGCCTCAAGGACAACACGTTTTTTCTGTTCCGCGAGGAGTATATGGTCCCGTTATTGCCCCCCGATGTGGCGGCCTATTTGTCCACGATCGCCGAGCACGTGTTTCCGGTGCTGCTCCTGCTCGGCCTCGCCTCGCGTCTGTCGGCGCTAGGGCTCCTGGTCATGACGGCCGTGATCCAGACCTTCGTCTACCCGGACGGTTGGCCGGAGCACATTCTCTGGGTCGCGCCGCTGCTCTTGATCATCGCCAGGGGACCGGGCGTGATCTCGCTCGACCATCTGATCTGGGGCCGGGTGCAGCCCGCCCCCGCGCCGGCACGCTAGGCACTCAGCCTCGACGAAAGCGGAAATGGCCGGGGCTTGCCCCGGCCATTTCGCGCTGGCGCTGGCGCGCGAGAATCTCGTCCAGATGGATCAGTTGGTGTCGCTGAGGCCGATCGCGAGCTGAGCGCCGATCAGCACGGCGAGCCCATCGGAGGGGCTGAAGTCTGCGCTCGCGGCACTGGCGGCCTCGACCGCCTCGGCGATGGTGGAGCCGGACTGAAGCGCAAGCAGGAACATATCGGTGCCGGCGGGCAGCCGCCGAGTCTCGACCTCGAACAAAGGCCGAGCCACCAGCACCGACTCCGCGCCCCAATGCTCTACCGGCCTCGCCGCGCCCGCCTGATTGACCTCCCAGATCGAAAGCACTGGGTAGGTGGACGTCACGATTTCAGCGGAGGGGTGCAGGGTGACGCAATATTCGCCAATGCGCCCCTTGGGCAGCTCGGCGAAGGCTGGGCGCGAAAGCGGCTCCGCGTCGGCGGCATGGTAGGCGCGGCCCCGCGCCAGCTCGAGCCGCGCTACATCGCTGAGATAGGGGAGCGGCCTCGCCGCTTCGAACTCCTCGATAAAGGCGGGGAATGTTTCGCCGTAGTGGATGAGGAGGGGCGAGAAAGGCGGCTCGCGCAGGACATAGGCATGCGCCATGGCGTTGAAGAATTCATCACCGACCAAGCGCTTGACCACCGGGAACCGCGCGGCCACGGCATCGATCAGGCCCGCCGCGACATTGTTGCGATAAACCGCGAAGCGCCGGTCCGCCCGCCGGATTGCCGCGCCCTTGAGGCAAGACGGCACTGGGGTCGTGGTGCTCAGCAGCGCATTGGCGAAGTCGTCCTGGATATCGGCCAGGCCGGGCATAGTCTCATTCCTAGCACCCATCTGCATAGACGGTCTAGCGCCCGCGCCGTTTGATCTCGGCCGCCATAAGGCCGCGGGCCCTGGCCGCCTCGGCCACCAGCACGGGGAAGCTCGGCACATCATTGTCCCATTCGATCAAGGTTGGGATTGCGCCGATGCGGGCGAGCGTCCGGGCATAGAGATGCCAGACGGTCTCCGCGACCGGAGTTCCATGGGCGTCGATAAGGAGCGGGGCGTCGAGGTCGTCGCGATCCTCGAAATGACCGCCGAGATGGATTTCGCCGACATGCTCCATGGGAAAGTCGTCGAGATAGGCCATCGGCTCGGTGCCGTGATTGACGGCCGAGACGTAGACATTGTTGACGTCGAGCAAGAGCCCACAGCCGGCGCGCTTCACCACTGCGCGCAAGAAATCGACCTCGCTCATGGTCGAGCTTTCGAAGTCGACATACGTCGAGGGGTTCTCAAGCAGCATCGTGCGCCCAAGCGTCTCCTGCACCTCGTCGATGTGGTCGCAGACGCGGGCCAGTGTCTCGGCCGTGTACGGCACCGGGAGCAGATCGTTGAGAAAGACCCCCTCATGCGTCGACCAGGCGAGATGCTCGGAGAAGAGAGCCGGTTCGTAGCGATCGATCAGACGCTTCAGCCGCGCGAGATGCTCGCGGTCGAGCGGCGCTGCGCCGCCGATGGAGAGCGCCACGCCGTGGAGGGACAAGGGCGCCAGTGCGCGAAGCTCGGCCAGCATACGATGGGGCGGACCCCCGTCGCCCATGTAGTTTTCGGCGTGCACCTCGAAGAAGCCGAGGCCATGATCGGTGCCGAACACCTCCGGGGCGTGCTCGGGTTTGAAGCCGACCCCGACGCCGCCCGCCGGGATGGTTGCTCCGGTGTCGAAACTCAGGACCGACATATCAGCCTCGCTGGCAAGAGCGGGGAGCGAAGGCAGCCGGGACGCCGGCCAGGACCGGTCTCGCCGCGTCCGCCCCCCATGTCTCTTGGTCTAGACCTAGCTTGCCTTGGGCTCAAGCGAGCCGAGGCCGTTGGGGGTCTCGATGGTGGTGCAGGTCCCCTTGGGCACAAGCTTCCAGGCATCGCCCTGATAATCGGTCTTGGAGGTCCCGGCGCAAGTAGTGCCCGGGCCGGCAGCGCAGTCATTCATGCCTTTTTCGGCAACGCCAAAGCATTTTTCCTTGCCTGCCTCTTCGGCCGCTGCCGGGAGGGTGGCGAGCACGCTTGCCAAAGCGCCGGCAAGTGCAAGTGAGATGGTGGTGGTCTTCGCTGTCATCAGGTCGCTCCGTTTTCCATTTTTCACGAGTGATACGCCGATTGCCTCAAGCGTCATCCGATAAGAGCCGTTTGGCGGCTCTTGGGGAAATACCCTTGGCCAATTGAACCCATAGCCGTCGCCTATCACCAGTTCGATGCAAACCTGATCACAACTTCGAGACGGGTCATATTGCCTCTTTTGGCTGTGAGTTACCGCGCTATCTAAGGGAGGCTGAAGGACCATCTGTGTACGAAGGATGACGTCATGATCGAACTGCGACCGTTTGAGGGGCTTGGAGGCGCGGACCACGGCTGGCTCAAGGCCAAGCATCACTTCTCCTTCAGCCGCTATTACGACCCCGAGCGCATGGGCTGGGGCGCTATTCGCGTTTGGAACGACGACGAAATCGCGCCGCATACCGGCTTCCCCCCGCATCCCCACGCCAATATGGAGATCATCACCTTCGTCCGCGAGGGCGCCATCACCCATGAGGACAGCCTGGGCAATGAGGGCCGCACCGAGGCTGGCGACGTGCAGGTGATGAGTGCGGGTTCGGGCCTCCGTCACGCCGAATATAATCGCGAGGCGGAGACCACCCGCCTCTTCCAGATCTGGATCGAGCCCGACCGCGAAGGCGGCAAGCCCCACTGGGGCGCCAAGCCTTTTCCCACCGGCGACCGCGCGGGCAAATTCGTAGTCCTGGCGAGCGGCTTCGCCACCGATACCGAGGCCCTGCCGATCCGCGCCGAGGCGCGCGTGCTCGGCGCCACGCTGAAGGCCGGGGAGAGCCTGGACTATGGACTGGGCCGAGGCCGCCACGCCTATCTCGTGCCGGCCAGAGGCGCGGTCGAGACGAATGGCGTAAGACTCAAGGCGCGGGATGGCGCGGCGATCGAAGACGAGGCGCTGGTGAAGGTCACCGCGCTCGAAGATTCCGAGATCATTCTGGTCGACGCCGCCTAGGCGGATATGTCTTCCCAAAGCAAAGGGCCTGCCGGAGCCGACCCTTTTTGCTGGCGCTGGACCGGCGAACAGACCTAAGAAGCTCGCCATGCTGCTCGGCTCCGAACGACTGCTCGCCTCCGAACGCCTGAATGGGCTTCGCGTGGGTGTCCTCGCCAATCCCTCATCCATCGACCACGCTTACCGCCACGTGGTCGATCGCTTTACCCACTCCAATCGCTACAAGCTCACCGCGATCTTCGGGCCGCAGCACGGCTATCGTTCGGACCTGCAGGACAACATGATCGAGACGCCGCACGCGAAGGACGGGCGCCGCAACGTGCCGATCTTCTCGCTCTACAGCGAGACGCGCGAGCCGACACGCGAGATGCTCGATCTCATCGATGTCCTTCTCATCGACTTGCAGGACGTTGGCGCGCGCATCTACACGTTCATCTACACCATGGCCAATTGCCTGCGCGCCGCGGCCCGTCAGGGGCTGCCGGTCATCGTCTGCGACCGACCCAATCCGATTGGAGGGCTAGAGGTCGAAGGGCCCACACTCGAACCCGGATTTGAATCCTTTGTGGGCCTGTTCCGCATGCCCATGCGGCATGGCATGACCATCGCCGAGCTCGCGAAGCTGTTCAACGAGCATCACGGCATCCACGCCGACCTCGAAATCGTGCCCATGGAAGGCTGGTCGCGCGAGATGTATTGGGACGCGACCGATTTGCCATGGGTGATGCCGTCGCCGAACATGCCCACCCTCGATACGGCGATCGTCTATCCCGGCACGGTGCTGTTCGAAGGCACCAGACTGTCGGAGGGTCGTGGCACGACGCGCCCGTTCGAACTCATCGGCGCGCCATGGCTCGACGGCGACCAGCTGGCGGAGCGCATGAACCTGGTAGGGCTGAAGGGCGTTCATTTCCGCGGCGTGAACTTCGAGCCAACCTTCCAGAAGCACGCGCGCGAGACCTGCGGCGGCTGCCAGATCCATGTCACGAGCCGCGAAGCATTCGAACCCGTGAAGGCCGGCGTGTCCCTGCTGCGCGAGTGCGTCGGTCTCGCGCCTGACCGATCCCCATGGCGCGACCCGCCCTATGAATATGAGCACGAGAAGATGCCCATTGACATCCTGGCCGGCTCGCCGGAGTTGCGCCGGCAGATCGAGCAGCAAATGCCGATCGAGGAGATCGTGGCGAGCTGGCGCCCCGGCATCGCCGAGTTCGAGGAGATCAGACGCAGCTTTCTGCTGTACTGAGGCGCCTGAGCCTAAAGCGGGTAGCAGATCGGGGCGTAATACTGCCAATAGCGGAGCTGGTAGGGACGAGCGCAGAAATAAGGGGCGTAATAAGGACGCCGATAGCCGCGCCGCCTCGCCTTCCGTTTGCGATAGGTCCGGGCCTGCTCGACCAGTCCGTTGCTCAAGTCCTGGGTGTCCACGGCAGCACCTGGGGTGGCGGGCAGCGACGAAGCCGGACGAAAAGTGATCGCCGACAGGACGCCACACAGCAGCAGGGCGAAGATGAATAGGCTCGTGGCGCGCATAAGGCTGTCCTCGCTTTCCGTGAGTTCTAGGCGGTGTCGCTTGGCCGCGCAACCGCACTCGGCCCATCTCAACACATCGCGGCAAAGGAAGCGTAAATCGCGTTGCCGCGCCACAATTCGCCTTTACCCTGGAGGCTGGGACAAAACGCGGCGAACCTTGAGGAGGCGCGCATGCCGAATAGACGCTTTACCCTGATCGCTCTGACCGGCCTGTTGCTGGCGGTCAACTCAGCGCCCGCCCTCGCTCAGGATACGCAGATCTGCTTCGCCGCGGCGGACCGCGTCACCAAGGACGGCGAGACTCTCAGCGAGCAGGAGAAGGGTGCGGCACATGAGGCCTGCCTTCGCGCCCTCGCCGAGACGTCAAGCGTGGTGCACAAATATCATCTGCAAGAAGCCGATTTCGACATCATGGGCAACCGGCCGAAGCAGTGACGCTGGCTCTCGCCGGCACGCTTCAGCCTACGACACGCGCGCCCTGGTCGGCTGCACGATGAGACTGCCGTGGCCGTGGTCCAGGATCTCGTCATCGGCGAGCTTGAAGTTCTCCATCCGCATCGTGTGGTAACGGTCGAAATAGTCCTTGAGCTGACGCTCGATGCCGCGGTCGAAATCTGGCCGCGCCACATGGGTCGCGCCATTGACGACTTTCACCACCTTGCCCTTGCGCACGATCAGCTCGCCATTCTTGAACACAAGCTCCGGCGTGGCGAACATCGCCTCGCGATCCGGGTCGTCCTTATAGACGGTGATGTCGGCGTTGGCGCCGGCACCCAAATGCCCGCGGTCCTTCAGGCCCAGACTGCGAGCGGGACCGGCGCGCGTCATGATCGCGATCTCGTCCAGCGTATACTCCCGGGTCAGCGATTTGAGGATGCCTTGAGCCGCCGCGTCGGGGTTGATCTTCTGGATCATGTCGTCGCGGAAGCCCTTGTCCATCAACAGCCTGATCAGATGCGGGTAGGTGTAGAACGGCGCGCCGTTCGGGTGGTCGGTGGTGAGAAAGATGCGCCAGGGGTCGTCCATCAGCAGGAACGTCTCGAGCCCGATGGCCCATTGCAGCGCGTTGACGAAACTCTTGTCGCGATAGCGCATCGGCACCACGCCGCAGCCGGCGTCGCATTCGATATCCATCACCACCGGCTTCTTCGGGTGCGCGCTCCGCGAGATGGCGTATTGGCGCATGCTGTCGCCCGACGCGGTGCAGGTCTGCCCGAACATGACCTGGCCAACGTCGATGGAGACGTTGGGGTTCTTGGCCAGCAGCTCGGAGATGCGCGCCGCACCCGAGGAGAAGTGCCGGTCGCCCTCGGTGCCGTAGCTGTGGAATTGGATATGGGTGAGGTGGATGGGGAGCCCTTCCGCCGCGCGGATGGTCTCGAGCGTGGTCTCCACATTGCCGGGCACGCCCAGATTGCAGCCATGAATATGCAGCGGATGGGTGACGCCGAGCTCCTGGAGCGCACGCGCGAGCGTCAAGATGATCTGCCGCGGGGTCACGTGGTAGAACTCATGCTCCTCGTCGAGATCAAGCTTGCGCTGATTGAACTTGAAGGCGCTGATGCCGCCGGGATTGACCACCTTGACCGCGATCGCTTGGCTGGCGTGCATGGTCCAGGCGACATAGTCCTTGATGCTCTCGAAATCCTGCTTCCCGGCGAGCTGGCGCAGAAAGAAATCGTCGCTGCCGAGCATGGCGAAGGCGCCCTTGTCGACCATTGGCGTGTCGCCCATCTCCATATGCGCCTGGCGCGCATTGGCTGGCAGCATCGCCGGCTCGAAGCAGGCGGTGTAGCCCATCTCGGCGTAGCGATATCCGGTGATCAGGGTCGAGGGCACCGCATGGCCGGTGCCGGCGCGAGTGAGATCCGTGCGCGCCACCTCGTCCTTGATGTGGTCTTCGGGCAGCAGCATGCGCGCGATGGTCATCTTGCCGCCGCCGATATGGGTGTGCGGGTCGATGGCTCCGGCCATCACGACCTTGCCCTTGAGGTCGTGGGTCTTGTCGATGCGGGCGTTGGGCGGAGGCGCCGCCACGATCTTTCCATCCTGCACATAGATGTCGCGAACTTCGCCGCTCACCCCATTGGCGGGGTCATACACCTTTCCGCCGGAAAGCTTGGTCAGCATGAGATGGAGCTCCAGTCCTAAAGCGCGGCTTCGATTGCGGCGACCACATCGGCGACGCGAGGAAGCTCCGACCGGCCGAGATCTGTCAGCGGCAGCGACACGACATTGTCGCAGCGGACGAGGCGTCCCGCATGGTCGACCCCGGGTGTGCCGACGGGGATGTACACAGCAGGCGCGTTGGCAAGCTTCATCCCCGGCGTGCCCAACAGGATCGTCGGCACCTTGGTCGGCGGCGGGGTGATGTCGGGTGAAAAGGATGCGATCCAGACGAGTAAATCCCCCTCGCCGTCGGCGAGCATGCGGCCAATAGCGTGGCGGTAGGGATCGAAATCGGGCGCCCCGCTCGCATAGCTGATGCGGAGCGGGAAGCCGCTCTGCCAAGTCGCCACCGCGCCGGCCGTGATGCCACCTTCGGCCCCGCCCAATGCCAGACCGGCGAAACGCGTCGTCTGGTTGAGATCCTTCACCAAACCGGTGATCTGGTCGACGATGAGCTCGGCATAGGGAATATTGAGGACCGGCGGCGCCCAAACCACGACGCCGTATTTAGCCTGCCGGCACCGCTCCGCCAGCGAATCGATATCGGCGAGGGTGACGCCGTCGATCGAAACGGGTTTCACTCGAAAGCCGCGGAGCCTCGCTCTGAGGACCCCCAAGACTTCGCCCACCTGCTCGATATCGCAAGGAACCGAAACCACCTCACCCACGCGCTCGCCCTTGGCCGCGGCCCTCCCCGGACCCTTTCCGAGCACCACGACGGTGCGCTTCGGCGCCGTCACATCGAACATGGAGTCGGGTGGATACACGATCCGCTCGAAGAAGCGCGGATGCAGCTTCTCGATGTCGTTCCCAACCACGATGATCAGATCCGCGCGGTTACGCACCTCGGTCAGGGTCGACATGGTCCAGCCGGTGGTCTGCAAGACCCTGACATTGCGGTATTGCGCCTCGCTCAGCGCGTGGTCGACAATGCCGCCCGTGCGCTCGGCCAGCGCCATCACCGCGCGCATCCCCTCCACATCGGTGGCGAGCCCTCCATAGAGAGGCAGGCGGGCTTGGTTGATCAGCGCTGCCGCAGCCTTGACAGCCTCGGCCAGCGCGGCCTCCTTACCCGCCACCGCAGGCACCGCCTTAGGCAGCTCGCGCTGAAACCCCGCGATCGCCTTGCCGCAACCATTCTTGCGGACTTCAAGCTTGGTCCCCTTTCGCTCGACCTCCAGATCGTCGCAAAGCATGCCGCAAAAGGGGCAGGCTACATTCTCGTAGAGCTCTGACGATGCGCGGCTGCCGGAGGCATCGCGCGCAGTCGAAATCGGCATGCTGTTGACCTCATTTGAAGGCGGGTGGCAGAGAAAAGCACGGGATGGGGGTCAAATACAACTCAGGAGGAACGGGGCGCTTTGTCGCCGCTTCGGCTTGATTTTCTGGCCGCTACCAGCGTGGGCCGCCGGGTCACCGGGTCACCGAGCGGGAAGGAGCTTGCGTCACCATCGGACAACCGAGGGTCTTTTCGAGCGCGGCAGTCAGCTCCTCCCTGGTCTCGGCGGTGATGTAGAGGCCGCCGTTCTTCTCAGCCAAGCATTTTGCCTCGCCGATGCTTTGCTCGCCGGTCCAAGAAAAGCCCTTCGGCCGATAGCCGATGACATGGACGGTCAGTTCGTCAGCCTCGGCGTGAAGCCGCTTGCCGAGCTCGCACGGCTCTCCCCCGCAGGTCTCCTCCCCATCCGTCACCACGACGACCAGCCCCGGCTTTTGACGGAAGTCGAGCACATCCGCGGCCTCCTGTACGGCCGAGGTCAGTGGCGTGCGGCCGGCCGGAGTCAGCGCCTTCACCGCGCGCATGATGAAGCTGGCGGCGTTCGGCGTCGGTTCAAGATCGAGGTGAACGTTGCACTGCTGATACGGGCCCGGACCATAGGTGACGAGGCCCACGCGCCGAAACCGCGTGATGCTTGGCAGCACTTCACCGAGCGCGGAACGCACCTCGTCGATGCGGGTCACCGGGGTGGCGATGCCGAGCCCGACGGTTCCGGACATCGAGCCGGAGGCGTCGAACACGAGCATGGCGTCTTCGATGCAAGGCGGGCGCTCCGGCTCAGCCGCGCCGGCAACGGAGCCGCAAGCGCCAATCATGGCCAGAGCCATCGCCGAAGATCGGAGGGAGCAGAAAGACGAGGCCAAATTCATGCGCTCCAGGGACTGACATCGAACTGTACCTCTTTCTGGGCGCAGCGCGAGCCGTCCCGCGGTCCAGCAGGAATGAGCCTAGGCCGCGGCGACACCGACAGCCGCCTGGGCGGCTCCGGCGACGATCTCGGCCAACTCCTCGGGCCGTTCCTCATGGGCCAGGTGGCCGAGCCCCTGCAAAAGCACCACCTCCGCCCCGGGCACGAGATCGCGAACCCTGAAGGCGTCCTCCGGCGCGATCGCCCGATCGCCGCTGCCAACCGCAAGTGTCAGCGGCACCGCGAGGCGATGGAGATCGCGCTCCAGCGCGAACAGATCCCAATTGGCCAGCATGCCAAGCGCGGCCGAAACATGGTTCCCGGTCTGAAACAGGCGTCCGTATCGGGCGATATCCTCTGGCGCGATGGTGGAGCCGGTATTGCTGATCGTCTGAGCCACCGCGTCGAAATTCGCCGCCCGCCAGGAGACGAACCAGGGCAAGAATGGATTGAGGGCCAAGAGCTTGGCGAAGGGCGCGAAAAACTGTCCGGCGATGCTGCCGAAGGGCAGAAGCGCGCCATTGATGCTGACCAGCGCCTGCGGCGTGCTGTGGCCGGCGAGGCTCATCTGCACCAGGATAGCCGCACCGGCGGAGTGACCGACCGCGAGCATCGGCCGCAGGTTCAGCGCCTGCAAGAGCAGGCCTAAATCCTCGGCCATCCCCGGCAGAGAGAGCCGTTCGGACGAAGGCAGGTCGGTGAAGCCATGCCCCGGCAGGTCCGGCACCACCACGGTGAAACGTTTGGCCAGGATCCGCGCGAGCTGGCCATAGGAATGGGTCGAGGCCCCGGTGCCATGCACCAACAGGGCGACGGGTCCCTGCCCCATGATTTGCACGTGCCAGGAAAGTCCAGCCGCGGTGACGAAGCGGCTTGCCTCCCGATTCGGCCAGTCGATCCCGTCGCGCTCAAAGTCGAGCCTGTCGCTCATGCCCCGCTTCCCCCATGGTCTCCGCGACGGTTCTCGCGGAAGATTCGGCTTTGGTGCCGATATGCAGGAGAGGAGAGCAGGGAAAGCCGGGCCCCGCAAGGCGCCGCTTGGTTCTCCCGAACGCCCAGAGCTCGCCCGGAGCTTGTCAGCCCAAGAGCGAGAGACTAGCTTCGACAACGATAAACCCAAGCGGAGTAAGCCTTTGGCCGGTCCCATCGTCCGCGCTCCACGCGCCCTTTGGCGCGTCGAGGGCTTCGCCCAAGGCGACCGCGCGCTCCCTGAGGAGACGGCGATCGCCTTCACCTACAACACCGCCTCCTATGCGGTGATGATGGCGACGCCGCAGGACCTCGAGGACTTCGCCATCGGCTTCAGCTTGACGGAGGGCGTGATCTCCTCGCCAGAGGAGATCGAAAGCGTGGACATCGTCGAGGAAGACATCGGCATCGAGCTCCGTATCTGGCTGAAGGCCCCGCATGCGGCGGAATTTCTGGGGCGCCGCCGCAAGATGGCCGGCCCCACTGGCTGCGGGCTCTGCGGCATCGAAAGCCTGGCCGAGGCCATGAGGCCGCCACCCAAGGTCGAGGACGGCCGGGTCTTCTCGCCGGATCAGATCATGACGGCGATCAATTCGCTGTTCCCCTTGCAGGTGTTGAACCAGGAGACGCGCGCCGTCCATGCCGCGGGCTTTTGGCATCCGGCCCGTGGCCTCGTCGCCCTGCGTGAAGATGTCGGCCGCCATAACGCACTCGACAAGCTCGCGGGCGCGCTGACGCGTGAGGACGCCAATGCCGAGCAGGGCATTGTGCTTCTGACCAGCCGCGTCTCGGTTGAAATGGTGCAGAAATCCGCGGCCATCGGCGCGCCGATCATCGTCGCCGTATCAGCCCCCACCGCCCTTGCGCTGCGCATGGCGGAAGCCTGCGGAATGACGCTGGTGGCCATTGCCCGCAAGGATGGCTTCGAGATCTTCACCCATCCCCATCGTGTCACCGGGGCGCATGCCGGCCGCGCGCCCGAGGCCGTCAAGAAGGTCACGGCGGGCACGCCCTGAACCAAAGGCAGCCGCCGAGGTTGACTCTGCGGACCATAGGATTTGAACTCGGACCATGCTGGAATCTGCCGAGGAGGATGGTCCATGGATATGAACGAGATCCACGACTATGCGCGGCGTCTGCTGGAAGCGCATGGCGACAAGGCTGAGATGGAGGCCGCGCAAAAGGCGGCCGAATGCGAGCAGCAAAACGACCCGCTTCAAGCCAATGATTGGCGACGCGTTCAGTCCGCGATAAGCCAAATGCGGGGTCCGCATTTTAGCTGATCGCGGGGCAGGGCTTTCGCACCAATGAAATCATGGCCTTGTCTCTTCGTCGTGCTGTTGCAAGGCGCGTTGATGTGCGCCGCCGAGGCCCAGACTCTGGTGGACCCGCGATCGCCCCAGATGGATATCGCGGCCTATCCCTGGTCGGCCGTCGGCAAGGTCAACAATAGTGTCGGCGGTTCCTGCACCGGGGTCGCCATCCAGCGAAATGAGGTGCTGACCGCCGCCCATTGCATCTTCAACCAGCGCACCGGCAATTTCCTTCACCCGGGCTCGCTGCATGTGCTGTTCGGCTATTATCGTGGCGACTACACGGTTCATGCCCGGGTTGAGCACTACATTCTCGGTCCGGGCTACGACCCGGCGGAGACAACGGAGGGCATTGCCTCCGACTGGGCCATGCTGACGCTGACCGAACCGCTGCCAACGACTATCCGGCCGCTTCAACTGAGTGACCGGGTTCCGGTGGCAGGCGCATCTCTCGCAATCGCAGGCTATGGCCGGGGCCGGTCGCACGTCATGACGGGGGACCAGGATTGTCGCGTGCTGAGCGCCCCAGCGGAACCCGATCTCATCGCCCATGATTGCCGTGTGGCGAATGGAACGTCGGGCGCGCCGCTCCTGGCGCGGGAGGGTGACGGTTTCATCGTTGTCGGTATTCAGGTCGCCGCCGCCCGCCGCGACGGATCGGAGATCGGGCTTGCCGTCTCGCTGCCGAGCATCAGCCGGCACATGCCGCGCTAAGGAGGGTGGCGGCGGTTGATCTCTGGGCACCTATTTGCCCACGAGATCTTAGCCCCTAGACCTGGGTCCTGCGTAGATCCGCCGGCACAGTCTCTCTCACGTCAGCTTGCTGCATGGCCTGACCGACATATTGCAGCTGAGTGACGCATGAGGTTGCGAATTTCATGTAGCAGTCCCCGATCAGCACGAGCTGGCGCCGGAGATCCTTGGTCGTGGCCTGGAGAGTCATGAGTTCGTGCTCCTGAGCCTCCACTTTACTGCGCAGACGATCGCGCTCGGTGGTGAGACAACGGATCGCCGCGACGCCGTCGAGCAAAGCGCTTTCGAGCTCCTGGTAGGAAGACGGTGCGACCATGTCGGCCTCGCTTTTATGCAGGACGTCGCTCATCGTGCCAGCATCCCAGCGGCAGTTTAAGGTTTGGTTACCGCAGGATGTATGAGAAGCCGACAATTGAAAGCAGCACTCGCAACTTAGCAGTCTGCTTTCACAGCTGGATGTAAGCCGGCGAACCCGGGGCTAACGAATTGATGTCAAGACCAGTTCCGTCGCCACGATGGGGCATGGATGTGCCGGCAGCGGCCTGGATGTCGCCAGCCAGACAAAGATTCCGATCGAGAGCGAAGGGACCAGCCCTAAGAGGAAAGCCAAGGTCAGAATCCAAGCTCCGATTGGGTGCCAAGGAGAATTCGCATCGGCGTGAGGCTTGATCGTGCTTGCCGGAGATGAAGCTTCATCATTGCGAGATCGGACTGCGGGCCGTGGGCGCAGTCTCTCCGCCATCACGCTTGGCGGAATGCCGCTGTGCCGGTCGTCAAGACCCGCCTGTCTGAGGGCTTCCCTTAGGGAGACGATGCAATTGGTGGGCATGCGAGCCATCATTGATTGCGCTTCTCACTCGGTTGGTCATACGAAACTTATGGTTAAAAATTGGTTACAATTGTATTGATTGGCTCGGAGGGCGCCGCGGCCACTCGGGTCACCGCCTTCGACGACTCCCCAAAGAATCTTGCATCCACGCCGGAACCGCATCAGCGGTTCGATCGTTTGAGATAGTCGAGAGGGATTGCAGCGTCAGTGAAGTGCCGACCCGCGGGACCCCAAGGTCCCGGGAATATCGCGGCTCCTGGTTGATTTGCGCTGCTCTGTGCGCGTTCCGGTCAATAGCGTTCCTGGCAGTGAGCAAGGCGATTCCGTCCTGCTCACGGTCGTGACGTGTGTGCACCCAATGCTGACGACATTGGAGGTCCCATGGGTTACCTCAAGCTCAATCCTTCTGACCTTGCCGCGCCGGCGAGAGTCGGCCAACACGGCGCTCGCTTCCCTGGCCGGGCCGAACTCACACCGTCACCGCCTCAATTTGCAGGCGCGAAGCCGACGCCTACGGACCATCTGTCGGGTGCCGAGCAATATGCCCTGGCGCACCTGGCTCAGCGCTTCGCTCCAGGAGGCCAATCGGTCTTAGCCCCCGAGGACCAACGGCTTCCTATCCGCCTGCCACCAACCCGCCTCGTTCGCGCGGCCCCGAGAGGGCTTCGAACCCTCATCGCGGTGCTTATCGTTATCGCGCTGCTTCCGAACGCGACGCTGGCAGCCATGTATTGGCTTGGCGCGGTTGATCTCCCGGGGTCGAGGCCGCTTGGAGCTGAGGACAAGGAAGGCGCAGGACCGAGCATCAAGTCGGCTGCGGTCATGGCCAGGCTGGACAACGTTGCGTCAAAGCGAACCGCCACAATCCGGCATGTCATCTTGGCTGCGCCGGCCAAGCTCGAAGCCCATGCCGGCGGTGACATAACCTTGGCCATCAAGCTCGACCGGACCGGCGCATTGCCCGCCCGCAGCATCATCGCCATAAGCGGGCTCCCGCGAGGCGCGACATTGTCGTCTGGGCGTCCCTATGGCGAGACGGGGTGGAATCTGAGATCCGACGAAGTCGGCGGCTTGCGCCTCATACTGGCCGAGGTTGCCCCAGGCGAATCCACACTGAGAATCAAACTCGTCGCGCCCGACGGCAGGATCATTGCCGGCACGGAAACGATCCTCAAACTGACCCCAGCCGAGCCCGTCCCGCGTCCACAGTCGAATGAGCGATTGCCCGAAACTTGGGATCCTCTTGAAGTCTATCCGCTGCCGCCAGGAGTCATCTACGCCCCAAACCTCGTCAGCATCGGCGCCTGGGACGCACAGTTTCGGCAGCTCGTGGCAACACCGAGCATCGATGCGATAGCCACGAACCTGAAGACGCCGGCGGCGCCCGCAGATCCTGAGCAACCGCAACCGGCCAGTGCCGCGGAAACCGTGAACGACGATCCTCACACGAAGTGGATCGAGCCATCGGCCTTCGTCAATCTTCGCCAGGGACCTTCGTCATCGGCGGCAGTCATTGGCGTCATCGCCAAGGGCACCAAACTATCCCTCAGAGCGCGCAAGCGTGGCTGGATGCAGGTGGCTAACCCCGCGACGTCGGAGATTGGCTGGATCTACGCTGGCAATGTCTCCGGCGAAAAGTTGCGGCGCGGCAGCAGACGACCCGCGGACTCTGGCTCATCGTCCCCAGGATCGGACACGCTCTGGTCGGGTTTGGGTCAGTGGCTGACAAGCCGTTAGGTCGCGTGTGCGCCGCTGGCATTTCGCCTGCGCGGAAAAGCTTGATCGTCGTTGGTTGCGCTAGGCTGGGGCGCACGCGTAATCCTGGATCGACACGCGATCCAAAAAACCGGGCTTTCCCTTTGCTTTTTCCCTCGATGCCATGTTGCCGCGATCGAGCCTCGTGAGGAGCGGCGCCAAGGTTACGATGTCGGCGGCAACTATCGCGCTTACCCGCCTTGCAAAGAACAAATTTCGTGCAGATTGCAAGGTGGGAGCTAGACCGGGCGAAGCACATCCTCCGGCCTGGCGCGTGCCGAGCGGGGGAAGCGCGTGGGCGGGTTGCGTCTGAGATATTTGTTGCTGGCACTCGCCGCGGGCTTCTGCACCGCGGGCTGTGCTGGCATCCCTCGCGATCCTGTCGCCGTGGAATTCGTCGAGAAAGCCTCCGTTCTCGACGGGGCGGAGGTCCGGTATTGGGGCGATCGCGCTCCTCCCAACATCAACGCCCTTACCGCCGAGAAATGGGCACAGGTCAAGGCGAACCGTCCTGAGCTGCTGAAGCAGGGACGGCCGCAGATCAGTTTTCTCGCCGTTTCCGGCGGCGGCTCCGACGGCGCGTTCGGCGCGGGGTTATTGGTGGGCTGGACCGCGCGCGGCGACCGTCCTGAATTCGATATCGTCACCGGCGTCAGCACCGGCGCACTCACCGCGCCCTTCGCGTTCCTGGGGCCGAAATACGACCCGGCGCTCAAGGCCGTGTACACCACCTATTCCACCGACCAGCTCGTGACCAAGCACCCCGTCCGCGGGCTGTTGGGCGGTGAAGCGCTCGCAAGCAACGCCCCGCTCGCCGGCGTGATCGCCAGCTACATCAACGAGGGCTTCATGGCGGAAGTCGCGCGCGAACATGCGCGGGGACGCCGCCTCCTGATTGGAACCACCAATCTCGATGCCCAGCGTCCGGTGATTTGGGACATGGGTCGCATTGCTTCGAGCAACAATCCGCGCGCTTTGGCGCTGTTTCGTAACGTCCTGCTCGCCTCGGCCGCGATCCCCGGCTTGTTCCCGCCGGTATACATTGAGGTTGAAGCCGAAGGACAGATGCGCCAGGAGATGCATGTCGACGGGGGCACCACCAATCAAGTCTTCTTGCTTCCCACCCAGATCAAAACCGGCCGCACGAGTTCGAGCCTCGGCATCAACCCGGTCCGCCGCCTCTACATCATCCGCAATGGACGCATCGACCCTGAGTTCAAGGTAGTGAAGGCGAACACGCTGGCGATCGCGGGACGCTCGATCTCGACTCTGATCAAGACTCAAGGCATCGGCGATCTCTATCAGATGTACGAATTCGCACGGCAAAACCGCGTCGGCTACAACCTCGCCTATATTCCGGGGGATTTCCCCGACACGAGCACGGAAGCCTTCGACCCAATCTACATGTCTCGCCTGTTCGATCTTGGCGCCAAGCTGGGACAAAGCGGCCGCGTCTGGACCAAGACGCCGCCCCGGCTGGACAGTCCGTCGTGACGCATAACGCTCCCAATCCCTGGAAGCCCATCGCCATCGTCCTCGCGCTGATGCTCGCCGCAGTCCTTATTTACACCGCGCTCGTGGTGGCCGGCGTGATGGAGCTCGGGATGTCTCTCCTCTAGCGCGAGTTCAACACGATTTGCCGGTGGGCAGCGACGGCAGGGCCATTCTTGATCTGGCCCAGGGCCTCCGCTACCGTCTGAGCGATCTACAGCGGAGCGGCGAAAACCTAGTGTTGGATGCTCCCAGCGCCCAGACTTTCCGGCCAGGACCACCACGGCCTTCGGCCATCCTGCGGCCCGGCATGCCCGCGCTCGCTCCTGGCGAGGAGCGCTACTCCGCGCCCGGCGGCGGCGCCATCGTATTTCCGATCTATGCCGGCGACACCGTGCGGGTCGTCGATGTCGAAGGCATGCAGCGCTGCGAATTGGTGGCGATCGATGCCACCGGCGCCTTCGACCCCGGCATTCTGGGCGCCCGCGGCGACAGCGATGCGAGCGGCCTGAAGCAGATTCTGAGCACGGGCGGGGGCAGCGCGCTGACCGTCCGCTCAGGCCTCGAGCGGCGAGGCATCGATCTCGCCGCCGCCCGCGCGACCACCCTGTTCGGCGGCGATTCGCGCGCCGGGGATTCGGTCGCATTCACGGTCTCGCGCGATGGCCTGTTAATCGTCGCCGCCCCAGGGGCGCCGATGGCCGCGGATGCGCAGGACACCTCGACGCCGATCAAAGTGCATCTGCGCCGGAGCCGCATCCTGCCGCCAAACGAGACGCCTTTGCCCGAGCCCCTCGCCGACCCGCTTCAGGACATTCGCGTGCACCGGGCGACGGCCGAGGCCTATGTCATCCGCGCCGGCGAATATGTCCAGATCATCGACGTGAGCGGACGCCAATGCACCGATTTCCAGTGCTTCTCGGCGCGGAAGCTCGACAAGGGGTTGGAGCACCCGCTCGACGTCACCACGACGCGCTCGCTGATGGGCCAGAGCTATCCGCTTCCCGGCCTGTTCTCCAAGGCCTTCGATCAGGACATGCAGCCGCTGGTAGAAGTCGTGCGCGATACCGTCGGGCGCCACGATGCGTTCGGCCTTGCTTGCAACGCGCGCTATTATGACGACCAGGGTTATCCCGGCCATGTCAATTGCACGGACAATTTCAACGAGCAGCTCGCGCCCTACGGCATCGCCGCGCGCAAGGGCTGGATGGCGCTCAACTTCTTCTACAATACCGGCATCGACGCGAATAACGTGCTTTATTTTGATGAACCGTGGTCGCGCCCGGGCGACTATGTATTGTTGCGTGCGGTCACCGATCTCGTCTGTGTCTCGTCGTCGTGTCCGGACGACATCGATCCGGCCAATGGCTGGGACCCCACCGACATCCATGTGCGCACGTATTCCGACAGACAGAGTTTCTCCAGAGCGGTGGCCTATAGAATGACGCCAGATGCCAAGCCAGAGCTCACGCGCGAGACCGCGTTTCACCCCCGTTTCTCGGCGCTCACGCGCAACTACACGGAATATCGCGGCAGTTGGCTGCCGACCCGGTTTTCCAATGATGGTCCGGTGGCTGAATATTGGGCCTGTCGCGAGCGCGCAGCGATCATGGATTTGTCACCCTTGCGCAAATTCGAAGTCACCGGCCCCGACGCGGAATCGCTGCTGCAATACACGCTCACCCGCAACGTGCGGAAACTGGCGACCGGCCAAGTGGTTTACACCGCCATGTGCTACGAGCACGGCGGCATGATCGACGACGGCACGCTGTTTCGCCTCGGCGATAACAATTTCCGCTGGATCGGGGGCGACGACTATGGCGGCATCTGGCTGCGCGAGCAGGCCGAGAAGCTCGGTCTAAAGGCGTGGGTGCGCTCGTCCACCGATCAGCTGCACAACGTCGCCGTGCAAGGGCCGAAGAGCCGCGACATTCTGCGCGAGGTGATCTGGACGCCGCCGGCGCAGCCGACGGTGGAAGAGCTCGGCTGGTTCCGCTTCACCATCGGGCGCATCGGCGGCTTCGACGGCGTGCCCGTGGTGGTGTCGCGCACCGGTTATACGGGCGAGCTCGGCTACGAGATCTTCTGCCATCCCAAGGACGCTCTCGCCGTGTTCGACGCCATTTGGCAGGCAGGTGAGCCGCATGGGTTGATGCCGCTCGGGCTCCAGGCGCTCGACATGCTCCGCATCGAGGCTGGTCTCGCCTTCGCCGGATATGAATTCTGCGACCAGACCGACCCGTTCGAGGCTGGCATCGGCTTTACCGTGCCGCTGACCTCGAAAAATGAAGATTTCATCGGCCGTGAGGCCCTGGCCCGGCGGAAAGAGTCGCCGCAGCGGAAGCTGGTCGGCCTGGAGATGGAAGGCGACGAACTGGTCGGCCATGGCGACTGCGTCCATGTCGGCCGCGCCCAAATCGGCGTGGTCACCAGCGCCACCCGCTCACCGATCCTGAAAAAGACGATCGCGCTGGCGCGGCTCGACGTCGCACATTGTGAGCCCGGCACCGAGGTGGAGGTGGGCAAGCTCGATGGCCACCAAAAGCGGCTGCCGGCGCGCGTCTCGCGCTTCCCGCATTTCGATCCCGACAAGACGCGCGTGCGCGCGTGAGCGGTGGGGCGCCTCAACCCGATTGACCCAATCGGCCCCGCTTGACATCCTTTGTGGATGATCCGCGCTGTTCTGCTCGATCTCGGCGGTGTCGTCTATCAGGGCGCGCGACCGCTGCCGGGCGCGGTCGATGCCGTCGCCGGTTTGCGCGCTGCGGGCCTGACATTGCGCTTCCTCACCAACACGACACGCATGCCGAGGCGTGCGGTGCTAGAGCGTCTGAGCGCGATGGGCATCGCCGTTACCGATGCGGAGCTGTTCACCCCGGCGCAGGGCGCCCGCGCCTGGCTTGCCGCGAGGAAGCTTGCGCCGCACCTCCTGATCCATCCGGCGCTCGCGGAGGATTTCGCCGATTTGCCCACCTCGGGGCGCGAGGCGGTGGTGATCGGCGACGCCGCCGACGGCTTCTCTTACGCGGCTCTGAACGCCACCTTCCGCAAATTAATCGCTGGCGCCGAATTCATGGCGCTGGCGCGGAACCGCAGCTTCAAGGACGAGGACGGCGAGCTCAGCCTCGACGCTGGCGCCTTCGTGGCGGCGCTGGAATATGCCTGTCAGCGCAAAGCCCTCGTATTCGGCAAGCCCGCCCCCGGCTTCTTCAACGGCGCGCTCGCCAGCATCGAATGCGATGGCAAGGAGGCGGTCATGGTCGGCGACGATGCCGAAGCAGACGTCGCCGGTGCGCTTACTGCGGGTCTCGGCAGCGCCGTTCTGGTCCGTACCGGCAAGTACCGGCGCGGCGACGAGGCGAGAGTAACTCCCTCCCCAACCGACACGGTCGAGGACCTGGCGGCGGCGGCCCGATGGATCATGGACCGTCGCGGCTAGAGCGGGCGAGCCTATTCCGCGGCGGCCTGGTCCTTGACGGCAAGGAAAGCCTTCATCGAATCGTCCATCGCTTCCAGCCAGGGCGTGTGATGGACAGGCGCTATGGTTCCGGTGCAGGGCGATTTGAACGCCTTGTTGCGGTAGCCGAGGATGGAGTGCCCCTTATCGTGCTCCCATTGCTTGAACTCTTCGACCGTCATGTCGATGTCGAATTTCGGATAGTCGGTCGCCTCGCACAAATCGCGCACATAGTCGCCCTGGAACTCGATCTTCTCGAACGCATCCTTCAACGCCTCTTCGCGCGCAACCCAAGCGTCGACATCCTTCGCCATCTCCTCCTTCGACGGCAGCTTGATGCGGCCCAGCATGACGTCGCGCGCGTACCAGGCCTGCGCATCGAACATGGAGAAAGTGTAGAACTGGTCCTGCATGCCGAGATACATCAGCTTCGGATTTTTCAGCCAGAAGATGTCCTTGTAGAGATTCGGCGGATACATCCGATTATGCGTGCGCAGCTTCAGGTCGTCGTCGAGGAACGGGAAATGGTGCTGATAGCCGGTGCAGAGGATGATGGCGTCGACATCCTTGCTCGAGCCGTCCTTGAAGTGAACCGTGTTGCCGACGATCTTGGTGAGCAGCGGGCGCTCCTCCATCGTCTCCGGCCATTTGAAGCCCATTGGGGCCGTGCGCCAGCACATGGTCACGGATTTCGCCCCGTATTTATGGCATTGCAGGCCGATATCCTCGGCTGAGTAGCTGGCGCCGACAATCAGCACGTCCTTGCCGGTGAATTCGTTGGCGCTGCGGAAGTCGTGAGCGTGCAGGACGCGTCCGGGGAAGGATTCGATGCCGGCGAAATTCGGCACGTTCGGCACCGAGAAATGTCCCGTCGCCACGACCACATGATCGAAAATATCGGTGTGCTGACTCTGGTCCGGCAATTTCTCGACGGTCACCGAGAACTTGCCCGTATCTTTGTCGTAGCCGACATGGCGCACGGCTGAGTCGAACTGAATCCAGGGTCTCACGCCGGCATCCTTGGCCCGTCCGAGAATGTAATCGTAGAGCACCTCGCGCGGCGGGAAGGACGGGATCGGCTGCTTGAAATGCTGATCGAAGGTGTAGTCGGCGAACTCCAATACCTCCTTGGGCCCATTCGACCACAGATAGCGGTACATGCTGCAATGGACCGGCTCGCCATGCTCGTCGAGGCCGGAGCGCCACGTATAGTTCCACAAGCCGCCCCAATCGCTCTGCTTCTCGTAGCAGACGATCTCGGGGATATCGGCACCTTTGCTTTGTGCCTGCTGAAACGCCCGCAATTGACCGAGGCCGCATGGCCCCGCTCCAATGACAGCAACGCGCCCTGTCATGACTGCCCTCCACTTGCTCGTTTCGACCTGTGACCCGTGCACACTAAATCATATTTTTGGCATGGCCGGGCGATCGGTCCCAACCAATTCCCTTACCATTTTAGACCAATATCGGCCCAATTTGTCAAAGCAAAGCGGATTGGTATTGTCCAATGGTCGGAAACCGGTCTAAGCTTTGGTCCTCATTGCAGTAAAAATGACTGCAAAACCTTTTGCGGGCAACGAGCGCAAGCCCAGTCGCCCGACCAGCGTGGAGGGGCCCAGATGACGACCAAATTTGCGATCAGCGGGTTTAGCCGCCGCCAGTTTCTCTCAACTACAGCCGCAGCCGCCCTCATGGGCGGCGTATCCGTGCCTAAATTCGCCTTTGGGGCGGAGAAAGTCGTGAAGATCGGTTTCCTGGCGCCGCTGACCGGTCCGGTCGCGGCCTGGGGCAAGCCGGGGCTCGACGGGCTTCACATCTGGGCCGACCGGGTCAATGGCGCCGGCGGCATTCCGATCGGTGACGACACCTATAAGGTCGAGTTCATCGCCTATGACGAGGAATACGACGCGGGCAAGGCTCGCACCGGCGCCGTCAAGCTCATCGGGGAAGACAAGGTCAAGTTCATCATGATGCTTGGCGGCGATCCCTGGCCCGGCGTGTCACCGGTGGCGGACAAGGAGAAAATGCTGGTCTCCACGCTGCTACCGAGTGATTTGACGCCTGAGACCAAGATGCTGGTCGCTCCTTGCGAAGTGCACCCGATCTATAATGTCACGGGTGTCGAGTGGTTGGCGGAGAACAAACCAGAGTTGAAAACCGCTGTCATCTGCGCCCAGGACGATTCCCTCGGCAAGCCTTCGGTGGCGACCTATCTCGCGGCCTTCGAGGCGGCGGGGATCAAGGTTCTCGGCGATCCGATCTTCTTCGATCCGGCGACAACGGACTTTGCCCCGATCATGTCGAAGATGCTGGCGGAGAAGCCAGACATTCTGTGCCTCGACACCTGCTATGCCGACTATGTGCACCCGCTGACGGAGCAGGCCTTCCAGCAGGGCTTCAAGGGCCAGATCATCTCTTGCACCGCCGACTTCTACGCCAAGATGATCGACAAGACCTCCAAGGAGTTCATGCAGGGCTTCATCTTCCAGTTCCCGGACTTCGACGACCCGGCGCTGAACGAGCCGCAGATCAATTTCAAGGACCCCAACGGATTCTACGAAGAATTCAAGAAGCGCTTCGGCGAGGGCGAATGGAGCGCCGTGTCTTGGGAGTATGCCTCGATCATGGATCTTTGGTCTGGTGCCGCCCAGAAGGCCGGTACCGCCGATCCGGAACCTGTCCTCGAAGCCATGAAGGCCGGCGGCAAGGGTAAGCACATCTTCGGCGAGGCCGAATGGTGGGGCAAAGAACTGTTCGGCATCGACAACGCCCTGGTCGGCAACTGGCCGGTGGTCGTCATCGAGGATGGCAAGGCCAGAATCCAGGCGTTCAAATCCATCCCGGCTTGGTGGGACAAGAACAAGGAGCTCATGATCAAGCACATGACGGCGCTGGATCAGATGTACTTCCAGCGCAAGTGAGCTTGGCGCCGTTCCGGCCGGTCCTTGACTGAAGAATGCCGCGCGCCGCGCGCGCCTGTCATAAGAATGCCCGCGCAGCAGCGAAGGCCGGGCTGATCGCGGGGCTTGGCGATGACCCTTGAGCTTTTCCTGCAGACCGTCGCGAACGCGACCTACGCTGCGAGCTATATGGCCCTCGTCGCTGTGGGCCTGGTTCTCATCTTCGGCGTGATGGGGGTCATCAACTTCGCCCATGGCGAGCTCTATATGGCCGGTAGCTACGCCGTCGTCGCCCTTTATGCCGGACTTGGCCTCCCCTTCTTCCTCGCCGTCTTCATCGGTCTCATCTTTGTCGGCCTACTCGGGCTCTTGATGGAATACGGTCTGTTCAGACCGTTGCGCGACAACCCGCTCGGAGGGTTGATCGCCTCGATCGGGTTTCTCCTCATCTTGCAGACCATCGCGGTCCTCGGCTTCGGCGTGCAGATGGAGCATGTGCCGCCCTCGACCCAAGACAAGATCGTATTTTCGGATGGCGTGGTGCTCACCTATCAGCGGCTATACGTCATCGTCGCATCGGTAACGCTACTGTCGGCGCTGTGGCTGTTCTTGCGCAGGAGCAAGTTCGGCTGGGCGCTCCGGGCTTGCGCCCAGGACCGCGAGGCGGCTGTACTTCAAGGCATCTCGATCAACAATACCGCGAGGCTCGCCATGTTCATCGGCGCGGCCCTAGCCGGGGTCGCCGGCGCGCTCACAGCGCCGCTGGTCGCACCGACGCCCTATATGGGACATCCCGTCATCATCACGGCGTTCATCATCATCATCGTCGGCGGCATCGGCTCGCTGGAAGGCGCGGTGCTCGCGGCCATCATCTATGGCTTCGTCAGCACCTTCGTCACCACGATCTATGACGGCACGCTCGCCAATATCGTCGGCCTGCTGTTGATGCTGATCGTGTTGGTGGTGAAGCCAACCGGTTTGTTTGGAGCCAAGGAACGTGCCTGAGCGCGGCGCCAGCAGCGGCCTCTCCTGGGCGCTCGGATGTGTCCTGCTCGCGGTGGCATTGATCGTGCTGCCGCATCTCCTGTCGCTGTCGCAGAAGGAGATCCTGGTCCTTCTCGTCATCAACGTGCTCCTGGTCTCGAGCTACCGGCTGTTAACCCTGACCGGGGAATGGTCGCTCGCCCATGTGGTGATCATGGGCGTTGGTGCCTATGGCTCGGCCCTGGTCGCCAAGGAACTCGGCGTTCCGGTGCCGTTGGCCATGCTGGTGGGGGCATCGATTGCGGCCTTGGTCGCGTTCCTGCTGAGCTTCCCCCTGTTCCGCATGAAGGGCTTCTACTTCCTGATCGGGTCCTTCGCCGCGGGCGAGGTCATCCGGCTGATCTGGAAGTGGAGCGAGGTGACCTGGCTGTTCGGCGGACCGAAGGGTATCAAGCTGATTCCGCCCGTTCCCGACATCAAGCTGTTCTCGCTCGATATCGATTTCTATGATCCCGTGAACTACTACTATCTCTGCCTCATCGTGGTGGCGATCTCGCTTGTCATTCTCTACCGTGTCGAGCGCTCGCGCATCGGGTTGACTTTCCATGCCATCCACTGGCAGGACAAGCTCGCCGAATCCGTCGGCGTCAACACCTTCCGCTATCGCAGTCTTGCCTTCGTTGTCTCGGCCTTCTTCGCCGGTCTCGCCGGTGCGCTCTATGCCCACTATATCGGCACGGTGAACCCGAACCGGTTCGGCGTGGAGGAGATGACCTATGTGCTGATCTGGGCCATCGTCGGCGGTACGGCGACGTTTTACGGCCCGATCCTCGGCGTGGTCGTGCTGACGATTCTGAACGAGGTGGTGTTGCGCGCGCTCGGCGTGGATGTGATGCGGCCGATGTTTTACGGGGCGCTCCTCATCGTCTCGATCCTGTTCCTGCCTGACGGGCTCGAGAGCCTGGTGCCGAGGATCAGGGCATGGCTCGCAGAACGGAAGGAGAAGCGCGCGGTCGCCGATCAGCCGGCGAGATAGGCCCTAGTCCTTCCCGCCTAAGGCAGGTGCGCTGGGCGCGGACGGCGCCAGCAGCAGAAACCCCGCGGCCATCAGCTTCCGTGTGTCGTTGAGCATGGCCGGACGCTCGCGCCGCCAGCGGGCGAAGGCGTCGGCCGAGGGCTCGCCTGGAGCGTTGGCGGACGCGCTCAAGGCCTCGAGCCGCGCCCGCGCCTCCGCCGCAATCTCAGCCCAGCGTTGCTGCCACCTGGCGCGATAAGTGTCGCGGTGGAGGGCCTCCATGCGCAGGTGAAACAGAGAGCTCCGCGCCACCCGGGGCGCGTCCATGCGTGCAATCCAGGGGTCCCCGCGCCGCCATACATCCAGAGCCTCGCGCAATAGCGGCGCGACCCCCTCTTGGTGGCCGCAGACATGTAGGCACAAGCCAAAATTGGCGAGGCTCGTGCCGAGGCGCGGGTCGATCGGCTTGAACTCGGCACGCGCGATCCGCAGCGCTTGGCCGGCTTCATCCTTCGCCCGCCCTTGGTCTTTCTGCGCCACCGCCTCGGCCGCCCGTTCGGCCGCCATTTCCCAAGCGAGATCGGCCTCGCTCCAGCCGGCGCTCAGGAGCTCTTGGACGCTCCAGGTCTCAGCCGCCAAGATAGGCCCGCTTCACATGATCGTTGTCATGAAGCTCGTGCGCCGGCCCCTCCAGCGCGACCGTCCCCGTCTCGAGCACATAGGCGAATTGCGCGAGCCTCAGCGCAAGCTCGGCATTCTGCTCCACCAGCACCACGGCCACGCCGCGCGCGACGATCTCCCTGACGATTCGGGCAATCTCCTGCACCATGACCGGCGACAGACCCATCGAGGGTTCGTCGAGAACGAGCAGCTTCGGCCGCGACATCAGCGCCCTGCCGATGGCGAGCATCTGCTGCTCGCCGCCCGAAAGCGTCCGCGCCCAGACCTTGCGCCGTTCCTTCAGGCGGGGAAAATGGAGGTATACCTCCTCAAGATCCTTGGCGATCTCCGCCTTATCGGAGCGCAGGAACGCCCCCGTGCGCAAATTCTCCTCGACGGTCAGGCCCGGAAACACGCGGCGGCCTTCGGGCACATGGGCGATACCGAGCGCCACGATCTGCTCCGGCGGAAGCTTGTCAATGCGCTTGCCGGCGAACCTGATCTCGCCCTTGCTGATGCGCGCGAGCCCCGAGATTGAACGCAGCGTGGTGCTCTTGCCTGCGCCGTTGGCGCCGATAATGGTGACGATGCCGTCGTCGGGCACAACCATGTCGATGCCCTTCAGCGCCGCCACCTTGTGGTAATGGACGTGGACGTTCTCGATCTCAAGCAGCATCGGCGGCGCTTCCGAGATAGGCCTCGATGACGGCGGGGTTGGCGCGCACCTCGTCCGGTGTTCCTTGCGCCAGGAGTGTGCCGAAATTCATCACCGTGATGATTTCGCATAACCCCATGACCGCCTGCATGTCGTGCTCGATCAGCATGATGGTCACGCCCTGCTCGTCGCGCACGCGACGCACAAGCTCGCCCATCCGCCTCGTCTCCTCCGGGTTCATGCCGGTGAACGGCTCGTCGAGCATCATCAGTTTCGGGTCCGCGGCGAGCGCCACGGCGAGGCCGAGAGCGCGCTGATGACCATGTGGCAACTCGGAGGCGAGTTCGTCGGCTAGGTCCTGCAAGCCGAAGAATTCGAGGATCCCGCGCGCCTTTCGATCGGCGGCCTCGTCCTTGGCGCGGTCGCTGCCGAGGATGCGGCTGACGAGACCAGCCTTGGCGCTCCGGTGACAGCCGAGGCGAACATTGTCGATCACGCTCAGCTGATGAAACAGGGTCGTGCCCTGAAAGGTTCGGATCAGCCCAAGCTCGGCAAGCGCGCTGGTCTTTTGTCCGGAGATATCCTGCCCGAGATAGATGATTTTACCGCTGGACGGCGCGTAGAATCCGCTGATGACGTTGAAGGTCGTGGTCTTGCCGGCACCGTTCGGCCCGATCAGGCCGTGAATGGAGCCCGGATACACATCCAAGCTAAAGCCGTCGACGGCAACGATGCCGCCAAAGGCTCGGACCAGATCGCGGACCTGGAGAAGGGGCTGCTCGGTTGGCGTCATCGGCGGTTTCTGCATCCTTCAAACAGAGAAACGCTGACATTGGCATCGTCGCGACGGGTTCTATCTTCCACGTTTAGAGCTCCCTATGCATCCCCCAAATTTCGCGTGTTAGGCGCCGAGAGCTGCACGTTTTCCGGTCGCGCTCGTCTCACAGCTTCACCATGACATGGCGGACGACGGTGTAATCCTCCAGCGCGTACATGGAGAGGTCCTTGCCGTAGCCTGAGGATTTGAGACCGCCATGCGGCATCTCGCTCACCAGCATGAAATGCGTGTTGACCCAGGTACAGCCATATTGAAGTCGCGCCGCCGTCGCCATGCCCCGGGCGAGGTCCGAGGTCCACACCGAGGAGGCGAGTCCATAGTCGCTGTCATTGGCCCAGGCCACTGCCTGGTCGACGTCGTCGAAGCGCGTGACCGACACCACGGGACCGAACACTTCCTTGCGCACGATCTCGTCGTCCTGGAGGGCTCCGGCGACGACGGTCGGCTCGAAGAAGAAGCCCTTGCCGCCGGGTGATTTGCCGCCAGCCGTGATCAAAATGTGCTTTTGCGCGCTCGCTCGTTCGACAAAGCCTTGCACGCGGCCCTTATGGGTCGACGAGATCAACGGCCCGATGTCGTTCTCGTCGTCATTGGGCAAATTGAACTTCAGGTCCTTGACCGCGCTGGAGAGGTCCGCGACCAGATTGTCGTAGATTTTCTTGCCGGCGTAGATGCGGCAGGCTGCGGTGCAATCCTGACCGGCATTGTAGTAGCCGAACATCTTCAAGCCCTCGACCACCGAGGCGATGTCCGCATCGTCGAACACGATCACCGGCGCCTTGCCCCCAAGCTCGAGATGGGTGCGCTTGATCGTGGCGGAGGCGGCTTGCAGCACTTTCTGCCCTGTGCCGATGCTGCCCGTGAGCGAGACCATCGCTACCTTTGGGTGACTGATAAGGGCGTTGCCGGTGGTCGCGCCGCGGCCGGTGATAACGTTCACCACGCCTTCGGGGAAAATGTCAGCGATGATCTTGGCGAGCTTCAGCGTCGTCAGCGGCGTCTGTTCTGACGGCTTGATGACGATGGTATTGCCCCCGGCCAAAGCCGGAGCAAGCTTCCAGGCGGCCATCATCAGGGGGTAGTTCCACGGCGCGATCGAACCCACGACGCCGATCGGATCGCGGCGGATCATGGAGGTGAACCCCGTCATATACTCGCCCGCTACCGCTCCCTGCATCGTGCGGACGGCGCCGGCAAAGAAGCGGAAGCAGTCGGCAACAGCCGGCATCTCGTCCTCAAGCACGCGGATTCTCGGCTTGCCGCAATTCAGCGCTTCGAGCGTGGCGAACGCTTCCGCCTCACGGTCGATGGCATCGGCAAGTTTCAGAAGCAGGGCCGAACGCTCGGCCGGGGTCGTGCGCGACCAGGATTGGAACGCTCGCGTGGCGGCGTTCACCGCGGCATCGACCTGCGCCGGCGAGGCTTCGGGGAGATCGACAATCGTCTCCTCGGTCTTGGGATTGACGACGGTCTCGGCCGCGTCGGTGCCGGCAACGAATTTCGAGCCAATCAACATCTGAGTGTCGAGCATGGATTATCCTCCACTGGTGGCGAGGTTTGCCGGTTACTTGGTGGACCCGCCGGTGTGCTCGCCCACGCGCGTCAGATAATAGGCGGCAAGAATCGGCAGTAGCGTAACCGCGATGACGAAAACCGCGACGACGTTGGTCACCGGGCGCTGGCGTGGACGGATCAGTTCGCCCAACATCCAGATCGGCAACGTCGATTGCTGACCCGAGGTGAAGGTCGTGACGATGACCTCGTCGAACGACAGCGCAAAGGCCAGCATGCCGCCGGCGAGAAGCGCCGTGCCGATTTGCGGCAGGATCACATAGCTGAAGGTCTGAAACGCGTTGGCGCCGAGATCCATTGACGCCTCGATCAGGTTGCCGGAAAGGCGCCGGAAGCGCGCGATGGCGTTGTTGTAGACGACCACAATGCAGAATGTGGCGTGGCCCAGAACGATGGTCCAAATCGAGAAATTCATACCCACGGTGTCGAAGGCCGAGCGCAGCGATATGCCGGTGATGATGCCCGGCAGCGCGATCGGCAAAATGAACAGCAGCGAGATGGTCTCGCGGCCGAAGAAGCGGGCACGCGACAGTGCCGCGGCGGCGAGCGTACCGAAGATGAGCGCAAGCCCGGTCGCGATCGCGGCGACCTTGAGCGAGAGGTAGAGAGGCGGCCATATATCGGGCCGCTCGGACCAAGCAACGCCGAACCATTTCGTCGTGTAGCCGGGCGGCGGGAACTGGTAGCTCTTGTCCTCGGTGGTGAAAGCGTAAAGCAGGATCAGCGCCAGCGGCAAATGCAGGAATAGGAGTCCGGCAATGGCCGAAATTCGCAGTCCGAGCGGCGTGACGCGATCCGGTTCAGAGGACATCGAACGCCCCCATGCGCTTGGCCATCCACAGGTAAAATCCCATGATGATCATGGGCACGACGGTAAAAGCCGCCGCCAGCGGAATGTTCCCGGCGGTGCCTTGCAACGTGTACACCGCCTGTCCGATGAACAGACGCGAATTGCCGACGATCTGCGGGATGATGTAATCGCCGAGCGTCAGCGAGAAGGTGAAGATCGAGCCGGCGACGATGCCCGGCAGCGCCAGGGGAAAGACAACCGTCCAGAACGTCTGCTTCGGCGTCGCCCCGAGATCCGCCGATGCTTCGAGATAGTTGGTCGGCACGCGCTCCAGCGCGGCTTGGACCGGCAGGATCATGTAGGGAATCCAGACATAGACGAACACCAGGAACGTGCCGATATAGCTGAACGACAGCGACGGCCCGCCGATCACCGGCAGGGCCAAAATTCCGTTGAGCAGCCACGCAAGATGCACACTCTCCGCGAACCAGGTCACGATGCCTTCCTTCGCCAGGATGAGCTTCCAGGCGTAGACCTTGACGAGATAGCTCGACCATAGCGGCATCATCACCGCGAGATAGAAGAACGCTTTGGTCCAGCCGCGTGCATATCGCGCCGCGTAATAGGCGATCGGAAAGGCGATGACCGAGCAAGCAAGCGTGACTAGCGCCGCCATCGTCACCGTGCGCAGAATAATCTGGAAGTTGGCCTCTTCCAGGAGCTGCTTATAGGTCGAAAGCGTGAACTCGCGGACGATGAGCCCGGAGAAATAGTCGAGCGAATAAAAGCTCTGCAGCAGGAGCGCGAACAGCGAGCCGACATAGACGATGCCGATCCACAACAGCGGTGGCAGCAACAGCAGGAGCGTCAGAAGCTTGGGGCGCGCGATGAGCACATCGGAGATCTTGTCGAGGACTCCGTCGCCCGCTTCGGCTGTCGCCACCTGGCTCACGCATCGTCCTCCATGGTGACCATGGCCGACAGCGGCCAAATGAGCCGCACGCTGTCCCCTTCGTTGAAGCGTTCCGCGTCGCCTCGCAGCTCGGCGGTGATGCGCATATCTTCCGCCTCCACGCTGAATCGCGTGACCGAGCCTTGATAGTTGATCATCTTGATGTCGCCGTCGGCATGCGCGTTCTCCGCCGGCGCCAGCGCGCCCGCCGGGAAGACGCCGATCTTCTCGGGCCGAAGGCTGGTCCACTTGGCCGCTCCGCCATGACTGGAGGCGAAGGCGGGCGAAAGCACATTCGACGACCCGACAAAATCGGCGACGAAGCGCGATTGAGGCCGCTCGTAGACGTCTTCGGGCGAGCCGACCTGAACGATTCTGCCGTCCTTGAAAATGGCGACGCGATTGGCCATCGACAGCGCTTCGCCCTGGTCGTGGGTGACGAGAACGAAGGTGATGCCGAGTTCCTTCTGCAGCGCCCGCAGCTCCTCCTGCATCTGTTCTCGAAGCTTGAGGTCCAGCGCCCCCAGCGGCTCGTCGAGGAGCAGCACCTTGGGACCGTTCACCAGCGCGCGCGAGAGAGCCACACGCTGGCGCTGGCCGCCCGAGAGCTGCGCCGGACGGCGATCCTCGTATCCCGCGAGCTTGACCATGGCGAGGGCATCCCTCGCCTTGGCCTCGCGTTCTGCCCGGGCGATTCCCTTGATCTTGAGGCCATAGGCGACATTCTCGCCCACCGTCATGTGGGGAAAGAGGGCGTAGTCCTGGAACACCGTGTTGACGTTGCGCTTGTAGGGTGGCACGCCTTCGGCGGTTTCACCGAAGATCTCGATATGCCCCTTACTCGGCTGCTCGAAGCCGGCGATAAGGCGCAAGCAGGTGGTCTTGCCCGAGCCCGAAGGGCCGAGCATGGCGAAGAACTCACCCTCCGCAACGTCGAGGGTGACGTCGTCGACAGCCCGGATCGAGCCGAAACGGCGAGAGAGATTGACCAGTCTAACGGCAGGCGGCATGGGCGGAGCCATCGCGGGAGCGGTCCGGTCTTTGCGGTTCCGGGCCGCTCCCTGTCGACTGCGTCACTTGCCGAGGATGGCGATATAGTCCTTGGCCCATTGCGCGTAGGACACGCAACCGCCCTCCTTCTCGCACTTGGCCGTCGGCGTCCGCCAGAACCAAATCTCCTCGAAATTGTCGAAGCCGTTGGTGGCGCAGCCCGCATCGGTCAAGAGCTCGTTGCCTTTGCAGGCAGCCGGCACCGAAGGCACCGAACCGAACCACGATGCGAGGTCCCCCTGCAGCTTCGGGCTCAACGAATGCTCAAGCCATTTATAGGCGCAGTTGGGATGCTTGGCGTCCGCGTGCATCATCGTGGTGTCGGCCCACCCTGTCGCCCCCTCTTTGGGGATAGTCGAGGCGATTGGCTTCTTCTCGCCCGACAAGAGATTGACCTGGAATGGCCAGGACGAGGATGCGACGACGCCTTCGTTCTTGAAGTCGTCGACCTGCACCATGGCGTCATGCCAATAGCGGCCGATAAGCGCTCTCTGACCCTGAAGCAGCGCGATCACCGCAGCATATTGGTCAGGGTTGAGCTCGTAGGGATTCTTGATCCCGAGCTCCGGCTTGGTCTTCATGAGATAGACGGCCGCGTCGGCGATGTAGATCGGACCGTCATAGGCCTGCACGCGCCCCTTGTTGCTCTTGCCGTCGGGGAGCGTCTGCTCCTCGAACACGACATTCCAGCTCGCCGGCGCCTCTTTGAACACATCCGTATTGTAGGCGAGCACATTGGGTCCCCATTGGAACGGAACGCCGTAGTGAACGCCGTCGACCGTATGCCAGGGTGCGTCCTTGAGCCGATCGTCCACCGTACTCCAACTGGGGATCAGGTCGACATTGACCGGCTGGACCTTCTTGCCGGCAACCAATCGCAGCGACGCGTCGCCCGAGGCGGTAACGAGGTCGAAGCCGCCCTGGTTCATGAGCGTCACCATCTCGTCCGAGGTGGCCGCGGTCTTGACGTTGACCTTGCAGCCCGTCTCCGTCTCGAAGGCGGTGACCCAGTCATAGGCCTTGTCGGTCTCGCCGCGCTCGATATACCCCGGCCAGGCGACGATATCGACCTGGCCTTCGCCCTCGCCGATCTCCTTCGGCATTTCGGCAAACGCGGCGGCGCTGAGGGCAAACAGAGTAACGACAGCTACTGAGATACTTCTATTAGGCTGCATTTTTCGTGTCTCCTCGACCGAGACTTGATTGACCGCAGGTTTTGGGATTTTCGGCCCGACCGGCTGCGTTACCCCCGGTAAAACAAGGAAAGATGTTAGTAGAGGACGGTGGTTACCGCCACAGGAAAGCACGGGCAAAACCTGGCCAGGGGCCTAGATAACAGCGGTTCGCAGCCTCGCATCGGGGCTTTGGATCGTTACGCCGGATGCGACGCCCGAGGCATCGTTTCACCAAGGCTTACGCGCTCACTTTTGCGTTGCCAGGGTCTCAATCAGGGCGGCCGAGGCACGGTTGCCGCTTTCGACGCCTCCGTTCATGTAGCCAAGAAAGTCGCTGCTTGTATGTTCGCCGGCAAATTGCAGGCGGCCGTCGAGACCGGGTTCCGACGCCACGTCCAACATCGTCGTGTATTGTCCGGGCTTGGCGCTGGCATAACTGCCGAGCGTGAAGGGATAGACGGCCCAGAACCACGACACGACCGCGTTGGGATCGATGACCTCGGCCATCTTAGGTGACATCTTCGGAAGGTCGGCGCGAAAGGCGTCGAGCGCGGATTTGGCATCGGTGGCGCCAGGTTTGTGGCCCAAATAGTTGGTGATGATGCCGGCCTCGCCTGGCTGGGCGCGGCTTGAATCCCACAGATCCTGAAAGCCGAGATCGGAATAGAAGCTGCCGTTCGATGGCGCAGGAAGGCCCGACTCGGGGGTTCGCCATACGCGCGATGTGGTGCCCTGCAAGATCTTGGCATTGGTCCCGTAACCGAGCTCATGAATGCATTTCAACTTTTCGGGGCTAAGCTCTAGACCGTCGAGACCTTTGACCTGCCGCAGCTTGGTGAATGGCAGCGCCAGGATCACGGCATCGTAACTTTCCGAGGCCGCACCGCCGGGGGCGTCGAAGCCCATGACGATTTTACCGTCCTTGTGATCGAGCTCCGTCAGCGCGTACCCCTGTTTCATCTCGATCTTGTTCTCGAGCGCGGCCAATAGCGCCTTGATGAGCTCCGACGATCCGCCCTTGATGCGGTAGACTTCGTCGCTCTCGCCGAACATCTCAAACGGTTCGCTCAAATCGGTGGCGATAAAATCCACCATATTCAGGCTGGATTGATCCTTGGTCTCCAGCCCGAACTCGATGTTGTAGGCCACGTCGACCAGATCGATCGCCCAGTCATCGACTTTGCCGCGGAACTGCTCCAGATAGTCCTTCAAGCTCACATTATCGAGCTTGCGCGCGTGCTCGGTCCAATTCTCCTCGTCGTCGTATAGTTTGTCGGCGTCTTCAGCGACCTGCTTGGCAATCGGCACGAAGGCGCCCGTCTGCTTTTCCGGATCGAGCATGTCCGTCGGCGTATGAAACACCCCATTGAAGAAATAGAGGTCCTCGCCGTCGCCTTCGGCGGCAAGCTCCTGCAGCTCCACACCGAGCTCGGTGGCAAGCATCTGTAGGTCTTCATGATTGGTGTCGACAAACTCGCCGCCGAGTTCGCAGAACATGCCCTGGTAGAAATCGTATTGGGTGAACATGCGCCCACCCCAACGATTGCTCGCCTCAAACAGAACTGGCTTCGCACCTGTGGCCTGTAGGCGGTAGGCCGCGGTGAGCCCGGCAACCCCACCGCCAACGATGGCGATCGAGGGGGGCTGGTCCTTGGCGTAACCGCTCCAGTTAACGACGGGCGACAGAGCCGTGGCACCGGCCGCCGCCGCAGATAGCCGCAGCAATCGCCGCCTTGTCAGCGCGGACGATCGCGGCCCGACCACGGTACTATTGCGGGAAGCAAGCGCCAGGGCTTTCCTTACGGCGGCGAACAGAGGCGTACGCGACATGACAGGCACCCGGATGTTGTGAACGAGGCGTCAGAGGCGATAGTGGGACCAAGACGCGGGCCGTGCAACAAGCAGTTTTAGCTCCTCTCGAGGCGCTCCGAGGCACCGTTATTTGCGCGCCGGCAACAGGCAGGAGGCGGGCAGAGGATTGTTAACGACATTCCGGAGAGCGAAGCTCGACTTCAACCGCGCCACGCCCGGAAGCCGCGAGAGTTGCTCTTTGTGGATGCGCTCGAAATCGGCGAGATCACGGGCCATGACCGAGACGAGGTAGTCGTCCTCGCCCGACATCAGATGGCAGGAGACGACGGACGGCGCGCTGGAGACGGCCTCCTCGAACGCCTTGAGCAGCTCTTCGTTCTGACTCTTGAGTCCGACCTGCACGATCACGGTCATGCCGAGGCCGAGCGCCTCGCGGTTCACTCGCGCCTGGTAGCCCTGAATAACTCCCCTCTCCTCCAGCGCGCGTATCCGCCGAGCGATGGCGGTAGGCGAGAGCGGGATGCGCTCGGCCAGCTCGACCTGGCTGAGGCGACCATCCCCGATCAGAGCGCCAAGGATCGCTCGATCCAGCGCGTCCAACTCTTTTTCCTTCATTTTTCACCGCTATTAGTCAGAAATACGCCACTATTCTGCAAAAACCTACCGATTCGACCAGAAAAAGGCCAGCAATCATTTCCCGCTTTCTGGCACTCTCGGTCACGAGAGAGCAAAGCCTGCAAACGGAGGTCATCATGCGCATCGGTGTTCCGACAGAGATCAAGAGTGATGAGTTCCGAGTAGGGCTGGTGCCGGGCTCGGTTCGCGAGTTGACGGCGCGCGGGCACGAAGTGTTGGTGCAGTCTGGCGCAGGTGCCGGAATCTTCGCCGACGATGCGACCTACGAGAAGGCAGGCGCCCGCATTCTGCCCACGGCGGAAGCCGTGTTCGCGGATGCCGAAATGATCGTCAAGGTGAAGGAGCCTCAGGCGGTCGAATATCGCCGGCTCAAACCGCATCAGATTCTCTTCACCTATCTCCATCTCGCACCAGATCCGGATCAGGCCCTCGGCCTGATGGCATCGGGCGCGACGGCCATTGCCTATGAGACCGTGACCGATCCTGCCGGTGGCCTTCCGCTGCTTGCTCCAATGAGCGAGGTTGCCGGGCGCCTGGCGATCGAGGCCGCGGCCATCGCGCTCAGACGTCCAACCGGCGGGCGTGGCGTGCTCATGGGCGGCGTCCCCGGCGTTCGCCCGGCCAAAGTCGTGGTCCTGGGCGGCGGCGTCGTCGGCACCCACGCGGCTCGCATGGCCACCGGCCTGGGCGCCGAGGTTTCAATCATCGACCGGTCGCTGCCCCGGCTCCGACAGCTCGACGAGCTGTTCGAGGGCCGCGTGCGGACCTTGGCGTCGACCATGGAGAGCGTCGAGACCGAAGTGCTTGGCGCCGACGTGGTGGTGGGCGCGGTGCTTGTTGCCGGAGCGAGCGCGCCGAAGCTCGTCCGCCGCGACATGCTCCCCCAGATGAAGCGCGGCGCCGTGCTCGTCGACGTGTCCATCGACCAGGGCGGGTGCTTCGAGACCTCGCGGGCGACGACCCATGCCGAGCCGACCTTCGAGGTCGACGGCATCATCCATTACTGCGTGGCGAATATGCCGGGGGCCGTCCCTGTCACCTCGGCCCAGGCCCTGAACAACGCGACCCTACCCTTCGTGATCAAGCTCGCCGACCAGGGCCTGGTAGCCTTGGATGGCGACCCCCACCTTGCCGCCGGTCTCAACGTCCGCGACGGACGGATTACCCATGCGGTGGTCGCGGCCTCGCTCGGCTTCGACGGCGGTTCAATGGGAAAGGTGTATCCCACCGCGGCTTAGGCAAGCGCGCGACCAATTAACTTATCCCGGACGCATCCCCCCCCGCGTCCGTTCGGCCGGTCCGCTTCCCTCGAACGGACCGGCCTTTTACTTCAAGCTGGGAAAATTGAACTCGGCGCCGCCGCGGATGCCGGTCGGCCAGCGCGCGGTCACGGTCTTGAGGCGGGTGTAGAAGCGCACGCCTTCGGGGCCGTAGACGGAGTGATCGCCGAACAGGGAGCGCTTCCAACCACCGAAGGAGTGATAGGCGACTGGAACCGGGATCGGGACGTTGATGCCGACCATGCCGACCTCGATACGATCGGCGAAGGTGCGGGCCACGTCTCCGTCGCGGGTGAAGATGGCGGTGCCATTGCCGTATTCATGGCTGTTGATGAGGTCGGCGGCTTCCTCGTAGCCACTCGTGCGAACCACGCAGAGGACGGGCCCGAAGATCTCGGTATTGTAGATGGTCATGTTCTTGGTCACGCGGTCGAACAGCGAGCCGCCGAGAAAAAAGCCGCCTTCGTAGCCCTGGAGCTCAAGGCCGCGCCCGTCGACGACGAGCTCGGCGCCTTCCTTCACGCCCTGGCCGATGAGACCGGCGATGCGGTGCTTGGCCTCCGCCGTAATCACCGGGCCCATCTCGGACTCCGGGTCCGAGGCCGGGCCAACCTTCATGACCCGGACCTTGGGTGCCAGCGCCTCGACCAGCCGGTCGGCGGTCTTCTCGCCCACGGGCACCGCGACCGAGATTGCCATGCAGCGCTCTCCCGCGGAGCCGAAGCCTGCTCCCATCAGCGCCTCGACCGCCTGATCCATGTCGGCGTCAGGCATGACGATCATGTGATTCTTGGCGCCACCGAGCGCCTGCACGCGTTTGCCCGCGGCGGAACCCCGCCGATAGACGTACTCGGCCACCGGGGTCGAGCCGACGAAGCTCACAGCCTTGATGTCGGGATGGTCGAGGATCGCATCGACGGCTTGCTTGTCACCGTGGACGACGTTCAACACACCGGGTGGGAAGCCGGCCTCTTGGAACAGATCCCAGATCAGCATCGAGGCGGAAGGGTCTCGCTCGGATGGCTTCAGGATAAAGGTGTTGCCACAAGCAATGGCGACCGGGTGCATCCACATCGGCACCATGGCCGGGAAGTTGAACGGCGTGATGCCGGCGACGACTCCGAGCGGCTGGCGGTCGGACCAGCTGTCGATCTCAGGACCGACATTGCGGCTGTACTCGCCCTTCAGCAGATGCGGGATGCCGCAGGCAAAGTCGACGACGTCGATGCCGCGGGCGAGCTCGCCCAGCGCATCGGCGTGCGTTTTGCCATGCTCGTTCGAGATGGCGCGGGCGATCTCGTCGGCGTGACGGTCGAGAAGCTCCTTGAAGCGGAACATATGCTTGACGCGCTTGAGTGGCGGCGTCGTTCCCCAGGCGACCGCCGCCTTCTTGGCTGCCGCCACGGCTGCATTCACCTCCTCCGCGGTCGAGAGCGGCAGTTCGGCCGTCTGCTCCCCGGTCGCGGGGTTATAGACGGGGGCCAGGCGCTGCGACGAGGATTTGACCTTTTGGCCGTCGATGGCGTTCTGAATGATGTGCATGGCGGTGCCGTACGATCTCAATTCATTGTCTTGAGGACGCCCGAGAGGATATCGACGAGCTGGTCGATTTCCGTTTTTTCGATGATGAGCGGCGGCGACAGCGCGATGATGTCACCCGTGGCGCGGACCAGAAGGCCGCGGTTGAAGGCCTCGACGAAGCGGCTATGGGCGCGCTTCCCAGGCTCTCCGGGGATGGGATCGAACTCGATGGCGCCGATCAACCCGATATTGCGAATGTCGATGACGTGCGGAAGGCCTTTGAGCGCATGCAATGCGTCCTGCCAGTAGGGCGCCAGCTCCGAGGCGCGCGTCAGCAATCCCTCTTCCGTATAGGTCTCCAGCGTGGCGATGGAGGCGGCGCAGGCGACCGGGTGGCCTGAATAGGTGTAGCCGTGGAAGAGGTCGATGACCTCCTCCGGGCCATGCATGAACGCCTCGTGCACCTTCGTCTTCACGAACACCGCGCCCATCGGAATGGTGCCGTTGGTGATACCCTTGGCCGTGGTGATGATGTCGGGCGAGACGCCGAAATAGTCCGCGCCGAACGGCGTGCCGAGGCGCCCGAAGGCGGTAATGACCTCATCGAAGATGAGCAAGATGTCGTGCTTGGCGCAAATCGCGGCGAGGCGTTTCAGATAGCCCTTGGGGGGGATCAGGACACCGGCCGAGCAAGCGACGGGCTCGACTATGACGGCGGCGATGGTCGAGGCGTCATGCAGCGTCACCAGACGCTCAAGATCGTCCGCAAGCTCGGCGCCATGCTCTGGCTCGCCGCGACTGAAGGCGTTACGGGCCAGATCGTGGGTGTGGCGAAGATGGTCGACGCCGCTCAAAAGTGTACCGAACATCTTGCGGTTGTTGGCGATGCCGCCAACCGAAGTGCCGCCGAAATTGACGCCGTGATAACCGCGCTCGCGGCCGATCAGGCGGGTTTTCGACGCGTTGCCTTTGACCCGATGATAGGCCAGCGCCATCTTCAGCGCAGTCTCGACCGACTCGGAACCGGAGTTGGTAAAGAACACGTGGTCGAAGCCCGGCGGGGCGATGCTGACGAGTTTCGAGGCGCATTCGAAAGCCTTGGGATGACCGATCTGGAAGGTGCCGGCAAAGTCGAGCTCGCCAACCTGCTTGCGGACCGCCTCGACGATCTTCGGCCGGCAATGGCCGGCATTGACGCACCACAGTCCGGACGTACCGTCGAGCACGCGGCGTCCGTCGGCGGCGGTGTAGTGCATGCGCTCGGCGCCAACCAACAGACGCGGCGCCTTCTTGTACTGCCGGTTCGCCGTGAACGGCATCCAGAATGCTTCGAGATTATTCGTCGCGAGCTTTGCGCTCATGTAGGTGCCTCGTAACCGCTATGTCGGTTGAATTGGAGCAGAGCTCACGCGATCCGGGTCACGGCCTCGGTAAGGCTCGTCTCGACGATGTCCATGCCTTCGCGGACGAGTGCATCGCTCGCGGTGAGCGGCACGAGGAAGCGGATGACGTTCCCGTAGGTGCCGCAGGATAGAAGAATGAGCCCATTGTCGCTTGCGATCTTGGTCAAAGCCTGGGTCAGCTGCGGCGCCGGCTCCCCGCTCGCAGCATCCTTCACCAGCTCGATGGCGCACATCGCACCTAGGCCTCTCACGTCGCCCACGCAGTTCAGGTTCGAGCGGCTCTTCAACTGATTGCAGCGGTCGAGAATGATCTTGCCGATGGCATTGGCGCGGTCGCAGAGCTTCTCCTCCTCGATCACGTCTAGCACGGCATGGGCGGCGGCGCAGGCGACCGGATTGCCGGCATAGGTGCCGCCGAGCCCGCCGGGCGCCGACGCATCCATGACATCGGCCCGCCCCGTGATAGCGGATAGCGGCAGGCCGCCGGCCAATCCCTTTGCCATCGTCACCACATCTGCCTTGATGCCCGAATGCTCGAGGCCGAATATTTTCCCCGTGCGGGCAAAGCCGGTTTGAATCTCGTCGGCGATGAGGAGGATGCCGTGCTCGTCGCAAAGGGTCCGCAGGTCGCGAAGGAAGTCGAATGGAGCGATATAGAAGCCGCCCTCGCCTTGCACCGGCTCGATGATGATGGCGGCGATGCTCGAAGGATCGGCCGTATATTTGAACAGGGCCTTGAGGGCGTCGAGGCTCTGCTCGCCGCTGACCCCATGATAAATGTTGGGGAACGCGACGTTGTAGATTTCGGCGGGGAAGGGTCCGAAACCCTTCTTGTATGGGACGACCTTGCCGGTCAGCGCCATGCCCATATGCGTGCGGCCGTGGAAGCCGCCGCTGAACGAAACGATGCCCGGGCGGCCGGTATAGGCGCGCGCGACCTTCACCGCGTTCTCGACCGCCTCGGCCCCGGTGGAGACCAGCATGGTCTTGGCCGGGCCGACAACCGGCGCCAGCGCGTTCAGCCGCTCAGCCAGGCGCACATAGGATTCATAGGGCGTAATTTGGAAACAGACGTGGCTGAACGCCTGCATCTGCTCCTCGACGGCGGCGACGATCCTCGGATGCTGATGGCCGGTATTGACCACGGCAATGCCGGCGCCGAAGTCGACATAGCGCCTGCCGTCCTCGCTCCAGATCTCGGCGTTCTTCGCGCGCTTGGCGTAGATGGCGGTCGCATTGCTGACGCCGCGCGGCACGGCCGCCGCCCTCCGCTCATGCAGCTCGGCCGAATTTGACATGTCCGTTCTCGCTTACTCGAGTTGTCGCAGAGTGCTAGGCGTCAGGACTGGAGCACGACGGGACTAGAGCCGTCCCAACTCACCCACACCTTCTCGCCTTCGCCGAAGTCGTCCTGGTCGAAGCGGGAACGGTTGGGGCGCGAGATCCGGATCAGGCGGCCGTTGGCAAGCACGATATGGTAGATCGAAATATCGCCAAGATACGAGACGTCCTTGATCTCTCCCTTGGCGACGTTGTGGGCAGCCGGACATTCGGGGACCGATGGCGGCGCGTCGGCGTCCTTGTGCAGCGTCATTTTCTCAGGACGGATCGCGACCCAGACCGACGACCCCTCCTTCCCGGGGACGGCGTGGGGGACGTAGACGCGATGCGGCTCGAGCTCGGGGCAGGAAACGGTGGCCTCGTCGGCCTTGTCGTCGATCAGCCTGCCCTCGAACATGTTCACCGAACCGATGAAGTCGGCGACAAACCGGGAGGCTGGAAACTCGTAAAGGTCAGACGGCGTGCCAAGCTGAGCGATCGCGCCCTTGTGCATGACCGCGATGCGGCACGCAATCGCCAACGCTTCATCCTGGTCATGGGTGACCATGATGAAGGTGATGCCGACCTTCTGCTGCAGCTGGGACAGCTCGAAGCGCATGGCCTCGCGCAGCTTGGCGTCGAGCGCCGAGAGCGGTTCGTCGAGCAACAGCACCTTCGGCTTCTTCACCAATGCGCGCGCGAGCGCAACACGTTGGCGCTGACCGCCTGACAGCTGGTCCGGCCTACGCTCGGCAAGCTGGTCGAGCTGCACGAGGTCGAGCGCCTCCCGCACGCGCCTGTCACGCTCCGGCTGCGGCACGCCATCGATCTTTAGACCGTAGGCGACGTTGTCGGCGACGGTCATATGCGGGAACACGGCATAGGACTGAAACACCATGTTCACGGCGCGCTTGTTGGGCGGGATGTCGCCCATGTCCTGGCCGTCGATCAGAACGCGGCCCTCCGTCGGCACTTCGAGGCCGGCGAGCATGCGCAGCAACGTCGTCTTGCCGCAGCCGGAGGGCCCGAGCAGGGCGAAAAACTCTCCGGGCATGATGTCGAGGGTGACATTGTCGACCCCAACCGCGGAGCCCCAGCGCTTCGAAATATTGCGGAAGCTGATGATGGGCTTGGCGCCGGCTTTGGCGTCTTCGGCTATCGCTTGGTCCACGGCTCTCTATCCCTTCTTCTGCGCTCTGCCCTGCATCACCATCATCAGGGCCATGAGCGCGATCGTGAGCACGATGAGCATTGTCGATGCGGCGTTGACTTCCGGCGTTACCGAAAAGCGCAGCATCGAATAGACCTTGACCGGAAAGGTGATCGTATCCGGCCCCGACGTGAAAAAGGTGATGACGAAGTCGTCGAGCGAGAGAGTGAACGCCAGCAGTCCGCCCGCGATAAGGGCCGGGCGGATATGGGGCAAGAGCACATCGCGGAAGGCCTGCCAATCATTGGCGCCGAGGTCGCGCGCCGCCTCCTCCTGCTCCTTGTTGAAGCTCGTGAGCCTCGCGCCGACGACGAGCGCGACGAAGGGGAAGCAGAACGAGACATGGGCGATGATGATGGAGCCGAGGTTCAACGGCCAGATGAGATCGTTGGGCCAGGGCAACACGCGGGTGAAGAACAGCAGCATGGCGACGCCCATGCAGATTTCCGGCACCACGATGGGCAGCGTGAAAGCACCCTCCACGGCTGTCTTGCCCACGAAGCGGTAGCGCCACAACAGGACTGCGGCGAGCGCACCGATGACCAGCGCGATGAGGGTGGCCACCAAGGCGATCGTCAGCGAGTTGGCGAAGGCGATGAGAAGGTCATTGTTGTTGAAGAGCTTTTCGTAATATTTGAACGTGAAGCCGCGCCAAACGGTGTTGCGCTTGGAGTCGTTGAAGCTGAAGGCGATCAATGCGATGAGCGGCGCGTAAAGGAAGAAGAACACGGCAAACAGCCACAGGCGCATCTGCCACATGCGATTATATTCGAGGGGGGCGCGTTTAAGTGCCATGGCTAGATCCCGTGACCGCCGGCGGCGGGCTTGCCGCGGCTCAAAAAGGCGCGAAGGGCGATGGCCGCGAATGTCGCGTACATCAGCAGGAAGGACAGAGCGGCGCCGAACGGCCAGTCATTGGCCTTCTTGAATTGGCGCTCGATCACGTTGGCGATCATCTGGCTGTCGGGGCCCCCGAGCAGATCGGGCGTCAGATAGGCGCCGAGCGCCGGGACGAAGGTGATGATAATGCCGGAGATGATGCCCGGGAGCGCCAGTGGCACCACGACCAATAACAGCGTCCGGATGTGGCCGGCGCCGAGGTCGAGGCTCGCTTCGATGAGAGACTTGTCGAGCCGATCGAGCGCGGCATAGAGCGGTAGCACCATGAAGGGCAGGTGCACGTAGACGAGGCCCACCACCACAGCGGTGTTGCTGTAAAGCAGCTGCAAGGGGGTGAAGTCGCCGAGCGGCTGCAAACCCACCAAGGTCATGAACCAGCTGGCATTGCTCCAAAACCACTCCAGCGTGAAATTGACATAGCCCTCGGTGCGCAGCACCGCGATCAGGGCGTAGGTACGGATCAGCAAATTGGTCCAGAACGGCAGCATGATCAGCAGCAGCATCCACGCCCGCCAGCGCTCGCTGGCAAACACGATCGACAACGCCACTGGAAAGCCGATGATTAAACAGAGCAGCGTGGTGAGGCCGGCCACGAAGATCGATTTGGCGAAGATGGCGAGATAGAGCGGCCGCAGCGCCCGAATATAGTTGGCGAAGGTGCCGGTGATGTCGACTTCGGTCAGGCCCTGGTTCTGGCCGAAGCTGTAGGCCCACACGATCGCCAGCGGAGCGAGGAAGAACACTACCACCCAGAGGATGGGTGGTAGTGCCGTTGCCAGGAAGGTCAGTCGACGTTCTTGTGTCCGGGTCGCCATCGCGGCGTTTCCTGTCGCTCGCTGCCTACCTCAATTCCACCTCGTCAAGCCCTGAGCCGGGTCATGGCTTCGTCGAGCAGACGCGTAAATTCGGGGCCGAGGTAGTTGGGATACTCGCACTTGGCCACGAGGTCCGCGGGCGGGAAGATCACCGGATTGTCTTTGTAGGACGCCGGCATCAAGGCCACCGCGGCGGCGTTGGGGGACGGGTATTTGATCGTCTCCGAGATCTCCGCTCCGACCTTGGCGTCGAGGATGAAGTTGATAAACTTGAGTGCGTTCTCGGGATGCGGCGCGCCTTTTGGAATCGCCAGTGTGTCCTGCTGCTTCATCGCGCCCTCCTTCGGCACGACGAAATCGACGTCGTCGTCCTCGAGCATGATCTGAGCGATGTCGCCATTATACTCCATCACCACGTCAACCTCGCCGGAGAGCAGCAGGTCCTGGCCGTTGTCCTCGTGAAAGACCTTGATGTTGGGCTTCTGCTTGATGAGCATGGTCTCGGCCTGCTTGAGCAGCTCGGGCGAGGTCGAGTTCAGGGACTGGCCGAGATATTTGAAGCAATTGCGGAACAGCTCGCTCGCGTCAGACATGACCGCGATCTTGCCCTTGTACTCGTCGGAATCGAACAGGTACTTCCAGCTGTCGGGGACCGATTTGACCTTCGACTTGCGGTAGCCGATGCCGATCACGAGCCAGGTATAGGGCATGCTGAACTTGCGGCCTGGGTCAAAGGGCGCCTCGTCGAAGAAGGCCGGCGCGATGTTCTTGATGTTGGGGATCTTGGCGTGATCGAGCTCCTCGAGCAGGTTGGCCTGGATCATGCGCTCGACGAACTCGCTGCCCGGGACGATGACGTCGAAACCGGGGTTGCCTGCGCGCAATTTGGCGAAAAGCTCGTCGTTGGTCGCAAACAAGCTCATATTGACGTCGATGCCGCTCGCGTCCTTGAAGGTCTCGAGCGTCGTCTCGCCGATATAAGTGTCCCAGTTATAGAAATTGAGCTTCGGCTCCTCGTCCGCCGCCCAGGCGAACTTGCTGTTCGAGAGGCTGATGCCGACGGCGGCGACGCCGAGGCCTTTTAGAATTGAGCGGCGTGATTTAGGCGTGGTCAAAAGCTTGGTGTGGGTCATACTCACTCTCCCCTGTGGGTGCTGGTCGTGGGCTAATTTTTTGGCCTCGTGGTTCGGTGGTAGTGGTTTCCGCAGCTTCGAGTATGGCCATTGGCGGCTATCCCCGCCAGCCCATTCGATAGCCACTTGCCGCCCAGGATTGATCGATTACGCATCGATTGCCCCCAGGCAGATGTATTTGATCTCCAAATATTCGTCCAAGCCTTCGGCGGCGCCCTCGCGGCCGAGACCTGACTCCTTGACGCCCCCGAAGGGAACGACCTCGTTCGAGAAGATGCCTTCGTTGACGCCAACCATCCCGGCGTCGAGCTTCTCGGCGACACGCCAGGCCCGGCTCAAACTCTGGCTGAATAAATAGGCGGCGAGCCCAAACGGCGTGTCGTTAGCGAGCTTGATCGCGTCGGCTTCGGTGTCGAAGCGCACGAGCGCGGCAACAGGCCCGAAGATCTCCTCGCGCACGATGTCCATATCGGGGGTGACGTCGCCCACGACAGAGGGGCGATAAAACAGCGGGCCGGCGGCATCGAGCCCGCCGCCGGTAAGGACCTTGGCGCCCTTCTTGACGGCGTCGCCAACGAGGGTCTCGACCTTCGCGATCGCCTCCTCGTTGATCAGCGGGCCGATATTGGTGCCAGCCTCGATACCGGGACCAACGGCAAGCTTCTTGACCGCCTGCACGAGAGCCGCGGCGAAGCGGTCGTAGATGCCGGACTGCACCAGAATACGGTTGGCGCAGACGCAAGTCTGGCCGGCATTGCGGTATTTTGAGGCCATGGCGCCGGCGACCGCCTGGTCGAGATCGGCATCGTCGAAAACGAGAAACGGCGCGTTGCCGCCGAGCTCCAGCGTGAGCTTTTTCACCGTGTCCGCACATTGCCGGTAGAGCGCCTTGCCGACCTCGGTCGAACCGGTGAAGGAAAGCTTGCGCACGCGGGCGTCGGCGCAAAAGACCTTGCCGACCGCCGGCGCGTCGATGGTGGTAACGATATTGAGCACGCCTGGAGGGAGCCCCGCGTCCATCCCGAGCTTTGCGATCGCCAGAGCACAGAGCGGTGTCTCCGCCGCGGGCTTGACCACGATGGTGCAGCCGGAAGCGAGTGCGGGCGCCACCTTGCGCGTGATCATGGCGATCGGAAAATTCCAGGGGGCGATCGCGGCGACGACGCCGATTGGCTGCTTGATGGTGAGGTAGCGCTTGGAGGCGAAGGTGGTCGGGATCGTGCGGCCGTAGGCGCGCTTGCCCTCCTCGGCGAACCACTCGATGAAGGAGGCGCCATAGGCGACCTCGGCCCGAGCCTCGGCCAGGGGCTTGCCCTGCTCGGTCGTCATCAGTTCGGCCAGAGCTTCGGTCTCGGCGGTAATAAGATCGAACCAGCGCTTGAGGATGACCGCCCGCTCCTTCGCCGTCTTGGCCGACCAGGCCGGCAGCGCGCGGGCCGCGGCGTCGATGGCCTGAGCGGCCTCCTTGGCGCCGAGATCCGGGACTGCCGCAATTTCGGCGCCAGTCGCCGGATCGGTCACGGCGAAGGTCTTGGGCGACGTGACCCACTTTCCGTCGATCAGGGCTGCGGCCGGAAACTTCACTCCGGCGGCTTTCTCCAAATGGGCAAGCGATGTCATGGCTGGCCTCACGCGACTTGCGCGTACCAAAGGTGATCGAGCGGAGTGACGATGCGCTCGAAATTGCTGCGCTCGGTATGTTTCAGACGAGAAAAGACATGCTGGAAGGGCGCGCCGAATGCTCCGCGGACAATCTCCGAATGCTGGAAGAGATCGAGGGCGTTGACCCAAGCGGTCGGCAGTGGCGGCGCTTCGACGGTCTCCGGGTGGCCGTCTACGGCCGGCCCCGGATCGATCATGTTGGCAATACCGTGGTTCGCGCCGGCGAGAATGGACGCGAGCACGAGGTAGGGATTGGCGTCAGCGCCGGCGATGCGATGCTCAATGCGGGTGGCAGCGCCGTTGCCGTGCGGAATGCGCAGCGCGACCATCCGATTGTTGAAGGCCCAATGCGCGGTCATGGGGACATATGCCTTTGGCACATAGCGCCGGTAGGCGTTCGCGGATTGCGCCCAAACCGCCATGAAATCCACCATGGTGTCTCGCATCCCGCCCAGCGCGTGACGGAAGAGCGGCGATATGGGGTCACCGGCGAAAAGATTCTGTCCCGCTTTGTCGAGGAGACTGAGGTGGATATGCATGCCCGAGCCGGCCCAATCCTCGTGCGGCTTAGCCATGAACGTGGCGTCGAGCTGGTTTGCTCGCGCCGCCGCCTTCACCGCGCGTTTCAAAAGCAAGCCGTCCAGGGCGGCGGCGACGGCATCGGCGCGATGCTTCAGATTGATCTCGAACTGGCCGGGACCGGACTCCTGCATGACCGCGTCGACGGGAAGACCTTGGACCTCACAAATCCGGTAGATGTCGTCGATGAAGGGAGCAAGCCTGTCCAACTCCTCGAAGCCGAAGGTGAGCGGGCGGCTCGGATCGTCGGAGAGACCTTCGGGTGTGTGGAGGGCGAAGGCGCCGCTCTTGGTCCTGCTCGTGACATAGAATTCGAGCTCCACGGCAGCAACGGGCGTTTGCCCGGCGCGCGCGAAGCGCTCGACCTGTTCGACGAGCACCGCGCGCGGGTCGAGCTCGTCCTTGACGCCCATGACCATTACCACCTGGGCGTGCTTGCCGTCGCCGACGGGGATCGGAACCAGCGTGCTTGAGAGAAGGTGGCACTGGTGGTCCGGATCGCCGGTCTCCCACAAGCGGCCGGTTTCCTCCACGCAATTGCCGAGCGGGTCCATGATGAAGATCGTGCTTGGCATCATGAGGCCGCTTTTGGCAACCCCGAGCAGATCGGAACGCCGAATTCGCTTGCCGCGCGGAATGCCGTTCATGTCGAAGACGAAGGCGTCGATCCACTGTACCGCTGGGTTGGCGTCGAGAAAGGCCTGCGTCTCGTCGATGGTGAGCCGGGCATTGGTCACGATGCAAGGCCTTTCGCCGCCGCGCCGAAGCGGCGGAACAGCGATGTCGAGACAGCGTTCGACCTCGCTTCCCATTCGGGGTGCCATTGTACGCCCAGACAGAATGCCGCGTCGTCCGGTCCGCGCACCGCCTCGACCAGACCATCCTCGGCAAAGGCCTCGGGCTTCAGCCCATCGGCGAGCCGCGCGATACCTTGCGAGTGCAGCGAGTTGACCATGATCTCGTCGCTTCCGATCCAGTCGCGCAATGCGCCGCTGAGACGAATTGGGTGGAGCGGACCGTATCTCTCGTTGAGAGGGATGTCGGATGATGCGCGGTGGTCGCGGTGCCCGTTCACGTCGTGGACGGCTTGATGTAGGCTGCCGCCAAGGGCCACATTCAGCTCCTGTAGTCCGCGGCAGATCGCGAAGAGCGGAATCTTGCGCTCGATTGCGGCCCGGATGAGCGGCAGGGTCAGCGCGTCGCGCGCAGGGTCCAGGGTCTCCGGCTTGACCGGAGTTTCCTTGCCGTAGTGATCCGGCGCGACGTTCGAGGGGCTCCCTGTCAGGAGGATCGCATCGGCGACATCGAGCACGGCACCGATATCGGCCATGCTGGCGCCGAGCGGCGCGAGCAAGGGCTGGCATTCCGCGACCTCGGCGATCGCCGCCGAATATTTACGGCCCACGGCGTCAAAGACGTAGCCGTCTATCAGCTTGGTGCAGGCCGGGATGACGACGATCGGACGGCTCATGCCGCGATCTCTCCGGCGACGTCGTTGAGCGTGAGATCGAGCGCGCGGCCGATCGCGGCCTCCGCTTCGTCGAACTGGGTCTGCGTCCAGATCAGCGGCGGAGCGGTGACCATGGTGTCGAACACGGCGCGCATGATGAAGCCTTGGCGGAAAAAATGATCGCGGCAGATGAGGCCGACGCGGCCAGGATCGGCGAAGCGGCGGCGGTTGCGCTTGTCGGCGACGAGCTCGATCGCCCCGAGAAGCCCGATGGAACGAACTTCGCCGACGAGCGGATGGTCCTTGAACTTCGCCAGCACCTTCGCCAATGCCGGCCCGCCGAACTCGTTGACGCGCGGGACGAGCTTCTCCTGTTCGATGATTTCGATATTCTTCAGCGCCACGGCGCAGGCCACGGGGTGGCCGGAGAAGGTATAGCCATGGTTGAAATCATCGTCATGCGCCATCAAGGCGTCGACGATCTTGTCGTCGACTATGATGCCGGAGAGCGGGATGTAGCCCGACGTCACCGCCTTGGCGAAGGTGATGATGTTGGGGCGGATACCGTAGTGCTGCGATGCGAACCAGGCGCCGAGGCGGCCGAAGCCCGTGATCACCTCGTCGGCAAGGAGCAGTATCCCGTATTTGTCGACGATGCGCTGCACTTCGGGCCAGTAGGTTGCGGGGGCGATCTTGACGCCGCCGGCGCCTTCCACGGGTTCGGCGGCGAAGGCGGCAACGTTCTCGGGACCGGCCGCCAGGATTTCATCCTCGAGCGCGCGCGCGGCTCGAATGCCGAAAGCTTCCGGCGATTCTCCCTCCGCCGACTCGCCATACCAATAGGGATCGATGATGTGGCGAAAGCCCTCATAAACGGGGTAGCTGTGCGCATGCATGTGGGCCATGCCGCTCATCGAAGCGGCGGCGATCGTCGAGCCGTGATAGGCGCTTTTGCGCGAGATGATGATACGCCGCTTGGGTTCGCCCTTGAGCACCCAATAATGCCGGATCAGGCGGATCGCGGTGTCGTTCGATTCCGAGCCTGACGAGCCATAGAACACCTGGTTGAGGTTGTCGGGGGCGAGTTCGGCGAGCTTGCGCGACAAGGCCACGACCGGGGGATGCGTGGTGCGGAAGAAGGTGTTGTAGAACGGCAGCTCGAGCATTTGCTCATAGGCCGCCTCGGCAAGCTCCCGGCTGCTGTGGCCGATATTCGCCGTCCACAGGCCCGACATGCCATCGAGAATGCGCTCGCCTTCGCTGTCCCAGAGATATGGGCCGTCGCCGCGGACGATAACACGCGCGCCGCCCTCCCGGAGCGACCGGTGAGTGGTGAATGGATGCAAATGATGGAGAGCGTCGAGCTCTCTTAATTGTGTGGTCTGGTATTGATTGGTCACCGATACACCTCCAGCAGAACGGGACCCGAGGGCCATTCAGTCAGCGCTGGAAGCTCATATGTGGCGTATAGCCGATGCGGGCGCAGAGCAGCAGCAGTTGCTCCTTGGGGCTCAACCCGCGGAGGGCAATCGCTGTTAGGGAAGCAGACACGTCCACCGGCTCAGCCTTGACAGGGGCTTATTTACGATTATGGCTACACCGAAGACTTTATTGGCTACGGTGTAGAATTGTCAAGGCAAACAGCACGCAAAGCCAATTCCCGCCCGCGCGGCCGGCGGGGCCTTGACCGCAATGCGCTGCTCGAGGCGGCGTTCGACATGCTGTCGCGCGACGGCGAGGCCGGATTCTCGGTGCGTAAGCTCGGCCTGCGGATCGGCGTTGACCCCATGACCGTCCTGCATCATTTCGGTTCGAAGCACGAGCTGTTGCGGCGGATAGCCGACCGGGCACTGGCCACGGTCGAGCTGCCGCACCCCAGTGCCGACTGGCGCGCCGATTTGCGCAACGTTGCGGCGGCCTATCGGGATTTGGCCCACCGTCATCCTCGCGTCGTCCACCTGCACTTCCGCTTCCACGCGACCGGGCCTGCCGATCACGCCTCGAGCGAGGTGGTCTACCGCGCGCTGCGGACCGCAGGGCTGCCGGACGCCGATTCCGCTGGGCTTGGGCTTGCTTTCTACGCCTTCCTGCTCGGCTATGCTTTGGCCGAGGCTGAAGGGCTCATGCGCCCGATCAGTGACGAAGACGAGGCTGAACTCCGGGAGCTCGATCCACTGGCCTGCCCGGCGACGCTGGCGCTCATACCGGCCTTTAAGGCGCTCGACCCCGATGCGGCCTTCGACGCCTCGGTCGAGACCTTCATCGACGGGGTGTCATGCCGATGCCGGATTGAGCCAGGGTCTTAGCCCCAGGGCGTCTGCCAGCGCCAGATGTCAGGCAGCCGCCGCGGCGACATCGCCTTTCAGCGCCGCTTCGAACAGCCTGCGGCTCGCTTCCTTGGTCAGGGGAACGGGATTGCCGCCAGCAGTCGGATCCTCCAGCGACATGTCGGCGATCAGCTCCACCCTGCTGTCGTCGACCCCAAGCGCGGCCAAGTCGGGCGGAACTCCGGTCTGCTGGCGAAGATCCAACACCGCCTGCAGGAACCCGTCGAAACCGCCATCGATGCCGAGAAAACCGGCAAGGCGCCCGATCTTCGCCTCGATCGCGGGCCGGTTGAAGACGAGAACATAGGGCATGAACACGCCATTGGTCATGCCGTGATGGGTGTGGAAAAGCGCGCCGACCGGGTGGGACAGCGCGTGAATGGCGCCGAGACCCTTCTGGAAGGCCGTGGCGCCCATCGCCGCCGCGCTCATCATATGGGCGCGGGCCTCGAGATCGCTGCCATTCGCCACCGCCTTGGGCAGGTTCTCGAACACGAGCCGCATGCCCTCGACGGAGATGCCCTCGGCCATCGGGTGGTAGCTCGGCGCGCAATAGGCTTCGAGGCAATGGGCAAGCGCATCCATGCCGGTGCCGGCGGTGATGGCCGGCGGCATGCCGACTGTGAGCTCGGGGTCGCAGATGACCACGCGCGGCATCATCTTCGGGTGAAAGATGACCTTCTTGGTCTGCGTCGCCGCCTGGGTAATGACGCCGGCGCGGCCGACTTCGGATCCCGTCCCTGCCGTGGTCGGCACCGCGACGATAGGCGCGATCCCGTCTACATCGGCTCGCGTCCACCAGTCGCCGATATCCTCGAAATCCCAGAGCGGCCGGCTCTGCCCGGCCATGAAGGCAATCAGCTTGCCGACATCGAGGCCCGAGCCACCGCCGAAGGCGACGACACCGTCATGGCCGCCAGCGCGGAAGGCGGCGATGCCGGCTTCAACATTCGGCTCGACTGGGTTCGGTTGGACATCGGAGAACAACGCCACCGGGAGCCCTGCCTCTTGCACCAGGCTCAGCGCCGTGGCGGTGATGGGAAGTTTGGCAATGCCTGCGTCGGTGACCAGCAGCGGGCGCTGAATTCCGGCGGCCCGGCAGGCATCGGCGAGCTCCTTGATACGGCCGGCGCCAAAGCGAATGGCGGTCGGGTAGCTCCAATTGGCGGTCGGTGTGCTCATCTCGGGTCCCGGGATTAAGAGGCTCGGATCAAAGGTCGCGGAGGTGGAAGCTCTTTGGCTGGGTCAGTGCATCGAAACCGTATTTCGCCAGCGCCGCGCCCCGGCCGGTGTCCTTGACGCCGGTCCAGACGAGATGCGGATCGAGGTAATCGCACCGGTTCATGAACACGGTGCCGGTCTCGATTAATGCACCGATCTGGGCGGCACGATCCATGTCCTGCGTCCAGATCGAGGCCGTCAGCCCATAGGGGCTGTCGTTCATCAGCGTCACCGCCTCCTCGTCGTCGCGCACCTTCATGATGCCGACGACGGGTCCGAAGCTTTCCTCCCGCATCACCTCCATCTGGTGGTTGACGTTGGTTAGCACTTCAGGGGCGAGATAGGGCGAGCCGGCGCGGTCGCCTTCCACCTTCATGTTGACCAGCGCCGTAGCGCCCTTCCGCCGCGCCTCCTCGATCTGGCTCCGCACCGTGTCGGCGAAGGAGGCCCGCGCCATCGGTCCGAGGGTGGTCGACTGGTCGAGCGGATTGCCGAGCACATATTTTCGGGTGAGATCGGCGAAGCCTGCCACGAAGTCGTCATGGACCCGCGCATCGACATAGATGCGCTCGACGCCGCAGCAGCATTGACCGGAATTGTAGAACGCGCCGTCGACCAGATTCTCGATGGCATGATCGAGCTTGGCGTCGGCTCTCACATAGGCTGGGTCCTTGCCGCCGAGCTCGAGGCCGATCGAGGCGAAGGTGCCGGCGGCGGCGCGCTCGATGGCGCGACCTCCGGCGACGGAGCCGGTGAAATTGATGTGGTCGATGCGCCCGGAACCGATGAGCTTCTCCGTCTGCTCATGCGACAGGACGAGATTGTGGAAGAGCCCCTTGGGTAGGCCGGCGCGCCGAAACGCCTCGGCCAGGCGCTCGCCAACGAGCAGCGTCTGCGCGGCATGCTTGAGGATGATCGCGTTGCCAGCCAGAAGCCCGGGAACGATGGTGTTGATCGCGGTGAGATAGGGATAGTTCCACGGCGCGATGACCATGACCAGCCCAACGGGTTCACGCGCGATATAGCGGCGAAAGCCAGGTTTCTCCGGCGGGTAGTAGGGTTGGAGCACCTCCTCGGCCATCGCCGCCAGAGCGCGCACGCGCTCATCCAGTCCACCCTTCTCGCCGCCATAGCGGACCGGCCGGCCCATTTGCCAGGCGAGCTCCACCGTCACCTCGTCGTTCATAGCGAGGAGCGCGTCGAGAAACGCCAGTATGTAACGCGCCCGCTCCGCCACTGGGACGCTCCGCCAGGCGGGCAATGAGGCCCGGGCCGCCGACACCGCGGCCTCGATCTCGGCATCGCGCGCGACCGGGCGCTCGGCATAGACCGAGCCGTCGACAGGGGTGATGATCTTCACGCTTTCTGACATGGTGTCTCCGATAGGCTCAATATCGCTCAAATCCGCGCTTGAGCTCCCAATCTGTGATCCGCCGATCGTATTCGGACTGCTCCCACTCCGCGGTGTGCACGTAATGGTCGATAACCTCGTCGCCGAAGGCAGCCCTGAGCATGGTCGACGTTCGCATCAATTCCGTCGCCTCGCGCAGCGTCTTCGGCACCTCGGTCAGCGCCTCGCCTTGATAAGCGTCTCCGATATAGGGCGCTTCGAGCTCCAGCCTCTGCTCGATGCCGGCAATCCCCGCAGCGATAAGAGCGGCAAAGGCTAGATAGGGATTGAGGTCGGCGCCGCCAATACGGCATTCGATGCGGATGGCTTTACTGCCCGCGCCGCAGAGGCGGAAGCCGGCCGTGCGGTTGTCCGTCGACCAGATCGCCTTGGTCGGCGCGAACGTCCCGGCTTGGAAGCGCTTGTAGGAGTTGATATAGGGCGCGAGGAACCAGGTTAGCTCGCGCGCATAAGCGAGTTGTCCCGCCACGTAATGTCGCATCAGTGCCGACATGCCGCGCTCGCTGTCGCGATCGAGAAACAGGGGCGTCTTGCCGGAAGCGTCCCATAGCGAGGCGTGAATATGGCTCGACGAGCCTGCCAAATCGTAGCGCCATTTGGCCATGAAGGTCACCGCCTTGCCGAGCGAGTAGGCAATTTCCTTGCAACCGTTCTTGAGGATGACGTGCCAGTCGGCCATGGTCAGGGGGTCGGCGTAGCGGACATTGATTTCCTCTTGGCCAGGCCCCCACTCGCCCTTTGAGTTCTCCACGGCGATCCCGGCGCCATGCAGACCATTGCGGATTGCCCGCATCACCCCCTCCTCCTTGGTCGTCTGGAAGACGTGATAGTCCTGGATGTAGGTGCCTGCCGTCTTGATATCTCGCCAGCGCTTCGCCTGCGCCGACTCGTAGGTCTCGTCGAACAAATAGAACTCAAGCTCAGACGCGAACAGCGATGACATGTTCATCGCCTCGAGCCGGGCGATCTGCTTTCGCAGCATCGCGCGCGGGCTGTGTGCCAGCCCTTCGTGACTATGATGATCGAGGACGTCGCACAGAACCAGCGCTGTTGCTGGCAGCCACGGAATCCGCCGTAGCGTCGCGAGGTCAGGCTTCATCACGAAATCGCCGTAGCCCTTTTCCCAGTTGGCTACCGCGTATCCAGGCACTGGCTCCATATCGATGTCGTTGGCGAGCAGATAGTCGCAGCCATGCGTTTCCTCGTAGGCACTTTCGAGGAAATAGTTGGCGTGCATGCGCTTGCCGATCAGCCGGCCTTGCATGTCGGGGAAGCAAACCACGACCGTGTCGATCTCGGCGCGATCAGCCGCTGTCCGCAGCTCCTGCAACGAAAACATGCCCGCCATGCTGGATAACTATTTTTAGAGAAGTTGAAACGAGACCCGCGCGGACGCTAAATCCGCGCGGGTCGTGATATGGCCTGCCGCAGGCTTAGGCGCAACGGTAGGGAGGCCCGGCCTTCGCCATGGTCTCGTTGTAGTTCTTGAGAATCTCCACCACCTTGGCGCAGCGCGGGCTGGTCTTGGCGACGTCGTCCCAGAAGACCTTCGCTTTATCCTCGACGGTCTTCCATTCGGCATCGGGGATGGTGGTCAGCTCCAGCTTACCGCCGGTGGTCCGGTAATGCGCCTCGCCCCACCAATACCAGTGCAGCCGGTAGTAGTGAGACCAGTCGATGCTCATCTTGAACAGCTGCTGCAAATGCGGGGGCACCTGCTTCCATTTCTCGGTGTTGACGAAATAGGATCCCGCCCACGCGCCCGAGATGTTGTTGGTCAGATAGTATTTGGTGACGTCGGCCCAGCCCACCGTGTATGCCTCGGTGATGCCGCACCAGGAGATGCCGTCGAGCTCGCCGGTTTGGATCGCGGGTTGCACGTCTTCATAAGGCAGCGACACCGGCACGACACCGAATTGCTGCATGAACTGGCCGCCCGTCGGAAACATGTAGACGCGCAGGCCCTTGAGATCGGCGACCGAGCGGATCGGCTTGGTTGTGGCGAAGTTGCACGGATCCCATGAGCCGGTGCTGAGCCAGGTCACGCCGGGAACCTCGGCATAGGCCTCCTCCCAGATCTGCTTCAGACCGTACCACTCCCACAGCGTCGGGACATCGAGCGAATAGCGCGAAGCGAAGGGGAAGTAAGCCGCAAACACCCTGACATCGACGGGAGCCGCCGCCGAATCGTCGTCGCTTTGAGCCGCGTCGATAGTGCCGGCCTGAACCGCCCGGAACAGTTCACCCTGAGGCACGAGCTGGTCGGCGGTGAACAGCTCGATCTCCATCTCGCCGTTGGCAGCCTTGTTGAAGACGTCGATCGAGTTGGTGACGACGTGCTCGGCAAGGGCCGGACCGGCATAGCTCTGCATCCGCCATTTGATCGGTGCGCCCTGCGCCTTGACATAGGGCGCAGCCACCGTTGTTGCCGCGGCACCGGCCGTGACAAGACCGGCCTTCTTCAAGAAATCACGCTTGCTAACTTTGGTACTAACTCGGGCACCTTTGGTCATCATCGTCACTCCCTGTTGAGCCACAATTCAAAAGCGTCTCCACACAGAGTGGCCAAGTATCCCACCCTGTTTCAGGCAATCACATCTTGCTTCCTCTCTGTTCGTTTCTGCATGGCAGGTTGTAGTCCCGCTTCTTTCATCTTCCGGCATATAGTTCCGGCAGCCACAGCGTGATCTGAGGAAAGACTATCAGGATGATCAGGGAAATTACCATCAGGAAAAAAAATGGAACGATGGAGCGATAAATATCCATCAATGTGATCTCGGGCGGCGCCATCGCCCGCATCAGGAACAAATTGTAGCCGAACGGCGGCGTGATGTACGCGATCTGGCACGTGACCGTATAGAGGACGCCGAACCAGATCGGATTGAAGCCCAGCTTGATAACCAGCGGAATATAAAGCGGCGCCACGATCACGAGCATGGCTGTGTCATCGAGGAAGGCCCCCATCACGATGAACGATATCAGCATGATGATCAGGATCGTCCAGGGGTCGAAGCTCCACGTGCTCACGAGCAGGCTTTCGATGGCCTTGACCGCTCCGAGCCCGTCATAGACCGCGCTAAAACACAGTGCCGCCAGGATGAGCCACAGGAACATGCAGGTCACCGACAGCGTGTTTCGGAGCGAAACCTCCATCACCTTCCAAGAGAGTTTGCGTTCGATGAGAGCGCCAATCACGGTAAGCAGGGCGCCGACGGCGGAGCTTTCGACGAGGCTGGTAGTGCCGGTCAGAAACATACCCATCATGATGCCGAAGATCGCGAGCGGCATCAGGCCTTCACACAGCAACGAGATCTTCTCGCCCCACGTGATCTCGGCGAGTTCCTCCTCCGACAGCGCCGGTCCGAGTTCTGGATTGAGGCGACAGCGGAGGTAGATGTAGATCGCGAAGATGGCGGCCATCATCAGCCCGGGCAGGATGCCCGCGAGCCAAAGCTGTAGCACCGGCTGGCGCGCGATCATGGCATAGAGCACCAGAACGACGCTTGGAGGGATCAGGATACCGAGCGAGCTGCCCGCTTGGACGACGCCCGTAACCATGACCTTGCTGTATCCACGCCGCAGCAGTTCCGGCAGCGCGATGGTCGCGCCGATTGCCATACCCGCCACGGACAGGCCGTTCATGCAGGAGATCAGCACCATGAGCCCGATGGTGCCTAGCGCCAGGCCGCCATTGATCGGTCCGAACCAGACATGGAACATCCGGTAGAGATTGCTGGCGATGCCGGACTCCGACATCATGTAGCCCATGAACACAAAGAACGGCACGGTGATCAGGGGATACCAGTTCAACACCTGAAAGCTGGCGTTGAACGGCATCTCGAAAGAGCCTTCGCCCCATAACCAGAGCGCGGCCGCCGTGCCGACGAAGCCAACCACCCCAAAGACGCGCTGCCCAGTCAGAAGCAGCAGCATCATGGTGGCGAACATAAATAGGGTGATGAATTCCGAACTCATTCGATCGGCGTCCCCCGTGCCGCAGCGATATCCTTGAAGAAGATCGAGATCGTCTGCAGCAGCATGAGAAAAATGCCGAAGGTCATGATCACCTTGATCGGCCACAGCAGAGGCGCCCAGGACGAATAGTTCTTCTGCCCGTACACGATGGCGTAGTTGGTGGCCGACAAGCCGCCCATGAACAGAACGACAAGATAGAAGATCACGAACAGGATCGTGATCGCGTCGGTCAGCGCACGGCTCCGCGGCGATCGGTCGGCATAGAGCAAGTCCATCCGCACATGGCCGTTGAGCTGCATGGAGTAGGCGCCGCCCAGCAGGTAGTACGCCGACAGCACGAATTGCGACAATTCGATCGCCCAATTGATTGGGACTCCGGCGAGAACCCGCGACAGCGTCGCGTAGATCAGGACCCCGCCAAGCACGAAGAACAAATACATGGCGAAGCGCCCGACGGCGTAGTTCACCGCGTCGACATATTTGACGAAGAGCTTTATCGCCTTGGGCATCCGCTCTCTTGCAATCGAGTCCTGCTGCTGGCTTGTGCAATCATGCCGGATTCCGTGAGCACCAAGACCAAATGCAAGATCTACACCTTGGCATGGTCACTCCACTGCGACCTGGCTCGCTGTCCCGTACTGAGAATGCCAGCCAGCCGGTCCGCCCAGCTCCGCTGGCAGACCTCGTCGCCGATCTCATCGTTGCGAATCTCGATCATGGCCGCCGGCAGGCCATGGACGCCGGCGTGACGGCCAACCGTGTAATAGACATGGTCGGCCGGGGAATAAGGCTGGTTGATACCCACCGTGAGGGCTTTGTCGGCCTTGAGGCCGCTCAGAAGAACATCGGCAACGCGGCGATCGTCGTCGAAAACGATTCCCACCTGCCATGGGCGGGCCTTGCCGAAATAGGCCGGCGTATAGGAGTGAACCGCGATGAGCGCCGTCGGCTCCGTCCGCACACGGCGCGAAAGACAGGCATCGATCGCTTCATGGTAGGGCGTGTGGATGCGGTCCAGCCGCCGCGAACGCTCCGCCGCGCTCAACCCCCGGTTGGCCAGCACCGGGCGGCCCTCGCTTTCCTCGACGATGAGACTGCTCGCATCCGGCGCGCGGTTGCAGTCGATGACGAGGCGGGAAACATCCGGCCAGAACAGCGGCGCGTCCAGCCTCGCGGATAGACCTCGCGCCACTGCCAATGCGCCAGGATCCCACGCGATATGCGTCTCAAGCGCATCCTCGTCAAATCCGAACGGCCGATACGCATCGGGTATATTGTTTGAGGCGTGATCGCAGACGATCACAAACAATCCGGTACCTTCCGGATTCTCCACCACAACTGGGCGGTCCGCGTCCGTGATCTGCCCCCATCTCCCAAATGGACGTTCAGTTTGCACGATGCTCGGCAAGCCATATTACCGAGTTGAATAAGAAGGTCTAGAACTGACCGAGACGACTACAGGAATTCTCGTCCCGTGCCTTTCCGACTCGTGGACCAAGCCAGATCATTCGACCGAGGCGAAGTTTCCGCGGTCCTGAAGTCGGCGAGCCTAGCCGTGCTCGCTGTTCACGCGGGCGGGAAGGTAATGGGGCGACACACGAAAAAGGGCGCCGCGAACGGCGCCCTTTGATGGATGTTGCTTCAGAGAAGCCAAATTCTAGAACGTGGCCTTGACGGTTCCGACAACACGCTCTTTGCAGGAGAACAGGCCGTCGGTGCATCCTTCGATGTCGGTATCCCAGTAGCGAATATCGGCCGACCACTTCTCGAGGAAGCCAAGGGTCAAGCCGGCGTTCCAATAGGTGTAGGAGTCGAGGGTTTTGTTCTCGAAGCCCTGCCAGCCAAGCTGACCGCTGATCGACGGGGAGAAAAAGTTGAACAGCTTGGCGCTGAAGGCGTAGGCCGCCGACAGCTCAAGCGCGTCTGCTTCGTCGAGCTCGCCGCTATATTCGGGCGACCAGTAATTGGCGACGCCGAGCTTGAGCTTCTCGGCGAAGGTATAGGAAACCGCGGTCTTCAGCTCGAGATAGTCCAAATCTCCGGTGCCGCATTTGGTGTCGCAGCCCCCGGGATAGGTGTAGTAGAGGGCGGCAAAATCGAAGGCGAAGCCCTTCCAGGACGGGGCGAAGCCCGCATAGTAGTCGATCTCGAGATTGGCGATGTCCTGCCCGAACGGGCCGCCGCCGAAGTCGGTGTTCGACGCCCAAATGCCCGCGTAGAAACTCCCATAACTCGCATCGAAGCTGCCCTGGACCGCGGGATTGCCCGCCGTCTGCGAGATGCCGCGGAAGACATAGTCCGTGGTCAGGGCGAGGGTCGCACTGAGTCCGAGCTTATGCGTAGGCGCCGCGGCTTCCACCACCGCCGGCGCATAAAGGTCCGCTGCCAGGGCCGGAGCGGCAAACCCGCCCAGAGCCACCAACCCCACGACACCGACTAAAGAGCTTCCCCGTGCCATTGTTTTAGATTCCCTTGCTTCCCAGTGCCCGTGCGGAGGTGTTCCCATTTGAGGAAAGACCCAACCGAAGTCATCAATTAGTGACAGCACTGACCTTCGATCAGCAATCAAAAAAACTCTGGTTCAACTAAGTTGCATGGCACCTGTGTCATCTTTGCATCTAGTCAGCCGCCTTTTGTTCATGAAACCGATCCAAATCGGGCACAGTCGACGTTTGTGCGCCTCGCAGCCGGTAGTACAATTCGGCCACACACCCCGGAAATCGCGCATTACGGGAGCGTCTCAGAGGGCGCAATCAACGGCTCGCCAGATTCGGCTGTTCGACCTTTGATCCGGGTTCCAAAGCAGCCGATGACTGAGGTCAGGAGACGCGGCCGAACGGTTTGTCCGGCATTGATTCGGGCATCACCCACGGAGGGCAAACGCTCGAACCTTCGCCAGCCAGGCGTCATAGAGCCGGTCGGTGAAGACGCGGTGCATTTTCGCACAGCGCTCGGCCAGCCCCTCGCCTATCCGCTCGACGGACTGAACGCTGGCGGACACGGGCTCGATGTCATAGCCGTAAACGCGCAGCCACTCCTCCAGCATCGCGGTTGTAACCTCCGCGTGCGCTACCGTCGCCACACTGTTGCCGAGTGCAAAAGCCTGCTCCGGGCAGTGCTCGCTGGAATAGAGCGGCGCCGCGCCTCGGGGCAGACTAAATGCGTCATGGTGCCAGATGAAGATTTCGAACTGCTCGGGCATCGCCTGGAGCCATTCGCGGGCGATGGGATTGTCGAGTTTGTGGACATCGTACCAACCGATCTCCTTGGCCGGCATTGGCGCGACGGTTCCGCCCAGCGCCTTGGCGATGAGCTGGGAACCCATGCAATGCCCAAGCATCGGCACATCCTGCGCGGCGGCTAGTCGGATCAGCCGCATCTCCTCGGCCAGCCAGGGATAGTCATCATTGACGCTCATGCTACCGCCCATGAAGACCAGGCCCGAAATCCCCTCCACTCCTGGCGGGACCGGGTCGCCCTGGTCGACGCGGATCAACTCCCAGGGAATACCGTGGGCAGCCAGGTACTCGGTGACACGCCCCGGTTGAATCCAATCTTCATGACGGAAAATCCTGATCGGCTCCATTGCTCTCGCTTTCCACCTCATGCCCTCAAAAACGCGGCAAACATTTATGGGCACCTCGAACAATACGCCGAATTGACGTTGTCAGCGTCGCCTGAGCGCGCGGCCGCAGCGGTCGTGCTCGGGAGGGGCCGGCTCGGGGCCATTTTCGGGCCCCGCGAGGTGTCGCGGGGGT
>Ga0307380_10000276_pt1 | contig 87405 bp, 70 predicted proteins | sample UN3MG_FD_202239 | JGI IMG/M metagenome (GOLD analysis project Ga0307380, IMG submission 202239) | Soil microbial communities from Risofladan, Vaasa, Finland - UN-3 | ecosystem: Environmental > Terrestrial > Soil > Coastal area > Acid sulfate soil | place: Finland: Risofladan, Vaasa | collected...
ATCGAAGCCCACTTCCGGGCGGGCGGGCAGCAGCTCCAATTCAACTTCTACAGCCGCGAGATGCTCCTCGAGGCCCGCCGCGACCCCGAGAAGCACGCCGGCCTCATGGTCCGCGTCGCCGGCTACGCCGCCCCCTTCATCTCCCTGTGGGACGACCTCCAGGACGAGATCATCGCCCGCACCGAGCATGGGGCCTGAGGGCTACACGCGCTAGGCGCTCACCCGCGCGCAAGGGGGGGTGAGCGCCTAGTGGGGGCGGGCACAGGGCGCCACCGTCAGCCGTAACTGGCGATGCAGCAACCACTTACATCTGGGCGATGATATGCGCTCGCCACGCAGGCGCGCTAGGCGCTCACGTGCGCGCAACACGGGGTGAGCGCCTAGGCGGGTGGGCGGCGCGGCGGGGCCTGCCCCACGGGCTACGGCGCCGCATCCTTGGCCGGCTGCGTCTGGTCGCGGACCTTTGCCCCCTCGGGCGGGGTGTAGGCGAAGAGCTTCTTGTCGAGGCCGGCGTTGGCCCTGACCTCGGTGGCCGCGAAGCCCATCACCTCGTCGCCTGCCCCGTTGAAGTCCTGCCCCCTCACCGCCGCGCCCGTCGCATCGTCGAACTGGACGACCGACCGCACGGGCCGCATGACCCGCTGGGCCTCGTCCATGCTCTGAAGGCGTTCGGCCTTCACGGCCACCTCGATGATCGTGGTCGGCCGGCCGGCAACGCTCCCCTTCCCGACCACCTTGACGTCGGCGTCCTCCGCCTTGTCGAGTTCCCCCTTGATGCCCGTAGTCTTGTACGGGGCGTCGAGGGACGCGATGGCGCCGCGTCCCAGGTCGAGCCCGCCGCCATCAGGGATTGCCTCCTTCCTCACCCGCGCCTCGTCCTGCCCGGAGCGTCGCTCCTCCTTCCAGGAGAACTGGCCGTCGTTCACGGCCAGGAGGCTCTGCTCGCGCTTCTCTGGCGCGGCCGCTGGGTCCTTCGCGGGCCTTTCCTCAGTGATGCTCGCGGTCGCGCGCATCAGGCACTTGTCGCCGTCGCGGAGCATCTGGAACTCGCCGGTGCCGGACATCGTCCTGCTCTTGACGGCTTTCCCGCCGCCGTCGGGCATCTGATACCTGGCGCCCTGAATCGTGAACTTGATCGTCACGTCGCGGGTCTCCGCGGCGGCCTTGGCGAGGCGGGCGACCGCCTCGTCGAGCGTCTCCGCCCCCGCCCACGCGCCGCACAGCAGCGCCACGCAAAGCCCACGCAACAACTGCTTCTTCATGTCGTCATCTCCTGAACCACGTGCCTGCTTCACACCAATGGGACGGATCAGACGGATCGGACGGATCTGACCGATAGGACCGCGAGCGAGAGAGGCGAGCGGGTCACTGCTCCCTTTTCTCCGCCTCCGGCGGCTTGGGCACGGCGGACTTCTCGGGGGGCTGCGTCCGGTCGAAGAACTGCATGCCCTCGGGTGGGGTGTAGGTGAAGAGCTTCTTGTCGAGGCCCGAATTGGCCTTGACCTCGGTAGCCGTGAGGTCCCACTGGGCCTCTTCCGCGGCGTCGGCGTTGGCCCACTTCACGACGAGGGTGGCGCCCGTGGCGTCGTCGAGTTCGGCCACCATCTTGGCTGGCGGCAGTTGGCCGCGCGCCTCTTTGAGCTTCTCCGCCTCCTCTGGCTTGAGCGAGAAGTTGAAGACAGTTGTCGGTCGGCCTGCGACGGCGCCCTTCGCGCCGACCGTGATGTCATGTGCGTGCTGGAACACCTCGAAGTGGCCCTTTAGGCCGGCCGCGGCGTAGGCGCCCTCGATCGGGCCGCTCACAGAGCCCTCGCCTAGCCCTTGCCGGGCGCTCGGCAGGCTCTTCTCGCAGATCAGGATGCCGCTCTTGCCCCTGGGCCGCTCGGTCCAGATGAACTGGCCGTCGTTGATCGAGAGCAACTTCCTCTCCCGCTTGGTGGGCGGGGCGCCTTCCTCCTTCCCCGGCTCCTCGATGGTCAGGCTGCCGGCCAGGCGCAGAAGCGTCTTGCCGCCGTCGTGGAGCATCTGGAACTCCATCGCGCCCGAGAACGGTGCCGGTGCGGGTCTCATCATCGTCTTCGAGATGCCCTTGACCGTGTACTTGATCGTCACGTCGCGGGTCTCGGCGGCGGCCTTGGTGAGGCGGGCGACCGCCTCATCGAGCGTCTCCGCCCCCGCCCACGCGCCGCACAGCAGCGCCACGCACAGCGCACGCAACAACCGCGTCCTCATCCCGTCTACTCCTGCACAAGGGTTCCCGGCCGGTCTCGAAGCGCGGCGGCATTCTAGCGTGAAGTCCTTCTGCCTGCAACGCCCGTTCAGGGCTTGGTGGTGCCAAGCCACGCCCGGAGTTCTTCGAGCACGGGCGTGTGGCCTTTGGCCTCGGCCAGGTCCAGCGGAGTCTTCCCATCCTTGTCCTTAGCGCGGATGTCCGCGCCGTTTTGGAGGAGCGCTGTGGGAGGGCCGACCCAGCCGCCCGCGGCGGCCAGGTGGAGAGGCGTGCGGCCATCCTCGTCGCGGGCATTCACCTCGGCGCCCCGCCGGACGAGGAGCCGCACGTAAGTTGCGTGTCCGCACGCCGCCCGATGAAGGGGCGTCCGCCCGCGATTGTCCCTGGCGCCCAAGTCGCGGCTCTTCTCGATGAGCAGTTGCGTGCCATCACCGCCCCCAGTGGCGAGTGCCAGGTGCAGCGGGGTCTGGCCTTCCGCGTCCCTTGCCGTTGTGTCGGCCTTCGCCTCGAGCAACAGCTCCACGGTCTCCCTGGTGCCATTGACCGTGGCTTCGTGCAGGGGGGTGTGGCCGCGGAAGCCTCTTGCATTGACGTTGGCTCCCTTGGCCAGGAGAAGCCGGACAACGTCGTCTTTGCCCCTTGATGCCGCGTTATGGAGCGGGGTGGAGCCGCTGTTGGCCTTCGCGTCCACCGTGGCTCCGGCGTCGAGGAGGAGCTTGGCCGCCTCGCTCTTGCCGGCGGAGGCGGCGAGATGAAGCGGCGTCTCGCCCCGCTGGCCGCGGGCATTGGTGCTCGCCCCCTTGCGCAGGAGGAACTCGACCACGCCCTTGTGGCCGTGGTAGGCGGCCCAGTGGAGCGGCGTCCAGGAGCCCTCCTTCGATCCCTCGTTGATGTCGCGCCCGATGGCGACGAGGTTCATGACCTCCTCCAGGTTGCCCGCGGCCGCGGCGTCCCGGAGGTTGATTTCGGCGAGGCCCGCCCGCAGGATGGCGCGAATCGGCTCCGTGGCCGCAAGGCTCAGCGGCGTGCGGCCGAGGAGGTTCTGCGCGTTGGGGTCGGCGCCGTGGGCGAGGAGGAGCTTCACGGTGTCCGCGTTGCCTTTCTCGGCGGCCACGTGGAGCGGCGTCTCCCCGCCCCTGTCGCGGACATTGACGTTCGCGCGGCCGGCCAGGAGCACCCTGGCGAGCTCGGCGTCCTTGAGGCCAGCGGCGAGGTGCAGGGGAGCGCGGTCCGGCCACGACGGCTTGATGTTGGGGTCAGTGCCTCTTGCCAGGAGCAGGCGGGCGATCTCGGGCGCGCCCCTGTTGTAGTACTGGGCGGTGTGGTACAGCAGCGTCTCCCCATTATTGTCTCTGGCTTTCGGGTCCGCGCCGCGCGAGAGCAGCAGCTCGACGATCTCCCTACGGCCTGAGATGGCAGCACAATGCAGGGGTGTAGTGCCCCGAGCGCTCCGCGCCGACACGTCGCCTCCGCCGGCAATCGCAAGCTCCACGAGAAGCAGGTTGCGGCGCACCATGCCGAGCACCGTCTCCTTGTAAAGGCCGGGCGCGTTCATGTCCCCCTTGCGGCTCAGAATCTCGCGCTCGATCTGACGCTTCGCCTCGCCCGGAAGGTCCGGCGAGTCCTTGATGAGGCGCGCCACGGTGTCCCACTCCTTGCGCCGCGCCGCGGCGACGGCGGAGCTGAGGCCGTGCGGCTTCGCCAGGTCAATCCTCGCGCCCCGTTCCTTCAGGAGCAGGTAGACGTCGTCATCGCCGCCGGCCTGCCAGAGCGCCAGGTGAAGGGGCGTGGTGCCCTGGTCGTCCACCGCGTTCACGTCGGCGCCCGCCTCCAACAGGAGTGGGAAGAGCTTCTTGAAGTCGGGGAGGTCCGTCCCCGCGGCCAAGGCGGCGTGGAGCGCGGTCTGGCCGCGGCGGTTCGTGGCGTTGGGGTCGCCGCCCCGCCGCAGCAGGGCCTGCACGGCGTCGGGTGCTCGGCAGCGCGCGGCGAAGTGAAGGAGCGTGTTCCCCTCCGCGTCCCTCGCTGGTTCTTTGGCTCCCTTGGCGATCAGCAGAAGGGCGGTCTGCGGGGTCTCGAGCTGCATGGCCGACCCGAGCGGCGTCTCCCCCTTCGCATCGCGGGTATCGGGGTCCGCTCCAGCCTCCAGGAGCCGCTCGATGGCCTCGCGGTTCGCCGTGCGGACGGCGCAGTGCAATGGCTCCGCGCCATCCTTCCGGCGGGCGCTTACTGGGGCGCCCTTGGCCAGCAAGGCCGAGAGAATCTCCGTGTCCCCGCGCGACGCGGCGACGTGAAGGGGCGTGCTGCCGTCGTCGGCCGCCGCCTCCGTCTGGGCGCCCCTGGCAAGGAGGAGCTGGACAATCTCCTTGTGACCCTCCGCGACGGCCCGGTGAAGGGGGCGTTCGCCCTTCAGATCGCTGGCATTCGCGTCCGCGCCAGCGTCGAGGAGTCTTGTGGCGAGTGCGGGGTCGTTGCGGCGGACGACCAGGTGCATCGGTGTCTCCCCCTGCTTGTCGCGCACGTCGAGGCGCGCCTTCCGCGCAAGCAGGAGTCCGATGATGGCTCCCTTTGTCGTCTCGTCGGCCTCCCTGCCGCCGAAGCGCAGCGCGCACAGAAGCGGCGTTGAGCCGCCAGCGTCCGCCGCGTTCACGTCCGCCCCGTCCGCGAGCAGATCGCGAACCTTGTCAAGGTCGCCCGCGAGAGCGGCGGAATGCAAGGCCGGCGCCCGGCCAGGCTCAGCGCACCACGCCCAGCCGACCACCCAGAGGACCGCCAGGGTCGCATGGATCGCCCAACGCATCGGCCTCTCCCTCCGAATCTCGGTGACACACGCCTCTTCTCGACCGCCAACCAGGCTACGGCTTGCCCAGGCAATAGAGGCTGTGCAGGGTCCGCAGGTAGATGCGGTCAGCGACGAAGACGGGGGTGGCGAAGCCGCCGTCGCCCAGGTCGTTCTGGGCGAGAAGCTCGAACGCGCGGTCGGGCTTGTAGACGTAGGTGACGCCCACCTCGCTCGTCACGTAGATGCGGCCGCCCGCCAGCACGGGCGAGGCGCTGAACTTCGCCGCCAGCTTGGTCTCCCACACCACCTCGCCGGTCTTCGCCTCGAAGCAGTAGAGCCGCCCCTCGTCCTCGACCATGTAGAGCAAGCCGTCGGCCAGAAGCATCGAGGGGATGTAGGCCATCTTGTCGCGCTTCTCCCACACGCGATGCGTCTTCGTCACGTCGCCGCTGCCGTCGGCGCGGACACACATGAGGTTGCGCTTGGGGAAGCCGGCCGCGGCCCAGACGTGCAGGGCGTCGAACGTCACGGTCGAGCCGGTGGACTCGTCCGGGCCGTCGCACGTCCACAGTTCCTTGCCCGTGGCGGGGTCGTAGCTGAAGAGCTTGTAGGGGCCTTGGATGAGGAGCTGGTCACGCCCCGCGATGCGCCCGACCGAGGGGCTGGCGTAGGTGCCGAGCTTGTAGCTCGGGCGGTCAATCTTCCAGGCGACCTCGCCCGTCTTGCGGTGGAGGGCGATGATGAAGCTGTTCTTGATGGCGTCGGCCACCACGATCACGAGCGACTTGTAGAAGACGGGCGACGCGGCGAAGCCGTGCATGGACTCGAAGTCGCCCAGCCGCTTCTGCCAGGCGATCTTGCCGTCGAGGCTGAGCGCGTCGAGCCAGATGCCGCCCTGGACGATGAAGGGCATGAACACGCGTTCGCCGTCGCAGGCGGGCGTGGCCGAGGCGTGGGAGTTCTTGGGGTGCATCCGCATGAACCCGCCGCGGTGGAGCTCCGCCTGCCACAGCTTCTTCCCGTCGCGGCGGTCGAAGGCCAGGACGTATTGCGCCTTTTCCTTCTCGTCGGCGGTGGCGAGGAACAGGCGGCCGCCCCAGAGCGTCGTCGAGCCGTGGCCGCGCCCGGGCACGTCGGCGCGCCAGACCACGTTCTCTGTCTTGCTCCACGTGATGGGCGGGTTCTTCGCGGCGATCGCGATGCTGTCGAATCGCTCGCCCCGCCACCACGGCCAGTCCTCGACCCCGGGGCGGGTGGGGGGCAGATCATTCCAGGCCGGTCCTTCCCCTGGCGCCCTGGCATGGGCGGCTGTGACTCCCGACGGGGAGACGCACCAGACAGCCATAGGACAGAGAAGAAAGAGGACCAGCAGTGGGTGGCGCTGCATTGCGTCCCCATCACCAAGCACGCCGATGCCTGCGGGCGGATGCCGCGGCTACTGGACCGGGTCGGGCGGCGCCTGGCTCCGGAGGCTGACGAAGAGCGTGGCGTCGCGCCCGGGCAGCATCGTCGCCTGCTTCGCCAGCACCGCGTTCACGCTGTGGGGACTGAGGTCCCACATGCCCCCGCACAGCGGGTCCACGACGACGTAGCCGAGCAGGCCGCCAATGAAGAGGTTGCCGATGATGTACCACCCGTTGATCGAGCCGGAGATGGTGACAATCGCCGGGGCGTAGCCGGGCGCCTGGACCTGCACGCGGTACTCGCCCGCGGAGAAGAAGCCGCTGCCGCGCCGAAGCTTGACGGTGCAGGGGGCCTGCTGGCTGATGATGACCGAGCCCGAGTCGTCGTACACCGTCACCTGGGCGCCGGCAGGGGTCGCAAAGATGGACACCCTCTGCCTAGTGCCCTTGATGATCGTGGCGCAGCCCGTGCCACCAACGAACGCCATCAACGCCACCACACCACAGGCCAGCCAACCCTTCTTCATCTCGCGACTCCTTTCCCAGCACGCAGGTGAAACGAGCGACCGCCCCTCGCGGGCCGCGCACCCCCACTAGTGTAGGAAGCGCCACACAATTGTCAAGCGGAGAGTCGGCTGAAGGGCCCCCAAGCCCCGAGCACGCCCCGAGACTCCCCGGGGTGTTGACAGGAGGAACCTCGAGGTGTTCAATAGCGCCCAGCCGGTTGCCCGGCGACGGGGGGGGGCACACACTGCCGCGGCTCGTCTCTTGGAGGGCTGACGATGTCTCACCCGCAGCCGCCACCGCTTCCTCCTCGGAGGCATTCCCGCCGACCGTGGGCCTTGCTCGCAGTTGCCTGCGTGGCCGGTGTGGCGCTGTTGCTGTTGTGCCGCGTGGCGACGCGTGCGGCCGATTTCTATCTCATCCCGCGCGAGCTGGCGCGGGAGTTCGACACCGATGGGATTCTGGCCTACTGCCGCGGCAAGATCGGCCCCGCCACATACGAGGGCGTCCTGCGAGGCCCCCACGGGGCGCTGTGGGCAGGGCAAGCGAACGCGTGGGACCGCGTGCTCCTGGCGGCGGCGGCGCTCGAGGCCGAGGGGGTGGAGGCCCTCGTTGTCCCGGGGGAGCCGCCGCGCCTGGCCTACCGCCAACAGGGCTGGCACATCGTCCGCCTGGACGCCGATGAGGCGCCCGCAACCCAGGCCGACCGCCCCGAGGGTGGCCTGGCCCCGAGCACGCTGGCCGAGAAGCACTCGGAGCTGTTCCACGAGGTCCTGCCGGCGTTCGTCCTGGAGGGCGACGCCGGCACGCCGCAGCGCGTCGAGTCCCGCGCGCCCGAGCGCGTCGCCGAGTGGGCCAGGGAACCAGTCACCGTCGCCGTGCCCGCCGGGGGCCCCCCCCGCTACGTCCTCCGTGTTGGCGGCCGGGAGGTGCTGTCGTCCGGGCCGCTGGAGAAGGTCGAGCGGGCGTCGCTGGAGCTGACCTGGCGATTCGGCACGCACAAGACGACGTGGGCGCGCGAGCTGTTCGACCGGGCCAACGCGGCGCAGGAAATCCCGGGCAACGACGAGCCGAGGCCGGGGGACCGCTACGCGCTGGTGATGGCGGGCGGGCCGTTCGTGCCAGGGGTGCTCCGCACGCGCGACTTCATGCTGGGCTCGGGGCTCGACACGCCCGTGGCGGACCCCGTGGTGCGCGATCTCGTGCTGTTGGCGACGACGTTCTTCGTGCGGTCCGACCACCACTGCGCGCTGGCGGCGAAGGAGATGGGCGTACGGGTCGAGCACGCCTCGCCGCGCCTCGTGATCGCCGCCTGCGAGCGCTTCCCGGCCGACAAGCCCGACGACACGGCGGCGGCGGTCCTCTCGCTCGACGTCGTGACGAACCGCGTGGAGGCGGTGGGCGACAAGGCCCGGCGGTTCCACGTCGCGCGCGGCCTGGCAGGCGACCTGACCGAGACCCGCCTGATCTACGAAGCCGCGAGGAGACCCGTCATTAGCACCTCGGCGGTCTTCGGCAAGTACGCCGCGGACACGCTCGACTGCCCGGAGCGTCGCATCGAGGCGCTCGCCGCCGAGGCGAGGCGCCTGCTCGGCGAAGCGGAGGCCGGCACGCGGGTGGAACTGCGGGCCCTCCCGCCGCGCTTCATGGCGGCCACCAGCGGCAAAGACGACGGCCCGGCCCCCCTGGCAATGGTGGTGACGCCGCAGGGCCTTGTCCTCCACGGCGCTCGACGGGGAGGCGATGCGAAGGGGCGCGCGGCGCCGGACGGGCTGGCGCTGTCGCCTGACGGCCGCATCGAGTTCCGCCGCGACACCGACGCGCTCGCGGTGGCGGTCGAGACCGTGCTGCGCCGCTGCGTGGCCGACCGCCCGGACTTCATGCTGGGGTGCCGAGAGGTCCGCCCGCGGCCGCTCGAGCCCGTGGCGCTCGTCCCCGGCTCGGTGCTCGTCTACCGTGCCGCCCACCAGGGGAAGGCGTGTCGCCTCGCCGTGCTGGTCTCCGCCTCGGACGGCTCGCTGGGGGGACAGTGGGTGGACCTCGACAGCGGGCGACGCGGCGAGGTGAACGGCTCGTGGCCCGACGTGCTCGGGAGCGACCGCGAAGGCCCCACCATCGGTGTCTTCCTGGCGGCCGCCGACGTCGCCCAGGCAGGCGAGGCGACCCGCGCGACAGTGCGCGTCGGCGCGAACGAGGTGGAGGCGAGGGCATTGCGGGTGGCGGCGCCGGGCGGCGCGCGTGCCGTGGTGCTTCCCCTGGGCGACCGCTCGCTCGTGCTGTCGTGGGAGCGGGGCGATTCCTCACTGGCCCTCGAGTCGGCCAGCCCGGTCGTCCGCGGGCGGGTCCTGAACGCGACGACGAAGCTCCCGGTGCCGGGCGCCGCCGTGACGCGGCTCGATGGGCGCGGCTCGACGGCGACGGCGGGCGACGGGTCGTTCGTGCTGCCCGTGTCGCCGCCGCTCTTCCATCGGCTGCTTCTCGTCATTGACCGCTCCGGCAGCATGGCCTTCGGCCTCGACCCGAAGGAGGGGAAGCCTGCGCCGCCGGGACAGCAGCGGATGGACGCTCTCCGCAAGGCGGTGCACGAGCTGCTCGACCGGGTGCCCCGCGGCGTGGAGGTCGCGCTCTGGTCCTACTCCACGCCGAGGCGCTACTACGGCGGCTTCGACAGCCCGCGAGAGGCCCGCGTGGACTGCGCGTTCACCCACCAGCTCGACACGGTGCGCCAAGCCGTGGACCAGCTCGGCCCCGAGCACGGCACCCCGCTGACCGGAGCCGTCCGCGCCGTCCTCCAGCACGTCGAGAAGGAGCCCCTGTCGCGCGACGCCGTGGTGGTGCTGCTGGCGGACGGGCAGAACTCGTGCACGCGGAAGAGCGCGGCCGAGGCATTCCGCGAGGCGCGCGGGCAGGTGGCCATCCACACGATCGGCTTTGCCATCGAGCCCGGCGGCAAGGCCGAGCGCGAGTTGCGCGAACTGGCCGAGGCCAGCGGCGGCACCTACCGCGCCGCCGCCACGGGTGAGCAGTTGGCCCTGGCCTTCCGAGAGGCCGGGCAGGAGCCCGGCGACGTGAAGCTCCGCGCTTCCGCCCGACGGCACTCGTCGGCCGACCTCACGCTCCGCAAGACCGAAGTCGGCCAGACGCCGGTCGAGCTCCTCCTGGCCGGGCGCGGCACCCCGGGCATCCTCACCATTCGGGCGGGCAACCGGGCCGACCTGCGCCATTGCCAGGATCTCTCCCCCAAGGCCCGACGCATGGTCGAGGAGCGCGTCGCCGACGGCACGTGGTGCGTGAGCATCCCCACGAGCCGCGTGAACATCGGCGACGTCACCGCCTACGCCTGGTTCGAGACCGAGGAGGCGACGGGGCGGATGCTCGGCCGCACCGAGGACGGGCTCCACGGCGTGACGGCCGACCCCCACACGTGGCCGCCCTTCAAGAAGATCTACGGCGACCAGCGCTTCGTGGCCTGGGTCACCGGCGTGTCGGCCTACACGGGCGCGTCGGCCCGCGCTGCCATGACGTGGCACAGGGAGCCCGGCTTCCTCGGCGGGTCGGCGACCGATCTCAAGGAGTTCATCCAGGCCAACGCGCTCGACTTCACGGAGCAGTGGTGGAGCGACGTGGGCTCCGAGGCCCACGGCGAAGCCCCCGACGCCTTCTGGAGCGGCGTGTGCTTCAACTTCGGGCTCCAGGCCGCGGCCATGGGCCTGCCCGACTGCGACAAGTGCTACCGCGCCTGGATACGCGACCTGTGTCGCCGCTACCGCCAGAAAATCATTGACGCGCCAAAGGAGAAGCTCGGCGAAGCCGCCGAGGAAGCCATCAAGAAGAACCTCCAGGGCGAATGGGAGACCCTGCTCCAGGCCGTCCGGGAGCGCGGGCTCTCGTCCAAGTTCGCCAAGGACATCGAAGACGCGTGGGGCGAAATCGTCAAGCAGGCCATTCCCTGCGAAAAGCTCATCCCATAGCCGACGCCACCCGACCACCATGCGGGCGTCAGATAATCTCCAGGGTATCCCTGTCCGGCAGCTTCGGGAACGGGGCGGTGGGGAGCATCTGATACCAGAAGGCCACCGACGCAATGTCGTCCTGAAGCGGCAGGTAGCGGCCGCCGTCGCGCCAGCCCAATGCCTGGATCGTGACCCGCAGGTCGCGCTCGAAGCGAATCGGGTCCATCACGTGCCAGCGATACATCGCGAAGCGCATCTGCGAGCGATACGCCCCGTCGGGCCGAAACACCTGCATGCCCAGGAACGGCGTGGAATAGGGCGTGTACTGGCCAGCGACGTCCCAGTTGTAGCAGCCGCCGAAGTAGTCCTCGGTGCCCGTGCCGCAGATCGTCGGGAACTCGCCGTCGCCGTCGAGGTAGAACTTGATCTCGCCTTCGCCCCACCAGCCGGTGTTGTTCACGCCCCAGGCGAGGGCCGTGCCGACATATTGCCCCGTGCCGCGGACGCCGTCCACAATCGTGGAGACCTGCTTGTAGGGCAGCGGGTTGACGCGGCGGAACTGGGCGTGGAAATGGGCCGCGTCGTCGGGCACGTCGGTGAGCGTGTAGTCAATCTGGTAGTAGCACGTGATGTCGTCGTTGTGCCGGTTTTCCAGCGTGATGCGGCATTCCTTGCGGAACGGCATCTCCCAGTAGCAGTTGTAGGCACGGTTCGGGTTCACCGCCACGGGCAGCGAGTTGATCTGCGCGTAGACGCCCCAGCCCGAGGCGAAGAAGTCGGCGACGGGGCACTCCACCGACGGCTGCTCCTGCCCGTCCCAGTAGATGCGCAGGATGAAGAAGCGGGCGCCTGGCCCCTTGAGCGACACATCGCCGCTGATCCACATGTGCTGGACGGCGCCCGAGCCGTTGATGTGGGCGAGCGTGAAGGTCTCGCCCGCCTTGATGCGGACGCTTGGCGACACCTTCCAGCCCTGGCCGAGGTCGCGGGCGCAGCGTGCCCCTGTGCCTTCGGTCGCCATGCCCGCCTTACCTTTTTCGCCCGTGAAGTTCTCCGCGCAGATCGAGCGCGACTTCGCCCTCGACACCCTCGACAGATTCCCCAACCCCATGCCCAGACCGTTGAAGCTGCTCATTATCCACCCTTTCTCCACCTGACCGTTGAGGCAACGTCTTGTGCTTGACAATCCCACGTAGAGGGATTATACATGGCTCCAGTGGAAGTGCAATACCGTGGGCAGCGGAGTGTGACCCGATGGATGAGAGAGTCCTACAGCGCATCAGCCTGAACCCGCGGGTCATGGCGGGCAAGCCTGTGATCCGGGGCACTCGCATTCCGGTGGAGCTCATCGTTCGCATGCTGGGGCAAGGCATTCCGGAGCCGGAGATCTTGCGGGAGTACCCACGCCTTGAGCCGGAGGACATCCGCGCGGCTCTGGCCTACGCAGCCGAGGTCCTCGCCGACGAGGACGTCTTCGCCCTGACGCCCGCTAGCAGCCCCAACCACTCGTCGGCAACCATAGGTACAGCCACACCGCAGCGGCAAGGCCCACCAGGTTGAGGACAAGTGCCGCGGCCGCGCAGGCCCTCGCGTCGTCCCACCAGAGCCCGAGCAGTCCGTGCAGGCCACCCACGGCAAAAGCCGCCGCTGCTAGCGGGGCCAGATAGTAAAGGCCCAAGACAGTGAAGATACAGGACCCGATTCCAGCGAGCAATACTGCCACAGCCGCCCAGAGGAGGCTCCGTCTCCCGAACGCATTCGGCTTGAGGTCCATGCTCGTACCTGCCCCGCCGTCGTTGGGTCTACTACCGCAGGCCAAGCTCGGCCTCGACCTCTTCCAGGGGAATCCTCTTGCCTCCGCTGCGACGCTCGGCGAGGAGCTTCATCAGCTCTCTGTCCTGGATGAAGTCTTCACCGACTTCGAAAGCTTGCCATCCCTCGGGCGAACCCGAGGCAGAGCGACGCCGCTCGGATGGCTGGGAATTCACGCTCTGGGTCCTCGGCTTGCTGGGTCTGGCGTGCCGCATGGGTCACCTCGGTTACGGTCGCCCACAATGGCCGGGGCTGCGGGCCGCAGCCTCGGCCATTATAGTCGGCCACGCGACGCGATGTCAACGGGCGGGCGCGGCAACACACCTGAGCAGGCTCCCCCCGGCTCGTAGTGCGGGCGTTAGCCCGTAGCCTGCTGCCGGGCCGGGACACGCTACGGCCTGAAGGCCGCACTACGAACTCCTCTCGGCTCTGTCGCGCCTCTCATTGTTGGGGGCCGGGGTGCGCGGGGGGCCCCCAACAATGGGGAGAGCCGGGGTGCCAAGAGCGGGCCGATTTCGTCCTAAGCCGCTGCAAATACTACACATGCGAACTGGACAGGGTGGCCGGCGTCGGCCCTCCGGGGCCGCAGACCGTATGCGCGCGCACAGGCGCAACAATGGGTACAAGGGCGTAAACCGCGGCGAATGGGCGATTCGCCATTGTTGCCGGCATCCTTTGGGCCGGCAACAATGGCGCAGGGGCGGCTCAACGGGGGCTTGCGGCGGCCCATTCGTCGCGCAGGAGGGAGTAGACGACGTGGTCAATGAAGCGGTCGTTGAGCTTGGCGACGTGGCGCAGGGTGCCCTCGCGCTGGAAGCCGAGGCGCTTGGGAATGGCGCGGCTGCGGCGGTTCCGCGGCTCGGCGAAGATTTCGACCCGCTCGACCCCGAGGTCGCGGAAGGCGTGGTCCACCATAGCTCGGCAGGCGAGGGTCATCAGGCCCTTGCCCTCAAACTCCTCCCCGAGCCAGTAGCCGATCATGGCCCGGGCCTCGCCGCGGATGTGAAGGCCGATCACGCCGGCCAGCTTCGCTCCCGACCAGATGCCCGCTGCCACGTCGCCCGTCTCCGCGTGGCGCTTCAGGCTGTCGCGGATGAACTTCAGCGTGTCGTCCGCCGACTTCGTGCCATCCACCCACGGCAGCCACTCGCGCAGGCGCTCGCGGTTGCGGTCCGTGAGGGCGAATAGCTCGTCGGCGTGGCGCGGCTCGAGCATCCGCAGCTCGGCCCGGCGGTCCAGGCGATGGGAGAACACGGCCTGCTCCTTCACTCCGCTGCGTATTCGACCCAGAGGGTCTCGGGGGCCTGCCCCGCGTCGAGGGTCCACGAGGCGTCGGGCTGGCCGGCGGTGGTCTTGTAGGAGTGGCTGGCCGTCTTCACCTGGCCGCCATCCTTCCAGGCGAAGGTGGCCTTGAGCGGCGAAGTGGTCTCGACGGCGTAGACGAGATATGCTTCGGCCTTGCGGTAGGGGCGATTGCCCGTGTTGGCGAAGCGGACGCGGACGGGTCCCTGGACGCCGTCGAGCGGGGCGTCGCCCTGGTTGAAGGTCTGGCTCCACCAGTCGCTCGGCTCGGGCGGGCGCTGGACGATCCGCCAGCCCTTGACGATGGGCTTCCAGGTTTTCCCGGCGTCGAGTGAGTAGTCCACATTGTAGTCCGACGGCTTCGGCGGCGCGCTGCACGACACCCAGGCGGCGGCGTAGGCGGCCACGGCCTTGGCCTTGCGCGGTGCGGCAAGCTCCAGCGTCACCTTCGGGGAGTCGAAGGCGCCCTCGACCATGTGGGCCTTTGCCTGCGGCACGTTCGGGCCGGCGGCGACGACGGCCCGTCCCGACGCCTCGTAGGTGATCGTGTTCTTCCCCGCCTTGAGGCGCGGGATGACGGTCGGCGAGCACTGGCAGACGGTGATCATCGTGAGGCCCGAATCGGCCAGGGCCTTGGCTCCCGCGCCGAGGCGAAGCCAGTACTGGTACTTCCCCTTCACCAGGTCGGTGAGGTCCATGCCATCCTTCGCGTCGCCGGCCTTCGCCCACGTGGCGCCCTGGTCGGTCGAAACCTCGACTGGGCAGGACATTTTCCCGCGAAGGATGAGGCCGTTGGTGCAGCCGGGCTTGCGGGTGCCCCACTGCTCCTTCGCGGCGGCTTCCGGCGGCGTCGCGGCGACGACATAGGGGCTCTGCCACTCGAAGGTCACGTGCTTGTCCGATTCGTCAATGATCCCCTCGCGGTACTTGCTCGAGGCGAAGTCGGGCCTGTAGGTGAAGACGGCGTTGGCGTAGCGGGCCTGGCCGACGCGATAGCCGCAATCGCGGCCGCTCTTGAACATCTTCTCGGGCTGGTTCACCCACGTGCGGTCGCGGGTCGGGCCGGGGATGCCGCCGGCGTTGTAGTTGATGCCCCAGTAGGCGAAGGTCTTGCCGTCGTCGAGGCCGGGCTTGAGGGTGCGGCGAAGGGACTCCCCCGCCCGCAGGTTCACGAGGGGCGGCGGCCCCGCGTAGCCCGTGGTATAGCCCACCCAGTTGACCGTCTTGTAGACGTTGGGATCGCTGGGGTGGAGGCCGGCGGGGATGAAGCCGCGCTCGCGGTTGCTCCGCTTGATGGCGCCCATGTCCTTGCTGACCTCCATCAGCCCCATCAGCCGCGAGCCGTCGGGGGTGAAGACCACGGTCGAGATGTCGTGGTCGAGGAGCGCCCACTGGCCGGCGCCGTAGGGGCCGCCGGTGAGCCAGACCTCGAACGAGGTGTGGCCGGCGACGTTCGTGGCCCGCGAGCGGCAGGGGCCGAGGAGCTTCTCCATCTCGGCGGCCATCTGGTGGTGGTCGGCGTAGCAGAGGCTGAAGCCGTAGGCGAACAGGCCGCTCCAGTACTCGCGGGTCTCCTCGCCCTTGTCGAGGCCCTTGCCCCAGGTGTCCTCGCTCCCCTGCGTGCAGTGGAAGACGTTCAGGTTGCGCCAGTACCAGGAGGCCAGCGCCTTGTCCTCGTCGGACGCCACCTTCCTGCCCGTGACCCGCTCGTAGAGTTCGGCCTGGGTCTTGGAAAGCCGCTCCCAGGTCGAGCACGACAGTTCGCCGGGATACCAGGGATGGTCGGTCTTCACCTGCGGGTCGCCAACGCCCGCGAGGGCCGCCCCTGCCAACGCTGCCACGGCCACCAGCATCGCTCGCACCACGTCGTTCTCCTTTCACGTTCCTGCCGGGAGCAGAAGGGCGAGGAGGGCCTCGCCCGCGGTGAAATCGGGGATGACGATGTCGGCCCCCGCGGCGACGAGCCGCTCGCGCTTGCGGGGGTTGAGGCCGCGGCGGCGGACCTCGTCGCTGGCGACGCCCACAGTGACGGCTCCTCGCGCCTTGCCCTCGCGAATTTCGACCGGCCCGTCGCCCACGACGAGCAGCTCGGGGCCTTCGAGCCCGTGGGTTTCCAGAATATCACGAATCACGGCGGCTTTCGAGCAGGCGCGCGAGGCGCCCACGGCGCCGAAGATGCCGCCTCGGAAGTAGTGCGCCACGCCCAAGGCCGCCGCCTCGTGCCGCACGTCCTCCACATCGGTACCACTGGCCACATAGAGCGTCACGCCCCGCTCGGCCAGCGCGCGCACGAAGTCCTCGGCTCCCGCGATCATCAGTTCCTCCCGCGCCGCCTTGCCCCGTTCGAGTCCCCCGAGCCGCCCCCGGATAGCGCCCAGCAGCCGCCTGTTGTAGATGGCCTTGTACTCCTCCGCCGAGAGGGCCGCGCCGGCTCCTCGGTGCCGGGCCACCCTCTTCACCAACCAATCCATCTGGAGAATCGTCTGGAGGCCCGTGGATTCGTCCACATAGTGCTCGACCTCGCGGCGGATGGCACCGTCGGGGTCGCCCGCCTCGCCTGCGATCGTCTCGACCATCATCGGGGCCATCACGCGCTCCCATCCCTCGCGGATGACCGAGATGGTGCCGTCGAAATCGAACAGCCCGTGGCGGACGCGGCCCATCTCAGTCGAGGAGTTGAGGAGTTCGATGGGCTCGTGCGCCATGCCAGGAAGTCCAATCATCAATATCCAACACTCAATGATCAATGTCCAATGAAGAGAGGAACCGTGCTCAGGGGCTCCGGCGGTTTCGGGCGGCCTGTTGGTTCTTCTTGGCGGTTCTCGTGCTCTTGCAGAGGATCTTGATGAGCTGCTCGTTCTCCTCCAGCAGCGGGTCGAGGCGGGGCGGCTTCAGAAGCTCCGCAAGGCGGATCATCCTGAGCCACACGCGGGTCTCGCGGAACTCCTTCAGGGCAACCTTGACCTTGTGCACGAAGTCGCTGCGGGACTCCGCGTCCTGCGCTTCGCCGTAGTTGGGAGCGGGCGATGTGCCGCACTCGATCAACTGGCCTGCGATATGCCTCCCCGCCCGCGTGGCGGGCAGTTGGTCTACAACGTGCATGACCCTAACCGCGAAGCGAATGAGCCGCTCCTCCAGATCGAAGGTCTTTGCCTCGCCCTCGGCTCCTCCAGTCATCGCGTTCTCCTTCCGTAAGGCGATACGCACCGGACGGAACGGCGCACGCCCCATTCTCTTACTTGGTCATTGATCATTGGGTGTTGGACATTGATGATTCGGCTTCTCTTCTCCATCGAGCCTGCGCAGGAGTTCCTCCGGGCTGGCCGCCCCGGTGATGCCGAGTTTCTTGACGGTGATGGCCGCGGCGAGGCAGGCGACGCCGGCGGCCTCGACATTGGTCGCGCCGCTCGCGAGGGCGGAAGCAAGGGCGGCGATGAAGGTGTCGCCCGCGCCCACGATGTCAATCGGCGGCTCGACCTTGTAGCCGGGCACGAGGTTGCAGCGGTCGCTGTCGAAGACGAATGCCCCGCGCTCGCCGACGGTGAGGAACACGGGCTTGCGGCACCGCTGGCTCAGGCGGCGGCCACAGTCGCGGATCACGTCGTCGGTGATGGCAGCCGGGGCGATGCCTGGGTGGAAGACGCGGGCCGCCTCGATCTCGTTGGGCTTGAGGATCGCGCCCCGGAACTTGCCGATCTCGTTCCGCGAGTCGGCGATGACGATCGTCTTCGGGTGCTTCGCAGCCAGGCGGAGAGCGCCTTTCCGAACGCGGTCGGTGATGAGGCTGTTGTTGATCTGGTTCGCGATGAGCAGGGCGTCGAGCGTGGGCATCGCATCGGCCAGGTTGGCGAGCACGATGTCCTCCAGCTCGGGCGGTGCGGGCGTGGCGTTCTCGAAGTCGAGGCGGGCGTCCTCCTGCTCGGCGTGGTAGCCGTGAAGGATCGGCTTGGCAAAGGCGGGGGTCACGCGGCCCGGGGCGTGGACGACGTGGCGGAGGTCCACGCCGATGTCCTCGAGCACGCGGCTGAGTTCGCGCCCGCGCCAGTCGTCGCCGAAGATCGTGATGGGCAGCACGGTGCCGACGCCCAGCTCGCGGAGGTTCCAGGCCACGTTGGCCGCGGCCCCGCCCGAGAACTTCTCCGCGACGATGGGGCGCGGAAAGTGCGGCGTCTCGCGCGACAGCAGCGAGCGCGTCATGTCGGCGTGCCAGTAGATGTCCATGCAGAAGTCGCCGATGATGGCAATGCGCTTGGAAGGGAAGGCTTCCAGCAGTGCTTCGTGGCGTGCGCGCTTCACGGGGCTTCTCCTGATGCGGATGGGACGTATGGGACCTATAGGTCCTATTGGCCAGGGGGCGCGACCGTCACTCGGTCAGCATCTGGTAGAGGTTGGGGATGGTGGCCTTGTGGTCGCCGGTGATGTGGTAGCCGCGGCCGCCGAGGGAGACGGGACGGTTGACGATGTTCTTGCGGGGACGGTAGTAGTACTCGATGCCGTCCTTCGACACGTCGGCGCGGTAGTCGCCGCGGAGGGGGAAGAGGTCGAAGTTGGCGGTGGTGATGTGGCTCACAGTGTGGCCGAGGTTGCGGGCGATGGAGAGGGCTTTCAGAAATACCTCGGGTCCCGTCACCGCCGAGCCGAAGTTGCAGAACACCCCGCCCTCGAGGTTCGCCACCGTGGCGCAGTAGGTGCGGAAGTCGAGGCCGCTGGCCGCGCCGAGCGCCCCGAAGTCCACGGCGGGATGCTGGTGAATGATGTCGGTGCCGATGGTGACGTGGATGGTGACCGGAATGCCGAGCTTGTGGCCCTGGTAGAGGATGCTGGCATCGCGGTGCTTGAAGCGCGGGTCGGCGGCGTAGAGGCGGCCGAGGGCCTCGCCGTAGCCGAGGCCGTCGCGGACGCCCGCCTGCACGGCCTCGTTGATGAGGCGGCCCGTCTCGTCGGCCATGCCGAAGCTGCCGTCCTCGATGGAATCGGGCACGTCCTCGCTCGTCTCGCCGATCAGGGCCAGCTCGAAGTCGTGGATCGAGACGGCGCCGTTCCCCGCCACGTGGGTGACGAGGCCGCGCTGCATGAGGTCAATGATGAGGAGCGAGAGGCCGCTCTTGACGACGTGTGCGCCGAGCATCCAGAGCACGGGGCGGCCGGCCCGGCGCGCCTCGCGGATGGCGCGGGCGACGAGGTACAGCTCGGGGTGCTCGAAGGGCGGCGGGGGCTGGCAGGGGCGCACGAGGTCGGCGAGCTTCACCAGGTTCCGCCGCTCGCCGAGGTGGTAGGTCTTCACCTTCGACAGGTCAATGCGATCGTGGGGCATGGAGTGCTCTCTCCTTCTCGTTGGGAGCCAAGCCCAGATTAGCAGGTAGCGATAGGCGGATCAAGGCGCCGCGGCGCCAGGCGTCTGGAGCAGGAGGGTTTCCCAATGGGACATGCGGATGTTCCACGGAGCGCGTGCCAAGTGGCGCGCCAGGAAGTCGAGATAGCTCTGGAATGCGGCCTCGAGGGCCTTGCCCGCGCCACCAACGTGCGCGGGCTCACCGATGATGAGCCGGAAGCGGCACTCAGCGTCTGTGAGGATCAGGGTAGGGATGACAGGCGCCCCGCTCAGGCGGGACAGCACCCAGGGAGCGCGCGCGCACCGAATGGGGTGGCCGAAGAACATGCCGAGCAGCCCAGTCTCCGGGTCCGGCGCGTCGCCCACGTGCTGGAGCCAGGTTCCACGGCGGAGGAGGTCGAGTAGGCGCTTCAGGTGGAGCCCTTCCTCCCCCGCTGACGGGTACGGCAGCACCTCACCCAACAGGCCCTCGCGGCGAAGGAGCAGGTAGAGCGTGGGCGCGGTGGCCCTGCGCTGGACGAACTTGACGGGGTAGCCCAGCCCGCAGAGGACCGGGGCCTCCCAGGCCAAGTGGCCGATGTGCGCATGCACGAGGATGGCGCCGCTGCCGCTCCGCTTCACTGCGTCCAAGTGCTCCAGCCCTTCCGGGCGGAGCACGCGCAACAACCACTCTCTCGACCGCCTCGCGACGGGGGCGAAGCTCCGTACGCCGTGTTGCCTGACGGCGCGCGAGAGGGCCGCCTGACGCCGAAGCTCCCGCAGCGGCGTCCCCGCCGGGGTCAGATGCCCCAGCAGCCGCTCCAGCCGGCGGCGCCGCTTCGGGTTCAGCGCGAGCGCGGCCCTGGCCGCCTGGGCAGAGAGGGCAAACAGCCAGCGTGGCGGGAGCGCTCGCTCGACGGCGATCTGCACCCGCGCCTTCAGACGGGTCCACAGCGGAAGGCGGGTGGGGCCCGTCGGGGGAGTGAAGGGGGTGGATGGCATGCGGGCTACCCTCCTGGCGCGTCGGGCGGCTCGATGGGGGACTTGCCGAGGGCGCCGCGGGCGAGAGACTGCACGAGGCGGATGTGCCGCGGCACCTTGAAGCCGGCCAGGCGCCGGCCGCAATGCTCCCGAAGCTCCAGGGGCGTCACCGGGCCTGTCGCCTCCACGAGCGCCACGATGCGCTCGTCGCCCTCTGCCGTCCGCTCGCCGCGGACGACGGCATCGGCAACGGCGGGATGGGAGCGCAGGCAGGCCTCCACCTCGGCGGGCGACACCTTCTTCCCCGCGACGTCGAGCATGGGCCTGTTGCGACCGAGGATGAACAGGCGGCCGTCCGCATCGAGGCGGCCCAGGTCGCCCGTCAGCACGGTCGGTGTCACATCTTCATTTCGCACTTCGCCGCCAAGTGCCAAATGAAGATGTGACACCAGGAACACCCTGGCGCTGGCCTCCGGGTCGTCCAGGTACCCCGGGGCGTTCGCGGGGCTTCGCACGGCGACCTGCCCCACCTCGTCCGCATCGACCGGCTGGCCGTCCGGGTTCAGGATGGCGACCTGCACTCCCACGCACGGCCGGCCGACGCAGCCGGGCTCGCCTGCCCCGTCGTCGTCGAGGGCGATGGCGATGGGGCCGGTCTCTGTCGAGCCGTACAGGGTGGTGATGCGGACGCCGAACTGCTGCTCGAAGCCCCGCGCCACCGCGACCGTGAGGGGCGAGCCCGCCGAGATGGCGAGCCGCACGGTCGAGAAGTCGGGGCGGCGGGCGAACTTCGTTTCCGCCATCAACCGGTACATGAAGGGGGTAGCCGCGAGGACCGTGATGCCTTCGCGCTCGACCATCGCCGCCGCGCGCCGCGGGACGAAGCGCTCCAGGCACAGCATCGCGCCACTCGCCAGCGTGTTCACCAAGATGTCATGAAGGCCATAGTTGTGGAAGAAGGGCGGGATGCCGAACACGCGGTCCTCCGGGACGTAGGGCACCGTGTCGTGGAAGACGCGCGCGGACGCCGCCGCCTGTTCCGGGGTCCTGGGGACGATCTTCGGGCGGCCCGCCGTGCCCGAGGAGAGGACGAGGAACGCATACCCGCCCTCCCGCGGTGTCGCATCGCCCACCTGCTCCACCTGGGCAGCCGCCCGGAGAAGCAACTGCGCGCCGGCCCGCTCGCAGTGGCTCCGCACGTCCTCGCGCGTCAGCGCCGGGTCGAGCAGCAGCACGGTCGCCCCCTGGACCCTCGCAGCGAAGAGCGTGACGACGGACTCGAGGGAGTTGGCCATCTGGAGCGCGACCACCGACCCGGGCGCAACGCCGCGGGCGCCGAGCGTGCGGCTGGCCGTCTGCACCGCGTCCCACAGCTCGCCGTACGTCACGCGGCGCTCGCCCTCCAGAATGGCGGGCCGCGCGGCGAACTGCTCCGCGCTGTGAGCCAGCAGGCCGCTGGGCATCACGTGCCCCCTTTCGTCAGCGTGTCCAGGTAGCCGGCGAGCGTCCCCACGGTGCGCAGAGCGTCGGCCTCGAGCAACGCATCGGGGTCCAGCTCGAGCCCCCACTCGTTCTCGAGCCCGACGAGGAACTCGAGCACGGCCACGGAGTCCAGGGACAGGCCGCCGCCGATCAGCGGCGTGTCGGGGCCGATGGCGGCCGTGTCGGCCAGACCCACGGCCTCGCCGAGCACGCGAACCACTCGGTCAAAGGGCTCTGAGCTCATGAGTTCTCCCGGCGGGCGCGGCGGCGCCCCCCTTCCAGCGGTGCAGGCCCCGCCACCACGGGCGGGCGCCCGGTTCCACCACGATGTCCGACCCGAACCCCAGCTCCCCCGTGTTGGGGTCGGGCACGTAGTCCTTGCCGCTCAGGAGCCATCGCTCGCCGCGGCAGGCGTTCGCGAGCCGCTCGCGGAGCGCCCGTTGGGGCTGGGCCGCGTGGGGGAAGAAGTACGAGTAGCGCTTCACCCTGCGGAAGTCGTTCGCCAGCACGAGGTCCTCGTACGGCGTCGCGGGGTTGATGACGCCCTCGGCGGCGGCGATCTGGTAGGCGGGAGTGTTCGGCGAGAGGATCATCCCATCGAAGAAGCGCACGACGACATCACGCAGGTGCTCGTCGCAGAAGGCCATCGTCTCGGCAAACGTCTCCAGCGTCTCGCCCGGGCCGCCCACGATCAGCGACGTATCGAAGGGGATGCCGTGGCGCCGCAGCACGGCGATCGCCTCGCGCACTTCGGCCATGCCGAAGGGCTTGCGATACGACGCCAGGGTCGCCTCCGAGCACGAGTCCAGCCCCAGCGTCACCCCGATGCATCCCGCCCGCGCCATCAGGGCCGCCAGGTGGTCGGGCAGGCAGGCGGGCGTGACTTCGCCGTACCACTCGATGCCCAGCCCTGCCGACAGGATGGCCTCGCAGAGGGCCATGGCGTGGTCCACGGGGTGGTTGAACGTGGGGTCGGCGAAGAAGAAGTGGCGCACGCCCCACACCTGCCGATAGGCCCGCACCTCCTCCATCACATGCTCGAGCGGGCGGAACCGGTATCGGTGGCCCTCGAGGAAGGGCGCGGGGCAGTAGATGCACTCCATGGCGCAGCCGCGCTTGGTCTGGATGGGGAGGAGCCCGCCGGCGGTGTAGTAGTGCTCGTGCAGGCCCTGCACGGCGTCGCAGGCCCCCGGGCCCGCCGTCGCCAGGTCGGCCACCCGGCCCGGCGCCCGGCACGCGGCGCCAATCGTCTCCCGCGACGTCACGAGTCCCTGTATGCCATCGGTCGGCCGGCCGGCGGCCGCGGCCTCGATCAGGGCGGGCAGCGTCTCCTCCGCCTCGCCGATCAGCCCGAAGTCCGGCTGCGCCACGGCCCAGCACAGGCCCGGCTCGATCGAGAACCCCGTCCCCCCCATCACCACGGGCGCGCCCGACACCCTGCGGCACGCGCGCACGACCCGGCCATCGTAGAACGCCGAGTGGTACTGAACGAGCCGGAAGGGGTTGGCGGGCACGCGGCCCGCGCTGACGTTACGGGTCGAGATGCCGATGACGTCGGGCTCGAACTCCCTGAGCGCCGCGGCCAGCTCGTCGCACACCAGCGGCACGTCGTTCTCGTCCTGCGCCACGACGTGGCTGGTGACCTGCACGATCCTCACGTCGTGGCCCCGCCGCCGGAGCACCCCTGCCAGGCTGATGAGCCCGGCCGGCGCCGGCGTCACGGGATACCCCGTCCGGCCGCATCGCGTCACATTGGTGTTGAGCAGCAGAACCGCTGCCATCCGATCCCCTTGCTGGGCGTGAGCCCCAACGCCTAGAGTAGCATGGTGTGGGTCAGCGGTCAAGGCGCGGGCGACGCGCCGGCGAGGCGCTTCGGCAGAGCCGCCAGTTCCTCGGCGCTGAGCTTGCCCTTCAGGGGCACGACGAACGCGCGGCCGCCGTCCACCTCGATCCTGGCGGCCTCCGCCAGGGGCTGGCCGTTGAGGACAACGGTCGGCGCGGCCTTGAGGCCCGTGAGCACCAGGGCCGTGGCCATCTCGGCCCCCTCGGTGCCGGGGCGGACGGCATAGTCCACCGTCACATTGCCCGCCTTGGGCTGGACGACCACGTGGGCCACGCCCACCTTGCCATCGGCCCGCACGGCGATGCCGCCGGGCAGGGCGAGCGACCAGAGCGTGGGGTCGGGCAGGGGGTTGTAGCCGGCGAACGTGTCGCTCGCGGGGTCGGCGTGGAGGTAGGCCATGCGGCCCTTCTCGCAGAGGAGCGTCGCGCCGTTCTTCTCGATGCGGCCCGTGGTGGACTGCTGGGCGACGGGGGTGTCGCGCTCGACGCCCTCGGGCAGATAGGGCCAGGCGCCGTTCACGCGGCGGTAGGCGAAGAGCTTGTCGAGCGGCTCGTCGTCCTTGTAGGTCGTGAAGACGCCCAGCTCCATCGTGTCGCTGCCGCTGGCGTACTTCACGTGGGCGAGGGCCTGGCCAGGCTCATCGCGCGCCTCGAGCTTCGCGGAGGCGACGTGCTTCTGGAACGCCGCGAAGCTGGGGAACTCGGTGGCGTCGGCCATTTCGACCACGTAGCCGCCCCAGGCGCGGTCAATCTTCTCGAAGTCGGGCTTCTCGCCCAGCGGCGTGTCGCTCTTCATATTGTAGCTGTCAATCACGAGCGCGGCCTTGAAGGTGTGCCTGTCGAACTCCTGTTCGCCGCCCTCCGAGAGCACGACCTCATCCGTGCGCCCGAGGTCCGTCGCGGGGAGCGGGATGATGCCGATGTAGCTCACGCCATCCTGAATGGTGATGCGCTGCGTGGCCTTGAACTTCGCCGGGAGAGCGCCGATGGGCTTGCCGTCAACGCAGATCTGCCAGGAGGGCTTCGGCATCTCATAGTTGTAGAGGGCGATGGTGCTCTGAAGGCTCTTGATGCTTTTCTTGGGGTCGAGCCAGTGCTTGGGGCTGGCGACGACGATCATCTTCCCCTTGTGCTGAAGCGTGGCCTGGATGCCGTAGGTGGCCATCCAGCCGGGCCCGTCGTTGACGAGCCGCGTGGTGTTGAGGCCGTAGCGCACGAGCATCGTGCCGACTTCCTGCATGCGCTCGACGGGCTTGTCGGCCCGCCGCCACTGGCCGAGGATGGGCACGATGCCCATCTGCGCGTCGCTGCTGTAGAGGCCGTAGTGGCGGCCGAGGTACGAGCGGCGCATGATGGGCAGCTTCGCGTGGCCGCCCCACTTCTTGAACGTGCAGGTCATCTCCCACGGCAGAGGCTTGGAGTCCACCAGGCCGCTCTTCCACTCGGGCGCCCAGGGGCCTTGAAGCGTCTGCCGGCCGACGTGGGCGGGCGAAAGCTCGCGGCCGATGACGGGCATCCCGCCTGGTACGTCCTTGTTCTCCAGGTCGCGCAGCACGCCTTGCTTGCTGAGCGAATGCACGATGTGGTACACGCCGTCCTGGGTGACGAGCAGGTGCTCGGGGGCCGTGCGGCACGAGCCGGCGATGAAACGGTGCAGCCCGGGATGGTAGGCGCCGATCAACTCGTCCACCGTTTTCAGCAGGATGCTCTTGCCGAGCATGCGGTCGAAGAGCGTGGGGCCGAAGTCGGCGATCATCTTCTGGGCCGTGAGCGTGATCGAGAGGTAGTAGTGGTCAATGGACTCCTGCGTCGTGCCGTCGAGCCAGCACCAGAGGCGCAGCGGGTAGTGCTCGATGCCGTGGCGGCCGTCGGCCATGGCGCGCTCGGAGCCGACGATGGCGCCGCCGAGGAGCGCGCCCATCGCCGCCGTGTGGTTGAAGTTCATCGTGCTGATCGTGTAGTTGAAGCCCGAGCGATAGAAGCTCTTGTTGCCGCGCCAGTCGCCCGTCTTGTTGAAGTAGCTGTCGCCGCCGCTGAACTGCGCCGTGGCCTGCACCTTCTTGAGCTGGTCGAGCATCGGGTGCACGAGCGAGCCGTCGAGACACGTGGGGTCGAGGTGCCGTTCGGGCGGCGCCGTCGGCCGGTCGGGCATCAGCCAGTCCGTCCAGTACTCCTCGAACGTGTCGCGGGCCGGGCCGGGCAAGGCGTCCTTGTAGACGAGCGCGGGGAGGAGCGCGCGGGACGCCTCAAAGCCGTGCCAGCCGCGCGGCGGGGTGGCGAGCAGGCAGTCCACCCACACCTCGTAGGCGATCTGGCCCCTGGAGCGCGGCTCGGCCACCTTTCGTTGGCTGCCGAAGCGGCGCTCGACGAGGTAGCGGGGCGTGAACTGCACCCAGAACGGCTCGGCCAGGGTGTCCTCACCGCCCTGGAGGGTGAGAAGCTGCTTCACCCGAGCCCACTGCCAGTCGGGCATCCAGTCGGGCTTTCGCGGGGCATAGCGTTTCGCCAGGGCGTCGAGCTCCTCGGGCGAGGGCATCACAGCGGTCGGCTTGCCGCCTCTCGCGGTCATTGTGGGCGGGACCTCCGTGTCCCGCGTCTTCTCCACAGACTTGAACGTTACAACCAGCTTCGGCGTGTCAATGATGATCGCCCGGCCGCCCGTGGCCGTGGCCCACTCGTAGCAGCCGGTGTAGTAGCGGTGGTCGTAGGTCTCCCACTTGCGGAGGAGGAAGCCGCAGTCGCTCACGGTGCGCAGCCGCTCGCCGAGGGTCTTGCCGAACGCCTCGTCGGTGAGCGCGGGCGTCACGTCCATCCGCCCTTCGGGCTTCTCGGAGTGGACGGGCGTGGGGCCGAACTGCTTGGGAAAGCGGTCTTCCGTGGTGTCGGCGGCGCCGTACTTCTTCCAGTAGCCGGCGCCGTTGATGTAGGCGTTGAAGGTGGGGCCGTCCTTGGGGTCGGCCTTCCAGGGCTTACGGAGCGCCCAGGCGAGCGCGTGCCACGTGGGGCGGTGCTTGCGGTACAGGGCGTCCACGCCCCAGTTCGACCGGTACTCATAGCCGCCCTCGGGGCCGACGCCGCCGCCGCCCGAGCCCTCGGGCCACAGCTCCTCGTCCTTGAACGGCAGCACCAGCTCGACCTTCTCGACGGCGAGGCCGGCGTTGAGCTTCGCGGCGATCTTCTCGGCCGCGTCGGGGAAGCGGACGAGGAGGAAGCGGCGCAGCGCATCGAAGGCGATGGCCCCCGGCTTCGCGCCGTCGTCGCGGAACTTCGGCGCCCAGGGCGCCGTGCCGCCGCGGTCCTTCACCACGCGGTCGTGGACCACGCGCACGCCCTCAGGCGCGGTCACCACCGGCGTGTCCCACATCGCCCGGAAGCCGCTGATCCCGGCCGTCTCGGCCTGGTCGATCACGAGCGTTTCGCCGCCGAGGACGGGAGCACAGGTGAGAACAGCGAGCGCAAGAAGACGGGCGACGCATGTCGGCAGGGGCACGTTCTCTATCTTGCTTCTCCTTCCTTCTTGCTCTCTTCCGGTCCCTTCCGCCAGTGGGCAATGGCGCCCCACAGGAAGCGGATGTAGCCGGACCCGATGAGCCCGATGATGAAGATGATGGTGCCGATTGCCTGGCACGCCTGGCCCTCGCCCCCACGCAGCGCCTCGGCGATCGTGCCCGCACCGATGAGGATGACCCCAGAGAGGATCACGACCGCATGGACGATGCTCGCCATCTTCTCTCTCCCTGAATGATCCACGGCTCGCGCACAGCGTCCCCTCCTGTGGCCAGCATCATGCCCCAGTCGCGAGCAGCTTGTCAAACTCCGGTCATGACTTACCCATCCGCCGCTCGACTCGGTGCGTGATGTCTGAGGGCGATCAGTCTGTCGGTTCCAATCACTGGCCGCCGGCCGCGACGCCGAGGAGCTTGTCAACGACCGGCGTGAACCGCGCCAGCAGATCGAGGTGCCCAACCATACAGTCCACGAACGACTGCCCGTCGCCCTTGACAAGCATCTCCAGGAGCTGGTCCTTCGGCTCGGGCAGATCGTAGTAGAGCGGGTACTCAACCTCCTCCTGCTGCTTGAGACAGCGCTCGCACTCCTCTTTTGTAAGCAATTGCTGTGCCGCTTCGACGATAGCCTTCCTTGCTTCGGAGAGGTCCACGCCGGTCTTCTTGGCAGGTAGCCAGATACTTGCATAGGGAGCGGGTTCATCCTTGTCGCAGAGGAGTTCGAGGCGCAGATTCTCAATGTAGAAGCCTGGCGGCGGCCAGATCTTCTTGTTCCGCATCCAGGCGGTCCTGTTGAGGAAGACGTAGCCTCTTCCCCAGAACTGGGTCACGAAGACCCCCGGGTTGTCAAATGCCTTGCCGCTCTGCTGCAAGGCATCAACTGCCCTTTCGAAGATGCCCTTGTACTCCTTGCGGATGCTCTCCATCGCCTTCTCCATGAGGCGCGCGGAGGGCCAGTTCTGGATCAGGTAACACTCGGCCTCGTTGCACCACTCCTTCTCCTTGGCCATCTTCGGTCTCCTCCGTGGCAGGGGGTTCTGAGGACATTTCGCGGAGCACCCGCGCGTAGTGGCGGCAGAAAAGCTTCACATCCTCGGGCCGGGCCTCGGCAGCGAAGCGGCCGAAGACGCCAGCCATCTTCCACCATGAGACGGGCACAAAGTCTCGGTTCTTCGCCTCGGTGCCCTCAAGAGTGAGGAATAGCGCGTGAACACGGTCGGCGGGGACCCCGAGCTGCGCCGCCCGACGTTGCGCGTCCTGCCATTCCCGGTCTGTCTGGTCATCGCCCTCGGCTGACCAGATCTTGTTCTCGATCCAGATCAGGAAACGGCCGCGCGAGGCGACCTCGATATCAACTCTCGACTCGTCGCCGGCGACCTCCCGATGCACCCGGTACAGCCCATAGGCATACTCGCGCGGAAGGCCCAACTCCTCAAGGAAGATGCGGAAGCCGAGGTGCTCCTGGGCATGCGTGCCGTGGCGCATGAGGTCGTGGTCCAGGAGCCACGCGAGCACCCTGGAGTGACGTAGCTCATCGCCCGAGACCTTCAGGACTCTGAGAAGATTGAAGTCGTCAGCCGTGTTCTTCTGAGCTTCGCGCCAGGCTTTGAGGACCTGCGCATGGCCGTCCAGCAACTCCCCGAACCTGCGGCGTTCCTCCTTCGCCTCGGCAGACTCGGCCAGTGAGGCGCGCCTGTCGGCATCAAGGAAGCCTTCGAGGAGGCCACGGAACAGTTCGGTCCTGGCGCCTGCCCGAGGGCGGCAGCGCGACATGGCCGCGTGAAAGCCTTGAAGGAGTAGCGCAAGCTGTGGGGTCAGCAGCAGGCGTTCACTGTCCCGCATGTAATGGACCCCGCATGCAGCCAAGCCAAGCTCATCACCGACCTCTGCACAGGCAAAGAGAAGCCCGCATCACCGTCATTCCGAGCGGAGCCTTGCGAAGTCGAGGAATCTCTCCTCTCCTGAAGCCCAAAAGAGATGCCTCGACTTCGCTCGGCATGACAAACCCTTCTGTCCCCTGGCTTGCATAGAGCTCGGCAACCTCGACAGCTTGCTCATACGGCGACTACCAGGGCGTCGAAGTGCTCTTCAGGCACGGGCTGGTGGTCTTCCTCCAGCGCCGCAATGTAGCCCTCTATGGCTTCCTTGATGTTGGCGACCGCCTCGCCCTTCGTCTCGCCCTTGCTGATGCACCCGGGCAGGCTGGGACACTCGGCCACCCAGTAGCCGTCCTCGCCAGGGTGGAGGATGACCTGTCTCATGGCTCGGACTCCGGCCAGTCACGTGGGGGTACGCCTACCGGACCTATGGTAGTCTCCCGACCCTGTCATTGCAAGCGCCAGGCCCGAATCAGCGGCTGCCCGTGAGGCGCTCGACGAGCAGGTCCTCGAACGCTCCGAGGTCCTTCCACGTCAACGCGCAGCCCATCGCCTTGCCCTGCGGGTCCTCGCGGGTGAAGCCGTCGTCGGTGACGATGATGTTCAGCCGCTCGATGTTCACGAGGTCGGTGGCGAAGGCGAGGTAGATGGCCACAGTGTCGAACAGGGTGGAACTGGCGGTGATGTTCTCAGGCTTGTTGGGGTTGTGGGCCTTCCACCAGGTGCGGTAGTTTTCGATGACGGCCTGGGCGATCGGGTCGGTGCTCTCGGCCACCTTGCGATACTTGTCGCCCTTGAGGCGCACGATGCCGCAGGTGTCGAGGGGCGTGATGGTCATGGGCCAGGCGGCGGTGAAGACGGCCTGGCAGGCCTTGACGTCCTGCTTCACGTTGTACTCGGGCTGGGGCTTGGGGCCGCCGTTGTAGCCCTTGCGGACGCTGCCGTGCATGCCGACGAAGCGGGCCTTCTTCGCGATCTCGGGCTGCTTCTCGAGGGCGGCCCGGATGTTGGGCACCGGGCCGATGCAGATGAGGGTGATCGGCTGCGGCGCGGCCATGATCATGTCGACCAGCGCCGCCACGCCGTCGTCGTGCACCTTACCGGGGTACTTGGCGAGATCGTAGTCGGCCACCCAGGGCGCCTGGGGGCCGCCGCTCTTGTTCTGGCGAATGCCGACGCCCACGGCCACGTCGGTGCGCTTCGCCACCTCGAGGAGCTTCGCCGCGATCCTCGCGCGGTACACCGTGTCGCCCGTGTCGCTGACGACCATCTTGAGGTCCAGCTCGGGCGACTTGAGCAGGAGGGCCAGCGCCCACGTGTCGTCAATGTCGCCCCCGATGTCGGTGTCGAGGATGACGGGGATCTTGCCCGCTGCCGGCCCCTCGGCGACCGAGGCCGCGCAGGCCAGGCCGGCGACGATCAGCCCAAGGGTCCCAGCGATGGCTTCCAGCGTGAACATGACCTGTCTCCTCTCAATGGCTGCCGGGAAGTCGCCGCGCTCTCGACGAGTCGGACAACGTCAGATTGTATCCGGTGGGACGAAAACTGCAAAGGGGGAATGACACGCAGAGATGGCGCGGAAGTCTATGCTCGACGCCTCTTGCGCCGCGCGAGCGCCAGGCCGCCGAGGGCGAGGAGCGAGAGGGTGGCCGGCTCGGGGATCCCCGTGACGTCGTAGAAGGCCCGGGTCGTGTCGCCTCCGCCGTCGCTCAGGCGCAAGGCGTCGGCCCATCCGCCATTGCCGCCGTCCACGTTCCCGTACGCAAAGATGCCGGCCACGGAGAGGTTGACGCCCATGTTCGCCGTGTTCGCGGTCCACGCGGCGGGAAGCGAGCCGTCGAGGACGCTGCGGAGGCTCCACGGATCGGCCCAGACGTCGAGGCGGTCGTTCGCCCCGTTCTGCTGGAACGTGATCCGGCCGAGGATCAGGTGGGTCTGGCCCGTCGGCAGGCTGACGCCAGGAACGGTGTTGTTGGTGCCGTTGTAGCGCACGATGAGGCTCGTGCCGAAAAGCTCGACATCCCACGGGCCCTGGGAGTAGTCGTTCCCGCCCGGGGCCGGGTTGTTGAACTGAATGCCCGTGTGATAGGCGCTGGCGGGGTCCCGCAGGAGGATCGAGAACCAGGCGGTGCCAGTCAGGGGCGTCTCGGCGGTCCGGTTGATCCCGCGGAACTGGTTGTAGTTGCCATAGGCGTACCCCACGCCGTCCTGCTCCACGCCATAGCCGCCGAGGGAGTAGGTGAGGTTGCCGGAGGCGTGGACGAGGATGCGGCCTGTGGTGCTCGTGCTGGGGTAGTTCCGCGCCCAGGGGTTGCTCCAGCCGCTGCCGCCTGTCTGGCCCCGCAGCAGGGCGCCCTCGGGGGAGTAGCTGAAGTCCTCGACGATCACGGTCGCCCAGGCGGCCGGCTGCACCGCCACGGCGAGGAGCCCGACCATTGCCTTCCCAAGGCACCTATTCACGGTGCCTCTCCCTTGGCCTGCGATGCCATTCGCCCGATCCAGCCATGGCCATCTCCGGCACACACTCGTTTCCCGAAGGCTTTACCTACCACCCATGGGTTTTTGGCAGCAAAGGACATGCCACTCAACACATCGGCTCTCTGGTCGCAGCGATATTCCATTGCCCTTGATGCCACATAGACTTATGGCCGCGTTGCTCCTCCGCGTTCGGTGTGGGTCGTGACGCAGAGAGGCCCCCATGTTGCCAGGCATCAACATGAAACCGGGCCGATGGTCGCGGCGCGCGAGCTAAAGCCCAATGTGGCAAAGGCTTACAGCCATGTTGATTCCCGGCAACGCGATGTTGAGTTCCGTCAACGCTCTGCCCCATCTCGACCACCTCCTCAGGGTGGTGAAGATGGTCGAGTTGGTCGAGATGGGCGATAGACCCTCGGAAGCTTGCCCGCCCGCAGGTTCACTTGCGAAGGGCTTCGATGGCGTCGTCGGCCTTGCGGCGGAAGGCGGCCCAGTCGTCGGGGCCGAAGAGGCGGTCGTGGTCGCGTGCCCCGAGCTTGAAGGCGGCCATGCGGTCGGCGATCAGCTTCTCGCCCGCCTGGGCGGCGGGGGTGCCCGCCTTCTCCTTGACGAGCCGCGCGAGGGTGAGGAGGCGGCGATAGTCGTCCAGCCCCTCGCGGAGTTGCTCGAAGAAGACGGTCGAGACGAGCTGCCCCTCGGGCGTGGCGGTGCACCAGGCATAGTCGTCCTCGCGGCAGTCGAGGGCGTAGTAGGGGTCGCCGGCGGCGCAGTTCCAGTGCCACGAGATGCGGAACTTCATCCCGAACTGCCTGGCAGCCTTGAACATGTAGTCGCCGTAGGTCCAGCGGTTGCCGCCGTTGTAGAAGGCCCAGTCGCGGCCGGCCTCGTGCATGAGGGCGACGCCTGCCTCATCGTGGAGGTTCCAGTTGGGCACGTGGAGGGCTTTCGACAGGCGGTAGTGCGGGTCGTCGGTCTTGCCGCCCGAGTAGCTGGTGGCGAAGGTGAAGAAGGGCGGCCCCTGGCGAAATGCCCTGGTGTATGCCTCGGCGTTCTCGGTCGCGCGGAGGATGGCATCGCCGATCGGCTCGTCGCCCAGGTTGTAGTAGACGGGCAGCCAGCCCTGCTCGTCGGCGTGCTTCTGGATGGCGGAGTAGACAGCCTTGACGAACGCGCTGTAGTCCTTGAACCCAGCCGCCTTCATCGCGTTGGCGTCCTGGTAGTAGGCATTGAAGCCCTGGACGCCGCCGCCGTACGTGCACACGGCAAGGAAGCCCAGGTCTTTGGCGGTCTTCATCTGCTCGTCGGCGTGGGAGAAGTCGAGGACGGGCTGGCCGTCCTTGAAGCCTTTGTAGGCGATGGCGGGGGCGCCGCTGAAGATGGTGAAGCCGTACTCGCGCATCCGGCGCAGGCTCTTCAGGCACAGGTCGGCGTTGAAGGCCGCGGCCTCGGCATCGCCCCCTGGCCAGGGCACGCCGATCTGGTAGCCCCACGGCCCGGCCGGGATGTCCACGGGGTCGAGGGTGCCCGCCCTAACGTGAAGCTGGATGTATAGTTGGGCGGCCTGGCGCTTCTCGGGCTTGATGGTGATGGTGCCCTTGTAGAGGCCGGGCTTGGCGTCGGCGGGCGTCTTCACCATGAGCCAGAAGAGGCGGGCGATGCCCTTGGGCGTCTCGACCGTGGCCGAGGGCATGATCAGCCGCGGCTTGATCGTGTAGACCGAGCCCTCCATCGTCACGCGGCTGACGCGGTAGGAGACGTGGCCCACCTCGACCGCGCTCGCGGGGATCGTGCCGCCCGGCCCGGCGAGGTCGCTCGCAGCCACCGCCACCTTGCCCAGGTTGGTGAGGGGCACGATTCCCAGCGTGAGCGACTCGAGCTCGCCCGCGAACGCCTCGGCGGCGAGGGGCTTGCCAACCTCGGCGGCCAAGGGCGTGTCGTTGTAGTAGACCTCGCGCATGATGTCGCGGGTGAAAGTCACATAGCCGCGCTTCGCATCGTCGGCCTTGGGCTGCACGGGGTCGCCCGTCGGGCGATGCAGGACACGCTTGAAGTAGTTGTCGAAGTAGAAGCGACGGCGGGCCTCGACGAACTTGAGGAAGCTCTCGCCCTCGGCGGCCTTGGCGACGGGGAAGACGACGACGGCGGCGACGCTGCACGCCCAGTTCGCGCCCTGGAACTCGACGTTGAGCTGGCCGTCGGCCACGTCGGCCTCGAAGCTCTTCTCCTGGTAGTAGGCTTTCTGATACTTGTCGAACGTGTTGTCGGCGGGCAGGTCCTCGACGTTCCAGAAGCGGAAGTACTTCTTCCTGAACGCCGCGAAATCCATCGTGTCGGTGACGACGGGCTGGCCCTCGGCGAGGATGGCGCGCTTCGGGTATGCCTGGTACTCGCCCCAGAAGCCCGAGGGGTTGTCCATGTTCACCCACACGCGGTACTTGCCGTTCGGCACGTCCACGGCCAGGCCGCCGCCCTCAATGCAGATGAAGTCCTGGTAGAGCGGCTCGGGCTGGAGCACGTCGAAGCTCCGCCAGATGCGGGCGTTCTTGAGGCCGTAGCCGCGCCCCTGGCTGTAGAGGGTGGCGGGCGTGATCGCCGTGAAGCCGTCCATCACGGGGCTTGTGCCCGTGCCGAAATCAAAGGCCCACAGGCCGTCGAAGACGGCCTTCTGCGGCGCATCGTCGCGCTCGAGGCGCACGTTGTCCACGAACAGCGGCGCGGGCGGCTTGTCGCCGATGCTGAAGACCAGGCGCGTGATGGCGTTGAGAACGAGCATGCGCCCCGGCCGCGACTTCTCGCCCACGTAGAGTTGCTTGACCGGGATGATGAGTGTGCTCGCGCCCGGTGGCGCCACGGTCGTGTAGTTCACCCGAGTCCAGTAGTCGGTCGTCTGCTGGTCACGGACCTCGATGTACAGCTCGAGCGGATCGGGCGAATCGGTGTAGAGGTCGGCCTTGAGGAAGTCGTAGCCCGTCCAGTCCTGCGGGCCGTCCATGCACACGTACGACTTGTCAATCCGCATCGCCTTCGTGCCGTCGGTCGCGTGCTCCTCGACCGTGGCGCTGCCGGGGAAGGGATTCTTGTCCTCGAACGACGTGATGAGCTTGAGGGGCGGGCCGGCGACGACGGCCTTCTTGGCCTCGAGCGGCGTGCCGCAGGCGTAGCAGGTCTTCCACTCGGGCATGTTGTGATAGCCGCACTCGACGCAGCGGACGACCCCCGCGCCCAGCTCGCCCGGCGGCGCGATCGGCTTCTCCTCCTCGCCGAGCACGGGCTTCTCGGTGAGCGGCACGTTGTCGCCCACCTTCACCAGCGACACGTCGTCCACCCACAGATAGCCGGGCGCCATCAGGCCGAAGGAGACCGCGATTTTCTTCTTCTCCTTCACCTCGCCCACGTAAGTCAGCTTCGTCCAGCCAAACGTGCCGTTCTTGGCGAGCTGGATGTACTTGTCGTTGAACATCAGCTCGGTGGTCATGTTCCAGATGCCCGTGCCGATGTCGAGTCCGCGGATGTAGGCCGTGATCTGGTAGCGTCCTGGCTCCAGCTCGTGTTCCTGTCGGTTGCGGATCTTGGGCGCGGCGCCGCCGAAGAGGAGGCACGAGTGCTTCCCCGTGTGGGCGACGGTGCCGATGCGGAACTCGCATTCGCCCTCGTACTTCCACCCGCCCCATTTCTGAAACACCAGGCCCCAGCGGTCTTTCTCCTTCGTCAGCTCGAACGAGGGGTCCTCGATGAGGTTCTTCTCCTCGCCGCCAGGGGCGGCTGCGGCGAGAAGGCAAACGAGCGAGGGAAGAAGGAGCGGGCAACGAGGCATAGGATACTCCCATCGAATTGCGTGGTGCGGGCGGCGTCGCGAGTGACGTCAGTGACCATTGGATCATAGCCTGTGCGGCCACCAGCGTCAATGTGCTGTGCCGCGCGCACCGTTGTTGGTGAGCGACGCTACGTGTCCCCTCTCCTGCGCGCGACATACCAAATTTCAATATTTTTGGATTGTCGCGCCCAGCCTCTCGCCGGCCCCCAGGGTCCCGCCAGTTGCAATCCCCGCCGCCTGCGGTATACTCGTGAACAAGCGTGAGCTATCCCCGTGAGCCCTTCTGTGACAGGAGCCGGAAGTGAACGTCGCACCGAAGGTGACACTCACCGTCGGCTGGGCGCTGGCGATCCTTGGGCTGACCGACACCCACCTGCTCGCCGCCGAAAAACCCGTCGGCGTCGTGGCCAACATCAAGCTCGTCTCGGACAAGGTGGAGGACGTGACGACGCTCGACGACTGGAAGCGGTCGTGCATCAAGGACGGGATGGCGAACGACGAGAAGGGGATCGCGATCTGGAAGACGGCGGTGAAGTACCGCCACCAGTGCCCCCCGCCCAACGAGTTCCTCCAGCAAGAGGGCAACGTGCACGACGTGATGAAGACCATCCACGTCTACGGCTACGGCATGTGCTGCTGCGCGTCGGCCAACGTCGAGCAGCTCGCCCGCTTCATCGGCTGGGACGCCCGCGGCTGGGCCATCAACGTCCACAGCGTGCCGGAGGTCTACTACGACAATGCCTGGCACCTGCTCGACGGCTCGCTGATGAACTTCTTCCGCAACCCCGACCGCTCGCTCGCCAGTGTCGCCGAAATCGCCAAGGCCGTGAAGGAATGGCACGAGGCCAACCCCGGCTACCGCGGCGACGACAACAAGCTCCGCAAGTTCGCCGCCAAGGGGAACTGGCGAAAGGCCGGTCCCGCCCTCCTCGCCACCAGCGAGTCCTACACCGAGGACGGCCCCAACCCCGCCGGCTGGCACGGCTGGTCCTCGACGATGATCGAGTACGACAAGGCCGACAAGCATTACGTCTACGAATACGGCTATTCGCAGGGCTACAAGCTCAACATCCAGCTCCGTCCCGGCGAGCGGCTGACCCGCAACTGGTTCAACAAGGGCCTGCATATCAACATGGATGGCAAGGGCGGAAACCCGGGCGGCATCTTGAAGGGCCGCGCCGAACTGAGCCTTCAGAGGAAGCTCGGCGACATCGCCCCAGGCCGCATCGGCAACGGCACGCTCGAATACGAGGCGCCCGTCGGCGACCCCGCCTTCCTCGCCACGGCCCTGGCGGCGGACAACGTCGCCACGGGCAGCAAGGCGCCCGCCCTCGGCGCCAAGGACGCCGCGAAGCCGGGCGTGCTCGTGGTTCGCATGCCGTCCAGCTACGTCTACCTGGGCGGCGAGGCGGCGTTCCAGGCCATCGTCGGGCCGGGCGGCGCCCTCACCGTCAGCCTCTCCGACAACAACGGGCTCGACTGGAAGGAGCTGGAGAAGATCACCGCCACGGGCTTCAAGAAGCTCGACCTCAAGCCCCACGTCTACCGCCGCTACGACTACCGCCTGAGGTTCGACATCAACGGCGAGGGCACCGGCCTCGACAGCCTCAAGCTGACCCACGACATCCAGCACGCCCAGACGCCGCTGCCCGCGCTCACGCAGGGCGACAACACCATCACCTTCTCCGCCGGCCCGGCCGAGGGCACCATCACCGTCGAGGGCGCCACGAACCCCGACGTCAAGCCCAAGCAGCTCATCGCCGGCGACTTCCATCCCGAGTTCAAGGGCACCGGCCACAAGATGTTCCGCGTGAAGGAGTACGACGAGAAGGGCGGCAGCGTCACCTTCCCCATCGAGACGCCCGGCGACATCGTGCGGATCCGCGGCGGCGCCCACTACCGCGCCCGCGACAAGCGCGAGGGCTGGATGCTGCAGGCCTCGTTCGACGACGGGAAGACGTGGGCCGAGATCGGCAAGCTCCCCGGCCCCGTCCCCGGCTCCACCAAGTATTTCACCTTCGAGGGCGTCCCGAAGGGCGTGAGGAAGGCCCTCGTCCGCTACCAGAGCACGCGGCAGTACAACACGCTCTGCATCTTCGACTTCCGCGTGGACGCCGATTACGCGGAGCCGGCCGGCGGCTTCCGCCCCGTGAAGATCACCTACGTGTGGGACGAGGCCGGCGCCGAGAAGCGCGACGTCCACGTCGCCAAGTCGCCCAACGACACCTACACCATCAAGTGCGACGGCGCGCCGCTGATGAAGAGCATCATCCTCGAACTGGCCGAGCCGTGAAAGGAGCAAGCCCCGTGAGCGCCGAGGCATGTGCGTGGTGCTGGCTGATCGCCGCCGGTGTGTTGGCCGCTCAAGCGGCGGGCGCCGAGGAGGCGAAGCCGGCGGGCGTGGTGAAGGTGGGGTTCATCTACGAGAAGGCGCCGTTCGCCCAGTGCCACGCCTCGACGATCGCCGAATCGGGCGGTGGCCTCGTGGCCGCGTGGTTCGGCGGCACGGCCGAGGGCAAGCCCGACGTGGGGATCTGGCTCGCGCGGAACGAGGGCCAGGGCTGGTCGGCCCCCGTCGAGGTTGCCAACGGCGTCGAATCGCCCGAGAAGCGCTATCCCTGCTGGAACCCCGTGCTCTTCCAGCCGAGGAGCGGGCCGTTGCTTCTCTTCTGCAAGGTCGGCCCCAGCCCCCGCGCCTGGTGGGGGATGTGGATGGCCTCGGAAGACAGCGGTAAGACCTGGTCGAAGCCCCGGCGCCTGCCCGACGGCATCCTCGGCCCCATCAAGAACAAGCCCATCCAGCTCCCCGGCGGCGAGCTGCTCTGCGGCTCGAGCACCGAGGACGCCGGCTGGCGAGTCCACTTCGAGCTTTCGCCCGACCTGGGGAAGACCTGGCAGAAGATCGGCCCCGTGAACGACGGCAAGGCATTCGGCGCCATCCAGCCCACGCTCCTCAACCACCGCAACCGCATCCAGGCCCTGTGCCGAAGCCGGCAGGGGCGCATCGTCCAGGTCGGGAGCGAGGATGGCGGCAAGACCTGGGGCGAGATGACCGCGACCGAGCTGCCCAACCCGAACGCGGGGCTCGACGCCGTGACGCTGGCCGACGGGCGGCACCTGCTCGTCTACAACCACACCCTCCGCGGCCGCTCGCCGCTCAACGTGGCCGTGAGCCGCGACGGCAAGGCCTGGCAGGCCGCACTCGTCCTGGAGGGCGAGCCGGGCGAGTTCTCCTACCCCGCCGTCGTCCAGACGAGCGACGGCCTCGTGCACACAACCTACACCTGGCGGCGCCAGCGGGTGAAGCACGTGGTCCTCGACCCCGCGAAGCTCGCCCTCCGCGACATGCCCGACGGCCACTGGCCGAAGTGAGGCATCGAAGAGAAGGAACCAACCGGTTTGCACCAGTTGCCCGTCCTCGACATCGTTGTGCTGTTCGCCTACACCGCGGGCGTGGTGGGGCTGGGGTGCTGGTTCGTGCGGCGGAGCCAGACGACGGAGGGGTTCATGGCCGCGGGCCGGCGGCTGCCCGGCTGGGCGGTGGGGCTCTCGATCTTCGGCACCTACGTGAGCAGCATCAGCTTCCTGGCACTGCCCGGCAAGGCGTACGCGGCGAACTGGAATCCGTTCGTCTTCAGCCTGTCGCTGCCGCTGGCCGCGTGGGTCGGCGTGCGGTGGTTCGTCCCGCACTATCGCCGGCTCGCCTCGATCTCGGCCTACGACCACCTGGAGAAGCGCTTCGGCCCCTGGGCACGCGTCTACGCGGTCGCCTGCTACCTGCTCACGCAGGTGGTGCGGGTCGGGGCGATCCTGTTCCTCGTCGCGCTCGCGCTCGAGCGGCTGCTGGGCTGGGACCCCAGGTGGATCATCCTGGGCACGGGCGTGCTCGTGACGCTCTACACGCTGCTGGGCGGGATCGAGGCGGTGATCTGGACGGATGTGATCCAGAGCATCGTGCTGACAGTGGGTGCCATCGCCTCGGCGGTCGTGCTGCTGTTCGGCATGCCGCAGGGGCCGGGGCAGCTCTTCGCCATCGCGGCGGAGCACGCCAAGTTCAGCCTCGGCAGCTTCGGCGCCAGCCTCGGCGAGGCCACGTTCTGGGTCGTGCTGGTCTACGGCCTGTTCATGAACCTCAACAACTTCGGGATTGACCAGAGCTACATCCAGCGCTACCACACGGCGCGGTCGGACGCCGAGGCTCGCAAGTCCCTCTGGCTCGGCGCGCTCCTCTACATTCCCATCTCGGCGCTGTTCTTCTTCATCGGCACGGCGCTCTTCGCCTACTACAAGGCCAGGCCGGAGCTGCTCCCCGCCGGCCTGAGAGCCGAGGGCGTGTTCCCCCACTTCATCGTCCACGGCCTGCCGCAGGGCTTCACGGGGCTGCTGCTCGCCGCGGTGTTCGCCGCGGCCATGAGCTCGGTGGACAGCAGTCTGAACTGCTCGGCCACGCTCACGCTCAAGGACCTCTATCAGCGGTTCTTCCGCCGCGATGCGGGCGAGCGGGAGGCGATGTGGGTGCTGCGGGTCAGCACGGTCGCCTGGGGCGTGCTGGGCACGGCCATCGCCCTGGTCCTCGCCATCGCGGCGGCCGACGAGCGGACGCTCGACGTCTGGTGGAAGCTCTCGGGCATCTTCAGCGGCGGGATGCTGGGGATTTTCCTCCTGGGGTTCGTCTCGCGCCGTGCGACCAGTGCGACGGCCCTCGTCGCCACCGCCGTGGGAATCCTCCTCATCCTCTGGATGACCGTGTCGCCGACCTGGTCGGCGTTCCCGCCGCGCTTGCGCAGCTCCTTCCACAGCTTCCTCATCCCCGCCTTCGGCTCGACGGCGATCATCCTCGTGGGCTTCCTCGTTGCTTTCGTGAGCCCATGGGGGCGTCACTATGGCGGAGGGGGTGGGGAGGGCCCCCTGTGCCCGAAGTAGGTTGTAGCGGGGAGGAGCTTCGGCAGCTATGCCGGGGCCGCCACGTCGGAGAGGTTGACTCCTGGCTGGGGATCGGCTAGAGTAATGGTGGTTCCGCCTTGGGCGGGGACGCGAGAGGCTAGGGGCCATTTGGAAGAGGTCCGGATCGCATGGCCGCAGAAGACTGGAGAAAGCCAGAGGTTCTCGCCCTGGTTCTTTGCGACCAGATCATCAGGGACGAGCAGAGCCACAAGCCGTACCTCCTGGGGGTGTTCTCGGTTATCTACGCAGGAAAGTTCCCTGCCCTGCATCGGAACTCCGCAATGTATCTCGCGATCACCAACGGGCGGGGGAAGTACCAGACGCAACTTCGCCTCGTCTTCGCGGAGACTGAAGAAGAGCTGATGGTGGCTGAAGGCCAGATCGATTTCCGCGACCCTCTTCAGGTGTTCGAGGTGAGCTTCCAGTTGCCCCCATTGCCGTTGCCTACGCCGGGCAAGTACCGATTCGACCTCCTGTGCGACGGGATGCTCTGTGGCAGCCGCTCTGTGGTTGCCCAGCAGATGCAGGAAAGGGGAAACACATGAGCGGGCAGGACATTGCGGAACTCGAATGCGTCAGGAGCAAGGAGCCCGCTGCCGGCGCAGGAGAGGCGCATGGAGCGCCGGGCCTCCCACGGGGCAGCCAGTTCAAGGTCAGATATGCGTCTGGCCTCGATATATTCGGGCCGGATACGAAGGCGCAACTGGAGAAGCTCGCAGCAGAGGCCGAGGCATGGCAGCAAAGGCAGGGACTCGCAGAGGAATGGCGAGCGGCCGCGGAGGCCGCCGGAGCGCTGGACTTCCTGCTGGATGACCCCCTGCTTGAGGACGGGGACTGAGAGGCACAGCCATGCTGGAGGGCTATCCGCAGCGGGGCGAAGTGTGGCTTGTCCCCTTTACGATGCCATCGGCGGATAGCGCCGGGCTCAAGTTCAGGCCGGCGGTGGTGGTCTCCGCCGCTCCCGCCGAAGAGGCACGAGGCACAGTCACCCTGGCCGCCATCAGCAGCAGGACAGAGCCCAGAACCCGCTTCGACATCTTCGTCGGCGCTTCCTCGGGCCTGGGCAGGGCGATGGGATTACGCCTCGATAGCCTCATCTGCTGCGCCATCCTCCAGACATTCAGTATCGCCGTCTTGAGGCGGAGGATCGGGAAGGTCAACGAGGAGACGCAGGCAAGGATTAGCGAGAGGCTTGCCGAGTTCTTCGCCCTTCAAGGGTAGACGCCTGAGCTCCTGTGCCCCTTGGCGCGTGGCGTTGCCGTCGGCGCTGCGCAGCTCCTTCCACAGCTACCTCATCCCCGCCTTCGGCTCGACGGCGATCATCCTCGTGGGCTTCGCCGCAACCTGGCTTGTCAGAGGAGAGCGAAAATGACCGGAACCAGGCGAGTGCTTGCCACCGCGCTGCTCGTGGTGTCGGCCCGCCCTGCCCTGGGCGACGACCTGAATCCCGTGAAGTTCAACAGGGCGCCGAGGCACCCCGCCATCGTCCTTGTGGAGAGGGGGCAGCCCAGGGGGACGATCTGCGTGATGGGCGGCAAGGGCGACAGGGTCCTCGCCCAGGCCGTGAAGGAGCTTCAGGACTGCATCGAGCTCTCGACCGGGGCGAAGCTCCCGGTGGTGCAGGACAGGATTCAGCCGCCCGCCCTCGTCCTCGGCAACTGCCCCGAGGCCGCCGACGAGAAGCTCGACGGCGCGAAGATGCCCGTCGAAGGCTTCACCATCAGGTCCGCCGCAGGCCGCCTCTTCATCGTCGGCCACGACGGCCCCGTGGGTAAGGGCACGCGAGCCGTCTCCCACGGCACCGCCTGGGGCGTGTTCGAGTTCCTCGAGCGCTTCGTTGGCGTCCGCTGGTACTGGCCGACCGAGCGCGGCGGTCGCTCGATCGTGAAGACGACGAGCCTGGCGGTGAAGCCGGTGTGGCTGGAGGACGCGCCGGTGTTCCGCAAGCGGGAGATCTGGCCGCCCATGGCCAACTCCTGGAACGGCACGGGGCAGCCCCTCGGCCCGCTCCACACCCGCCTGCGGGCCGGCAACTCCTGGCCAGTCTCCCTCGTCGTCCACTCCCCCAACTGGGCGGGAGTGAAGGAGTACACCGAAGGGCGGCCCGAGTGCTTCCAACTCGGCTCCGACGGCTCCCGCAACTTCCAGATGCTCTGCTACGGCAACCCCAGGACGCTCGAGACCTATCTCGAGAACATCGCGGCGCACTTCGACCAGGGGCAGAAGGCCCACATGGGCATCGTGGGCGACGCCATCACGGTGTCGCCCAACGACGCCGGCATCGCCTGCTACTGCCCCGACTGCCGAAAGCTGTGGGACGACAAGGGCGGCCCGTACGGCACCGCGTCCCGCGTCCTCGCCACGTTCGTGGACAAGCTGGCCCGCGCGGTGAAGGCCCGCTGGCCCGACAAGACGATCATCTACCTCCCCTACCTCAACTACACGCAGGCCCCCGACGGCTTCCGGTTCCCCGACAACGTGGAGGTGCAGCTCTGCGGCATGCCCGGCCTCGCCCAGTACAAGGAGCCGGCCATCCTCGCCGCCGAACAGGCCAACGTGGACAAGTGGGTCGCCATCACGGGCCGCAAGATCCAGAACTGGCATTACAGTTGCTGGCCCGAGGACAAGACGAAGGCCCCCTACCACTACCCCCACGTGCTCAAGCGCTACTACCAGGCCAACCGGGACAAGCTGGTCGGCTCGTTCATCAACGGCGACGGCGACCACTTCCCCCGCCAGCACATCAGCCTCTACTGCTGGATGAAGCTGCTGTGGAACCCCGAGTTCGACGTGGACGACGCGATGGACGAGTTTTGCGACCGCATGTTCGGGCGGGCCGCCTCGTACATCCAGCGGCTCCTCGACCTCCAGGTGGACGGGTGGGAGAAGAGCCGCTGGCCCGAGGGCATCCTCTCGCCCAAGGCCATCTACACGGTCACCTATCCCCGCAGGACGCTCGAGCGGATGAAGGACCTGCTCGCCCGCGCGCGCGCCCGGGTCGAGGGCGACACGCTGGCGGCCCAGCGCGTGGAGTACTACGCGGCGCCCTTCCCCGACTTCTTCGAGGAGTTCGAGACCGTCATCGAGGGCAAGGGGGCGCGGCCCCTCGTCGTCCAGAAGGTCGGCGAGAACCCCATCATCAGCGGCAAGCTCGACGACCAGGTGTGGAAACTCGCCCCCGAGGCCCGCCTCCTCAAGCACGACGGCAAGCGCGAGGTCGAGCCGAAGTACGCGACCCGGCTCCGAGCCGTCTGGACGAAGGACGGCGTGACCTTCGGCTTCTGGATGGCCGAGCCGTCGCCCCAAACGCTCGTCCAGACCATCAAGTCGCGCGACGAGTCCATGGCCTGGTGGAACGACTGCGTGGAGATCTTCCTCGACGTCACGGGCAAGAACCAGGGCCAGTGGTACCAGTGGATCATCAACCCCCACGGCGTCATCCTCGACGGCAAGGGCCAGGACACCTCGTGGAACCCCGAGGGCGTGCGGGCGCGGGCGCACATTGACAAGGATTTCTGGAGCCTCGAGGTCTTCATCCCCTATGGCCTCTTCCCCGAGGCCCTGAAGCCGGGCACCAACGTCGCCTGGTATGGGCAGTTCACCCGCCACCGCATGAGCGACTACAAGAAGACGCCGGACAGCCTCCACGAGAACCAGAAGCTGAACTGCAAGTTCGGCGGGTTCAACAGCAACCTGGCGGATTTCGCGCCCGTGAAATTCGTCGAGTAAGGCACTGAGGGCACGCCTTTCCGCTGCTCCACGCACTGGGCCGGCTCGGCCCGCGTAGCAGCCCCTCACTGGCTCAGGGGGCTGAAGCGGCGGGTGAGGGCGGCGGCCTCGGCCGCGTGGTCGGCGAAGCGCGGGAAGAAGCCCACGATGACGCCGTCGGTGCGCTTGATGTTGCGGAAGGCGAACTCGAAGGCGCGCGCGGTGTCCTCCGCGCGGTCGGCGAGGCGGCCGCCGCCGAGGATCTTGAAGGCGAGGCAGGGGCGCTTCACGGCGCGGACCACCTCGCACATCCGCACGGGGTCGCTCGGCAGGAAGTTGCCCCACAGCGGCACCTCGCCGAGCATGGTGTGGAGCTCCCCAGGCGTCCGCGTCAGGCGGTAGAAGCAGGTCATGTAGAGGTCGAGGCCCCAGCCCCCATCCTCCGCGTAGCAGATGACGTCGGGGTTGTGGGCGGAGATGCCGGCGAGGACGCCGAGGTCCTTCACGCGCTTCGCGAAGTCGCGCACCTGGTTGATCTTGCCCTCGCGCCAGAGGCGGTCGGTGACGCCGCCGTGGTGGACGACGGCGATGGGCTTGTGGCGGCGCACGACGTCCTGGAGGGCCTTGGCGTCCTCGGTGTGGGGCTTGTTGGCGAGGAAGATCCACTGGAGGGCGCGGCCGCCCTCGCGCACCCGCGCGAGAGCCTTGTCCACCTTGTCGTGCCACGAGGACTGCCAGGTGTTGATCCCGAGGTCCCAGCAGTGGTTGAGCAGGTCCACCGTGTGGTCGAGGGTGAAGTAGTCGTTCATGAAGCGGGCGACGAGGCCGCCCATGTACGAGTAGCCGAGGATGGGGTTGGCCCCGACCACGAGGCGGCTCACGCTGTGGGGGCCGAGCTGGATGGCGGGCAGGGCCGACGGGGCGGGCTGGCTCATGGTTTCTCCTTCCGTAGTGACGAGGGGGCGGCCACACAGGGCCGCCCCTACTACCTCGTCTGCCGACGGGCGGGGGCATCACTGCGGGCGGACCGCCTCGTAGAGTTCGCGGGTGTTGATCTCCGTCATGTGGCGTGTGATGCTCTCGCCGTAGGGCTCGTTGGTGATCATGTTGCCCTCGGCGGTGTAGAGGCCGGTGTGGTCGCCGCGGACGTAGCCCGAGGCGCCGGCCAGGTAGTCGTACTCGCCCATGATCATCCGGGTGGTGAGGTAGGACGTGTAGTCGCGGACGCGGCCGTTGTTCATGTGGATCTGGAGGTTTTCGCGGCGCATCTGCTCGGAGTTCCGGGCGATGGTGGCGCCGAGCACGCGGAGGCCGGCGTAGTATCTGGCCAGCCCCTCGGCGATGTACTGGCCCACCTTCTCCCGGTTCAGTTCGTAGGAGGCAATCATCCGGCCAAGGATGGGCAGCCAGGCGTCGAATGTCTCGGCGGGCGCCCACACGGTGGTGTGGCCGAAGGAGAAGCTGGCGTCCATGTAGTTGCCCAGGCAGCGCCCCATCGTGATGCCCTTGTAGGCCTTGCCGTTGCGGGTGAAGGTGTACTCGAAGTCCTCAATGGAGCAGGGCCGGCCGCCGGTGAGGCCGGCGCGGGCCTTCCGCACGAGGTCGGGGCGGTCGTGGATCTGGAGGAAGCGGAAGTTGCCGGCGAGCCTCTGCTGTGCGCAGGCGGCCACGAGGGCCTGGCTCGGGCGGCAGAAGTTCGAGACCAGCATCCCGGGCGTCCGGGCGAGTCGGGCGTAGCGCGGGGTGATGAAGTCCGCGTTGGCCACGACGAAGAAGGCCTGTTCCGTCGGGTCGTGAGCGATGACCTGGCCCTTCCCGATGTCCACTTGCTTCCAGTTGGCCGGGGCGGCGTAGGAGCCCCAGCCGCCTGCGAGGCGGCGCGGCGCTAGCTGCACCTGTTGCCGGGCCGGGCCGCCCTGAGCCATGTTGCCGCCCTCGTCGAACGTGAAGACGCCCTTGGCCACGCGCAGGTTGGCGAGGGTCTGAAGCAGGAGGGGCGCCGCCACGGTGAGCTGGCCCTCGGGCGCCTCGATCCGCTGGTTCAGCATCAGGCCGTCGCCGCCGGTCACGAGGGTGCGGAATTGCTTCCGCTGGTTCTGCTGGTTGGTGTACACGCCCTCAAAGACGACGATCGACTTCTCCCCCACCTTGCGCCCGTTGGTGTCCACCAGAGGGACCGTCCGCCGCCTGGCCGTCGGCGCGAGCCGGAGGCCGGGCGCGTTCTTGAACAGGTCGGCCACGACCATCCGGACCAGCGCGCTCGCATCGCGGCCCGTAGGGCTGACTCCGTGCACCGTCACGGCCTGATAGAGGCCCTTCGGGTCGCTCACGCTCACCGCCCACATTCGGGGACTGTCCTGATAGCCCTCCTGGACGGCCCAGCCCTGCGGCCTCAGAATGGTGAACGTGTAGTGTTTGGAGACATAGTTCTGCCACTGCACACGGGACCCGCCGGCGGTAGCGTGGGGAGCAACCATCCCGAGCAGGGCAAGCCCAAGGGCGACGAGCATAGCGATTGACTTCTGCGGTCTCATCTCAGTCACCTCCATTCTGTGCCTCGTATCGGTCCTCTTGTCACTGCCAGAGAGCCAGGCCTGTGCTTCTACCCTCTCAGACGCGCACGGACTGAATAATATTCAGATGCTGTCTCCAATTCATTTCTCAGTCCTCGTTACTGCGTCTACGACAGGTAACCCACAGGCCCGTTGAGGCGCTATAACTGATTGTCAAACAATGCGTTACGCGCAAGGGCGGCCGCTACAGACCCTCTACCTCCCAGCCCTTGCGATATGTACGGCGCAGGAGGCGCTGGGCCTCGGCGCTGTTTGTGACCTTCAGGTTCGCGGCGTCCCACTCGAGCACCGTGTTCGGCACGCGGATGGCCACGGTGCCGAGGAGGATGGCCTCGGCCATGGGGCCCGTCTGCACGAAGTGGCTCTCGGTCATCTCGCCGCCGAGGCAGGCGCTGACGAAATGGTGGTAGTGGTCGCGTCCTGGGAGCTTGGGCCGCTCGATCTTCTCGAACTTCTCCTTCGGGAAGAGCTGGGGTCCTGAGCCGTGGCGCAGCAGCAGCGCGCCCTCGGTGCCGATGACCATCGCCGATTCGGCAGGATACTTGCCCGGCCCGAGGCCGGCGATCGCCTGGACGTCTTCGGGCGGGTAGAACTCGCCGTCGAACCACTCGAGTTGGAGTTCCTGCCCGGCGACGTTGTCGGCGCCGGGGAACATCCAGGTGATGTGGTCGCCCTGGGGCCAGGTGTCGCCGCGGCGCGCGGGCGATTCGAGCCACGATTTCTGCACCTCGGCCACGATGGTCTTGGGCGCGGTGAGCTTCAGGCCCTTCCAGACGGCGTCGAAGATGTGGCAGCCGATGTCGCCCGACCAGCCCGTGCCGAAGTCCTGCCACGCGCGCCACTTGGTCGGGTGATAGATGCCGTTGGCGAAGGGCCGCTCGGGGGCGGTCCCGATCCATAGGTCCCAGCTCAGGTGCGGCGGCACGGGGTCGCCCTTCTCGGGGCGGGGGCCCACGAGGCGATAGGCGGCGATGGCGCCGGGGCGGTTCGAGCAGAGGATGGCGCGCTTCGCCTTGCCGATGACGCCCTGGCGCAGGAACTGCACGGCCATGCGGTCGCCGATGCCGCTGGCGGCCTGGGTGCCGAGCTGGGTCACGACGCCCGCGGCCTTGGCCGCGGCCGCCACCTGGCGGCACTCGTAGACGTCGTGGCACAGCGGCTTCTGGCAGTAGACGTGCTTCTTGCGCCGCAGCGCCGACATTGTGGCGGCGGCGTGCATGTGGTCGGGAATGCTGGCATTCACCGAGTCGATCTTGTCGCCTTCCTTGTCGAGCATCTCGCGCCAGTCGGCGTACGTGCGCGCGCCCTGATACTTGGCGGCCGCTGCCTTGAGGCGATTGGCGTCCACATCGCAGAGGGCGACAATTTGGGCTTTCGGGTGGCCCTTGATGGCATTGAGGTCGCCGCCGCCCATGCCGCCCGAGCCGATGCCGGCGTGGGCGAGCTTGTCGTTGGCCCCGAACACGTTGCGGGCCAGGATCGTGGCCGTGAGGCCGGCGGCCGTGCCCTGGAAGAACGCGCGACGCGATAGGCGCTGCATCACTATGGCTCCTCTCTCAGTGTGTCATCGTCTCCCCGTGCGAGTGCCAGTATAGTCCGGCGGGCCGGGATTTCAAGGCCAGAACGCAAAAGGCCGCCGGGAGCTGCACCTCGGCAAGCCCCCGACGGCCTATGATGTGACGGACGCGTTGTCTACTTCTCTTTCTCGGGCTCCGGCGCCTTGGTTCCGGTCCCGGGCTCGGGAGCGGGCGGCGCGGGGGTCGTCCAAACGCACTTTCCATCGGCGTCGTAGAGCATCAGGCGGGCGCCGCCGTCTCTCACGCAGAGCTCGGCGCGGACACGGCTCTTCCCCATTTCCTTGCCTTTGGCGCCCAGGGTGTCCACCACCTCGAGCAGGGTGAACCGGCCAGCCCCCACAGAGCGAGTGGCGGGCGACGCCTGCTCGGACATCATTGTGACCACGGGGTTACGCATCTGGAGCACGGCCACGGCGACGAGGGCGAGGATCACGAGCGTCAGGATCACGGCGAGCCTGAGCCACACGACCTCCTTGCCCAGCTTCGCCAGTTGCTCGTCCACGCTCTTTCCGCTCTCCGCTGGCATGTGCGTATCCTCCTCGGCAAGAGCCATAGGAGCCACCTCCCGCCACTACAGCCATTGTACCCCCGTGGGCCCGCCTGTCAAGGCCCTTTCGGCCGCGGGTCAGACGGCGCGGCCCTTGATGCCCCTGGCCTTGGCGGCGCCCTTCCTGACGCCTTCGTTGGGCCGCAGCGCGCGTACAGCGCGGCCGGCCCGCCAGATTTCCTTGTTGCCCAGGGCCTCGAGCTCCTTGTGCAGGATGTCCTGGTAGTCGGGGCGGCCCAGGCACTTGATCACGCGGCGCGTCTCGGTGCCGTTCTTCACGCTCTCGTAGAGCTTCTTGAAGAGGGGCGCGACGGCCTTCTTGAACTTCGGCGCCCAGTCGAGCGCGCCGCGCTGCGCCGTGCTCGAGCAGTTCGCATACATCCATTCCATGCCGTTCTCGTCCACCAGGCGGATGAGGCTCTGGGTGAGTTCCTCGACCGTCTCGTTGAATGCCTCGGACGGGTCGTGGCCGCGGCGGCGCAGCTCGTTGTACTGGGCCTCCATCACGCCGGCCAGCGCGCCCATGAGGATGCCGCGCTCGCCCGTGAGGTCGCTGTAGACCTCCTTCTTGAACGTCGTGGGGAACAGGAACCCCGAGCCGATGGCGATGCCGATGGCCAGCACGCGGTCGCGGGCGCGGCCGGTCGCGTCCTGGTCCACCGCGAAGCTGGAGTTGATGCCGGCGCCGCTGAGGAAGTTACGCCGCACGCTCGTGCCCGAGCCCTTGGGCGCCACGAGAATCACGTCAATGTCCTTCGGCGGCACCACGCCCGTCTGGTCCTTGTAGGTGATCCCGAAGCCGTGGCTGAAGTAGAGGGCCTTGCCGGCGGTCAGGTGCGGCTTGAGGATCGGCCACACCTTGACCATGGCCGCGTCGCTGACAAGGAACTTGATGATCGTGCCCTTCGCCGCCGCCTCGGCGATGTCGAAGAGGTCCTTGCCCGGCTTCCAGCCGTCGGCCACCGCGCGATCCCAGTCCTTCTTGAACCTCGGGCTCTGGCCGATGATGATGTTCTTGATCCCGTTGTCGCGCATGTTGAGCGCCTGGGCGGGGCCTTGCACGCCGTAGCCGATGACGGCGATGACCTCTCTCTTGAGGATCTGCCGCGCCTTCGAGAGGGGGAACTCCTTGCGAGGCACGACCTCTTCCCACACGCCTCCGAACTTGATCTTCGCCATTCCTGGCCTCCTGCTATGTTCCTGGGGCTGCTATGCAATGGCTTATTCTTATAGCACAACCCGCCGCCCGCGTCAAAACCGGGCAAGGCAGAAGTCCCTCCCGCGTCTCCTCAGAACTCGAGCACGGAGCCGGCGGCGATGGGCTTGCAGCAGTGGGGGAATGCCTCGGTGAGGGCGCGGGTGGCCGGCTCGCCGGTGCAGTGGCAGGGGTGGATGGCCTCGGGGTCGAGTGCTCGAAGGCCCTCGATGGTGGCCTGGAGAAGCTCGGGCGAGGCGTTGCCCAGGTGGAAGCCGCCGACCACGGCCCGCAGGCGCCCCTGGCCGAGCAGGCGGCGCGGGTTCGCGATCTGCTGCGCCGCGCGGCACAGGTTCACGATGCCCGAGTGGGCGCAGCCCGAAACCACCACAAAGCCGTCGGCCCCGCGCAGCACGAGGGCCTGATCGTCGTGGAAGGGGTCAATGATGCGTCCGACGGGGTTGTCGGCGTACAGGTGCGGGGTCGAGGGCACGCAGCGGGCGTCGCGCGGCACCTCGCCGGTGAGCCAGGCGCCGGGAACGACCTCTTGCGCGCCCGTGCTGAGACGGCAGAAGATGCCTGCGGCCTCGAGCTGGGTCTGGGCGAAGGCGATGCCGATGCTGTGCCAGGCGCCGGTGGTGCTCTTCGTGTACTTTCGCACGAAGACGTCGGGGTGGGCGTAGAGGTCCACGCCGCCCAGGCGCGGGGCGACGGCGGCGAGGCCGCCCGTGTGGTCGAAGTGGCCGTGGCTCAGGGCGATGGCCTCGGCCTCCTCCACGGCGATGCCCAGCGCCTCGGCGTTCCGCAGGAGCGCCTGGCCCGAGGCGCCGGTGTCGACGAGGAGCTTGCGACCGTCGTGCTCGACCCAGAAGGCCAGCCCGTGCTCGGTGGCTAGCGCCGGCAGCCCCTTCCGGTCGTCCACGAGCACGGTGATGCGGGTGGCCATGCGGTGTGCCCTTCTACGGGTTGTCCTTCCTGGTCTGCTTCAGGCGCGCGATGGCGGCGCGAACGTCCTCCATCGTGAACCCGTGCTGCTTGCGCAGGCGGCCCAGGGACTCGTCGGGCGAGGTGCCGGCCGGGAGCTTGAGCTCGGCGACGATGCGCTCGAAGGGCACGCCGGCCTCGGCGGCCGCCTCGGCGAGGGTCGTGGAGCCCTTGACGCCCTCGGGGCCGCGCCCCTCGGCGTGCTCCTGGGCAGCGCCCGCCTTGGCCGCCGCGGGGCAGGCGCCGTCGCACTTCTCGCACGGGCTCTCGCCCTCAGCGGCCTGCTCCTTGGCCGCGGGCGCCTCGGACGGGCAGGCGCCGTCGGTGCACGTGTCGCAGGCGGAGGCGGCCTTGCCGCCGCGGTAGCCCTTGCCCTTGCCCCCACCGCCCTGGCCCTCGTCGTCGCACGGGCTGCCCGCGCCGACGGGCAGCAGCCAGGGCGCAGCCATAACCCCGGCGCCAGCCAGCCCGAGGACGATGAGCAGCAGCGCGCCGCCCGCTCCCGCGCCGGCCCTGCGCGTGCGCCGCACCAGCGCGCCGAGGGAGTTGGTGACCCACTTCCAGTGGAGGATGACGTGGAGGGCGACGAGGCCGATCAGGGAGAGGGCGATGTAGAAGTGGATCGTGCCCCACTGGTGGCGCGAGTAGCCCAGGATGCCCCTGCTCCCCGAGCCGGGGGGCAGGCGATAGAGCATGAGGAGGCCCGTGCCCGCCAGGCAGGTCATCGCCAGATAGGCCAACACGTCCACGACGAGGTGCAGCTTGTTGCGCGGCATTGCGGAGTTCTCCCGGCCAGGAGGCGGCTATGGCACGCGGGGCGCGCCCTTCGTGCGCCCCATCCAGTCCAGTTGGGTCAGCTCGCCAAAGTGCTCCTTGAAGAGGCGGTAGTAGAGCAGCTCTTCCTTCGTGTTCAGGGTCCAGCCATTCGCGAGGGAACGCTCGCGGCGGAAGTCGGCGTCCGACACGGCCGTCTCGGCGTGGTCGGCAAGTAGCTCGCCGACGCCCGAGCCCTGCCAGAACTTGGCCTTCGGGCGGTTGAGCACGCGATCGGGGAGTGCCCCGGCCATGGCTTGCCGCAGGATCCACTTCTCGACGCCGTCGCGGAGCTTCAACTCCACCGGGACCCGCAGCGCATATTCCACCACACTCGGGTCCAGAAAGCAAACGTGGGGTACGAGGCCGTGCGCGGCGGCCGAGCGGTCCACCCGCTGGAGCGCGGTGTTGTGGAGGCGGCCGGTGATGTCAATCAGCTCGTCGGCCAGCGCCTCTCGCGGGAGGGACTTCAGGTAGTCGTAGCCGGCGAACAACTCGTCGCCGCCCTCGCCGGAGAAGGCCATGGGCGCGTGCTCGGAGGCAGCCTTGGCGACAAGGTAGTTGAGGACGCTCGAGCGCACGAGCAGCGCGTCGAACGACTCGAGGTGGTAGATGACCCTGGGCAGGGCGCGGAGCACATCGTCGAAGCTGGCAACGACCTCGTGGTGCTCGGAGCCGATGAAGTCGGCCACCTCGCGGGCATGCTCGAGGTCGGGCGCGCCGGGCAGGCCGCCGGCAAAGGTGTGCAGCGTGCGCACGTGGGGGCGCGCGAGAGCGGCCATGGCGCTCGAGTCGAGGCCGCCGGACAGCCAGGAGCCGGCGAGGTCGCCGACGAGGCGGGCCTTCACCGCGGCCTCGAGGCGGCGGCGCAGCTCGGCGGCGACTGCCTCGGGCGGGTCGCCCACAGGCGTGTGCTTCTCAAGAAGAAAGAACGGCTCCAGGGTCTCGCCGTCGGTTCGGTTCCCCGGCGGCACCTCGTGGACGTCGCGGGTGACGGCGAGCAGGGCCTTGACCTCGGAGGCGAAGCAGAGCGTGCCGTCCTGGTCGCGGCCGGTGTAGAGGGGGGCCACGCCGATGGGGTCGCGGGTGAGGACGAGGCGGCCCTCGGCCACCTGGGCCTGGGCCAGGTGGCCGTCGCCGGCGAAGTCGCGGACGAATCCCTCGGCGGTCGCGGCAGCGTCGGACTGCACCCTGGGGGCCACGACGCCGAGGGTGGCGGCCTTGAGATTGAGGATAGCAGTCGCGGTGGAGCCGCGGTGGCGCAGCGCCTCGAGCATGCGCTCGACGTCGGCCCGGCGGCCGGGGGCGGCGATTCCTGCGATTCCTGCCATATCACACACTCCTTCCTGCATCGGGGGAAAGTGACCCTGCGAGCTTGCGGCGCACGCGGTCGCCGAGGCGACAGGTGATCTCGTAGGGGATGGTGCCGGCGAGGCGGGCGAGGCCCTCCACGCTGTGGGGGTCGGCGGGGTCGGGCGAGATGATCTCTACCTCGTCGCCCACGGCCGCCGAGGGCACGTCGGTCACGTCAATGATCGTCTGGTCCATCGAGATCGTGCCGCGGGTGGGCACGAGCTGCCCGCGAAGGCGCATGACCGTCTGGTTCGTGAGGCCGCGGAGATAGCCGTCGGCATAGCCGACGGGCACGAGGCCGATGCGGCTGGGCCGCGTGAAGGTGTAGCGAAGCCCATAGCCGCACCGGCTGCCGGCGGGCGCGTGGCGCACCTGCATCAGGCGGCCGGTGAGGCGGAGGATGGGCTGGAGCGGCAGCCTTACGTGCATCTCGTCGGACGGCTGGTAGCCGTAGGCGGCGATGCCGGGGCGGACCATGCCGAGATGGGTCTGGGGCAGGTCAATCGTCGCGGCGGAGTTGGCCGCGTGGAGGATGAGGGAATGCGGAGTGCGGAGTGCGGAGTGCGGAGTTCCCGATTCCCCATTCCGCATTCCGCATTCCGCAATCGTCCGGTGGAAGCAGGCGAGCTGACCCAGGGTGTGCGCCTTGTCGGTGGCCTCGGCCACGGCGAAGTGGGTGTAGAGGCCCACGAGGCGCAGGCGCGGCTCGGCGCGGATCGCCTCGACAAGGGCAGGGGCCTGCTCGGCGGGTACGCCCGAGCGGCCCATGCCGGTGTCCACCTTCACGTGCACCTGGGCAGCGGCGTCCACCAGCCGGGCGGCCTCGGCCACGAGGCGCGCCTCGGCGGGGGAGACGACGGTGAGCCACACGTCGTTGGCGATGAGCTGGGCCAGGGCGTCGTGCAACTCGGCGCCCTCGCCGTAGGCGCAGGCGGAGAAGAACATGAGGATGGGCTTGCGGAAGCCGTGATGGCGCAGGCTCACCGCCTCCTCGGGCGTGGCGACGCCCAGCGCGTCCACCTGCTCGGCCAACACGTCGAGGAGCAAACGCTGCCCGTGGCCGTAGCAGTTGGCCTTGGCCGCCACGCACAGCTTCGTGCCGGGCGCGAGGCGGCGGCGCAACAGCGTCAGGTTGTGCCGAAGGGCAGCGGCAGAGATTTCGGCAGTGAGATAGCTTTCCACGGGAACTCCTCGCGTCACGTCTCGCGTTCCGCGTCTCCCGCTTTGCGTTGCAGCGGAATCTCCACAGTCGAGCGGATGTGCAGGTCGCGCTGCGGGAAGGGGACCTCGACGCCCTCGGCCTCGAAGCGATCCTTGATCGTCATGTTCAGCTCGTCGCGGATGCGGAACTGCTCGCGGTAGTCGGCCACCCAGCAGATGAACAGGAGGTCGAGCGACGACTCGCCGAAGCCGGTGAAGTAGATGGCCGGCGGCGCCGGCTCCTTGAGCACCTCGGGATGGGCGTTCAGGATGTCGAGGATGATGGCCTTGACCTTCCGCAGGTCGGTGCCATAGGCGACGCCGAGGTTGGCGCGGATCTTGAAAAAGGCGTCGGGAGCGCTGAAGTTGATGATCTGGGCTTTCGCGATCTCCGCGTTCGGCACCGTGATCACCGTGTTGTCGAACGCAAGGACGCGGGTGCTCCGCAGGCCGATGTCGAGCACGTCGCCCATCTGGCCGCTGGCGAACTGGATGCGGTCGCCCGGCTTGAACGGGCGGTCCACCATGAGCACGAAGCCGGAGATCATGTTGGCGATGGTCTCCTGGGCGGCGAAGGCGATGGCCAGCGACATCACGCCCGCCGTGGCGATGAGGCCGGTGATCTGGATGCCGAAGTGGTCGAAGATGATCGTGAGGGCGATGAAGAAGAACACGAACTTCGCCAGCTTGCGGAAGAGCGTGATGAACTGGTCGTAGGCCTGGCTCTTGGTCTTGGCGGCGACCTCGCGCGAATACCACTCCATCACGGCCCGCATGGCAGCGTAGAGCAGCGCCGTGACCCCGAGCACCTGGACGACGTAGAGGACGCCCTGGAAGATGCCCCAGGCAGGGTGGCCCGTGACGCCCGGCAGGCGGGCAAAGCTGACGCGCGAGCCCATCAGCAGCACTGCCACGCACGCCGCGAGGCGCACGGGGCCGCGCGTCGCCTCCACGACCTCCACGTCCAGCGTCGTCTTCGTCCGCCGGGCCAGCGGCAGGAGCACGCGGTTCCAGGCCAATTGGACGGCTTTGGTGGCCGCGATGGCGCCGACGACCCACACGCCAAGCCACAGCCATCCGGTGGCGAGGGGTGAGAGGCCGAGGAACCCCGCCGCCGGCGGCCCCAGCGCCGCCTCGGGCCCCGCCTCTTCCGCCGCCCACGCTGCCGCGGGCCAAAGGAGCAGCGCTTCAATGGCCAGCAGAGCCCCTGAGTGTCGGGGGATGGCTCGTTCGTCGTTCATCGCGTTCTCTCCTCTCTATTCATCATGCCCGCGATGCGGGCCACGCGCTCGGCGGCGGAGAGCGGCACGCCCTCCTCCGACACCACCTTCACCGAGCCGCGGACGAGCCGGGTGTGCCACCCGATGGCCTGGGCGAACTCCTCGCGGCACTGCCACAGATACGGCACGGGCAGGAAGCCCCGGGCGAACACCTGGTACAGGCCCTCGGCCGTGTGCGGATGGGGCACCGTGTCCTCGATGGCGCGAAGGATGGTGCGGCTCTCGCCCAGCAGCTCCGTGGTCCGGGCCGCCACGTCGGGGTGGGCGGCCATGTCGTCCACGTCGCCCTTCGCCCGCAGGCGGCGATACTCGTCGAGGGCGTGGCGGGTGATCTGGATGCTTTCGTTCACCACGGCAGGGTCGGCCAGGTGTGATGCCTCGGAGTAGCTGACGACGTGGATGACCGGCGGGCTGGCGGGGCCTGGCCCGAGCGAAGTCGAGGGCTCGTGCGGCTCGATGTCGTCCATCAGCGCCGTCACGGCGGCCAGTTGGGCCTTCGCCTTCTCCAGGTCGTGCGAGAAGTAGTCGAGGCCGCCCCGCGGCTGAAGGAGCACCCGAAACCTGCGGCCCTCCAACTCGCGCACGAGGGCAAGCATTGCCCGTGCCTTGGCGAGGTCGGCCACGCCCCAGGTGGCCTTGGGGGTGTTGAGCATGGTCTGGAGCACGAGGGTGCGGATGCCCAGGGCCTTCGCGGCCCGGGCCGCGAGGACGGCAGCGACCACGTAGGTCACGTCGTCGGCGCCGCGGAAGGCGAAGTGGTGCGACACGTTGGGCTCGTAGGGCTTGCCCGTCGAGGCGACATATCGCAGGGCCTCGACGTGCTGCTCCAGGTTCTCCCGCACGCCGTAGGGGCCGCGCCCGTCGAGCTGGCAGAACCACCAGAGCGACAGGGCGTGCCAGGCGATGTGGACCGTCTCCTCGTACATCCTGGCCAGGGCGGGGATGTCGCGCGTGCCGGCGTAGGTGCGCACGAGCATGGGCCGCGCCGCCTGCCACACGGCGGCGAACTCCTCGGGCGAGTTCAGCGGCACCCCGCCGCCGTTCGGCCTGCGCCCCCAGTCCTCCCCGAATGCCGACTGCGTGAGCTGCGACGTGCCGATGGAAAGCACGTCGAGGAGCCCCGCCTCGGCGAGCCGACGGGTCCAGTCGAGGAACAGGCGGACGGCCTCCGCGCGATCGGGCAGGTAGGGGCCGACGTGTGCCCGCACGAGGGGCGGCAGGCGATGCCTGCGCCCGTGGCGCACGCGGGCGACCAGCGTGTCGGCGGCCGTGCCGAATCCTTCATAGCCGCTGCGGTCCACGGGCTTCACGCCCAGGTAGTCGGCCCGCCGCACGAGGTCGCGGCCGAAGGCCAGGCGGTCCTCGTCGTAGGCCATGCCCTGGGCAAGGTCGCGGGGCACGCGGGTGGGGGCGACGCCCAGGAGGCGGAGGGTCTCGGCGGGCGTCTCGTCGCCGCAGAAGACGCCCGCGACCTCGGGCACCCGCTGCCGCACCCGCTCGCAGGCCCGCGGCAGGCCGGCGAAGTAGAGGGCCTTGAGCGGGCCGCCCTGCTCGGCGAGGAGGCGTCGGGCCTTGAGCCGCGCGACCAGCCGGCCGAAGAGCGCCGCCCCGTCGTCGGGGTCCAGGCGATAGCTGAAGCCGAGCCGGGTGATGCGATTCTCGCGGAGCCAGCGCTCGATGGCCGCGATGGCCGCCGGGTCGTCGGGCCGGCCCGCCGCCTCGCAACCCGCCGCGTCGGCCGCCACGGCGCGGTAGCCGCAGTCCTCGAGGATCTGGGCGACCGAGGCGATGCCCAGGGTGTGCGCATCGAGAGCAGGTCGCAGAAGCCCGAAGCGGTCGGCTCGTGTCACAGTGGTCGGCATCGTCGCCTCCGGGGGTCAGAAGTCTGCGTAGCCGGATCTCCCGCCGTCTTCGAAGGGCATGAGCAACTGGCTGGGATCGTCTTGCTGCGCGGCCGGGCCGGCGCCGACGACGAGGAAGCGGATGTCCTTGAGCGACATGCCGGCGATGCCCAGGCGCTGCACGGTACGTCCCTCGGTCCAGTAGTCCACCCCGTGCATGGCGGAGGCCAGGGTGATGACGGCCCGCATGGCTGGGGTGGGGACGCCGAACATCTCGCCGATGGCGGCGATGGGCACGAGGCTGGCGGGTACGTCCTCCATGATGTACCGGTGGAGGAGGCGTCCTGGGGCCTTGATGCCGGCGTAGCCGGGGTTGGCGCGCATCGCTTCGAGCAGCGTCTTGCCGACGGCGTCGTAGGCCAGGTAGAGCCATTCGCGGGCCGTGAGGGCGCGGATGCCCAGGGCGGCGGCCACGGCCACGCGCTCGCGGTCCACGGCCTCGAGCACCTCGGCCACGGCGGGGGTGACGCCCTCGACGTAGTACTCGAAGTCGCCGTGGGTGTCCTCGATCCGCGCCGCGTTGAGGATGGTGATGGTGGGGTGGAAGACGGCGCCGATGTTGTCGAGGCTGGTCTTGAGCACGTTGTCGCCGGGCACAAACTGCGGGAGGGCACTGCGGATGACGGGCAACACGTCGGCCACCTCGTAGGCCGGCAGCGTGGCCAGGGGCACGGAGTTCTTGATGGTGAAGATATGGGCCTGGGCGGGATTGGTCACCCGGGAGGCGTAGAGCAGGGTCTGGGTCTCGGCGATGTGGGCGCGGACGGTGGGGTTGATCTCGCGGAGCACTTTGGCCGCCTCGAGGGCGCCGCCCGTGCGGCCGGGGTTCAGCACCAGGATCTGCCCGTCCGCGAGGTGCGGGCCAAGGGTCGCCACGACGTTGCGGTGGGCCGTGGCCGGCACCACCACCATCACCACGTCCACGTCGCGCACCGCCTCGGCGGGGTCGGAGGTCACGACGTTCAGCCGGGCAGAGCCGGCGACCTCGCCGGTGAGACGGATACCGCCCAACTCCCGCACCGGCGCGATGCGCGCGTCGGTGCGGTTCCAGAGATTCACCGTGCAGCCCATGATGGCCAGGTGGGCGGCCATGGCCATGCCGCCGTGGCCGGCGCCCGCCACGCAGAAGGTGGGCATGCCCTCGGCGGCGGCGAACTCGCCCAGGGGCTCCTCCGCGGCTCGGAAGCGCTCGATGACCTCCTGCGGCGATGCGGCGGCGAGCACCCCCTCGATGAACCCCTCGGTCGCGCACAGCCGCGCCAGCCGGCTCAGCGCCCGAAGGTGCAGGCCGTGGACCTCGGGCGGACTGAGCAGAACGAAGACGATGTGGGCCCGCTCGCCCCGCAGGGCGCGCCACGGCACCCCCTCGGGCGAGACCCCGACCGCGATCAGCAGTTGCTTGCAGGCGCGCGTGGCCGCGTGCGGCACGGCCACGCGCCGCTCCCCCACGGGGATCACCATCGGGCCCTTCCGCTCCCGCGCCGCGATGTCCCGAAGGGCCAGGGCCGGGTCCACCGGCCGTTCCTCGGCCAGGGCGGCGACGAGTTGGGCAATGGCCGCGTCCCCATCCGCCGCGTCCATCGCGGGGAAGATGCACTTCGGCAGAAGCAAGCTGGCAATTCTCACGGTCGGTCCTCCGAGTCGTGGCCATGGCCCCCGAGCGATTGGGGCCTGGGCGGCGAGCCCTCGGGCGGGCGCTCGCGCCGCTCGCAGGGCTCCATGTGGATCGTCACCTTGTAGCCGGGCAGGCGGGCGGCGATGCGCCCCTCCATCGCCGTGTTCGTCGCAATGCTCACCCAGGCCCCCAGAAGCCCGTACCGCACCCGCACGGCGCCGTCGCTCACCTGTTCCCGCCGGGGGCAAAGATCCTGAGGAGCCGCGTCGTCAGCCACATAGCGTCGCCTTTCAAGGTGATATATGAGGCAGGGTCCTTTAGCTTACCGTACCACGGGGCACGAGTCAAGGGCCGCGAAACTCGAACGCGCCCGCGTGGGGGTGGTTCCACCTGCAATTCCGGCTCGCCCCCCTTGACCCAGGCCAGCCGAGCGCGCTACCCTATGCGGGGCGGCACTGGCGTGCCGCCGTCGGACCGCTGACGTGGACTCCTCGAGGGATGCCAACGATGCGTCTTGCGACTGGTTGCTGGGCATTGGCGTTCCTGGCTCTCGCCCCAGGCTGCTCGCCGCTGCGCAGCCTGCCCCTCTTCGGCCCGCCCAAGGCCCGCGGCCTCACGGTGGCCAGGGACGGCACGCTGCGGCGCGACGGCAAGCCCTTCCGCGCCGTCGGCGTGAACTACTTCGACGCCTTCTACCGCACGCTGCGGAACCCGAACGACACGAGCTACTTCGAGGGCTTCACCGAGCTGGCCCGCCTCGGCATCCCCTTCGCGCGCTTCATGGCCTGCGGCTTCTGGCCCAACGACTGGGAGCTGTACTTCGCGGACAAGCCTCGCTACTTCCACTTCCTCGACGGCGTGGTGCAGGCGGCCGAGCAGAACGGCGTCGGGCTGATCCCGTCGCTGTTCTGGCACAGCGCCGTGGTGCCTGATATTGTGGGCGAGCCGCGCGACCAGTGGGGCAACCCCGACAGCAAGACCCACGCCTTCATGCGGCAGTACGTCCGCGAGGTCGTCACCCGCTACCGCAACTCGCCCGCCATCTGGGGCTGGGAGTTCGGCAACGAGTACAGCCTCGACGCCGACCTGCCCAACGCCGCTCAGCACCGGCCCAAGGTGGTGCCCGACCGCGGCACGCCCGCCGCCCGCAGCGCCCGCGACGACCTGACCCACGACGCCCTCGGCACCGCGCTGGCCGCCTTCGCGGCGGAAGTGCGCAGGCACGACCGCCGCCGCATCCTCTCCAGCGGCAACAGCCTCCCGCGGCCCTCCGCCTGGCACCAGTGGAAGGAGAAGGCCTGGACGCACGACACCGAGGAGCAGTTCGCCGAGCGCCTGCGGCTCGACAACCCCGACCCCGTGAACACCCTCAGCGTCCACGTCTACGAGCCAAGGGAGAAGCGTTTCGGGCGCGAGACGCCCATCGAGGAACTCCTGCGCCTCGCGGCGGGCGCCGCGCGGCGGGCGAAGAAGCCGCTCTTCGTCGGCGAGTTCGGCGCGTCGGGCGTCGGGCCGGAGGCCGAGAAGGTGGCGAAGGAGAGGCTCACGACGCTTCTCGCCGCCATCGAGAAGGCCGGCGCGCCCCTCGCCGCCCTGTGGGTCTACGACTTCGCCGGCCAGGCGAAGGACTGGAACGTGACGCCCCGCAACGCCCGCGCCTGGCAGCTCGCGGCCATCGCCGAGGCCAACCAGCGCCTCCGCGCCGCCGCGCTCGCGAAGCCGTGAATGAAAGGAACAGTTGCATGGGCTCGCCGCGCGTTCGCCGCAGACGACCGAAGGTGTTGCGGACGGGCCACGCCTACGAAGACATTGCGGCGCTCCTCGCCGACGTCAAGCCAAAAGGCCGCTGCCTGGACCTGCCGGCAGGCACCGGCGTCAACATTGACGGAATCCGCCGGGCGGGCTTCGAGCCCGTGGCAGCCGACCTCTTCCCCGAGAAGGCGGCGGGGAAGGGAGCGGAGTGTGTCCGCGTGGACTTCACCCAGCCCCTGCCGTTCGCCGACGGATCGTTCGCCGCGGTGTTGTGCAGCGAGGGGATCGAGCATTCGCCCAATCAGTTGCAGCTCGTCCGTGAGTTTGCGCGGGTGCTGCGTCCTGGCGGGGCCCTCCTGATCACGACGCCCAACGTCCTCAACCTCCGCGCCCGGCTGACCTACTTGCTCACGGGCCACCCGGCCACTGCCTGCCTCCCCATCAGCGAGGCCAGCCACGTGCGCGCCGTCTCCCCACAGGGGGGCATCTACATTCACCACGTCTTCCTCATCTCGTACTTCGCGCTGCGGTTCCTGCTGAAGCTCGCAGGGTTCGGCGAGATCCGCGTCACCACCGCCAAGTACAGCCCCACCGCCATCGCTCTTGCGCCCGTCCTGTGGCTTCCCGTGCGGCTCGCCACGGGCCGGCTCGTGGCCCGGCTGCGCCGGGCGGGTCACCCCGACATCGCGGCGGAGCTCATCTCCCACGTGATGTCGGCCGACATGCTCCTCGGCAAGAAACTGATCCTCCTCGCCAGAAAGAAGGGGTAGCAGCCGCTCCTTGGTGGGGGCACCATGGCTCCTGGGGAACCGCGCGATGAACAGCTACGAGCGATACGTGGCCGTCATGAAGGGCGAGAAGGCCGACATCCTGCCCCGCCTGCCGATCCTGATGCAGTTCGCCGCCGAGCACATCGGCTCGAACTACGGGGCGTTCGCCTCCGACTACCGCGTCCTGGTCGAGGCCAACCTGCGCTGCGCCGAGGAGTTCGGCTTCGACCAGGTGAGCGCCATCTCCGACCCCTACCGCGAGACGCAGGGCTTCGGGGCCGCGATCCGCTACGTCCGCGACGGCGTGCCCCGCTGCGTCAAGCCCCCGCTCGAGGACGCCAAGGACCTCAAGCTCCTCAAGAAGCCCAACCCCCGCCGCTCCGAGCGCATGCTCGACCGCGTCCGAGCCGTCGAAGCCTACACGAGGGCCGTCCACCGCAAGTACTCCGTGCTGGGCTGGGTCGAGGGGCCGGCCGCCGAGGCGGCCGACTTGCGGGGCGTGACGAGCTTCCTGATGGACCTGGTGCTCGACGCCCCCTTCGCGCGCGAGCTGATGGCGCGCTGCATCGAGGTCGGCATCGCCTTCGCCAAGGCCCAGATTGACGCGGGGGCCGACACGATCGGCGTGGGCGATGCCATCGCGAGCCAACTGTCGCCCGACCTCTATGCCGAGATGGTCTTCCCCTACGAGCAGCGCCTCTTCGAGGGCATCCGGGCCGCCGGCGGCCTCATCCGCCTCCACATCTGCGGCGACACCACGCACCTCGTCCCCTACTTCGCAAGGCTGCCCGTGGACATCGTGGACCTCGATTGGCAGATGGACATGGCCAAGGCCCGCGGAATCCTGGGAACCGGCAAGGTGATGGTCGGCAACCTCGACCCCGTCAACGCCGTCAAGCGCGGCACCCCGGCGAAGATCAGGAAGGCCCTCCGCGACCTCTACAGGGCCGTGGGCAACCCGTTCATGGCCGGCGCCGGCTGCGAGATCCCGCCCGGCACGGCGAACGAGAACCTCAAGGCCCTCTGCGAGCCTGTGCCCTACAAGAGAAGATGACAGGAGCAAGCCGTGGCTTCCGAGAAGACCAGGGTGGGCGTCATTGGTTGTGGGGGCATGGGAAGCCACCACGTCAGAACCCTCGCCGAGCACGAGGCGTTCGAGCTGGTGGCCGGCTGCGACATCCACCTGGACGCCCTGAACAACCTGCCGCCCGGCGCCGCGCGCTACCAGGACCCCGAGGTGATGTTCGAACGGCACAAGCTCGACCTCGTGTGCCTCATCCTGCCCAACCACCTCTACGAGCCGATGGTGAAGCTGGCCTGCGTGCACGGGGCCGACGTGTTCACCGAGAAGCCCTTCGGCCACTCCCTGGAGAGCTGCCGCGCGATGATCGCCGCCCTCGAGGCCGCGGGGCGCCGCGGGTGGGTGGGCGGGCAGCGCAAGTACTCGGGCCACTTCCGCACCGCACGCGACATCCTCTGCGCGATGCGCGTGGACTTCATCCACGTGCTCTTCACCTACTTCTGGGGGCCGGCGTTCACCGACCCCGGCTGGCGCGGCGACCGCGCCCGCAGCGGCGGCGTCGCCGTGATTGACAGCGGCTGGCACGTCCTCGACCTCTTGAGCTGGCTCGTGGGCGACGCCGACGCCGCCTTCTGCCAGCTCTCGTACCTCAAGTCGCACCCCGACATTGACGACAAGGCGGCCCTCCAGCTCCACTATCCCTCGGGCGCCGTGGCCACCGTCACCATCAGCTACACCCTGCCCAGGAGCCAGCTCGAGATGACCTTCGCCGCCGGCCGCGAGAGCCTTCATCTGAACTACGACGGCCTCACGCTCTACGACGGGCCGAAGGACACGATGAGCGTGCCCGCCACCCGGGACGAGCCGCTCTTCCGCCGGATGTACGACGAGCTGGTGAAGGCCCGCGCGGGCAGCCCCGCCGCCTACGTGACCGACATGCACCGCGCCGAGCGCATCATGGCCGTGGTGGACGCCTGCTACCGTTCCGCCGCGGGCCGCCGCAAGTGCCGCGTCGCCCGCGCGAGGAGCCGCCGATGAGAGCCGCCCCCACCGAGCGCGATAAGCGGATGGCCCGCAAGTGCCTCACCTGCCCCGTCTGCCGCCGCGCGCGGAAGAACCAGCGCGGCATCCTCTTCTGGCTCGTCAAGCGCCTCGAGAGTCGCGTCTGCCCCTTCTGCCGCGCCTACGAGCGCGTCTACGGCCGCAAAGCCCACGAGCCGATCGCCCCGAAGGGCTGATTGCAGGCCGCCCGTACTCTCGGGGGCGGCACAGGCTTCAGATGACATGATCAATCCCCCCGCCTCTGGATTTGATCATCTGTAGCCGGGCATGGCGTCACCATAACTACTTGGCAGCACGCGCGTTACGCCATGCGGCCCCCGGTCCGCCGCCCTTTTCAGATGATCACCTTGCCCCAGCCCCCGCGGGGGTTGGGGCAGTATGGCCCCTAATCCTGGCGGCGGCTCCCCCGGCGAGCGCCACCCCCTCCCTGCCCTCTCCCTTCAACAGACTACAGGCCGCCACTCTCCCCGCCCCTGGGTTTGGCGGCCTGTAGTTTCCCTAAGCCGTTGCGGATCTTGCACTTAGGTCACATCACCCCACGCCACAGGCCGCCAACTGCCCCCGTCCGCGTGGGGTCGGGCCTCCCGTGGGAGGGTTGGGCGCATTCGCTCGTGCGCGGCGCCAAGGCGCCAGCTATGCAATTCCGAACGAACAAGACACGCAATGTGGCGGCGGCCGCCGCCCACACTTCCGCCCGTCCGATTCCATCCGACCGAGCCTCGAAACTATCTCAGAACCCACACGGGTTGCGCCGCCTGCGATTCTGGCCGCAGGTAAGCGGCCAGCTACGCCCCCGTTCGGGCATGGCCCGTCTGCTCCCGCAAGCTCGCGTCGGCGTTGGCTCCCGTCCGAGCCAGCCTTGAAGGGGGCAGGAGCCGGGGCACGACTTCGGCTGGCGGCCGGCCCGAATAGCTGAAGGGGCGATGGGCGGTTGGCTTCGGGGAGACGGGTCTCCGGTGCGCTCCGCTACTGGGGCGGGCGGTCCCTCCCCAGCCCCCGCCCGAAGACGCATGGCAGCCAGGGGAAGGCGTCGAGGTTGGTGCATCCACGGGCGGTCAACGCAGGCGTCAGCAGGAAGCGGAGCGGCCACGAAGGCCCGCTTCCACGAGGGGCGGGAAGCCTGGTGGCGGGTGCGGGCTGTCAGCCTGCCGCCAGTCAGAGGCAGAGGACTGAGCAATGGCCAGCGCGTGGTGGGACGTGGCCCCCTCCCGCCCCCCCACTGGCGGCTCGATGGGGGGCCACTGCGAGATTGCCACGCAGGGGCAGTCGGCCCATGGCCGAACGGGCTGGGTCGAGGCAGGCGCGGTTCTCTTCGGCAGCCTTGCAGGGGAGCCGGTGGAAGGGGGGAAGCCTCTCCCTGCTCGCCGGGATGGCCAGCACGGTTTGCATCCCAATGGTTTCCCTGTTCGCCTTGACGTCGGACGTGATGGATTCCCGCCGCTCCTTCGTGCTGAACACCACATGATAGAGGTGGTTCGTGAACCTGTGCCCCATGCCTGTTCCTCCCGGCCCATGAGCTTCTGCCGCCCCCTGCGGGGGCTGGGGTTGTCACCGCGCCTTCCTCAAGCGAGCGCCTCGCCGGCGAAGAGGTCCGTGACAACAGGCATCGTTTCCCTTCCTGTGACACTTCAGCCGAGCGAAGTGCACTGCAATCGAGGCGCAACCGTGTGGCACAGCCGCCCTCGGCTGTGTCGTTCGGCGGTCTGCGCACTTGTAGGCGGGACGTCCCCGTCCCGCGAGACCTCGCGGCGTGGTGACACGCCGCCTACAGCACAGCCGAGGGCGGCTGTGCCACACGCGCTTCATTCGGCGGAAGTGCTACCCCTTCCTTCATTCCTTCAACACGGGGCATTCGGACAGGTCGCACCCCAGCCCGAAGGGCGGCAGGGGGTAGCCACGGGCGTCAGCCCGTGGATCACGGGTTCAGAAGCGCCGCAGCCCCCGCAGGGGGCGGCAGGGGCGCTATCGCGCCGGCAACCTGACCACGCGGCCCGTGCGGGCGGAACGGTAGGCGGCCTCGACGACGCGGAGGTTCCACAACCCGTCCTCGATGGGCACGGCGGGCCGCCCGCCGGTGCGAATCGCGCGGGTGAAGTCCTCGATCTCGGCTCGGTAGGTGTTGACCTTGCGGAAGGGGATGAGCCGCTCCCTCGCAGCGGCGCGCTGCTGGCGGGCGTCGTAGCCGCCGGCCCTCACGCTCACGAGGCGGACGCTGCCGCCCGGGGCCTGGCCAATCGTGCCCTCGCAGCGAATGCCGCCCGCGGAGCCGTAGATTTCCAGCACGTTCCTCGACGCCTCGTCGGGCACGTTGAACAGGTTGTCCACGATGCCGATGGCGCCCGACTCGAAGCGGAAGGTGACGACCGCGGTGTCCTCGCTCTTGTAGTCGTGGACGAGGTTGCCGATGAAGGCGTGGACTTCGGTGGTGCGGCCGAGGAACATCTCGAGCAGGTCGAAGCAGTGGTTGCCCATGTCGGCGAACGAGCCGCCGCCGCCGAGGGCAGGGTCTTGGCGCCAGGCGCCCTCGATGGGCGGATACCAGCAGCTCAACTGGGCGCGGCCCATGACGGGCGTCCCGATGGCGCCGGCCTCGATGAGCTGCCTGATCTTCTGGTGCGCGCCGTGGTGGCGCATCATGAAGCCCGTGCCGACGAGCACGCCCCTGCGCTTCGCCGCGGCCGCGATGCGGCGGCCCTCGGCCACGGTCATGGCGAGCGGCTTCTCGACCAGGACGTGTTTCCCCGCCGCGATGGCCGCCAGGGCCTGCGGCGCGTGGGCAATCGTCGGCGTGGCGATGTAGACCGCCTCCACGTCGTCGCGCGCCAGGAGCGGCTCGACCTCGGTGAACCACGGCACGCCGCCGAAGCGCTCGGCGGCCGCCTTGGCCCGCGCGGGAGCGATGTCCATCACCGCGGCCAGCTTCGCCCCTCGCGCGGGCAGGATGCCCTCGGGAATCGTGCGCCGCGAGGCGATGCCGCCGGCCCCAATCACGCCCCAGCCGATCGTCATGAGAGGGCCTCCTGAGATTGCCAGAGAGGATGAATGGAGGGGTGGAGGAATGGATGAATGAAAGAGGGAAGAAAGGGTTTGCTCCTTCTGACATTCATCCAATCATCCAGCCATCCACCCATCCTCCTCATTTCCGGAATGCCGCCAGGCACTTCTCCACTGCCTTCACCACAAGGCGCTGATGCCGCATCGAGTAGACGGGGTGGAGGACGAAGAGCACGAGCGTGCGCTCCTCCAGCCACGCGGCGTTGGGGCAGTGGACTCGCGAGTAGTCCACGCTCTTTGGGTCGGCGTTGGGGTCGCCGAAGGGGTAGTCGAGGCGGCCGAAGCCGCGGCGCTCCTGGAACGCCTTCTCCTTGTAGCTCTGGGGCCAGAAGACGGGTCCGCAGGGCACGCCCTCGGCGCCCAGCGCCGCGACGAACTCGCGGATCGTGCAGCGCAGCTTCCCGATGTCGAGCACCAACGGATAGACCCAGAAGCCGTTCTCGCGTTTGCCGTCGTTGTGCGGCGGCACGTGCAGCACCTCGGGGAGCTGTGCGAACTCGCGGTTGAGGAACTCGCCAAACTGGCGCCGCCGCTTGAGGTTCCAGCCGTCGAGCTGCCGCAGGGCGTGGAGGCCGAGGATGCTCTGCACCTCGGTGAGGCGGTAGTTGAAGCCGACGCGGTTGTGGATGTAGGGGAGCTTGGCCTCGAGTTCGAGGAGGCGGAGGCGCTGCTGCACGTCGTAGCCGTGGTCGCGGAAGGAGCGGCACTCCCAGGCCACGGCCTCGTCGTCGGTCGTCACGGCGCCGCCCTCGCCGCCGGTGGTGAAGGTCTTGCTCTGGCAGAAGCTGAAGGCGTTGGCGTGGCCGAGGGTGCCGACCTTGCGGCCACGCCACGTGGCGCCGTGGGCCTGCGCGCAGTCCTCGACCACGAGCAGCTTGTGGCGGCGGGCCACCCGCAGAATGCCGTCCATGTCGCACACGTTGCCGTAGAGGTGGACGGGCACGATGGCCCGCGTGCGCTTCGTGATGGCCGCCTCGATGGCCTTGGGGTCCATCGTGTGGTCGCGGCGCCGCACGTCCACGAACACGGGCACTGCCCCCGCCTGGCAGACGCAGAAGGACGATGCGATGAAGGAGTAGGGCGTGCAGATCACCTCGTCGCCCGGCCCGACGTCGAGGCCGGCGAGGGCCACGTGCAGGGCGCTCGTGCCGCTCGAGGTCGAGATGGCGAACTTCGCCCCGCACCAGCGGGCGAACTTCGCCTCGAACTCCATGCCGCGCGGCCCCGTCCAGTAGTTCACCTTGCCGGTGCGGAGCGCGCTGGCCGCGTCGTGGATGGCCGCCTCGGGGAACCAGGGCCAGGCGGGCCACTTCAGGGTGCACACGGGTTTGCCGCCCTCGATTGCCAGCTTCTCAGCCACCGCGGACCTCCTTCGTCCTTATGTCAGGGAGCTTCTCGTTGGGAGCTTAGCGCTTCGCAGGCGGTGCGTCAAGGCGCTGGGGCCGGGTGTGTGTAATCTCCTACGGGCCAGACGTCCGCGTTCTCAGCCTCCGACGGAGGCGATGGAGTAAAGCCCACGGCGATGCTTGGGGAGCCGTGGGTTGACGGGTCCCCATGGCCCAGCCCCCGAAGGGGGCGGCGGAACCGTGTCGCGCCCTCAGCGCTCCGCCGCCCCCTTCAGGGGCTGGGCCTGTTTGTCGCACACGAACCCACGGTTCCGCTTTGCTCCACCGTGGGCTGTACTCCGCCACGCCCTTCGGGCGTTCGCGCTCGACCCCTCGACCGTAGGGGATGGCACGCGCCCCTGGGGCCTTCCTCATTGACGCTGACCTACCTATGTGGTACATTGCGTACCGCGAACCATCGGGAAGCCTTGCATGGACACCACCCTTTACGCTGCCGGCGGCCTCCTCTCGTATCTCCTGGGCGCGGTGCCGTTCGGGCTGATCGCGGGCCTGGCGCTGCGGGGCGTGGACATCCGCGAGCGCGGAAGCCGGAACATCGGGGCGACGAACGCGCTGCGGGTGCTCGGGCGGCCGATCGGCCTCGTGGTGCACGCGCTCGACATTGCGAAGGGCTTCGTGCCCGCCTTCGTCCTCGCCCGCCTGTTCGCCGGCGCGGGCGGGCAGGCGGCCCCTGCCCTGGGGATCGCCTACGGGTCGGCGGCAATCCTGGGCCACGTGTTCCCCGTCTATCTGCGGTTCCGGGGCGGGAAGGGGATGGCGACGAGTCTGGGCGCGTTCCTGGGCGTGGCGTGGCTGCCCACGGTGGTCGGCGGCCTGGTGTGGCTGGTGGTGCGGGCAGCGACGCGCTACGTGTCGGTCGCCTCGATGGCGGCGGTGGTGGCGGTGCCGCTGGCGATGGCGTTGGCGCCCGACCCGTTCCGAGGGGGTGCCCGCACGTGGTGCCAGGCGGAGCGGATTGTGTTCGGCGCCGTGGTGGCCCTGCTGGTTATCGTGCGCCATAAGAGCAACATCCTGCGGCTCATGCGGGGCACGGAGCACAAGGTGGGGCAAGGGGCCGCCACGGGGCGGTGAATACGGGAGGCGGCGGGCTCGTCTGATCGCATGCAGGTGGAGGAGCGCATCGCATGGCTTGCAGGCCAGCGCCGGGACGAGATATAATCGTGGCACGTGCGTTGCGGCGGACCCGGCAGGTTGCGACGGAGGCACGAAGGATGAAGTGGGCAGCGGGAGTCGCCCTGGGCGTCGTGTGCGGGCTCGGGTGTGTGCCACGAGGGGAAATGCCGCCCGACGTCCGGTCGCTCCGGCAGCAGTCCCACAAGAAGACCCTCCTCATCCCCGAGTGGACCCAGGAGGTGGCCGACGAGTTGGCGGCCCAGGCGGGCCAGTACGCGGGCAAGACGCTCGTCGTGGCGAAGGCGTGGCTGGATCCCCGGGGCGCCCTGGACGTCGGGGAGGACGTGTGCCGCTTCCCCCTGCTCGGCGGTGGGAGCGCCATGGGCCCGACGGCGAGCGTGCCGGCGTGGTTGCGCTCGTGGACGGGTGCTCCGCTGAAGCTGCGCGGCACCCTGCATCCGCCGCGCGAGAGCGAGGAGGGCCAGGCATCCGCCGCGCCCGTGCTCCGGCTCCAGAGTATTGATTTCGCGCATCCGCTCGAGCTGGCCTTCGTGCAGGTGGAGCACGCGCCCGACGGCACGTGGCTCACCGCCCACGTCGAGAACTACCGCGGCGAGGGGGCGAGGGCGACGCTCGAGGTGCGCTTCGACACGTTCCGCGAGCGGCACCGTTTGCCGGCCGTGGCTCCGGGCGGGGCGACGAGCGCGCGGGTGAAGCTCTTCGGCCCCAAGGCCCCGCCCCGCTCGCAAGGCTCAGTGCCGGCGTGGGCCGAGCTGCCGCCCGAGCGGCGCATGCTCCGCCTCGTCTTCGACGACGGCTCGCAGACGCGCGTGGACATCGCCAAATGGCTCGAGGGGCCGCCCGACTCGCTGCTGGACCTCGGCTATACGTTCCACCCGCCGGGCAACGCGGTGCTGATGCTGTCGGAGGACACGCCGGAGGCGGAGCTCGAGCGCTTCGCCGCCCTCGAGCTGCGCTCGTACCTCGCCGAGTTCACCGATGCGAACCTCGAGCCGCGCGAGCCCGACTCCGAGGAGCCCCTGCCCGCGCAGCCGCTGCTCGTGGTGGGCACGCCCGGCCACAGCAAGCTGGCCGCGGAGCTGGTGCGCCAGGCGGGCCTGGAGGGCCGCGTCCGCGACCTGGGCGACGACGGCTATCTCCTCAAGAGCCTGCGCCACGGCGAGCGCCCGGCGCTCCTCGTCACGGCGGCTGCCCCGCGCGGCGTGGTCAACGGCGTCTACGCGCTCCTCGAGCACTACGGCGTGCGCTTCTCGATGCTGGGCGCGCGCCTGCCCGCTCGCGGGCCGTTCCGCCTGCCGGACCTCGACGAGGCGAAGAAGCCCATCTTCGCCCGCCGGCTGCTCGTGGCCGCGGGGCCGGAGCCGGCGTGGGCCGCCCGCTGGTCCCAGTGGCAGTGGCTGGCGATGATTGACCTGGCGGCGAAGAACCGCTTCAACGAGGTCGTGTTCCCCCTCGACGGCCTGGAGGCAACGTTCGCCTACGAGCCTGGGGGCGCCTCGCGGCGGGCGCTGTTCCCCTTCGAGATCACCCCGCCCTGGTCGTGCGTGGCCGAGGCGGTTCGCGCCCACCAGCGCGGCCTGGCGATCCTGGCCGACTACGCGCGGCGGCGTGGCATCGCGCTCGGCTTCGCCCGCCGCTCGCCCCAGGGCACGCTGTGCCGCGCGGCGCCGCCCGCCTGCCTGGGGCTCGACGCGAAGGGCGTGGGACAGCCCCTCGACGTGTTGGGCGACCCCGGCGACCTCCTGGCCCTGCCGCGCGTGGAGGAGATGGCCCAGACGGCTGCCGCGCTCCGGGCGGCCAAGGCCACGACGGTTGCCGTGCCCTACCGGAGTGGCACGGGCGCGCGCATCTCGTTCCTCGCCCGCTACGCGTGGGACCCGACGCTGACGCCCGAGGCCCACTTCCGCGGCTGGGCGGGCACCCTGTGCGAGGGCGAGGCCGCCGACAAGCTGGCCAAGGCCCTCGTGGAGGTGGACCGGCTGGACAGCGACGTGTTGGCCGCGACGCCGCAGCCGTTCGGCCTCGGAGCCCCGCTCGTGCTCCCGGTGGAGGAGGGCGACCTGGCGTGCGAGTGGGCGGCGCTGCGTGCCCGGGCCACCGGCGCGGCGGCCGCCGCCCAGATCAAGGGCCTGAAGGACCAGGGGCTGAAGCTGCGCGCCCTCCAGGCGCGCCTCGAGCCGATCCACGCCGCCTTCCGCGAGGCCCTCGGCACGATGCCGCCGCCGTGGGAGGCGCCGCTCTTCGAGTCGGCCCCCGCCGCGCAGCGCGGCGAGCGGATTTCCGAGGGCATCTACATGTTCCGCGCCCTCCTCGGCGCGCTCGCCTCGGTCCAGGAGGGCGCCCTGGCCTACACCGCGGGCCTCGCCGAGCCGGCCGAGGCGCTTCCCCAACTCGCCGTCGCCGCCACCAAGTGGCGCAAGGCCCGCCGCATCCTCCTCTGGATCCGCAGCCGCGCCGGCCGCGGCGACGCAGGGCCCACCCTCGCGCGAGTGGCCGAACGCCTCGGCGAGCAGGCGGCGCGCCTGGCCGAATGGCTCGGCCCCGCCGCTGAGGCCGAGCCGGGCGCCCGCCTGGCCCTCAGCGGCTCCGACGCCGTCGTCACCCTCTTCCGTACGCGGAACGAGGATGTCTTCGCGGCCTACAAGCTCGTGGGCCAGGAGACCGTGCAGTTGCGTCTGAACACCCAGGAGGCCCGCATATTCCGCCGCGGCCAGCCGCCCAGGACGGTGCGGGCCGAGGGCGGCCTGTTCCTCGTGTCGCTCGACACCGTGCCGACCTATATTGTGGCTCGCCGGGCCGCCTGGCCCGGCGCGCCCGCGCCGTAGGACGGGCACTCGAAACCCGAAACAGGAAGCCGGCGATCCACGACGCGAAGCCCGAGACTGCCCCCGAGCTGTGCGAGCGCTGCGGCCGCTGCTGCTACGCGAAGCTCATCATCGAGGGCGACGTGGTCTACACCCCTTTCCCCTGCCCACAGCTCGACACCGCGACGCGGCTCTGCACGGTCTACGAGCGGCGGCGCGAGGTGAACCCCGAGTGCATCCCGGTCGAGGAGGGGATCCGCCTCGGCGTGTTTCCCGGCGACTGCCCCTACGTGCGCGACCTGCCCGACTACGTGCCCCCACGCCTCGGCATGACCCCGGGGGAGATCGAGGCGTTCGCCGACGAGGTGGCGGAGCTGCGGGACGCGGCCGGGCGGGCCGAGGGCTAGGCGGGGCCGGCCGCGGCGATGCTGCGGAGGGCCTCGGCAAGCTCCTCGGGGGTGAAGGGCTTGCGGAGGAAGGCGCGGAAGCCGTGCCGGCGGAAGTCGGCCGGCGCGAGATCCTCCGCGTAGCCGCTACAGGCGATGGCCTTGACGGCGGGGTCGAGCTCGCGCAGGCGCCGCACGCATTCGTGCCCCCCCATGCCCTCCACGACCGTGATGTCGAGGATCACGGCGTCGAACGGCTGGCCGGCCGCCCGGGCCTGGGCGTAGAGCTGGATGGCCTGCGCGCCGTCGCGGGCGCATTCCACCTCGTGGCCGTTCTGGCGCAGGAGGCGTCGGGCGCCGCGGCGCAGGATCACATCGTCGTCCATCAGCAGGATGCGGGCGCGCGGGCGGCTCGGTGCGCCGCCGGGCCGCGGCAGCGGGGCCGCCGGCGCGTCGGCGGCGGGGAGGTACACGTGGAAGGTGGTGCCGACGCCGAGTTGGGAGTGGACCTCGATGCCCCCGCCGTGCTTCTTGACGATGGCGTAGGAGGCGGTGAGGCCCAGGCCGGTGCCGCCCTCCTTGGTGGTGAAGAAGGGGTCGAAGATGCGCGGGAGGTCCTCGGGCGGGATGCCACCCCCGCGGTCCGCGACGGTGATCCGCACGAACCTGCCCGCGGCGAGGTGAAGGGGCCCGTCGGGGCCGACGCGCAGGTTCTCGGCCCGGAGGTCCACCGTGCCGCCGGAGGGCACGGCCTGGCGGGCGTTGAGGAGGAGGTTCTGGAGCACCTGGCCGACCTGCTGGGCGTCGGCGTGGGCGGGCCACAGGTCGTCGGGCGCCGCCACGTCGCAGCGGACGTCGGCGCCTGCGACGACGATCTCCGCCGTCTCGCGCAGGAGGGGGCCGAGCGCCAGGGGCTGGCGGATGGGGTCGCCGCCGCCCGAGAAGGTCAGAAGGCGCTGGGTGAGGCCCCGGGCGCGGTAGGCGGCCCGCTCGGCTTCCGCCAGGGCGCGCCCCAGGCTGCTGTCGCCGCTCGCCTTGTGTCGGGCCACCGCCAGGTTCGTGAGCACCCCGGCCAGCAGGTTGTTGAAGTCGTGGGCGATGCCGCCCGCCAGCAGGCCGATGCTCTCCAGCTTCTGTGTCTTGACGAGCTCCTGCTCGAACTTCCGCCGCTCCGTGATGTCGCGGACCACCGTGATGACGCGCACCACCTGGTCGCCCTCGAACACCGGAATCTTCCGGGTCTCGATGAGGAAGTCGCGCGTCCCGAGCCGGTTCGTCTCTTCCGTGACCAGGGTCCTACCCGTCTCGAACACCTCGCAATACTCCTCGCGGACCCGCTCGGGCAGGAAGGGGAAGACCTCGAAGACGGTCCGGCCCTCGGCGTCCGCCGATAGCCCCAGCGTGCCCGCCCAGTCCCGGAAGGCCCGGTTGAACAGCACGAGGCGGAAGTCCCTGCCGATCACGTGCACCGCGTCGCCCAGCGAATCGAGGGTCGAGCGGTACTGGAGCTCGGACAGGCGGAGGGCCTCCTGGGCACGCTTGGCCTCCGTGGTGTCGCGCAGCACCGCCAGCACCCCGCGCCGGCCCTCGATCAGCACTACCCTGACGGAGACCTCGACGTCGAACGTCGAGCCGTCCTTGCGGCGGGCGACGCCTCGGTAGCGGCTGGGCACGGCCTTGCCGGCCAGGCGGTCGGCCATGCGCTGCATCACGATCGGGCGCGTCTCGGGGGCCACTGTCATCGCCACCGGCTGCCCGAGCAGCTCGTCCTCGCGGTACCCGTACATCTCGCAGAAGGCCGTGTTCGCCCAGTGAAAGCGGCCGTCCACCGCCACGATCGCGCCGTCGGGCATCCCCTCGGCGAGGTCGCGGAACTTCTGCTCGGACACGCGCAGGGCCTCCTCGGCCCGCTTGCGGGCGCGGATGTCGCGCACGACGGCCAGGACGGACTGGCGTCCGCCGATCAGGGCGCGCTTGAGGCTCACCTCGACCCAGAAGGCCTGGCCCGACTTGTTCCGCACGCGCCACTCGAAGAGCTGCGGCACGCCGGCCGCGGCCCTCTCGAAGCGCTCGAGGGCGTTTTCCTGGGTGAAGGGCGGCTCCCCCGAGCTGAAGGCGCCGGGCCGCCGGCCCACGATCTCCTGCGGCGCATAGCCGTACATCTCGCACATGCGGGGATTGACGTCGATGATCTCCCCGGTCGCCGCGTCGTGGACGAAGACGGCGTCGTTGGCCGCCTCGAAGATCGCCCGGTAGCCAGCCTCGGACGCCCGGAGCGCATCCGCGGCCGCAAGGTGTTCCGGCTCCTCTCGCGCGTGGTCCACGGGCCTTGCGTCTCCTGCGGTGAACGGCAACTGCCCCGTCGTCTCGATTATATGCCCGGAGGCGCGTGCGATCAACCGGGCCGTGGGGCCGCCGGACGCAAAAAACCCTTGCCGCGCCTTGCCGAACTTGCTATCATGCGGCTTTGCCTGTCGGACTTGCCATGTTTTTCAGCCCCCAGGAGCCAGGCAGGAAACGATGAAACTCGTGCTCGGACTGCCGAAAGGCAGCCTCCAGGAGGCCACCTTCGAGCTGATGGGGAAGGCGGGCTTCCACGTGGCCTGCGGCAGCCGCTCGTATTACCCGACGGTGGACGACCCGGAGCTGGACCTGGTGCTCTTCCGCGCCCAGGAGATGGCGCGCTACGTGCAGGACGGCGTGCTGGACGCCGGGCTGACGGGACGCGACTGGGTGGTGGAGAACGACGCCGACGTGGCCGAGGTGGGCGAGTTGTGCTACGCCAAGCAGCGCCTCAGCCCCGTCCGCTGGGTGCTCGCTGTGCCCGAGGCCTCGCCCGTCGAGCGGGCCGAGGACCTCCAGGGCAAGCTCATCGCCACCGAGCTGGTGAACACCACCCGCAAGTACCTGGCCAGCAAGGGGGTCGAGGCCAAGGTCGAGTTCTCCTGGGGCGCCACCGAGGCCAAGGCGGGCCTGGTGGACGCCATCGTGGAGCTCACCGAGACGGGCTCGAGCCTCCGCGCCCACAAGCTGCGGATCGTGGACACCGTGATGCAGTCGGTCACCGTCCTCATCGCCAACAAGCGGGCCTGGCAGGACCCCTGGAAGCGCGCGAAGATCGAGAGCATCCAGCTCCTCGTGCAGGGCGCCATCCGGGCGCGGGAGAAGGTGTGCCTGAAGCTCAATGTCGCCGAGCCGAGTCTCAGGGCCGTGTGCGCCATTCTCCCTGCGCTCCGCAGGCCCACGATCTCCAAGCTCTCCGAGGAGGGCTGGTACGCCCTGGAGACGATCGTGGACGAGAGCGTGGTGCGGCGCCTGATCCCGGAGCTGAAGCGCGCGGGGGCCGAGGGCATCATCGAGCTGCCGCTGAACAAGATCATCCCGTAGGGGCGGCCCTGCGTGGCCGCCCGTCCGTAGGAGCGGCCCCGCGTGGCCGCCCGCCCCGTTGAGGAGTGAACGGCGTGCGTCGCCTTGTCCCCTGCCTGTGCGTGCTGCTGACGGGTGTGCTGGCCGGCGAGGCCCCGCCCCCCGAGCCCGCCAAGGCGCCGCCCGCCAAGGCGGCGGCGAACCGCGAGCTGCCCATCGAGGCCCAGGTGCTCTTCCTGGAGGCCGTGCAACTGAAGCTCCAGGACAAGTACGCCGACGCCATCGAGCGCTTCAACAAGGTGCTGGAGTTCGACAAGGACTCCGCCGCCGTGTTCTTCGAGCTGGGCTTCTGCCACTATCGCCTGGGCAAGAACAAGGAGGCCCTGGAGCGCCTCAAGCGCTCCCTGGAGCTCGACCCCCAGGAGGGCGCGGCGCACGAGACGCTGGCCTTCGTGTACAACGCGCTCGGCGAGCGCGACAAGGCGCTCGACGAGCTCGAGGCCGCCGCCAGATCGGCCCGCCGCCCCCGGAACCACGAGGGCCTCGTCCTGCGCATCGCCTGGATCTACGAGCGCCAGCGCGACTACAAGAACGCCATCAAGTGGTACCAGTTCCTCCTCGACTGCGGCTATCGCAGCCGCAAGGCCTACCTGTCGCTCGGCTCGCTCCAGCTCAAGGAGAAGCTCTACGACGAAGCCCTGCGGAGCTTCCGCGAGGTCGTCCAGCGCACCCAGGGCGCGGAGGCCGACCTCAGCAACGTGGCGGCCGCCTACGGCCAGCTCACCGAGGCCGAACGCGGCGACGCCCTCCGCCGCCACGAGGCCGCCGCCGCCAACGCCACCGACCCCGCCACCCTCGAGGCCCTCTCGCTCGCCTACCAGGCCGCAGGCCGCACCGACGACATGCTCCGCACCCTCGAGCGCGCCGCCGCCATCGTCTCCGAGCACACGGCTCGCCAGAAGGAGTTCCTCGCCGAGCACTTCGAGGAGGCTGGCAGCTTCGGCAAGGCCATCGAGTGGCGTCTCAAGATTCTCGCGGACCACAAGGCCCCGACCGCCGAGGAGTTCATCGGCCTCGCCGTCCTCTACGTCAAGCACGAGGAGATGGAGCAGGCCGCCGACGCCTTCCGCAAGGCCCTCGCCGCCGACCCCAAGCGAACCGACCTGTGGCGCCGCGTGGCCGATTGCTATTCCGAGCTCTCCCAGTGGGACAAGGCGGCCGCTGTCCTCGAGGAGTCCCTGAAGGGCAAGAACCTCGGCCCCGCCGACGCCCAGACCGTCTTCGAGCTCGGCGAGGCCCTCCAGCAGGCCGGCAAGACCCCGCTCGCCGCCGAACGCAAGAAGCAGGCGTTCGACCTCCTCGCCCGCGCCATCGGCACGACCCGCAGCACGCCCGCCGAGGTCCAGCTCCACATCACCCTCGCCGAACTCTACTACGCCGACCGGCAGCCCGACAAGGCTCTCGGCTACCTCATCGTCGCCCAGCAGCTCGAACCCGACGACCCCCGCAAGCTTCTCCTCCTGGCCGGCGCCCACAAGCGCGTGCGGAACTGGACCGAGGCGGCCGCCATCCTCCGCCGCTACGTCGAGAAGCACCCCAAGACTCTCGCCACCGCCGGCGCCCTCATCGAGGCCGCTGCCTGCCTCGAATGCGCCGGGCAGGCCGAACCCGCCGAAGCCGCCCGCGAGCAGGCCCGAAAGCTCCTCCTCGACGCCGCCGAGGCCACCGGCAACGACGCGGCAAAGGCCGCCGTCCGCATCCAGCTCGGCGAGGTGGACCTCCAGCGCAACCAGCCCAGGCCCGCCATCGAGCACTTCCTCGAGGCCCTGCGCCTCGACGCCAAGCAGGCCATCGCACACCTCCAGCTCGGGGCATGCTACCAGGTGCTGGGCGACTGGACCCGCGCCGCCGCCCACTACAAGAGCTACCTCGACACCCTCTCGGTGGGCGAGGGCGAGGCCCGAATGCTCTACCGCCTCGGCGTCGCCCAGACCCGCTCGGGCCAGCCCGACCTCGGCGCCGCCAACCGGCAGCGCGCCATCCAACTCCTCACCGACGCCCTCGCCACCCTCGAGCGCGAGAAGCGCGGCACCCCCACCCACAAGGCCGAGATCTGGCGCGACCTCTGCGGCCTCTACTCCGGCGAGAAGGACTACCCGAAGGCCCTCGACGCGATTCAGAAGGCCATTCTGCTCGCCCCCTCGAACAAGCGGGCCGACTACCGCCTCGCCCACGCCTCCCTCCTCGACGACCTCAAGCGCTACGACGACAGCGAACGGGTGCTCGTCGAGACCCACAAGGCCGAGCCCGATAACCCGGCCGTGCTCAACCACCTCGGCTACTTCTACGCCGAGCGCGGCAAGAACCTCGACCAGGCCGCCGAGCTCGTCAAGAAGGCCCTCCACGACGAACCCCTCAACGGCGCCTACCTCGACAGCCTCGGCTGGGCCTACTACCAGCAAGGCAAGCACGAGGACGCGCTGAAGCTCCTCCTCCGCGCCCTCCAGTACGAGGAGGACGCGGTCATCCGCGACCACCTCGGCGACGCCTACCACAAGCTCGGCAAGCTCCGCGAGGCCCGCGAAGCCTGGGCCAGGGCCATCGTCCTCGACCCCGACATCGAAGGCGTCGCCGAGAAGCTCAAGAACACCCAGCCCAAGGACCCCCCCGCCGAGAAGGCGAATGACCAATGACCAATGACGCAATGACCAGCGCACTGCAGGCCAAGTCTTCTCCATTGGTCATTGGTCATTGGTCATTGGCCATTCACACAAGCCCCCTCCCCGAGACTGGGCACACGCCAAGCTCCGGCGTCCCAGGGGTCACATCTTCATTTCGCACATGGCCGCCATGTGCGAAATGAAGATGTGACCCCGTCCTGCGGCTCCTTTCCCTCGCCACAACGTCTCAGGAGGTTCGGAAATGTCTGGCCACTCGCACTGGGCAACGATCAAGCACAAGAAGGCCGCCACGGACGCGAAGAGGGGCAAGCTGTTCTCCAAGCTGGCCAAGGACATCATCATGGCGGCGCAGCAGGGCGGCGGCGACTCCGACACCAATTTCATCCTGCGCGCGGCCATTGACGCCGCGAAGGCGGCCAACGTGCCGCGCGACAACATCGCGCGCGCCGTCAAGCGCGGCACGGGCGAGCTGCCCGGCGTCACCTACGAGCGCCTCACCTACGAGGGCTACGGCCCCCACGGCATCGCCATCCTCGTCGAAGTCCTCACCGACAGCCGCAACCGCACCGCCGCCGAGCTCCGCAAAGTCTTCTCCCAGCGCGGCGGCAAAATGGAGGGCTCCGTCGCCTGGATGTTCGAGGCCAAGGGCCTCCTCACCATCGCCGCCGACGCCATCGGCGAGGACGACCTGATGGAGCTCGCCCTCAACGCCGGCGCCGACGACCTGGTGCGGACCAACGGCACCTACGAGATCACCACCGCCCCCGCCGAGTTCCACAAGGTCAAGCAGGCCCTCCTCGACAAGGGCCTCACCCCCGACGTCGCCGAGCTCACCCGCCTCCCTCAGACGCTCATCAAGCTCGAAGGCGAAGCCGCCCGGAAGGCCCTCAACCTGCTCGAAGAACTCGAAGACCACGACGACGTCCAGAACGTCTACACCAACTTCGACGCGCCTGCCGACCTCGAAGCGGCCAAGGAATAGAGATGGTGTCAGGGGTTGGGTGTCAGGTGTTGGGGGCCCGGAACAGGGAGGCCTCCCGGTTTGGTGCCCCAACACCTGACACCCGACACCGCTCCATGACCACCGCTGTCGCTCAACCCTGCACCCTCTGCCCCCGCGCCTGCGGCGCTCGCCGTGCCGAGGGCCAGCTCGGCCACTGCCGCACCGGCGCCGACATCCGCGTCGGCGCCATTTGCGTCCATCGCGGCGAAGAGCCCCCCATCAGCGGCCCCCACGGCATCGCGAACGTCTTCTTCACCCACTGCAACCTCCAGTGCCTCTACTGCCAGAACCACCAGATCAGCCGCAACCAGGGCCCCATCATCGAGCACGCGCTCACCCTCGGACAGGCCGTCCGCTGCATCGAGGCCGCGCTTGACCGCGGCGTGGGCGCCGTCGGCTTCGTCTCCCCCTCCCACTGCATCCCCCAGATGAAGGCCATCCTCCGCGCACTGGAGGGCCGCCGCCCCAGGCCGGCCTTCGTCATGAACACCAACGCCTACGACACGGTGGAGACCCTGGCCTCGCTCGATGGCCTGATGGACGCCTACCTCCCCGACCTGAAGTACATGGATGCCGAGCTGGCCGGCCGCCTGTCCGGTGCGCCCGACTACCCCGCCATCGCCGCGAAGGCCCTGATGGAGATGTTCCGCCAGAAAGGCTCGCGCCTCGTCGTCGGCGACTCAGGCTACATCGAGAGCGGCCTCATCGTCCGCCACCTCGTCCTCCCCGGCCACGTCGGCAACAGCCTGCGTTGCCTCCGCTGGATCGCCGACCACCTCTCGACCGACGTCCACCTCTCCCTCATGGCCCAGTATCGCCCCACGCCCGCCGTGGCCGGCCACCCCGACCTGGGCAGGGACCTCCGCCCCGACGAATATCACGAAGTCCTCGACGAGTTCCACCGCCTCGGCTTCTACCGCGGCTGGACCCAGGACCTCGCCAGCCCCGACACCTACCACCCCGACTTCGCCCAGTCCCACCCCTTCGAGTGGGCGTGAGCTACGGCCGAAGCTCCGGGACCTCCTGGAACCGAGTGACGACGGAGTAGGCCTCGACCGTCACCCTTAGGATGGCGCAGCCCGGCGACGCGACGAAGCCCTGGAGCGCCGGGTGCCGACGCAGCAGGAGCTTCAGCAGATGCTTCTTCTCTTCGCCGGCCGCTTCCTCGGCGCGGCCGCCAGCCGTGACCGCGGTGGCCTCGGCGAGATCGGCCTCGCGGTGCGAACGGTCGTCCACGAGCAACGCCACGCGCGGGTCGGCAGCCAGGTTGGCATACTTGCGCGTGTCGCGCTCGGTGGCGAAGACAATGTGGTGCAGGTCCTCCGTCGCCGCGAAGGCGACCAGACTGGTGTGAGGCCCTGCCGCGCTCTGCGTGGCCAGGACGGCAAGTCCTTGCGAAGCGAACAGGCTTCGGACCATCTCCCCCAGTTCCTTCGACTCCATTCTCAGCCCCCTGCTGCCAGGCGTTCCACCCGGCGCACGTAGGTGTCCATATCGAACTTCCGCTTGAGGCCGGCGGCGTTCATGTAGCGCACGGTGCCGAAAATGTCCCGCTCGCCCCACGGGCGGTCGTGCTTGCCGAAGCACCAGGCCACGCCGGCGAACGAGTTGGGGTCGCGGCCGTCGAGGAACCACTTGTTGTTGAGGGCGAGCGCGGTCCTGAAGGCGGTTTCGGGCGAGCGGCTCCACTCGAGGATTTTCTTGCCCCAGTACATGCGCATGTAGTTGTGCATCTTGCCGGTCGCGACCATCTCGCGCATGGCAGCGTTCCAGTAGGGGTCGTGGGTGCGGCAGGCCTCGAGCCGCTTGCGGGAGTAGGCGTACTCGCGCTCGTCCTTCTTGTGCTTGGCCAGTGTCGCCTGCGCCCAGGCGGGCAGGCAGCGGAAGCGGTCGTAGCGGGGCGAGTAGTGGACGAAGTTCACGCTCAACTCGCGGCGGACGATCAGCTCCTCAAGAAAGGCATCCCTCGCCTCCTGGTGCTTGCCGCGCGCGTCGCGGATGCAGAGGGCGATGTAGAGGGGCGAAATCTGGCCGAAGTGAAGGTAGGGACTCAGGTGCGACTCGATGCCGAGGCTGGGGTCGCCGCGGTTGCCGGCGTAGGCATCGAGCTTGTCGGCGATGAAGCGGTCGAGCCGCGCCTTCGCCTGCGCCGTGCCGCCGAGGTAGAAGCTCTGGCGGGGCACGCTGCGATCCACGTCGAGCTTCGCCAGTGCGGCGTCCACATCGCTGATGTCGAAGCCGTCGAGCTTCAGGCCGAGCGAGTCGCGCTTCACCGGCGTCTCGGCCAGGGGGACCAGGAACGTCTTGAGCTGTCGGTGGAGCCTGGGGCGGATGGTGGCCGCGGCGTACTCCTCCTTGTCGGAGGCCGTCTCGACCGGGACGACCACGTCGCTCTCGACCTGCACGACAGGGCACGGGGCGTGGCGAGCGACGTGCTGCCGCCACTGCTTCTGGATGCGTGTGTAGCCGCGGTCGGCGACGAGCAGCGCGGCGTCGGCGGCCATCTCAACCACTACCGAAAAAGACTCCGGGAGTCTTTTCTCCGGTTGCAAACTACTTCGGTTACGATAATTATGACGCAGAAAAAGACTCCGGGAGTCTTTTTTCCCTCCGGAGCAGTGGCGGACGACGAGCCGAATGCCCCGCTGACGCAAGGCGGCCTGCGCTTCTCGCAGCCCTTCGAGCAGGAAGGCGTAGTGCCGCAGGTTGGCCTCGGGATATGCGTCGGTGAGGCCGAAGAGGACGACGACAGGCAGACTCCGCCGATTGGCCTCGGCGATGGCGTGCTCGAGGGCGTGGTTCCACTCGGCGCGCTGCGATGCCTGCATCCAGTAGAGCACGTAGTCGCCGTCGCGGGGCCACTCGTCGTTGAGGCGCTGGATGCGTTCGGGCTGGATCATCAGCGCCGCTCGACCTTCTCAGAAGGCGGGGAGGCATTGTCGGCCACGTCTATGGCGCGGATCGCGTAGTCGCCCGGCGGGCACTGGGCCGCGGCCAGTTCCAGGTGGTTGCTCGTCGCGAGGGTCACGGGCTTCAGGCCGCCGCCTTCGACTCGCAGCAGCTCGTAGTATCGGACCATCAGGTTGTCGGTCGAAGGCGTCCATCGGAACAGCACGTTGTCGCCTTCGCGCTCGATGGTGAATCGTGCGGGGGCCGACGGCGGCTCGGCGTCCTTGCCGCGCCACACGATGACCCAGCCCAGCTCGAAGAAGCTGTCGGGCCGCAGGTCGCCGTTGAGGGTGAAATAGAAGCGCTCGTATTGCTGCCGCGGGTCGTTCACGCGCAGGTGCGTGTCGTTGCTGTACATGTCGTCAACCTGGAAGCGGGCGACCGCCCAGTGGCCGCCCAAACTGGGCGGCATGTTCCCCTGCTGTCAGTGGCCGTAGGGGCGGAGGAAGCGATAGGCGTCGAGACCGAGGCCGAAGGCACGGCTCGCGCCGTCGGCGTCGCGGCACGTCGTCTGCGCCACCTTCAGCCCGCGCCCGAGCACCTCGACCTTGCCCGGCCGGCACGCCCGGACGACCGTGCCGTTGCCGTGGATGACGAGCCCGACCTGGTTCGGCGACGTGCGGTAGGCGCAGGCCATCTGGAGGCCGCGGATGTCGCCGAAGTTCCGCTCGAGCGTCGCCTGCCGCTTCCCCTCGACGCGGAGGAAACGCGTCGCTCCATTGGGGCCATCGCCCTGAACGATCGCTCCCGAATCGAACGGCGCCGCGTCCTTGTCGAACGTCTGGCGCAGGAGCACCTGGAGGCGTTCGGCCTGGTCGAGGAAGGCCACCGTCGCGGCGGGGTCGAACGTGCCCATTCCCTCGACGAGGGCGAGGCCGAAGCGGCTCGGCACGTGGTTGCTCCGCGAGTGGGTGGGCGACCACGACACGTCCATCTCGGCCGCCCCGCCCCGCCGCGGGCGCAGCCGATGCAGGTTCACGCGCCAGAGCGGTGGCGCGCCCTCGCCCGGCTTCACGCCCACTGCGGCGTACGGCACGGCCAGCACCACGGTCCAGCTCGAGGCATCGCGGACGACGTGGACGACCGCCCCGCTGTCCCACGCCTTGTCGTTGGCCTTCGCGTCGTGGAGGCTGCCCGCGGGGTTCACGGCGAAGTGATGGTAGGCGCCCGCCGGGTCGAGACCGGGCAGGAGCATGAACTCGACGCTGTCGCCCGTCCACACGTCGCCGTCCTTCGGCACCGCCTTGCTCGGGACGGCGTTCATGTCGGGCTCTTCGCAGCGGATGGCGGCGTAGAGACGCTCAGCGTCACAGGCGAGGTAGCCCGAGGTCTTCACGGGCGAAGCGTCGCGGGAGCCGGAGAGGGGGACGAAGTGCAGCGGCCCCGCCCAGCCGGGAAACCTCCCGGCCGTGTTCAGATCGGGGGGCCTCGCCAGTCGCGGCACCCGCGCGGCCGGCACGCCCATTCGCGCCGCGATGGCCGCCAGGGGATCGGCTTCCCCGCCGCTGGCGACGGCAGCGAGGCCAAGACAGAGTAGGCATGATCGCAGTGCCACGGCCATCCTCCTGTGAAGGGGCTCACGTGATTATACAACGGGATGGCCTGCGAGGAAACAGGTTCCGCGCTCCCGCAGGCGCCGCGCCCGCGGGGACGGAGGGTGGGAGGCGTTCTTCACATGAGGCCAGGCAGCTCCCTCGCCATCTGTTCCGCCCTCGCCCGCAGGGGGCCGGGGACCGTCGCGTCCCTGGCCAGCTCGCGGAGGCGCGCGAGCGCAGTCTTGCGGTAGAAGAAGCTGTCGGCGGCCTGCTCGCAGGCGAGCACGCGGGCAGGGAGGGGAGCGTTGGGGCCTTCCATTCGGCTGAGATGCGCGCCCAGCACCGCACGATCGAGCGCCGCCACGTAGAGCGCCACGGCCGCCAGCACGCCCACGAACGCCAGGCCCCGCCGCGCGAAGAGTTGCGACAGCAGTACCGCCGCGGCCAGCAGGAGCAGGCTCGACGCCCCAATGTGCTCGGCCAGCGCCGCGCCGCGGAACGGCGCGTCATCCACGCGCGGAGGGAACCGGTGTGGCCCGCCACCATTGGACCATCTGCCCAGCGCTTCACCAACCACTGCCTGTCGCGCGCGCAGGAACTCCGCGGCCGGGATCGCTTTCAAGGGGTCGTCCTCGGCCACGCGGGTGACGAAGCCGACGGCGGTAAGCTCGCGCCCGGGCCGCGCTACGATGGACAGCGGCGGCTTCTCGGGCGGCCCCGCCCTGCCCATCCGCCGCGCGAACCACACGCCGCCGAGCATCAGGCCGCCGCCCGTGCCCGAGGAGGAGCCGCCCCTCTGCCAATCGAAGTTGTACTTCCCGTCGCTCCGCAGCGTGGGAGTCGCCTTCGGACCCTCCTTGCACGCGGAGAGCGCCCGCAAGGCGATCTCGTAGCGGACCTTGTAGCCCGCGACATCGAAGTCCCTGCCGAGCGAGCAGAACCGGGGCCACCGAAGCTCCTGCTGGTCGGCGAAGATCACCACGGGCTCGCCCGCCGAGAGGTCGGCAATGATCACGTTGACGAGGAACCGCGCCTGCTTGACCTCCACGCTCTCGAAAGGTTCCTCAGGGACGGCCAACGCGGGCGGCGGCTGGGTGGGGACGCAGACCAAGCGTTCCTTGCCCGCCGCCTCGCCGGCGTCGGACCCGTGGACGACGCTCCACGTGCCCACCGCCACAGCCGCGAGTATCCCCACGCCGAGCACGCCACAGACGATGCGAATCACAATGTGCCGCGGCCGCGGAGCCCTCGGCCCGAGCGCCGACCGGCGCCGCAGAAGGGCGAGCAACGCGACGCCGACAGCCGCCAGCAGGATCAGTAGCCCGCGCATTGCCTACCTCCCATCCTTCGGTGAGGGCGCACCTGTCTTGGGACGAGCCGGGGCGAGCCGCGGCGTCACCTCGGCCTCCGCCTCCTCCCGCAATCCGTCCGTGATGCCCCGCTCGAGGACCGCGTCCGCGGCGCGCCTCTCGGCTTCGCTCATCGAGCCCCGTCCGACCATCAAGAGGAAGAGAAAGGCAAGCAGCAGGAGGAGGGCAATCACAACCGCCCACGCCCACCACAGGGTCCCCCCGCCATCGGCGCGGGGCGGTTGATGCCCTCTTTGCGTTGGTAGGCCAGGTAGCCCCACAGGAGAGCCAGCGGCGCGGCGGCGAAGAGGGCCGTCACCGAAATGTAGCCGTTCACCACGTTCCACAGGTATCGCTCGCAGAGGAGACCGGCCCCCATCGTGCCCGCCGCGAGGATGCCGCCCACAAACGGCGAGGCGAGCACCGTGCCGCGCGTCGCCGCCACCGCTGCGATCGCGAACGAGAACGCGAAGACCGCAAACGGAAGCGCCACCGCCAGTGGGTAGAGGAAACCGATCTCGGCCGGCGGGAATGGCTCGGTGAAGCCCGAGTTGACGAAGAGGCCCCAGACCCGCTGCGGCAGGTCGAGCCCGATCGCAAGCACGCCCGCCGTCGTGAACGCCAGCACCGTGGCGCCGCCGAAGGCCATACGGACGAGGTAGCGGTCGCCCCGCGGCGGCGGGAGCGAGAAGGAGAACTCTTCCGAGCCCTCGATCACCTCGGAGCCCCCGAACGACGGGCCGGCCAGGAAGGCATAGAACACACCGAACGCGATGATCCAGCCCGGATGGTAGAAGAGAAGGATCACCCAGCCGCCCGCGAGCCAGACGGCCAGCGCCCCGACCACCAGGCCCCGCCGCGCGAGCCACTCGCGCCACAGCAGCCCCAGCCACAGGTTGACATGCGGGGCCGCCTCACGGCTCGCCTCCGCGGACGTCGAAGCCTGTGTCGTGCTCACCCCGGTTTCTCCAGTGCGTCGGTTGAAGGTGGAGCGATCAGCCCGATGGCGTGCCGCGCGGCCGCGCGCACGGGCGGCGGCGAAGCCGCGTCGTCGGCCACCCGCCGCAGCGCGCGCTCCGCCGTGTCGCGGAAGAAGAAGGTCTCGGCCGACTGCCGGCACGCCACGACGCGCGACACCAGCGGGGCCTTCGCGTCGGCCATATGCGCGAGGTGCACGCCGAGCAGCGCCCGGTCGAGGACGACGACGTAGAGCACCACCGCCAGGCTCATCCCGACGAAGGCGGCCCAGCGACGGGCGAAGGCCTGGGCGAGCAGCGCCGCCGCGACCAGAAGCAGCCAGCACGACTCCCCGCAATAGGCGGCCAACGCCATCAACCCGGTGCGGCACAGCGGCGGCGGGGCCTTCCACGCAGGCATCTCGGCCTCAAACCGGCGTAGCGCGCCGAGCACGTCGGCCTCATGCGCCTCCACCCATTCGCCAAGAGGGACCGCTTTCAGCGGATCGCCCTTCGCCGCCAGCTCGACGAACGAGAGGATGAAGAGGCCCTGGCGAGGGCCGGCGGCGATCGACAGCGGGGCGTTCGTCAGGGCGCCGGCCCGCCCCAGTTGGCCCGGCCAGGAGATCTCGCCCGGGTGAAGGATGCCGCCGCTGCTCCCGCTCGCCACGTCCATGTTGCCCCGCGAGCTGAACGAGAAGCTCACGAGCGCGGTCGCCACCGGCTCCACCCCGCCCACCGAGAGGCCCCGAGCGTGCACGCGGGCATCAATGTGGTAGCCAAGCAGTTCGAATCGGTCCGGGAAGTCCCGATCCTTCTCCTCGGGCCATTCGATGACGTACTCGCGGAGGCCGAGGGGCCGGAGCACGCCCTCCCAGCAGTCGGCGAAGAGCACGCTGAAGAGGATGCGCCCGTCGGGGATTTCTGCGAAGTACGCCGGTCCGCGGACCTCGGGCAACGAGGCGGGCCGGGTGGGCACGCGAACCGTGGCCTCGCGGCGGATGTCGGCGCGCGCGTAGCAGCGCCGCACCTCGTGCACGGAGGTGAGGCCGACGGCAGCCAGGATCAGGAGGCCCAGAAGCCCGGCGGCCATCCTGAGCCCTCGGGGGTGCTTGCGCGGCTCGCGGGGCCGAGCCGCCCGCCTCCCGTCGCGCATGCGTCGCCTAGCCCAGCGCCACAGGCAGAATGCGGCGAACCACAGGGCGAGCAGGATCAG
>Ga0307380_10000278_pt1 | contig 87299 bp, 84 predicted proteins | sample UN3MG_FD_202239 | JGI IMG/M metagenome (GOLD analysis project Ga0307380, IMG submission 202239) | Soil microbial communities from Risofladan, Vaasa, Finland - UN-3 | ecosystem: Environmental > Terrestrial > Soil > Coastal area > Acid sulfate soil | place: Finland: Risofladan, Vaasa | collected...
AATCTGAAGGTGAAGTTGATCGTGCCTGTGGCGCTGGAGGAGGGTTCGCATTTTGCCATTCGTGAGGGCGGGCGGACGGTAGGCGCTGGTGTCATCACCAAGATTGAGGAGTGACCGATCTGTGGATTTCTATCCACAGTGCTGACTTGACACAGCGGAGCAAACATGGCCAAGAAAACCAGTAGAATGATCATTACCCTGGCTTGTACAGAATGCCAGGAGCGTAACTACACAACGGCGAAGAACAAGCGGAACGATCCGGGCCGTCTGGAGTTCTCCAAGTACTGCTCTCGCTGCCGGAGCCACACTCTGCACAGGGAGACCAAGTGATCTGGTGACGGTGCTGTGACTGTGCACCGTGAGCATCAGTGACAGAGAGTTGGCCCATGGCGAGGGGGTTGTAGCTGGAGAGAAGCCAGCCGGGTCTTGTGAATCAAAGCCGCCATGATTATGGCGGTGCTTTTTGACAGGAAGAGGGGCAAAGAGGCCAGAGAACGACGATCGGAGACATGTGAATGGCCAGAAAGGCCGGGAAAGGGAAGAAAGGGAATATCGCAACCAGGTTTCTCCGAGAGACGCGCTCGGAGGTGAGGAAAGTGGTGTGGCCCACCCGCAGGGAGGCCCTGAACATGACGGCTATTGTGCTGGGGGTCACCCTTGTGATGGCCGCCGGGTTGGGCGTGGTAGACTGGCTGTTCACGCAGCTATTCGCCTTACTGGTTCGATGAGGCTGGGATGTCAGAAGAACCCGAGCTCCTGGTAGAGGGCGTCCAGGAGGTGGAAGTGGTGGAAGAGAAAGGCCCGATTATAGAGGAAGAACAGACCAGTCCCGAGGCGGACGGCCAGTCTGCACAGCGCGTGGATGAGGAAGCCATCGGCGCCGTGGAGGAGCAGGCTGAGGCGGGGTTGGGAGAGGAAGAGGCCGTCTCACCGGTGGCAGAAGAGGTTGTTGCCGGGGCTGGAGAAGAGCCAGCGCGACAGGAAGGGCGGCACTGGTATGTCATCCACAGCTACTCTGGCTACGAGAACAAGGTGAAGCAGAACCTGGAGAGCCGGATCGAGTCCATGGGCATGCACACCTACATCTTTGAGGTCGTCGTACCCACCGAGGAAGTGGTCGAGCTGCGAGATGGCCGTCGGCGGACAGTGGAGCAGAGAATCTTCCCCGGCTATATTCTGGTTGACATGATCCTGAATGACGAATCCTGGTTCGTCGTGCGCAACACCCCAGGGGTCACGGGCTTCGTGGGATCCGGCAATCTGCCCATTCCCTTGCGCCAGGAGGAGGCAGACACCATCCTCCGGCGGATGGAGGAAGAGGCTCCTAGAGTCAAGGTTAGTTTCCGCATCGGTGACTCGGTGAGGATAGTCGACGGGCCCTTCGCAGACTTCATAGGCACGGTTGACGATTTGAACCTGGAGAAGGGTAAGGTGCGCCTTCTCGTGTCCTTCTTCGGAAGAGAGACGCCCGTCGAACTGGACTTCCTGCAAGTAGAGACCGAGTAGGTACGTTGGAGGCTTGATGGCGAAGAAAGTAGCGGCGATTGTCAAACTGCATATACCGGCCGGCAAGGCCAGCCCCGCGCCGCCCGTTGGTACCGCTCTGGGGCAGCACGGCATCAATATCATGACTTTCTGCAAGGAGTACAACGCTCGTACCGCCAGCCAGGCGGGGCAGATAGTCCCGGTGGAGATCACGATCTTTGCCGACCGATCGTTCACTTTCGTGACCAAGACTCCTCCAGCCTCCGACCTGTTGAAGAAGGCTGCTCGCATCGAGAAGGGTTCCGTGGATGCGGGCCAGGAGAAGGCCGGCAGGGTGACAAGGAAACAGATTCGGGAGATTGCCCAGCTGAAGATGGGTGATCTGAATGCCATAGACCTGGCAGGGGCGGAGCGGATAATAGAAGGCACCGCTCGTAGTATGGGCCTGGTGGTGGAGGAGGGTTAGGTGGGAAAGCGTGGCAAGAAATACGTTGAGGCAGCAAAGCAGATCGCCACGGGCGAGGCCTACTCCCCACTCGAGGCTGTGGAACTGGTGAAGAAGACTTCCATCACCAAGTTCGACGCCACCGTGGAGGCCCATATGCGCATGGCCCTGGATCCCCGTCAGGCTGACCAGCAGGTGCGAGGAGTGGTCACTATGCCTCACGGGACGGGGAAGGAGGTACGGATTCTGGTCTTCGCTGAGGGAGAGGCGGCGAAGATGGCGCAGGACGCCGGGGCCGATCACGTGGCGGACGATGACCTCATCAAGAAGATCGAGGAGGGCTGGCTGGAGTTCGATGCCACGGTGGCCATTCCACAGATGATGGGCAAGGTAAGCAAGCTGGGTCGTATACTGGGCCCGCGCGGCCTGATGCCAAGTCCCAAGGCAGGCACGGTGGTAGCTCCCGAGGATGTGGGACGCGTGATCGATGAACTGCGCCAGGGAAGGGTCGAGTTCAAGATGGACAAGACCGCCAATATCCACGTCCCCATAGGTAAGGTGGGGTTCGAGGCTGAGCAGCTATTGGAGAACTTCGCCTCTCTGGTGGATGCAGTGCAGAGTTCGCGGCCGGCGGGAGCCAAGGGTCAGTTCATCAAGAGAATCGTCCTCACGTCGACCATGGGGCCTGGAGTGAAGGTGGACATCGGTGAGGCCCTGATGCTCAGGGCGGCGTAATTGGCGGTCGTGTCGCAGTTTACCATATAATATAGTGGCTTTGGCACAGCCAGAGACGGCAGGTGCGCTCGGCGCTCAATTCCCTGCCCAGGCAGTGGTCGATGGGTTGCAGTCTCGTCGTGAGATGCGTGGTGACCTTCGTGCGTGGGCATGAAGGTCCTTTTTTGTGTGTGTTGCGTCTGCAGACGCGGGCACCGGCCGGGAGAAGAGGTGGAGATAACCTTTGTCGAGGCCTTTGACTTGCCCGATGCTTGGTTCACCCTATTGGGCAAGGTGCTGGATGAGGGGCGTGAGTACGTTGTCACCCAGGGTAGCTTCGTGGGCAAGCGGCGCAAGGAGCTGGACTTCATTTCCCTGAAGGTCACCAATCCTGGGCAACGACCCCTCGTGCCTCAGATGCCACCGGGGGTGGGAGTACCGCCGCCCACAACCATGGAGTACGTCGAGGAGTACTATCATAACTATTTCGTGGGGGCCGAGAAGCAGCCCCACGAGCAGTACACCTACGGCAGCTACGTGCATGCACAGTTGCTTCCACTGCTGGAGAAGTACCGGCAGGGGCCGGAGACCAACCAGGGGTGCATCACCATAGGCGACGCGTCCAGCATTCTCCTGGAGCATCCGCCCTGTCTCAGACTCATTGACACTCGAGTTCAGGATGGAAGGCTCCACTTCGTGGTGTACTACCGGTCGTGGGACCTGTGGGGTGGCTTTCCGGTGAACATGGCGGCCACGCAGCTTCTGAAAGAGGAACTGGCCCTGGCCCTGGAAGTCGAGGACGGAGACATCATCGCCCTGAGCAAAGGGCTGCATCTCTGGGAGCACAGCTGGGAGTGGGCCGAGTGCAGGCTGTGGCGTGACCGTGGCGAATCGCAGTAGCCTCCGGTTCGGTGCCAGGGATACGGAACAATGAGACCGAGCTGGGACGAGTATTTCATGGCTATTGCCCAGGTTGTGGCGTCGCGGTCCGTTTGTTTGAGACACAGGATAGGCGCCGTGATCGTGAATGAGGACAGGCAGATCTTATCCACGGGATACAATGGCCCGCCCAGGGGGATGCGACACTGCGCTGAGAGAGGTGGATGTATAAGGGCGAGGGACGGCGTTGCGTCCGGCACCCGTCAGGAGTATTGTTTTGGTTTGCATGCGGAGCAGAACGCCATTGTGCAGGCTGCCCGCGAGGGGATAAGGTTGGTGGATAGTACCTTGTACTGCACCTACAAACCGTGCTCCCTCTGTGCCCGCATGATCGTCAATGCGGGCATCGGGGAGGTGCACTTCATGGCCGACTATCCGGACGACCTTACCCAGACGATTCTGAATGAAGGCGATGTGATCTGTGTGAAGTGGGATGGCCCCGCTTCCGAACCAGGGTCATCTGCTGAGGAGGTGAGAACCGATGGCCATATCTCGGGAGAAGAAGGAAAAGATAGTTGAGGATCTCGCTGAAAAGCTGTCGCGCAGCAGTGGGCTGATCATGGCGGACTACAGGGGTCTGACCACTGCCGACTTGACTCAGTTGCGGAACAAGCTGCGCGACGAGGAGACCGGATTCCACGTGGTTAAGAATAGCTTGGTGAAGCGGGCCATGGAGGCGGCAGGGTTGCCATGGGACGATGCTCTCTTCGATGGGCCAACAGCTATTGGGTTCTGCTACGAGGATATTCCTGGGGCCGCCAAGGTCCTGCTGGACTTCAGCAGCGAGGGCAAGACACTGTCGATAAGGGGCGGGCTGCTGGGCGACGCGGTTCTGGACGCAGCACAGATCTCAGACCTGGCTTCACTGCCTTCTGGTGAAGTGCTTATCGCACAGGTCGTAGCCAGGATATCTGGGCCGCTCTTTGGGTTGGTCAATGTGCTGAGCGCTCCCTTGCGGGACTTGGTGTATGTGTTGCAGGCCCGTGTGGGGCAACTGGGCGAAGCTGAGGCATAGACGGAGCGAATCTGATTCGTCGCGACGGGAAAGGAGTCAGTCATGGCGGAAGAGGAAAAGGAAGACAAGAAAGCGACCAAGAAGACGACAAAGAAGAAGACAGAAAAGAAAGAAGCCAAGATGTCCATAGATGAGATTATCGACGCTCTGGGTTCAATGACCGTTCTGGAGCTGTCGGAGCTGGTGAAAGCGCTGGAAGAGAAGTTCGGCGTTACCGCGGCAGCACCCATGGTTGCGATGGGGGCAATTCCAGGGGCGGCGGCTGCCGCCGTCGAGGAGGAGAAGACCGAGTTCGACGTCATCCTCAAGGACTTTGGGGCTCAGAAGATTCAGGTCATCAAGGCCGTGCGAGAGCTAACCGACCTGGGACTTAGAGAGTCAAAGGAGTTGGTGGAAGGCGTGCCCAGCCCGGTGAAGCATGGCGTGAGCAAGGACGAGGCAGACCAGGCCAAGGCGAAGCTGGAAGAGGCCGGCGCCGTGGTCGAGATTCGATAGGCTCGATCGGGCCCTCTAAGGGTTAGAGACCGCAAGCTCGGAAGCAGCGGCCTTCCTGTACCTTGTCCGCAGGAAAATCAAGGCCAGGAGGGCCGCTACGAACTCCACAACCTCTATTATCTGGCTCCAGCGCAACGTTCCGAGATACAGCGTCTCGTCGGCGCGGAGGAACTCGAGAAAGAACAGGCCCGCTGAGTTGAGGGCCAGATAGAGGGCGGCCAATGTGCCTGGCGCCAGGCGCCGACGGAGCCCTGTGCGGGTCAGGATCAATAGCACCACGAAGATAGCCAGATTGAGGACGCTGATCATGGCCTGCGTGGGATAGCGATAGGCCATGATGCCGTAGATGTCTCTCAGATCGTAGGCCAGGAACCCCCTTGTGGCCAGGCCGTACCCGCAGCCTGCAAGCAGGCAACCTATCCACCCCACGGCCTGCCCCAGAGCCAGTCCGACAGCAACTATATCCGCCATCTCCCAAAAGGACCTGCGGTTCCACAGACTGTAGGCCAGCAGCCCCAACAGGCCTGCCACGAATGCCCCCTGGAAGGTCAGGCCTCCCTGCGAGAGCGAGAGGATCTGTCTGGGGTGGGTGGAGAAGTAGGGCCAGTAGATGGCTACGTAGACCGTGCGCCCGCCCACGATACCGCACACCAGTGACCAGAGGGCTGCGTCCAAGGTGGCGAGAGAATCGGCCCCTCTCCACCTGCTTTCCAGGTAGGCCACCGCAAGGCCAAGGACGATCCCCAGACCTACAAAGGCCGCGTAGGACGAGATGGTGAGCCGGCCCAGTTGCAGTATGGTTGGCCCCATGAGCTATCCCTGATCTCCCTGTTGCCTCGGCCCTCTCCCAGCGCTGGGGATCCTGATCGGCGGGATCATAGACGCGACGGTCCGAACTGGGGGCGGATGGCCCCTACATCGAGTCTCCGGTGGCGCGTGCGTTTGGCCACATGGCCGAGCAATGTTATCACAACTTTGTGGAGAAGCAAAGGAGTCCCTCCGTTGGCGGAGGCGTGGGCGGCATAGAGCAGCCTATTGACAGAGGCTCCGCCCTGAAGGCAGGCTATGACCGCCTGACACCCGACCAGCATGCCATCCTCGACCACGCAGGGCCTGAGAGGCTCTGTCTGGCGGCGGGTCACTCTGGCACCGCATCGAAGGCGGCCCCCGCAATGGGCGCCGGTGGGGCCGAATTCGTCACCGAGGGGCGAGCGAAGACAGCAGACATCACACTTTGCTGCGCTGAGGGGAGACCCCCGTGGGCCAACATCCGTGCGGAGAATTGTGGAAACGTTCCCGGGTTCCCGAGACCACGGATTGAGTTCTGATCGAGTGCCTGCTCGACGCGCCGATGCTGACGCGGGACCACGGGAGGTAAGTCAGCCATCCGAGCTTTCGGGGAAGACTGGAATCATTTGCCGCCGTGCTACCTGCTGCTCCATCACCTCGTCAGGAGGTGGTAAGCCGAAGCGGCTTGCCGCATCTAACACTTTGGGCAGCAGACGCATGTCACCTGCAGTGTTCAAGAAAACGGCCTGGTGGCCCAATACCCAGTGCACAGCTTGGTCGATGTCCTCTTGGGCAGTCAGAGGCGGATACCACGTGTTCGGGATGGGCTCGATCTCCTGCACTGAGGAGCTGCTCGCACCCATCGGCGCCGTGAGCCTTCCCTCGCCGGCTGCCCTCCGTGCAATGGACTTGATGGTTTGCACCGCGACGTTTCGCTCCTGACAGAGAACCACCAAGGACTCGAAGTCTGCCTTGTACTGCGGGTTCTTCGTCATCAGGTAGTTGTAGGGCAGCAATACAGAGTCGAAGTCAAAGCGCTCCAGGCTACGCCTGTGCATGGCCGCAGCAGTGGTGCCGTGACCGGTGACTCCAATGAACCTCACCAGACCACGTTCTCGGGCTTCGACGGCTGCCCCGATAGCGCCGCCCGGCCCCATTGCCGTTTCCCATTCCTCTGGATCGACCAGGTGGTGCAGTTGCCATAGATCCACTCTGTCGGTGCGCAGCCTCTCCAGCGAGAGGTGCAGTTGGTCCCAGGCTTTCTCGCGCGTGCGCTCGTCTGTCTTGGTAGCCAGGAAGAAGTGCTGTCGGTGGCGATCCATCCAGGGCCCGATCAGCGATTCAGCATTGCCGTAGCTGGCGGCCGTGTCAATATGATTGACTCCGTATTCGAGTAGAACCTGCAGCGTGTGGTCTGCCTCAGCAGGAGTCGCTGCCTGAAGTGCCCATGCTCCAAAGAGCGTGCGCGTACTCAGGTGACCAGTTCGGCCAAAGGGTTTCTTTTCGATCATCTCTCCCTTCCTCTCTTCCCCGCCCCTGTGTTACCGTGCGTGGAAGGAGAAGCTCTCTGGCGGTCCAAATGGACGCTGCTCTCCGCAATCCCCATAGTTGCATGATAAGGTATCGCTGCGACAGCGTACCATGGCTGCCCTCGGTTGGCAACCTGACCAGGCAGTAGAGCCTGCCGTGGTGACCGAGTCTGCCGGGCAGCCGGCGAGGGTGCGCGTGTTGAGGCTGGGGTCTGGGCTGGTTGAGGCCACTGAAGCCACATTCCTGACTCACCAATGACCAATCGAGACGAGTATGGAGCTTTGGAGAACTGGATCAGATTTCCATCGGCAGTTGGATGGGCATGCGCAGGCGGCCAACACCTCACGCGACCCCTGGTTCTCCCAGAGGGGCTGGCACGCATGGGCCCCGCAGTGGGCGGGGGCATTTGGAGGAGGCAGCGACCCGTGCACTGGTTGGAGTCTGGCGATAGCCTGGCGCGAAGGCGCCGGCGGTGCTACCTCCGTCCCATGATTCCAGGCCATCGGAGTAAATACACCTGCGAGGGACCCCTTGCCCGCCCTGGCCGCTGCCGCTACAATAGTCGTGCCTGTCGGGCCAGCTTTCGAGGCAGCATGCCCTTCGACTGGAGACAGAGCACGGGAGGAACGATGGGAACCATAGAACAGGGGGCGGAACAGGCGGTGCGGAACTGCGCGCGGGTGCAGCCGGGCGAGAAGGTAGTGATCATCACCGACCTGGCCACGGAGCACATCGCCGCCGCGCTGAGAGACGCGGCACAGAGGACCGGTCCTGAGACGATTTCGACTTTCGTCCTGGAGGATTTTGGGGAGCGCCCGGAGGATGGAAGCGAGCCGCTTCAGCTGCCCCAGGAGATCGCCGAGGCTGTGCGAGGGGCCGACGTCAGTTTCTTTGCGGCCACAGGCCAGAAAGGCGAGGTAGGGAGTCTAAGGCTGCCACTCATTCGCGTGGTCTACGATGCCAACAGAGTGAGACACGCGCACATGCCCGGAATCAGCGACGAACTGATGCGTATGGGGATGTGTACGGACTACGCAGAGGTCCAGAGGCTCAGCGCAGCCGTGGCAGAGATGGTGAGGCAGGCCACGGAGATCACGGTCACCTCGCCAGCAGGAACGGAGTTCACCGCGGAGTTCTCTCCCTCTCTCAACTGGGTGACCTGCGATGGTGTTCTGAAACCTGGAAAGCCCACCAATCTTCCTGAGGGGGAGGTCTTCACCTGCCCCTACAACGTCAAGGAGGGGTCGATTGTCATCGATGGCATCCTGGGCGACCACTTCAGCGAGAAGTATGGGCTGCTGGAGGCTACACCGGTTACCTGGGAGATCGAGGATGGACGGGTCAGGAGGATATCTTGCGTCGATGACCGGCTCGTGACCGAGCTGCAAGAGTACATGGCACAAGATGAGAACGCGAACAGGCTGGGGGAGTTCGCCATCGGCACGAACACTGGACTGGATAGGCTGGTGGGGAACATGCTCCAGGACGAGAAGTTCCCGGGGATCCACGTGGCGGTGGGCGAGCCTATTCCGAGGGAGACTGGCGCTGATTGGACCAGCAAGGTTCATCTTGATGGCGTGGCGAAGAACGTGACCATCGACGTCGAAGGACGGGAGATCATGTGCGATGGCCTGTTTGCTTTGTGACGCGGTGTGCAAGCGCCCGTCGCAGGCCACTCTGGGAGCGAGATAGGTTCGATGAAAGACAAGCGAAACGAGACACTGGCCCACATGCTGCTCACCTACTCCTTGGACCTGCAGCGAGGGGAGAAGCTCATGCTCGAGATCCGCGGCCAGGATACGCTGGAACTGGCCAAAGAGATCATCAGGCAAGCCACGCAACTGGGTGGTGTCCCCTTCTGGTACTATAATGACCGATCTCTGACGCGTGTGTGGGCACAGGGCGCCAGCGAGGAGCAGATGGAGGCGTACGGACAGCTACACCTGAAGCTGATGAAGGAGATCGATGCCTGGCTGCTCTTGCACGCTCCGGACAACCCCTTCGATCTGGCCGACGTCGATGGTAGGCAGTTGCAGTTGTACCAAAGGTATTACTCCGGGCCTGTGCATCTGGAGGAGCGCGTCAAGAACACCAAGTGGTGCATTCTCAACTACCCCACCAACTCCATGGCCCAGCTGGCGGAGATGAGCCGGGAGGCCTACGAGGACTTCTTCTACGAGGTGTGCTGCCTGGATTACGCCACCATGTCCTACGCCATGGATCCACTGGTGGATAGAATGGACCAGACCGAAGAGGTACGGGTGGTGTCTCCCGGCACCGATCTCACTCTCTCTATCAAGGGCATCCCCGCAGTCAAGTGCGATGGCAAGGAGAACATCCCTGACGGCGAGGTGTTCACCGCTCCGGTAAGGGAATCGGTCAATGGCCACATCACCTTCAACATCCCGGCCCTGGAGAGGGGCATAGTATTCCATGACATCAGGCTTGAGTTCCGCGAGGGGAGGGTCGTCGAGGCCTCTTGTCAGGGCAGTCCAGCGATACTGAATGAGATCCTCGACACGGACGAAGGTGCACGGTACGTCGGCGAGTTTGCTTTGGGCGTCAACCCCATGATCACCTGCCCCGTGAAGGATGCCCTGTTCGACGAGAAGCTCGCCGGATCGCTCCACATGGCTCTTGGCCAGTGCGGGCGGGAGGCGCCCAATGGGAACCAGTCGGCCATTCACTGGGATATCGTGCTCGTCCAGACGGAGGCTTATGGCGGTGGGGAGATCTACTTCGACGGGGAGTTGATCCGCAAGGACGGCAGGTTCGTAGATCACGAACTGGAGCAAGCCCTATCGGCGGAAGCCTTGCGTATGAAGTAGGCTCTCAGTGATCGTGCCATGGTGGGAGCGGCGGAGTATATCCGGTCGGCGTGGCCTGGACCCTGCGCCCCAAACACCCCTTCTCGTGTCACGTGGCCTGGCCAGGCGTCGTCGCCCGCACGCCACAGTCTCAGGCACGTAACTCCAAACCCAGCTCAGGGTTCTAATGGGAAAAGCCGCACGCAGCGCCGGGGTACTATGGCGGAGGTCTGATGCACTGTGTGACGGTGCCAGGAGGGGCTGATGGGGAACGGAGTGCGGGCGACGGAGGCAGCTGCCGGCCTGCGGAGCAGAGGTATCGGCCAGCGAATGGATGCCAGATTGAGGCGCCTCGACCTGCTGCAACGCAGCGGGGCGGTGCGAAGACTCGTAGACGTGGGCACCAGAGGCGTGAAGATAGACCCCATCCCTTGGTATCTGGGTGAGGATCATAGAACGGTGCTGGTCAGCAACTACCCCTCGGTATCTCAGACTCTTCGCGCCCTGATCAAGATGGGCTGCCGGCTGCCAGGAGACGGCTACCGCTTGAAGGGCATTGGACGGCCCGACGTGGTGACGAATGCCAGCGCGCTGCTCAAGGCTCTGGGGGTGGACAATCTCATCTTTCCCGTCTACAAGGATGACGCCGGGGCCTACAGGCTGCACAAGCAAGTGGTCAAGCAGGTCCTGGAGTACCTGGAGGGAGAGGGGAACGTGCTCTGGATGTCCATCACCGGGACGACGAGAGGCAATGGTCTTCTGGAAACGGACGTCAGGACCGGGGCTGCTCTGTTCTCCACGGGTAGAGGCGTTCCCATTGTGCCCATGGGACTGGTCACCAAACAGGTGAAGGGCAAGCCGAGGGTGGTGAGGGTGAGGTTCGGAGAGCCCATACCGCCGCCACCAATGGATGAGTTGAGCGACTTCGACAAGACCGACCTCCTGGTGGATCTGTCCAGGCTGGCTCTCTGCCGCACAGCGAGCCTCCTCCCCCCAGGCCAGAGGGGCGACTTCGAGCAGGTGGAGGAGAAGCTGCGAGAGATCGAGGCCAGGCTGGCAGCGCGGTACAGCTAGGATCAATACTCAGCCCCCACGGTGCGGTGCGATACTCATACTGGAGGCACGCTTCGCGGTATCTCTCAGGGATTGGCCAAGAGAGTGAACAAGTAGACTCGCCTCGGGGGTACTACCGAGCAAAGGGCTGTCTTAGATGGGATAGCGCTTTTTCTTTGCGCGACAGGTACAGCCTGCTTGAGGGGTGGACTGGCTGGTTTCTCTCAGAATGGTACGCCGTGCCAGTGGAAGAGGCCTGGTTCCGGGGATGACCTGTTGAGTACGGCGCTTTTCCGTGCCTGGGGCACTGGCCGCTCAGCGCGTGTAGGGTCTAATGCTCATCCTCCATGGCCGCTACAGCCCAAGATCGGGGAACTTCTCCCTAAGGGTGTCAAAGGGAGGCCGCGGCAGGTTTCTGTAGCATTCCTCTATGCGCGCCCGCGGCGAATCGGTGGGCTGTCCTCCTGTCTCCCACAGAGACATACCTGGATAGGAACAGGGACCTCTGTATCCGTCGCCGATCCGCTCGCCTTGCGTAGTCAAGGACCAAGGCCCCCAACCGATGGCGCCGTTTTCCAGAGTGTAGTCAAGCATTCTGGCCTCGTAGATGAGCCTCTCCACCTGACCGGGGTCTTGCCAGCGGGGGGGCACGACGTAGGTGGTGCCTACCTCCTCGATCAGTACGGGCTTGTTCACTTGTTGGCTCTTCAGGAGTTGGAAATCCCAGTCGATGGGCATGTCGCCTGCGCTCACTGGCCTGTCACACTCACCGGTCCACATATCCCGCTCCAGGATGAAGTCGTAGGTATGGAGCGTGATGATATCAAAGGCCTCCAACTGGTAGATCGCCCGGGCAACGGAGGAGTCCGGCTGGCCGGGATCGATGTGGTTGACGCCCATGGTACCCGAGGCGATCTTGGTATCTGGGTCAAGATCCCTGACAAAAGAGGTTACCTCCCGGTAAAAGCTCAGTAGCTTCTCGGGGTTCAAGGGTGTGTGCAGTTCGTTGCCGGGTTCCCAGGCAAAGATGACGTCCTTGGCGCCGAATCTCTGGACTGTGGTGATTAAGTCGTTGACGAAGGGCAGGTAGTTCTCCCGGAAACCTCCTTCGAACCAGGGTTCCAGGATCTCGTAGTAGACCCTGGAGGGATCGCCCACCTGAGGCCTGATCCCGGCGTACTTCTCATCACCCGGGACGGGGCAGTGGTTGTTGGTGAAGGCAACCACAAGTTTGACTCCGGCCAGTCTCAGGGCAGGTGCAAGGAGCCCAATCCTTGCTCCCACCTCCGCACCTGTCAGTTGGCGACCCGGTAGGAGGCGATTGGCATCTGTGGCCATGGCTCTGATCACCCTGGCGTTCATGATGCCGTAGTAGGCGAGTTGCTCCCAGAAGAGGTCCATGGTGAACAGGAACTCGTGGTGGTTTGCCATCAAGCACCCACCATTGAGGTACCTGTAATCCGGCTGCGCCTGGGCGGTTGACTGTGAAAGGTGGCTCAGCCACCAGGCGCAGAGGGGCGCCTTGAGGAAGAGGTATTGCAGGAACCGTCTTCTGCTGACCCTGACGCCAGTGCCCTCGTCGGCTGACTTCCCCCGCACCATCGTCATTCCTCCTTCCGCGCACCGCGTGCTCCCGCGGCTTTGTGACTATAGCATCAAATCCTGCTCTTGTCCAGAGTGGCGCGCGACTGCGCAGCGCCAGTCAGCATGCAGAGCGGCTCGCCGACGCGCCACAGTCCGTACTGGGCGGTGGCTGGCTCATCGACTGCCGTTGCGGCGACGGACGGACGACGGTGCGAGCGGAAGCTGCGATTCGCGCGCGGGGAGCGGATGGAAAGCCCGAAATGCCGGCGGCGAGGAGGCAGGTGGCCCATGTGTCAGCCCGGTGGATATGCTATAATGTCACCATCGGACAGACTGTGACGCTTCAGGGTTGCAGGAGGCCGCGCGGATTCGCTTGCAGTGTGGGCAGCACAGCATACAGACATGCTTCGCGGGCGCGTCGGCCGCAACGATCCGGGCCTCCGCCGCTTGGACTGAGGAAGAAGATGTTGACTGGGATTCACCTTCTGCTGACCTATACCTGCAACTACGAGTGCGACCACTGCTTCCTCTATTGTGGTCCCCATGCCGAGGGCACATTCACCCTGGAGCAGCTCCGAGTTGCTCTCGACGAGGCAAGGAAGATAGGGTCGGTGGATATGGTCTACTTCGAGGGGGGAGAACCGTTCCTGTACTACCCGCTGATGGTCGAAGGTATGAGGATGGCTGGCGACCGGGGCTTTCAGACGGGTATCGTGACCAATGCCTACTGGGCGACGACGGAGGAAGACGCAGAGCTGTGGCTGAGGCCTCTGGTCGAACGGGAGGTGGCAGACCTGAGTCTCAGCGATGACGACTTTCATCACGGTGCTGACGAGGACAACCCTGCCAAGCGGGCTGTACGTGCGGCAAGAAGGCTTGGTATTCCGACGGATTCGATATCTATAGATCAGCCCACTGTGGAGACGGGCCTGGACAGGCAGCAAGAGAAGGGTAGGCCAGTCATCGGCGGCGGGGCCATGTTTCGGGGCAGAGCAGTGGAGAAACTAGTTGAGGGGCTGCCCACACGTCCGTGGGAGGAGTTGACTCGATGCCCGTACGAAGACCTGGCCCAACCGGGTAGGGTTCACTTGGATGCTTTTGGCCACGTGCACCTTTGCCAGGGCCTGAGCATGGGGAACATGTGGGAGACCCCGCTCGCAACCCTGGCCCAAAACTACGATCCCGACTCGCATCCTATCTGCGGGTCTCTCCTCGCAGGAGGTCCTGCCCTCCTCGCCAGGCGATACGCCGTCGAGCACGAGGAAGAGTATGTAGACGAGTGTCACTTCTGCTATTCGCTTCGCCTGGCCTTGCTGGACAGGTTTCCCCAATACCTCGCCCCCAGACAGGTCTACGGACTGGACTAGACCAGTGCCGCAGCTGCCTCATGCCCTTCGCCTGCGCCTCAAGAGTCCCGTGCGTCTGGTCACTGTTTATCGTGCAAGAAAGAGGTGATCGTACATGTCCGGGAATGGGATAATACCTAACTTCTTGGACCTCGATGAGTCACCAAAGATAACGCAGATGCCGGGTCTGGAGACCACGATCCTGACCGGTCTGCACGGTGAGCAGATGATGATGGCTTTGAATGCCACGTTGCCGGGGCACGAGGTGCCCACACATTCTCATCCTCACGAGCAGATTGGTATGGTCCACAGTGGGAGGGCCAGGCTTACCATAGGTGAAAAGGAGCGCCTGGTGGAGAAGGGCGATTTCTACTGCATCCCAGCCAATGTGCCACACAGCGACCTGTGCATTGGTGAGGAGCCGTTTGTCATGCTGGACATCTTCTACCCTGTGCGGGAGGATTTCGTCGCCAGGCTCATGGATGAGTGCGGTGGCAAGAGGGGTACGCCATGACTGCTCCAAAGGTGCGACCGGAAGCATGCACTGGAAGGATGCGCTGAGGCAGCACAATGGATGAGACCGCTATCGCGGAGGGAACACGTCCGGTCTACCGTGACACCAATCTCCACATCGTCTTCGGTGTCACGCTGATGGCCGTTCTGGGGGTCTCCAGCATCACTCCCGCTTTTCCCAGGATAGTGGAGGAGCTGGGGATCTCGCCGCAGGCCGTCGGCTCCCTGATCACGGTTTTTACGCTCCCCGGGGTGTTCCTGACCGCCTTCCTGGGGGTACTCGCCGACCAGTTTGGCCGGAAGAGGATCCTCGTTCCTGCGCTTCTGCTCTTTGCCATAGCTGGGTGTGCATGTGCCTTTGCGCGCGACTTTCGGCTCTTGCTTCTGCTTCGCTTCTTACAGGGAGCTGGCGCAGCAGGTTTGGGCGCGATGAACGTTACCATCATAGGCGATCTCTACACTGGCCAGGAACGCGCCGCGGCGATGGGATGCAATTCGAGCGTGCTCAGCGTGGGAACTGCCAGCTATCCGGCCATCGGCGGGGCATTGGCGACGTTGGGCTGGTTCTATCCCTTCCTTCTCCCTCTGGCGGCGATTCCGGTTGCGGTGGCCGTGCTCTTCTCCCTGGACAGTCCCGAGCCACGCAGGCCGCAGGATTTTCGACAGTACCTGGCCGATGCCTGGATGGTTATGGCGAACCGGCGGGTGGGGGCACTTTTCGCCGTAGGCACGCTGACTTTCATCCTGTACTACGGATCCTACTTGGCTTACTTCCCCTTGCTTATTAGTGGCACCTTCGGTGTGTCTCTGTTTGTGGTGGGGCTGATCGTGTCGGTCGCGTCCGTGGCGACTGCCCTGGCGTCTTCGCAGTCGGGACGACTCGCGGGCATGTTCTCTGGCAGGGCTCTCATAGGAGCATCGTGTCTGCTCTACGCTGTGCCCTTGGTGGCCATCCCCATGGTTTCCAGTCTCTGGCTATACCTCATTCCCGTTTCCATCTTCGGTGTCGCTCAGGGCATCAACATGCCCAGCCAGATGGCCCTGCTAGCAGAACAGGCGCCGATGGAGCAGAGAGGCGCCATGATGTCCGTCAATGGGATGGTCCTGCGGTTGGGACAGACACTGGGGCCTCTGGTGATGGGGGTAGTATTGACGATGTCCGGCCTGAACGGGGTCTTTTTCGGTGGGGCTGTGTGCGCAGTGGTGATGCTCGCGGTGGTGCTCGTGGTGATGAACTGAGATTTGACTTCCAGGTTTGCCATATGTAGACTGGATGTGTGGGTGTGAGGACAGGTATCGTGGCAGAGAGCGTTGGTGCCGAGAAGAAGAGAGTGGCGCTGCTGTCGGTGTTGGCGGCGGTGCTCCTCACAGGCACGAAGCTGATCATCGGTGTCCTGACGGGAAGCCTGGGTATCCTGGCTGAGGCTGCGCATTCCGGGCTAGATCTCGTGGCGGCGGTGATCACCTACGGGGCCGTGCGGGTCTCCGACAAACCAGCCGACGCCAGCCATCTGTATGGTCACGGCAAAGTGGAGAATCTGTCTGCCCTGGCAGAGACGCTGCTTCTCCTGGTGACCTGCGCGTGGATCGTCTACGAAGCCGTAAACCGCCTGTTCTTCAAAGAGGTGCATATCGAAACGAACGCGTGGGCCTTCGCGGTGATGATCGTGTCCATCGTGGTTGATTTCAACCGCTCCCGCGCCCTTCGGCGCGTGGCAGAGAAGTATGACAGCCAGGCTTTGGAGGCAGACGCCCTGCACTTCAGTACGGACATCTGGAGTTCCGCCATCGTCCTCGTGGGACTCGCCCTGGTCAAGGTGGGCGAATGGGTTGGTGGCTCTGCTGCGCTGGCTCAGGCGGATGCAGTGGCAGCCTTGGCTGTGGCCTTGATCGTGATCTATGTGAGTGTGAAGCTGGGCAAGCGGGCAGTGAATATGCTGTTGGACACAGCGCCCGAGGGGATGGCGCAGCAGATCAAGGGTCAGGTGGAGCAGATCGAGGGCGTCACCTCTTGTCGCCAGGTGCGGGTGCGCCGCGCCGGAGCGGAGAGCTTTGTCGACGTTGTCCTGGAGATCGACGGAGACGCCACTTTCGATGTCGCTCATGACATAACCGCCAAGGTAGAGGAGGTGGTCACCGGGTCGGTGCCGCGCGCGGATGTCGTTGTTCACTACGAACCGGCCGAGCCCGGGCCTGATGTCGCCAAGCGTCTTGGTCCTCGGAACGGCACAGGACAGGATTCAGCCTAGCCTTCCTCACAGCAATGGGCCTCGTGGAACAGCACGCTGTCCTGATGTCTATAGCTCAATGATTCTGCGCTGGGGACAGACGTTGGGGCCACTGCCAATGGTCTCAGTGTTTGCCGTCTGGGGAATCCGCGTGGCCTTCTGTGCAGAAGTTGGCTCTGCGGTGGTCATGTTCAATGCAGTCACCCTCTTGATGGGCTAGAATGACCACAGCCCCGCGAGAGGAGAGGGTGCCACCGGGACATGAAAGAGTTGAGCACGGGATCGGAAGAAATCGGCCTTGACACGGCCAAAGCCGAGAAGCAAGCAGCTGCTCTGTCAACAGTGCTGGCAGCTCTCCTCATAACAGCGGCCAAGCTGACCGTGGGCATTTGGACGGGGAGTCTGGGGATCCTGGCCGAGGCGGCTGACTCCTCCCTTGACGTCGTTGCCGGACTCCTGACTTTCGGCGCTGTGCGGGTGTCAGGAAAGCCCGCCGACGAAAGCCATCCCTATGGGCATGGCAAGGTGGAGAACATGGCTGCCCTGGTCGAGACATTGCTCCTCCTCTTCACCTGCGCCTGGATCATCTTCGAGGCGATTAGTCGCCTCTTCTTCAAGTCGGTGGATGTTGACGCAAACGTGTGGGCCTTTGGAGTTGTGGCCATCTGCATGATCATCGACTTGAACCGCATGTGGGCACTGCAACATGCGGCAGACAAGCATGATAGCCAAGCGCTACAAGCCAGTGCCCTGCGCTTTCGCACCGACCTCTGGACCTCATCAGTGGTCTTACTGGGTCTGACGCTCGTGAGAGTGCAGGAATGGCTAGGCGGGCCGGCGTTCCTGCTCAAGGCGGACGCCGTTGCAGGCCTGGGCGTGGCGGTTGTTGTGCTCTTCCTTGGAGTGCGGCTCGGCAAGAGTGCGATGGAGGTCCTGCTGGATACAGCGCCGGAGGGGTTGGCGGAGGGCATTGCTGGCCAGGTGGAGCGGATCGAGGGAGTCAGTTCTTGTCGTCAGGTCCGGGTTCGCCGGTCCGGAGCAGAGAGTTTCGTGGACCTGGTTCTGGAGGTCGACGGGGATATCTCGTTCGATAACGCTCACCAGATCACCGCCAGAGTGGAGGAGGTAGTACGGGAACTGGTACCTAGATGCGACGTCGTGGTGCACTATGAGCCAGGAGAGGAAAGCTCTAACATCTCCGCGTTGGTCGGTCGGCTTGCGCGGCAAGTCGGAGCCGAGGCTCACAGCATCTGGGTGCGTCAGAGCAATCACCGGTATCACGTGCAACTGCACGTGGAGGTGGAGCGCGGATGGTTGCTGACAAAGGCGCACGATCTGGCCACTCGTCTCGAGATACTAATCAAGGAAGCTGCCCCCGAGGTGGGCGAGGTTGTCATTCACCTCGAACCTGTGGGCGACCTGGAGAGCCCCAGTACGAGACTCCCCCACACTGATCATGGCGAGATTGAGGCAGAGATAGTGTCTCTCGTGGACAACCTGGTCGGCGAAGGAGCCTGTCACCGGGTGGATATCTGGGAGGAACCCCAGGGCTTGGTCGCGTCGTTGCACTGCTCGCTGAAGTCTGAACTGTCTGTTGAGGAAGCCCACGACCTGAGCGAGCAATGGGAAGGCTATCTTCGGGAGCGAATTCCAGCGCTACGCCGAGTCCTGATTCACCTGGAGCCTACCTGACCTTCTGTTTCTCGTGGGCAGATTCCCCTGCTTCTGTGCCTCCGGCGGAGACGCCTGAACTACCAGCGATTCCGAATATCTCGCCTGGCGAGGGCATTCCACGAGGACGCAGAAGGGCAACAGGAGACCATACCGGCTCGCGCATCAATCGTGGAGAGCGGAGAAGGTCAGAGAGACAGGCTCGTAGCCAGGGTTACAGCGTCAGGGACGCGTGCCCGTGGTAGAGAGACACGGCGGAGGTTACGAACAAGAATGGACCGCACGATCATCGCGTCGCGGTCCAGTTGATGGGTTGCACGGGCGAGCCGGTGGTTCCTACTCGGGAGGAACCTTGTCCGCTGACCAGAACCTCTCGATCTCAGCCTCGGCCTCCAAGTCGACGAGCCAGACCTGGAAGGTGTCTCTTCTCCTCTGGTCGAGGATCTCCGCGTCTAACTCCCGATCATCATCGCGTTCTTCCACCAGGATGATGTGAAATCCACGAGGGGTCTCGACCACATCGCTGATCTCGCCCACCGGAAGGTTGAAGGCCACCTCGTCGAAGGCCGTGTCCATCTCCCCCTTCGGGATCCATCCCAAGTCGCCGCCCATCTCGGCGCTCACCGTGTCCGTGGAGACCTCGGTTGCCAGTGCGGCGAAATCCTCGCCATCCTCAAGCCGCTGGAGGACGGCTTGGGCTTCCTCTTCGGTGTCCAGCAGGATGTGGCGGACGCGTATCTGGGGTTCACTAGTGGGGACCTGCTGCCCGACGTACTCCTCCATCTTGCCGCCCAAGAGTGTGACCTCGACGATATCCCTGTACTCCGCCTCGGAGAGACCGGTGCCGTTCTTCAAGTTCGTAAGGAAGTCACCATACAACTCCTCGAAGCGCGCCCGGGTCATGGGCGTGGGTACCTCGGTGGGAGAGATCTCGGCGGTTGAGGTGATGGTGTCGGTAGATGGCGATGGCACAGCTGTGGGTTCTTCTTGGGAATAGCCAAACTCCTGCTCGATCTGGCGGTCTATCTCCTGTGGAGACACGCTTACGCCGGCCTCCTGGGCGGCCTGACGGATCAACTCCTCCTGGATCAGTCCGTCCACGAAACTCTCTGTATTGAGGAGATCTCTTTGCACCGAGAGCTGGGATATCTGCTGGTCGATGATGCTGAGCATGAATATGTCTACCTCGGGGTCGTACAGGGACCGCTGTGTTCGCATCATCTCAATGTTGGCATCAAACATCATTCGCTCCAGGCGGACTCTCTTCTGATAGAAGTTGGTACCTAGGGGTACACCATTGACCTTCGCCACCGGCGCAGCGGGCTTGCCCACGAGTTCCTGGTATGCGCCAAATCCCAGAATAGCCAGGATCAGGCAACCTATGGCAGCGGCCACGCCAATCAAGATGAGGCGCTGGCGGCGCTCCTTCTCGCGACGAGATACCTGTTTGCGTGTAGGCGAGATGTCTTGCTTGACCTTTCTTTTGGCCATCGAATCCTCCGCTTGATCGGAGCCAGTGACCCTACCTATCGTCAGTCCAGCCGCGCTACTGCGTCCGTGTCGATACTCGGGCGGGTCGTTCCAGCGGACGCCAGCAAGGCTTCAGTGTTGTAAGGAGCCGCGAGGAGAAAGCGAAAGAAGGGCATAGCAACGCCAGGTGCTATGCCCAGGCAACCTCACTCTATGCTTCAGCTACCGCGCACATGCTCTGACGTGTAGGGCAACAGAGCTATGTGTCGTGCTCTCTTGACCGCCGTTGACAGCCGGCGCTGGTGTTTGGCACACACCCCGGTCTTGCGTCGTGGCTTGATCTTGCCGCGATTGGTTACGTATTGGCGGAGCAAAGGCACATCCTTGTGGTCTATGGTGTCAGCCCTGCTCGTGCAAAAAGCGCACACCCTCTTCCGTTGGAACTTGAAGGGCCGCCTGGGTCGCGGTCTCTGTTCTCGTCTCTCAGCCAAGGCTAGTCTCCTAATTCTTCATCGGCGTCTTCACTGTTCTTGTCCCGGGCGCCTTCTCGCTCTTTGTCCTCATCCTCCACGACATGGTAAGCGCGCTCTGGTTCTTCTCGAGGCACAGTGGGCGCTGCCTGGGTGGGTATCTCCTCGGTCTTGACCAAGAGGTATCGGATCACCTCCTCGGTCAGGGCCAACCTACCCTTCAATCCGGCGACGGCTTCAGGATCCAGCTGAATGTAGGCGACGATGTAGTGCCCTTCGCGGAACTTCCGGATGGGATAGGCCAGGCGCCGCCTGCCCCAGGATTCAAGGCGCAGTACCTCACCTCCACCGTCAGCGATCATCTGCCCGACTCTGGCCGTCACCTCTTGGAGATCGTCTGCCTCGATCTCAGGGTTGACGATGTACATGAACTCGTAGTAACGCAATCAACTTCTCCTTTCTTCGGGCTTGCCCCCAGTCCTTGCTGCGGGCAGAAAGTGTTCGAAAAATGCGTTCTCCGCACAAAACCCTATTATACCATCAAGCGGGATGATAGTCAATTCGGCCCTCGGCTCTGCCAGGCGCTGATGGGCACGCCGAAAGGGCCCAGAAACACTCATCCTTGCCGCTGCGTGCCTCTCGAGTGACACGTAAACGAGGCCCTGACCTACGATGGCGTGGACACCCTCCAGGTGCTGCCTTCTGCGGCGTCTTCCATGACGATTCCCAGGTCGGCCAGTCCGGTCCGGATCCTATCCGCCGGTACATACTCCCTGGCCGTGCGCAGACTGCTGCGCACCGAGACCAGAAGATCGATGAGGTCCTCTGCCTCACTCGCTGGCGTGTCGGCTAGTGCGTCGAGCGGTATGCCGTCGGCGAGGTCGAGCCTCCCCGCGGCGATCAGTTCCTCGCGGATTGCGGCCGCCAACTCCCTGAAAGGGACAGAATCCTGCACAATCCTGGTCTCCTGGAGGGTCAGTCCGAGAACGCCGGCCAACTCTCGTAGCACGTTCTGGCTGGTGGCGAGGGCCGATGCAGGCACTCCGGCGTCCCGAGCCTGGTTGATGGCCCGTCCCAGGTCAAAGAGGTGGCCGATGGCCCGGGCGGCGTTGAAGTCGTCGTCCATGACCTCTATGAACTTGCTCCGCGCCATTTCGGCCGCTGCCAACAGTTCCTCCCCTCCGCTATCGCCCACGGCCGATGTTGGGCTAAGCGCGGCACGCAGCCGCTCCAGGCCCCGGTCAGAGGCCGCAATACCTTCCTCGCTCCAGGTGACCGGGCTACGGTAGTGAGAGGAGAGGATAAACAGGCGGATGGCATCTGGATTGTACTTCTTGAGCGCCTCCTGGCAGGAAATGAAGTTGCCCAGGTGACGGGTCATCTTCTCCTGTTCTGCACTGGGTCGCAGAAGACCGTTGTGCAGCCAGTACCTCACGAAGGGCTCTTTGCCCGTATAGCTCTCAGATTGTGCGATCTCATCTTCATGGTGAGGGAAGATGACATCCTCACCGCCACCGTGGATGTCGATCTGCTCTCCCAGGAACTGGATCGCCATGGCCGAGCACTCGATATGCCATCCTGGCCGGCCCTTGCCCCAGGGACTATCCCAGCTGGGCTCGTTTGGCTTGGCGGCTTTCCACAGGGCGAAATCTAGCTCGTTCTCCTTCCTTGCGTCTACCTCAACCCGAGCTCCGGCGCGCATCGCCTCTGTCGATTGCCTGGTCAGCTTGCCGTAGTCGGGGTCACTGGAGATGCGGAAGTAAACGTCGCCGTCCACCGAGTAGGAATGTCCTTTGTCTATCAGACCCTGCACCATCTCCTGGATCTTGGGGATGACCTCAGTGGCCCTGGGGTAGTACGTGGCTCGCAGAACGTTCAGTGCGTCCATCTCCTGAAGGAATCGCGCTATGTACTTCGCTGCCAGCTCCGCCACCGAAACGCCCAGCGAGTTGGCGGTGTCTATGATGCGGTCCTCAATATCCGTGAAGTTCTGAACGTGGATGACCTGGTATCCACGATACTCCAGATAGCGCTTGACCATGTCGAACACCAGGTAGGACATGGCGTGTCCTACGTGGCAGGGCCCGTATACGTTGGGCCCGCAGACGTACATCCGGACCTGGTTGCCCTCCCGGGGCACGAACTCCTCTTTGCTCCTGCTGAGCGTGCTGTATACCTGCAATCCCATTTCAGCTGCTCCTTCCATGTAACGAAGATGCGTCGTTTGGACGGGATGTCGTCACCGGCGGCATCCCTGGAAACAGACGCATTTTCGTATCGTCAGGAAAAGGAGCTCTCCAACTGTGTTGCTCTTTGCACGCATCTCTCTTTTCCCAGCAGAGCCATGACCACGGCCAGATTAGGTCCGTGTAAGCTGCCCGTCAGGCTTGCCCTGACGGGGAACATCACTTCCCTGGCTGCAAGGTTCCTGCGTTCTCCCAGCAGCGACTTCATCTTGTCCAGGACCGTTTTCGCTTCGGAGATGTCCAGGACTGGCCGGGACTTCACAATCTCGACGAAGGCCCCTAAGACTTCTCTGGTCAAGGCTTTCCTCAGCACGTCCGCCGCCTCGCCGGTGAAGGCCAGTTCGTCGATGAAGGCGAAGGCGACGTGGACCGGCATCTGCCCAAGACTGTCGACCTCCTCTCGCACATTGTCCACCAGCAACTCCAGCCATTCTTCGGGTGAGTACGCGGTATCCTCGCTGCGCTCCTGCCGGCCGTACGCCTCTCTGAGGTAGGGGGCCACGGCCTGGGAAATCCTCTCGGAGGGCAGGTGACGTACATACCACCGGTTGAACCAGTTCAGGCGTTCCACATCGAAGATGGCAGGGCTCGAGGAGATTCGGTCCCAGGAGAACCTCTCCACCAGTTCCTTGGCACTGAGGATCTCCTGCGTATCCCCTGGTGACCATCCCAGCAGCGCCAGGTAATTGACGATAGCCTCGGGCAAGTAGCCTTGGTCCTTGTATACACCGACCGAGACGTCGCTATGACGCTTGCTCAGTTTTCCGCCAGCCTTGTCCAGAATCAAGGGCAGGTGGAGATAGTGAGGAGGATCCCAGGCGAAGGCGCGATAGAGGAGCACATGCAGGGGAGTACTGGGTATCCATTCGTCGGCCCTTAGTACGTGGCTTATTTCCATCAAGTGGTCGTCCACCACATTGGCCAGGTGATAGGTGGGAGAACCATCTGACTTCAAGATGACGAAGTCGTCTAGAGAGTCGTTGGCAAAAGTGATGCTGCCGCGTGTCAGATCGAGAAACGAGGTCTGCCCTTCTTCAGGCACCTTGAAGCGGATCACGGGCATGATCCCCTGGCTCTCGTACTGTCGCGCTTGGGCGTCGCTCAACGCCCGACACCGACCATCGTAGCCGGGTGGCTGGCCGTGACGTCGTTGTTCCCGGCGCAGTTCTTCAAGGCGCTCGGTGGAGCAGTAGCAACGGTAGGCTAGGTCGCCTTCGAGGAGCCGTTCCGCGTGAGAGAGGTGGATCGCCAGTCTATCGGACTGGTGGTAGGGACCGAATGCCCCCCCTTTCTCGGGGCCTTCATCCCAGTCAAGACCCAGCCACAGAAGTCCCTCGAGGATCGTGCGCTCGGCTGCCTCGCTGCTGCGGACGACATCGGTGTCCTCGATCCGCAGGACGAAGGCGCCCCCATGGTGGCGGGCGAGGAGCCAGTTGAAAAGGGCTGTGTGTGCGTTGCCCAGGTGGAGTTCGCCTGTGGGGCTCGGCGCGAACCTGACCCGTACTCTCTCAGTCATGGTCCCTCGTGGACAACTCCCGATAGGCGTGAACGATCATCTCCGCAGCGAGGGAGAAGGGTATCTTGTAGGTGTTGATCACCAGGTCGTACAAAGTAGGCTCCAGCCAGTCAACACGATGGTATGTGCGAAGATAGTCTCGCCTTGTCTGGTCGCTGGCCTTGACCTTCTTCGTGGCCTCTTCCTTCGTTATGCCCTCGCGCTGGGCCAGCACCGTCACACGGTGCTCGAAGGGGGCCACGACCTGGACGTGAAGTGTCCCGGGCATGTCCCGAAGCAGCACCTGACCACCTTGCCCCGCGATGACCACGTTTCCTTCAAGGGCAAGGTGGCGGATCACCATTCCGACCATGTCGACATAGTCCTTCAGGGTTACGGCAAAGGATGGTAGAGCGGGGGAGAAGAACCCCCCAAATGGACTGCCCACCGATGATGCAGCTTCCCGCCGCTGGGTCTCGGCAGTGCCCGGCAGGGGAGGCATGGCATAGATGGCGTGCAGTACCCGGTCTGCCAGGTCTCTGCGCCCTTCGTAGGCGAGCTCCTGCAAGGCGATCTTGGGCACCCCCGCCTCCTCCGCCGCCCTGTGGATGATCTCCTGGTCCACCAGTCTGAAGCCGAGGGTCTCGGCTACCCGGGCCGCGGTCTCGCAGCCAAGGCTGGCCAATTGCCGGGAGACAGTGATCACACTCATGTTGGTCCGGAGTTACTTCTTGGCCGGCGGTTGGGAGGTTGGGCGAAGATCATACGCCCCTGAGCGGTCTGGAGGACCTTAGTGACCGTGGCGTCCACGATCTGGTCCATGTACCTCCTGCCATCCTCCACGACCACCATCGTCCCGTCGTCCAGATAGCCTACACCTTGATTTTGCTCCGTCCCCTCCTGGATGATGCGCACCTTGAGCGTCTCTCCGTGGAGGACCGCGGTCTTCACGGCGTTGGCCAGTTCATTGATGTTCAGCACCCTGACACCTTGCAGCTGGGCTACCCGGTTGAGGTTGTAGTCATTGGTGATGATGGGGCAGTTCAGGTTCTTGGCCAGTTGTACGAGTTTGCCGTCGGCGTCCCTAATCTCCTCCACATCCATGTCGGTGACACGGACGGGCACCATGGACTCCTGCTGTAGCTTGCTCAAGATGTCCAACCCTCGGCGACCTCGCTTGCGGCGCAGGGCGTCGGAGGAATCGGCTATGTACTGGAGTTCATCGAGGATGAATTTGGGTACCAGCAGAGTCCTCTCGATGAATCCAGTCTGGCTGATGTCGGCAATACGTCCGTCGATGACGACACTGGTGTCGAGCAGGAGCACGTTGTCGTCGGGTAGTCGAGGCTTGCTCTTGCCGAGAGACGCGCTCCATAGATACTGGAAGTCCTCGGCCCGCATGATCATGACACTCATGCCGAGAAGGCCGAAGACGATGCTAGACAGCAGTGGCAGAACCGTCCGCAAGCTGGAGGGCAGAAAAGACAAGGTGAAGGCCAGTGGCAACGAGATCACCAGCCCAACCGCCAGGCCGATGATCCCCATGACCAGATGGCGAGTGGGTATCTGCTTGATCTTTCGACGGGCCCAGAGGGTCGGTTTGATGGTGAGCCAGGGTGTGATCAGCAGGCCCAGGCCGGCCCCTGCTATGGCCAACGCCAGGGCTGGACGGAGATAGGGTACCGTGAAAGCATCGGCTCCAGATCTCGTCGCTATGTAGTCACCCACGCCCCAACCCCCTGCAGAAAACAGGACCATGCCCACGATGCGCAATAAGAGTTCTGTCCGCTTCATACGCTACCTCCGGATCGGCTGTGGGTCAGTCCCCATATAGCAAAAAGAGTGTACCGTGGAGTACACTCATGTCAGAGAAACACCTGCTGGCGTTGACCTTCTCGCGCTTAGCGTCCCCACATGGACGCGGTACAGACTATGAATGGGATGAGTCCTTACACGGGTGCTCCCTCAACGGGAAACCCAATCCTCAGCGGAGACTCCGGTCACGCTCCCCAGGTGGCCCTCCTGACATGTAGCGGTCTCTCGGCGCTGCTGGGGACCGACGGTATTCGGTACCAGACGTGCTGGCTTTAACCTAATAGTATCAAATTCCTGGGTGCGTGTCAAGGATGACCGGTGGTGAGGCTGTCGGAACAGGCCGTGGGGCACTCAGCACACGGCCCGAGCGTCCCTGGCGCTGCTGGCTCGCTGCCGGTGGGCAAAGCTCAGGAGGGGATTCGCTGCGGGCTGCGGCCTGCTGAGGACGCGTTCTTGACAGGCTCTGGTCTCGTTTTCTGGTTCTCCAGCAGTGGCATGAGCCCAGTACGCGGCTGCCGGCGGGGAACGAGCCTACCTCCCCTCTGGAACGCGATGCGTCTGGGCACGAAGAGAGCACCTGCGGGTTCCACGCAGACCTGACCGTCGCCTGTCGGGACACTGACTGTGTCGAAGGGTTTGGGGGTGAATACCCACGGCGCGCCCGAAAACCGGTACCATTCGCCTCCTGAAGCTGCTATAATGTTGGGGTCTGTGGCGAGGGCGAGATGCGGATAGCCATCACCGGAGCAGAAGGGCAGCTGGGCAGTAGCCTTCAGGAGGCGTTCGAGGGGCACGAACTCCTGCTCAACGACCTGCCGGAACAGGACGTGACCGACATGAGGATCGTCTCGAAGATCGCCGACTGGGTACCGGATGTGGTGATCCATGCTGCGGCCATGACTGACGTCCATTTGTCTCCTTCGAGGCTCTATCCTCGGGCAGCGAAGGTGCCGCGCCGCGCCGTGCTGCGCAACTTCTCCGCCGCCACGCAGCTGGGCATCTAGCTGAGGCCCTGGGAAGAAGCGCTGCAGGCCTATTTCGAGCAGAGAAATCGTGCTTGACACTGTTGACCAGGCGATATTCGGGCGCTTTCCCCAGTATACTCGAGCCATCGTCGTGGCCAGGGGAATCGACAACCAGGGCCTGGACCCAGCGGTGGAGGAGATGCTGCGTGAGGCTGAGGCCCGCTGTGAGGCTCTCTTTGCTGCTGAGGACCTGACCAGCCATCCTCGCATCGCCTGCTGGCGGGAGGCGTACAGGGTCCTGGATATGAAGCCTGGGAAGAACTACTCCTCAGTGGAGTCGTTGGCCCGGCGGGCAAGAGGAGGCTCTTCCGTGCCCTACGTCAATACATTGGTGGCGCTGATGAATGGCTTCTCCCTTCAGCATCTGGTGCCCTGCGGAGGCGATGATCTGGATGCCGTTCATGGTGACCTGGTGCTGCGTCTGGCGAAGGGGGATGAGACGTTTGTGCCTCTGGGAGGGAAGGAAGCGGAGCACCCCGAGCCCGGCGAAGCCGTTTACGTGGACGCAGAGCAGGTGCTGTGTCGCCGATGGAACTGGCGGCAGGGCGATGGGACCAAGATCACCCCGTCTGTACGTAACGTGCTGGTCAATATCGACTGCCTTCCGCCCGTGGGGCTGGCGGAGGCGGAGGCACTGGTAGTCCAGCTGGCCGAGTTTGTGAGAGTATCGTGCGGGGGCTCAGTCCGTCATGGCCTGATCACCGCCCGCGATCCTGCCGTGGAACTTGGCTAGCATGCCGTCCCCGCTCATCTCGGTGATCATCCCGAACTTGAACGGAGCCCATCACCTGCCCACTTGCCTGGAGTCTCTCCGGAATCAGACCTATCCCCTTGTCGAGGTTGTCGTGGCTGACAACAACTCTGAGGATGAATCTCTGGAGTTGTTGGAGACTGGGTATCCCGAAGTCAAGGTAGTGGCCCTGGAGGAGAATCGAGGATACGCAGGGGGGGTCAACGCCGGCATAGAGGCTGCCGCAGGCGAGATTCTGGCCGTCTTGAACAACGACACGGAGGTGGACCCCAGGTGGCTGGAGGAGTTGTGGTCGGGGTTGGGGAGACATCCCGAGGCTGGCTCGGCCACGTCCAAAATCCTCCTTTTCGACGAGCGTGAGATTCTCAATTCCGCCGGCGATCTGTTCGCTGCTGAAGGCATTCCCCTGAACCGGGGGGTGTGGGAGGCGGACGAGGGCCAGTTCGACGGGGAGGAGCCGGTGTTCAGCCCGTGCGGAGGTGCGTGCGCCATCCGACGGACTCTGCTGGCGGACCTGGCGTCGAAGGGACAGGGGCAGCCCTTCGATGAGGATTTCTTCGCCTACTGCGAAGACGTGGACCTGGGTTGGCGGGCACAGCTGGCGGGTTACACCTGCATCTATGTGCCCACCGCTGTGGTTTACCATCGCTTGAGTGCCACCGGCGGAGGCAAGATCGCCAGTTTCTACACCGGTCGGAACTTCATCTACGTGCTGGCCAAGGACTACCCGTCTTCGCTGTTCAAGAAGCACTGGCGTCGCGTTTTGCTTGCTCAGTTGAAGATCAGCTGGGAGGCGTTGAGGGCCTGGCGCGGAGAGGCGGCTCGCGCCCGGTTGCGCGGACAACTGAGCGGGTTGTGGAACCTGCCCCGCATGCTGCGCAAACGAAAGGTCATACAGGAGAGCCGTGCGGTCAGCGACCGGTACCTGGAGTCGGTCCTTGTCAGCTAGGGGGACTTTGGGCGTGAAACATCCCTTTCTGTCGATTGTCGTGCCTGCGTATAACGAAGGGCGCAGGCTACCGGAGACCCTGCCGCAGGTGGTGGGTTTCGTGCAGGCCCAGGAGTACTCCGCCGAGGTGATCGTGGTGGACGATGGCAGCACCGACGGCACCGCCAGCGTGGTGGAGGATATCGCTAAAGACGCCCCGTTTGTGCGGTTGATCAGGAACGAGCATCGCGGCAAGGGGTACGCGGTGAAGACCGGGGTACTGGCCGCCCAGGGCGACCACGTTTTCCTCTGTGACGCCGATCTGTCCATGCCCATCGAGGAGGTGACCAACTTCCTGCCGCCGGCGCTGGGGGAGTACGACGTGGCCATCGGCTCCCGTGAGATCGAAGGGGCCAGGAGGTACGACGAGCCCGGCCTGAGGCACCGGATGGGCCGGGTCTTCAACACCCTGGTACGAGTGTTGGCGGTGAGGGGCTTCCAGGATACCCAGGCCGGCTTCAAGTGCTTCAAGCGTGAGGCCGCCCGCGAGATGTTCCCCTACCAGACCATGGATGGCTTCGGCTTCGACGTGGAGATACTGTTCATCGCCCAGAAGCGCGGCTATCGTATCGTCGAGGTCCCCATCAACTGGTACTACATGAGCAACAGCCGGGTCAGTCCCATGAGCGACTCGGTGCGCATGGTTCGCGAGATCCTTCAGGTGCGTCTTAACGATTGGCGCGGCCTGTACGACGAAAGCTGAACCCTGTATCAGCACTCCATGTGATCAGCACGGTGCCTCCGGAGAAAGTGACGCGGGAAGCTCTGTGCGTGTTGAATGATTGCCTGAAGCGTCCAACTGGAAGATTAGGCAGGTGTACAAGTGAAACTCGAAGACAAAGTCATCGTGGTCACTGGGTCAACGCGTGGGATTGGGCGGGCCATCGCAGAGGGTTGTGCCGAAGAGGGTGCTCGAGTGGTAATCTGTTCCCGCGACGAAGGAGCAGTGAAGCAGGTAGTGGAGGACTTCACCCGTCAGGGGTTCGAGGCAACTGGGATCGCTGTTGATGTGTCCCTACAGAATGATCTCGAGAAGCTGCTTCAGCACGCCATCGAGACCTGGGGACGAGTGGACGTGTGGGTCAACAACGCGGGGCTATCCGGAGGCTATCGACCCCTTGATGAGATTAGTCCGGAAGAGATCACGGGGATCGTGGACGTGAACTTCACAGGCACGCTCAGGGCGTGCCGGATGGTCATCCCCCATTTCATCCAACAGAGGGGAGGCATCCTGATCAACCTCAGCGGCAAGGGCGGACGCGGCGATGCCTCGCCCTTCATGGCTATCTATGCCGCCACCAAGGCTGCGGTCACCAGCCTGACGAAGAGCCTGGCCCAGGAGAACAAGGACCACCCCATTTCCATCCATTCGATTGTACCCGGCATGGTAGCCACCGATTTCTACACAGACGTCAAGACGAGCCCGAAGGTGGGTGACACCGCTGAGAGCCTACCATACGTGTTGAAGGCCCTGGGCGTCCCGCTGGATGTCGTGGGGCGCTTCGTGGCAGGGATTGCGGCTCAGGAGCCGGGGAAGGTGACGGGGAAAGACTATTCAGTCCTGAAGGGATCGCGGTTGATACGAGGAATCGCACTCCTCGCCTGGTACAGGCTGACTGGGAAGATCAAAGGTGGTGGATGACCGTGCAGTGCCAAAAGACCGTGGAGGTGTGAGGTGGAATACGAATGCATACTCGATGATCTCGCGCCCTGTGGTCTCAGCTGCCGCAAGTGCTTCGCCAACACGAAGGGCGACATTGCCACCCTGAGCACGCAGTTGCAGGAGCGGCTGGGATCCTTCAACGTATATGCTGAGAGGTTCTCAGCCTTTCTGCCGGCGTTCAAGGATTACCCCGCCTTCCAGGGGTTGCTGGCCTACTTTGCACAGGGCCACTGCGATGGATGTCGCGGGGGTACCTGTCTGTACCCCAACTGTGGGGTCACTACCTGCTACCAAGAGCAGGGCGTCGATTTCTGCTTTCAATGTGAGGAGTTCCCCTGTGATAGGACCAACTTCGATCCGCATCTGGAGCGCAGGTGGCGCCAGATGAACCAACGGATGAGGGAGATCGGGGTCGAAGCCTACCATCGAGAGACCAGGGACTTGCCTCGCTATGTCTGAAGGCTGGTGAACCTCTAAGCACGCGATGCTAAGCAGAATAAAACACCTCATCATCGGTTCCCCTTTGCCCACCTACGAGGTTGCCCACAGGCGACTCAACAAGATACGAGCCTTGGCTGCGTTCTCGCCGGATGCGCTGTCATCCCTAGCCTATGCCAATGAGGAGATCTTCCTCGCTCTGGTCGTGGCCGGGAGCGCAGGCCTTTCCCTATCCTTGCCTATCGGCCTGGCGATCATTGGGCTTTTGACTCTCGTTGCGGTTTCCTACTTCCAGACGACCCATGCTTACCCTTCGGGTGGCGGCTCGTACATAGTTGCTCGGGAGAATCTGGGGACTTTGCCCGGCCTGGTAGCGGGCGCCGCCCTCTTGATTGACTACGTGCTGACCGCTGCAGTCAGCCTGACGGCTGGGACGGCGGCTATCGCCTCCGCTTTCCCCTTCCTCTGGCCATATCGCGTCCACGTGGCCCTGCTGCTCCTGGCCATCATCATGTTGTCCAATCTGCGGGGGCTGCGGGAGACGGGAACCCTGCTGGCGGTCCCGGTCTACTTGTTCGTGGTCTCATACCTGGCCATGATCGCCGTGGGCGTAGGAAGAGCCATCGCGGAGGGGCCCGGCGCTCTCTCGACGGTCGCCCCACCGGCCATCCAGCCTCTGACGATGATCTTGATCATCCGGGCGTTTTCCGTGGGCTGCACGGCGCTGACGGGGATCGAAGCGATCAGCAATGGCGTTCCGGCTTTCAGACCGCCCGAGATGCAGAACGCCGGTCGCACCCTGATGGTGATGGCGCTCTTGATGGGTCTGCTGTTTGTGGGCAGCATCGGCCTGACCCAGTACCTGGCGGTCATCCCTGGTCCGCAAGAGACCATCACCTCAGCGCTGGCCCGGCTTGTGCTAGGCAGCGGTCCGGGCTACTTTGTGGTTCAGATCAGCACGATGCTGATTCTCGCCGTGGCGGCCAACACCAGCTTTGCTGATTTCCCCCGCGTGGCATCGATCATGGCCAGAGATGGCTTCCTCCCCCGGCAACTGGCCAGCCTGGGCGACCGGCTGGTGTTCAATAACGGCATCCTGGCCTTGGCGGTCGTGACCGGCGGGCTGATCGTCCTTTTCGGGGGCGACACCCATGCGTTGGTGCCTCTGTTTGCTGTCGGCGCTTTTCTCGCCTTTACGTTGTCGCAGTCTGGCATGGTCATCCACTGGCTGCGCGCGCGGGGAAGAAACTGGTGGCTGAAGGCGACCCTGAACGGTGTGGGAGCGGTGGCCACGGGGGGAACGGTCCTCGTCGTGGGCGCCAGCAAGTTCGTGAATGGAGCGTGGATCACGATTCTGCTCATCCCGATGATCGTTATCGCCCTCCTCAAGGTACGTTCTCACTACCAGGAGATCGCGCAGGAGTTGTCGCTCACTGGCTTGCCGCCCTCGCGCGAAGTACCCGCCCGCCCGCGGGTTGTGGTCCCTATCGCCGGTGTCCATCGGGGGATCGTCGATGCCATTGCCTTTGCCAGGTCGATATCTGACGATGTAACGGCAGTATACGTGGAGCTGGAACCAGACACCGGGCAGCGCGTGCGTGAGAGGTGGGAGCGCTGGTGGCCAGACGTGCCGCTGGTAGTCGTGCCTTCGCCCTATCGTTCCATCGTTGGGCCGTTGCTGGATTTTCTGGACGAGACCGACTTGCAGCACAATGATGGACAGCTCGCCGCGGTGATCTTGCCCGAGTTCATCCCGGCCACATGGTGGCAGAACATGCTGCACGCCCAGACGGCTTGGTTGATCAGGACCGCGCTCCACTATCGCCGACGACGTCTTGGCTATCAAAGGGCCATCATAGATGTACCGTTTCATTTGCGACGGTAGCCCGACCTGAGCGGCGGGCGCTAGACGGTTGATGAGGCTACACACTCTCGTGGTAACGCCCGCGGATGCAGAGCGATGAATCCCAGGGATCGACCCCCGACCGACTATCGTCGTTTGCGGCAGCGAAACGAACTCCGTCTGCTCATCACCGCCATCGTCGTCCTGGTGGTAGTTGGAGGTGGCCTGATAGGCTTGATCTTCGGCTGGGGCCAGCTGCTGACGGCGTTGCCCTGCTTGTTGGCCGGGGCCGGCCTCCTCGCGGGGCTGTACTTACTCTTCGTTGGCCTCGAGCGGTGGAGCCAAAGGTGAGTGCCAGGAGGCGGGCGAGGCCTAGCACTCGGAGTTGCAGGCTCAGCCGGGTCGGATGGGAGCCGAGGCCCCGGTCCGACTGGCAATGCCCGCTCGGTTGATCTGGTGATAGTGGATTGGAGTTACTGAACTGTGGAGGACTGGCTGCATCAGCTTGGCGTCGATCCTCTAGCTGCGCTCAGTACTTCGAGCAACGAGGCGCTTTTGTACTTCGTACGGCGCGACGTTCTGGGCGAAGAGGTGGGTCCGGTTGAGGCATTCTGGGAGCTTCCGCAGGTGGTGAAGATCCTCCGCAAGCAGCAAGAGGATGGATCCTGGAAGTACCCTGGGGGCAAGAGAGACATCCGGTCGCAGCGGAACTACGACCAGCTTCAGACCTACAAGGTGCTCATGGACCTGGTGGGAAAGTATGAGTTCACCAGGGAGCATCCGGCGCTGGAGAGGGCCGCGGAGTTCCTCTTGAGCTTCCAGACAGATGAAGGCGACCTGCGGGGCCTCTACCGGGAGCAGTACTCCCCCAACTACACCGCGGGCATCACGGAGCTGCTGGTCAAGGCCGGCTACGGAGACGACCCACGTATACACCAGGTATTCTCCTGGTTGCTGTCCATGCGGCAGGACGACGGCGGCTGGGCGCTGCCCATGCGCACCGGAGTGCCCAAGGGCACTTCTACCATCAAGGTAGCTTTCTGGGTGGAAAGGCCTATCCAGCCGGATCGGTCCAAGCCCTTCTCCCACTGGATGACCGGTATAGTGCTCCGCGCCTTCGCCGCCCACGAGGAGTACCGAGGGGCGCAGGAGGCCATCGGGGCGGGGGAACTCCTGAAGTCGCGGTTCTTCAAACCTGATCCGTATCCGGATCGTAAGGCGGCCTCCTTCTGGGAGAAGATTCGCTATCCCTTTTGGTGGACCGACATCCTGTCCGCTCTGGATTCGCTATGGTGGCTGGGGTATCCCGCCGATGATGGGGACATCCAGAAAGGTCTCCATTGGCTGATCTCGATCCAGGAACCGAACGGGCTCTGGAAAGCCCGCTATCTCAGCGGCAGCGACAAAGACATTCACCACTGGACCACGCTGCAAGTCTGCCGCGTGCTCAAGACGTTCCTGGGCTAGGCAGCCAAAGGAGTGGCCAGCGGTCGGACGGGCCGGATGAGGCACCACCTGTACAGGAAAGACCTGCTCTGGCTCCTCGCCTATCCCCTCTACCAGTTGATAGGCAGTCTCCGGCATGAGGCGAGCCACGCTCTCGTTGCCGTTCTCCAGGGGGCCAGGTTACAGGAGTTCGTCTTCTGGCCGTCGTTCACCGGCTCGACCTTCCGGTGGGGCTACGTGAGCTGGTCCGGTTCCACGAGCTGGGTGGCCACGGCCGCGCCGTATCTGTGTGACCTGGCCACCTTCGCTCTCTTCTTCCTGATCTGCGCGCGAGGGCGCTTGCGGCGTCACTGGGTGTGGGTCAATCTGCTGGCCATAGGGCAAATCTCGCCGCTGGTCAACTCGGCCTACAACTACCTGAACGGGCTGAGGGGCCGGGGTGACGTCGCTCAACTTCTCTACGAACTGCCAGGGGCGGCGGTGCAAACGTTCTTCGCCGTCACACTGTTGCTGTACGCGGTGGGTCTGGTGTGGACGCTTTGGCCCAGGGCTGGGGCTTGGGCCAAAGAGAGCCTGATTCCCAGCTGAGGGGCAGGAGAAAAGCGGAGGTTTGTCTGAGGGCTGATCTCCCGAGTCGGGCTTCACCATGGAGAGCACGATGTGCGCCAGATGCGCAGCGGCGCGTATACTACCGGGCATAGGGGCAGGGAGGCAACAGAGTGTCGGAGACGAGAACTGAAGAACGGGTAGTGAGGCGTTCGCTGAAGTACTTCATGGGGAGCATCCTGCATCCTCTCCGGACCTTCCAGGCAATGGATGGCGAGAGGACCTTCGCCGTGGGGTTCGTGCTGACGGCCCTGAAATGGGGGCTGTGCGAGTTCTACGTGTTCTACCTCTACTACACCGACCAGGTCATGTTCGCCAAGCCCTGGCTGAACATACCCGTCGAGGAGTACAGGTTCTACCAGTTGTTCTACTACATGCCATTCGGGCTCGTGCTTTGGATACTGCTCTCCGGCCTCGTGCAAGTCATGTCCAGGGCGTGGGGAGGGAAGGGTCCCTTCGAGAGCAGTCTGAACATCATGGGCATTGTGGTCTTCACGCCATTCGTGTTCATCGACAGCCTGGATGTGCTGATTATGATCTTCAATGGGGGCAACTGGTCACCGGTACTGAATCCCCTGACCCGGAGTGTGTACGTGCTATGGAGTGCAGCACTGCTGACCATGGGCACGCATGTGATTCACCGGCTCGGCTGGGCCAAGTCGGCGGTGATCAGTGTCGTCTGTTGTATGTTCAGCGTGTTCGTCAACGTGATCTTCATCAGGTAGTTGCCGGTTCGACCTTGCATGGACGGGGCCGGGCTGCGGTGTCGGGCACAATGGTTGCCTGGCTGCTGGCATTGGGCCTCAACGGACTCATTGCCGCGGTTCTGCGTTCGCCAGAGATGACTTTGCGGGGCGTTTTCTCGCGGTCACCGGCTGGCTAATGCTTCTGGCCCTGGCCTTCTCCACCCTCGTGGGCGTGCTGTCCGGCCTGTATCCTGTCGATGGCGCGGCGCGCCTGGACCAGCTAGAAGTGCCCACGTGCGAGTAGCAGGGTTGGCTGGCTCGTTCGGCGACCCCGGTGTGAGGCCTCCCTGGGCGAGCGTAGCAGTCGCCTGTACTTGCTTTCCCCGTCTCCGACGCCCCCCTTGGTCTCCTCAATTCTTGACCCAGCCTGTGAGCGTGTGTTAGAATCTCACTGCCCAGCCGTCCGCTGGAGTCCCCTCGTCTCGGGAGCCGTATGTTCGTACAGTTGGCCGAGTCGGCCGCTCGATGCTTGTCCATGGCAGTGTCCGTTGGTGCCGGAGGAACTGGTCTTGAGAGACTCGGAGAAAGGGAGGTAGGGGATGTCAGGGCAAGTGGCACAGCCACGAAGATCCGTTGACGGGCAGGCTGGGGTGTGTGCATGGCCTCGGACAGACAACGTGGATGGTGGGCACACGTGGAGAGAGCGTCCTCAATAGAGTCTAGCATCCTTGTCAAGTGCGTCCTTGGAGCGACGGCTCTTTTGCTAGTAGCGGTGTGTTCGTGTGCCTCCGGGCACGAAGCTTCCAACTCGGTCGCCACGCCTAGCCCCATGATCCACCACAGCTCAATGGGTGACTTGGAGAGCGATTGGGACGTGTCGGAGGTGCCGCCAGAGTTCAGAGGAGACTGGCGTCTGGAGGCCATCAATGGCGCCGTTTTGACCTCTGACTTCGGGCCAGAGTACTCATCACTGGTGTTTCGTCTCGTCGAGTCGCCTGCCGACTGTCGCGTTCTCCTGGAGGAACAGGGTGGGCTTCGGGAGATAGGCACTATGCCTTATCTGTCCCTTGAAGGCGGGGAACTGCTCGCCACGTTCTGTGGCGACTTTCACCTCACCTACTGCTTGAGGCTCCGGCAGGCTGCAGACGGAGAGATCGTGGGCGTGTTTGATCATGCGGGATCGGGAATGGTCTACTTCTCTGGCGAGGTGAGGATGGTGCTCCCGTCATCTTGAACAGTGGGGCACCAGCAACTGGAGTAGCCTGGTCCGCGCAGCTGTGAAGCACCTTGAGGGCCACCATGTCGAGGGAGGGGTTGACCGGGCGCCGCTGAGGATTGGTGAAAGCGGCTCGATGCGCTGCCCTGGGGTCCGGGAGGGCGGTTCGTTGAAAAGGGAGGACGCTTATGGATGGGCTTGACTTCGACACCGGGGTGGAGTTCGCGCGGGAACTGGATGAGCAGGACGAGTTGGCCCGATTTCGGGAGGAGTTCGTCTTCCCTGAGACCGACTTGATCTATCTGGATGGCAACTCGCTGGGCCGTCTGCCGCGCCGCACGGTGGAGCGCATGCGCGGGGCGGTGGAAGAGGAGTGGGGCCGGGATCTGATTCGTGGGTGGAACGCAGGGTGGTGGGATTCACCGGGGCGGGTGGGCGACAAGATCGGTCGTCTGCTGGGCGCGGGACCTGGCCAGGTGGTGGTCAGCGACACCACCTCTGTCAATCTGTTCAAGCTGGTGATGGTGGCCCTGGAGATGACCTCGGGGCGCGATCGCATCGTCACCGATGTTCTCAACTTCCCCTCGGACCTCTACATCCTTCAGGGATGCGTGCGCTTGCTGGGCGATCAGCACGAGATCTGTCTGGTACCCTCGGAAGATGGGATCGCGGTGGATCAGCAGGTTCTGTTCGAAGAGATCGATGAGCGCACAGCCCTGGTTACGCTCTCCCACGTGGTGTTCAAGAGCGGCTTTCTCTATGACGCCCAGGCGATCACCCAACGCGCCCACGAGATGGGGGCCATGGTGTTGTGGGACCTGGGCCACTCCGCGGGAGCGGTTCCCATCGAACTAGACCATTGGGGCGTCGATTTCGCCGTCGGCTGCACCTACAAGTACCTCAATGGGGGGCCGGGCGCGCCGGCTTATCTCTACGTGCGCAGAGAGTTGCAGGAGCAGACAGTCTCTCCCATCTGGGGCTGGTTCGGGCAGCGCTCTCCCTTCGATTTTGGTCTAGAATACCAGCCCGCCGGCGGGATCACGCGTTTCCTGGTCAGCAGCCCTGCTATCCTCTCCACCCTGGCTATGGAAGCGGGCCTGGACATCCTGCTGGAGGCGGGGATGGAGCGCATACGGCGTAAGTCGGTGCAGCTTACCTCGTATCTAGTTGACTTGGTGGACGCCATCCTGGTCCCGCTGGGCTTTTCCCTGGGTTCCCCCAGGGACCCCGCACAGCGCGGCTCTCACGTATCCATCAGGCATCCGGAGGGTTATCGTGTCAACCTCGTGCTCATCGAGGAGATGAATGTGATTCCAGATTTCCGGGAGCCCGACAACATACGGCTGGGGTTGGCCCCCCTCTATACCTCGTTCAGCGATGTGTGGGAGGCGGTTGACCGGATCAGGCAGGTGGTAAAGGAACGGCGTTACCTGCGATACTTCCCTGGTCAACGGCTGACGGTGACCTGACAGAAGCGCTTGAGGTTGACGGCTTGCCGCCCACTGTTACGATCGATGAAGAGAAGGGAGCATACTCGTGTGTGAAGACCCCTACCGAAAGCTAGCAGAACGCCTGGACGCCATCCCCAATGGTTTTCCCTCCACGGAGAGCGGTATCGAGCTGAAGCTCCTGGCGAAGATGTTCACGCCGGAGGAGGCAACGCTGGCGTCGGTGATGCGTCTCACTAAGGAGCCAGCCGCAACGATCGCCGCGCGCGCGGGCATGAGCCCGGAGGACGCCTATCGCACTCTGAAAGCGATGGCGCGCAAGGGCTTGATTATCGCTGGCAAAGGCAAGGGAGAGTTAGGTTTCCGCCTGATGCCCTTCGTGGTGGGTTTCTACGAGGAGCAGTTGCCACGACTGGATCAGGAAATGGCGACTCTCTTCGAGCAGTACTACCAGGAGACATGCGGCGGGGGCACGCTGATCCAGGCCGCACCTCCGGGGCACCGGGTGATCCCGGTGGAGCAATCGATCCCCTTCGAGCCTGAGATCTACCCCTACGAACGGGCTTCGGAGTTGCTGGAAGGGGCCAAGTCCTGGGGCGTGCGTGACTGCATCTGCCGCGTCCAGCAGCACCTTGTGGGCAAGGGTTGCGATTACCCCGTGGAGGTCTGTCTGGTGTTCGCTCCCATTGAGGGCGCCTTCGACCACAGCGATGTTACCCGTGCCATCACCAAAGAGGAAGCGCTACGTATCTTGCGTGAGACCGAGGAGGCGGGACTGGTGCACTCCACGGCCAACTACCGCGATGGCCATTTCTATATCTGCAACTGTTGTAGCTGTTGCTGCGGGTTCCTGCGCACAGTGGTGGAGTTTGGAGTGCCCACGGCCATCGCGCATTCCGACTTCAGGGTGGTGGTGGACGAGGAGGAATGCGTAGGTTGCGGAGAGTGTGTCGACTGGTGCCAATTCGGGGCGCTATCGCTGCCGGATGACGTGTGCGTGGTGGACTATGCCCGCTGCGTCGGTTGTGGCCAGTGCACCACCGTGTGCCCGCCGGAGGCCCTGCGCCTCGAAAGGCGGCCTGAGAGCGAGATCCTGCCTCTGGCCCTGGACCAAAGAGAGTGGATGGCCCAGCGGGCTGAGGGGCGCGGTATCTCTTTATCTGACATCCTCTAGCCCCTCCGCATGCGTTCTGAGGTGGTGGAAACTGGGTGGTCGGCTCTCTATCGGTGGCCCAAGGGCGCCGCGCGGAGCCTCACAGAGAGGCAGGCGTGCCCTCTTGAGGCGTGCCCATGGGTTGCGAGGCCTACCGGCTCTCTCTTGCCCGTGGGGACAACGTGTGGTATAAGTGAGCGAACCTGTAGCGTCGAGGCATGAGTCAATGCTTCTCTAGGAAGAAAGGAGAGCAAGATGTCAGGCTGGCTAAAGGCGGGATTGATCGGTACTGTGATCGTGGTTGTGCTCAAGGTGCTGGAGGTAGTGCCCTGTGTGAACTGCTGCGCCATACCGGCGGAGTGGGTAGCGTACGGGTGCATCGGAGCGCTCGCTGCCTACTGGATACGCCCGGTGCGGACGATGGGGTCCGGGGCAGGGCAGGGGGCGCTGGCGGCCCTCATCGCGGCAGCGATCGGCGGCGTGATCGGCATAGGAGTCAGTGTCGTCGGAGCTACCGTGCTGGCGCCCTTGCAGACATCTATGCTGAGGAGTGTGCCGCCAGAGATCTTTCAGCAGATGGCGGAGGCAGGGATCGACCCCGGGCTGATCACAAGGGCAGGTGGGAGCACAGCGGAGACCATCACCGGCGGTGCCATGTGCTGCGGCGTGGGGCTGGTCATCGCGGCGGTTCTGGGCGCACTCGGCGGTCTCATCTTCGCGGCCGTGAAGTCGGGGAAAGCAACGTGATAAGCCCCTGGGGCAACAGCCAGGTCTTGAGCCTGCTGGCGATGAAGCTGGTGCGCGCGTTGCGGTAGTATGCGCTGTGGATGGTCAGCGCGCGAGGACTGACCGGTAGACGGCCATGGTCTCGCGCGCTGCCTTTTCCCAGCTGAACTTGGCGGCCTGCACGAGGCTCTTTGCTTTCAATTCTCCACGCAGTTCTTCGTCCTCCAGGACTTCGGTTAGCGCTGCGACCCAAGCGCCCGTGTCCTGAGGATCCAGGGTCACGGCAGCATCCCCCACTATCTCCGGCAAACTGGAGGTGTTGCTACAGATGACGGGCGTTCCACAGGCCATAGCTTCGAGAACAGGGAGCCCGAAGCCCTCGTAAAGGGAGGGGAAGACGAACAGATCTGCTGCGGAGTAGAGCGCGGGCAGGTCTGCCTCGGGAACGAAGCCTGGAAAGACAACCTGGTCCTCCAGGCCCAACTCGTGTAGCCTCTCGAAGAACCCTCGATAGAGCCAGCCCTTCTGGCCTGCGATCACCAGTCTTGACTCCGAGCCTCGGTCCAGCAGGTGCCGGTACGCCTCCAAAAGCGCCGTGAGGTTCTTGCGCGGCTCGATCGTCCCCAAGGAGAGGATGAAATGCTCTGGAAGGGTGTACACCTGACGGACATGGGCCACATCCTGGGCAGGAGCGGGGCGGAATCGGTCGTTCACCCCCTCGTAAACCACGTGAAACTTGGCCTCGTCAAGGTTGTAGAAGCGCACCGCATCCCCCTTGGTGTTCTTGGAGACCGCGATCACGGCATTGGCTGCGCGGAGAAACTGGGGCATGGCCAAGGTGAGAAACCAGCGATTAAGAGGCTTGTGGGTCTGGGGGTAGAGACGGAAGATCAAATCGTGCAACGTGAACACCGTCCTCACCCGGTTGAATCGTGGCAAGAGATGGTCTGTGGCGTGGAAGAGGTCAATCCCTGGGAACATCCGGTCCTGCGGGATGCGGAGGAACTGCCCGAGAAGCGCGGCAAACCGCCACGGCTTGGTGTCGAGGCGGGTCGTTAGGTGGGGGATGCGGTCCAGTGGAGGATCGATCTGCGCATCCCCTGGGCTGTGGTAGAAGGCCACATACTCGTTGTCTGTGTCAGCAGCCAGCAAGGCTGATGTCAGTTCCTGGGCATAACGTCCCAGCCCTGCCCGACGGTGCACGGCCGGGGAGGTGTCTATGCAGATTCTCATTGCGGCTCCTCACAGGCTCTCGAGGTCTGCAAGGCTGGCTTTTCGCCGGATCCGCCTTGGCACTTGTACAGCGGAGTGCGCCGGCAGAATGAGGGTGGCTCCATGGTCTTACCTCTCCTTCAGAGGCCGGGACCGCATGCCTTGGTTTTCTGGTAGGTCCGCAGGTCCACATCTAGCCCATCAAGCCTTCGTATATTGCCATCGTCTCGCGTGTCATCCTGTGCAGTGTAAACAACTGTTCAACTCGCCGACGTCCGTTTTGGCCCATCACCTTTGCTTTCTGCTCATTGGCCAGAAGATCCAGCAAGGCCTCAGAGAGCGCTCCTGGGTCCCTCGGCGGCACCACAATGCCCGTTTCTTGATGGCTCACCGCCTCCTTGATGCCTCCCACATCGCTGGCCACGACTGGCACTTGCGAGGCCATGGCCTCCAAGATGGTGAGTCCCAGAGCCTCCCACAGGGCTGTTGAGAGGACGAATATGTCGCTTACAGCCAGGACCTCGGGGATGTCGCGGCGAAAGCCGGCCAGCGTTACATAGGGAACCAAGCTCAGTTCGCTGATGTGTGACTCGATCCGTTGCCGATAGGGACCGTCACCAACTATCAGCAAATGGGCGTTCGGGAACTCCGCCCGGACCATGGCGAATCCACTCAGCAGGGTGTCGAAATCTCTGGGACGATACAAGCGGCAGATGGTGGTGACGAGAGGTGCATCGGCTGGCACATCCAGAGCAGCCCGCTGCGCAGCTGTGTCAACAACAACATCACGAAACCGTCCTGCATCGATGCCGTGGCGCACAAGATGGAGTCGTTCTGGCGGTCCGAACCCTGCGCCCAAGAAGTCCTGTCGTTCCGCGCCTGAGACGCAGATGACTGCGTCGGTAACCGGTGTCAGGGCGCGCTCTATCCACAGCAGAATGGTTCGCCTGGGAAGGCTATAATGTGGCGCAGCGAAACCGTGAATGGTGTAGACGACTCGCGGCCGTCCGCCGCCCAGTAGGCCGGCCACGGCCCGCCCGTAAGAAGCCGCTCTCGCCCCGTGGCAGTGCAATATGTCGAAGCTTTCCTGCCTGAGAAGCCTACGCAGCTTCAGTAGTGCCGTCAAGGAAGGGCTGCCGGCGATGTCGAGTTGGTGGAAGGGCACACCGTAGTCGGTGAAATCTGCCTCCGTGACGTTCCCACCGTCCTCTGCCATCGCGACGGCTCGGGTGAAACGACTGGAATCAACAGTTCTTGCAAGGTCTCGGACGTGAGCCGCCCCGCCGCCCCGGGACGACGCGGTGAGCTCCAGTATTGAGATCACGCCATTGCTCCCTTGCCCCGAACTCGACGCCTTCGAACCCACTGCGAGAAAGCCCGCGTGCCATACCCGGGCGTGCGAAGGCTGTGGCGGAACGCTTGGAGCAAGTGGCCCAGAGCGGGCAGAACCTGATGTTGTTCGAGCCGCGCCAGGGCAACCGCGCCGTGGTTTCGGGCGTACCCTTCGTTGAGCGCGGCACGGTGTTGGCGGACCAGATGGGGGTACATGGCCTCCATTCTCTCTAGCACAAGTATGAACCGCAAACGCAGGTTGACCGCGTCACGGCTGATGCTCTGACTGTGGCGGCGCATGGCGGCTACGTCTCCTGGCACGTAAATCACCGGAAACTTCGCGGCGACCCGCAGAAAGAGGTCATAGTCTTCAACGCGAAGAAGTCCGGGTTTTCGTCAAACACCCCCACCGCCTGTAAGCAGGCACGACGCATCAATACCGCCGTGCAGGCGCCACGATTCTGCGAGCCGTCCGCCAACCCCCACGCAGGACGCTGAATACAGGCCTCGGGAGCGCCCTATACAGAGCCTCCCGCCAGACGGTTCCGTCGAGAAGGTGCGGTGGGTGATACAACGCAAAAAAGACACAGTGCTTGAATGCCTGTGCTCTCGGCGGTGCGCATGAGCCGGCAGCGACACGGTGTGCCGAGCTAAATGCTGCGCGCCGCACGTTTTGGACCTCCACCGGAAGATGTGGGCGAGAGTAAAACTCATGCATCAAACGTATATGTTCTGCCGCCATGGCTGCTCCCCTGTGGGACACCGAGGCAGAATCTGCATGCACTCGGTGGGCAGCCAATGTTCTTGGAATACGCGCAAACGGTCCGTACAGCCCCAAGCGCAGCCAATATTCAAAATCTGCCACGTACCTGAATTCAGGGTCGCGCATTCCTGCCAACTGAAAGGCTTTCCGGCGGATGAAGGCACCTGGCCCTACAATACAATGATGGCGTGTGAGCATGTACAGGTAGTCGTATTCGGGCACCTGTACGTGGCTAATCACTATCGAGTCTGGCCCAATCTTGATCCAGTCGGGATAGGCGACCAGGATCTCAGGACGCGCCTGCAGAAACGTCACCGCGGTGCTGACAGCTCCTGGGAGAAGCGGATCATCGGAATTCACTGTCGCCACGATTTCTCCGCTTGCCATCCCCCATCCCTTGTTCACGGTCCGCGTCTCCCCCATATTTGGGTGCGTCTCCCATGTTACTCGCCCTGTATACTTCTGGAGCACCTCTCTTGTATTGTCCGTCGAACCATCGTCCAGGACGATGTACTCGACACGCGGGTAATCCTGCTCCAGCACGCTCTGGATCGTCTCATCTAGATACACGCCTCGATTGTAGGCAGGGGTCATAATTGAGACCAACGGGGTTGGGTCACTCATCCGCCGCAACCCCCCTGTCACAGATCCCCGACTTCCAGTCTTCTCATCCATCGCAGTTACCCGAGATCAACACACGGAGCGCTCGAGTTGCTCAGCGGCAACCATAGCGATACGCTCGGCCGCCCGCTCCACCAGTTCATCACCGGCTAGGGCTTTGCGCGGCGCAGGCCGATCGGAACGCGCGCGCTCCAATGTAACCGCACCACTCTCTCACACGGGCCCGCTGGGAGAATCGAGATCTGAATACCTATCTGGCGACCAACGTGTTCGACACAGCAGCCCACCCGTCGCTGGGTGAGAAGTCACGCAGCCATAGAAGCACTTGCGCGAACGCGGCGAGCAGCAAGGGGTACCCCGTAGCATCGACAAGGGATCCGTAAGACTGGGACTGGTAGTCATCACAACGCCCCTTGGTCAGGTCTGAAGCTCCGATCCTAGTGGACGTGTGCCCGTCATTGTGAGAACACTGCACGCCGAGAAGCCCGCCAGGGACGTATCAAATCCAATCTCATTAGTCGACGGCCCACCGCGGATAATAATAGCCCAGCAAGATTTTGACTACCGTGCTGCTCACGTGCTGCGCCAGGTATTCAGGCGGCACTGTCCATTGAGACTTCTGATCTAGAACGCTGCGTACGCAGTGGACAATCATCTCTGGGTCCGCCCCACTCAGCATGTTGCTGCCACACTCGATAGTTTCCGGACGCTCGGTTACATCACGGATGGTCACGTTGGCTACCCGGAAAATGCAACATTCCTCCTGCACAGTGCCGCTATCGCTGAGCACACAAAACGCATTCCTCTCCAAGGCAATGAAGTCTAGGAAGCCAAACGGGGTGTGCAACTTGATCTGCTCGTTCTCCAGCCCCACGCCAAAGCTCTCCATCCTGTGCCTGGTGCGCGGATGCACACTGTAGATGATCGGTAGCTGGTGTTCTCTCTGAAGCAACTCCAGTGCCTGGATGACGGAGCGAAGCCGCGCCTCGACATCTACGTTCTCTTCCCGATGCATGGTGACCAAGAAATACTTGCTCGGTTCCAAGCCCAGATGATTCAATATTTCGGACTGGCGGATGGCAGGATCATAATGCTGGATCACTTCGAATATGGGGTTTCCAATGACATAGATTCGGTGGCCCCCAATGCCTTCACGCAAGAGATTGGCCCGGCTGCGTTCGGTGTAAGGCATCAGGATGTCGCTGCTATGATCAATGGTCCTGCGATTGACTTCTTCCGGTACTCGATCGTCATAGCAGCGGTTGCCTGCCTCCAGGTGATAGACCTGAATTCCCATACGCTTACCGACAATAGCCGACAAGGCGCTGTTTGTGTCTCCCAGAACGAGCAACCTGTCAGGCTGTTCTCTCAACATGACACGTTCGCTCCGTGCTATGATCTGCCCAATCTGCTCACCAAAAGTGTCGCCCCGGACGCCAAGGAAATGATCCGGCTGCCTGATTCCTAGCTCACTGAAGAAGACTTCACTAAGGCTGGGATCGAAGTTCTGCCCGGTGTGTACAAGCACGTGGTCACAGAGTCGATCAAGCTTCTCAATGATACGGCTCAGTCGGATGATCTCTGGGCGGGTGCCTAGGATGGTCATGACTTTCATGCCAGCAAGTCCTCTTCGAATATCGCGCTGTCTTCGACCATTAGCCTGTGACTCCTAAGTGACTCATCGAGTTCAGCCTGTGTCATCAGATTGTCTGCTGAACTGAACTCCTTTGCCAGGGGATTCTCGATCTCCGCCGACAACCGAAGCTCTGGCAACATGGGCACAATTACATAGTAGGCCCCTCGCTGCGTTGTACGATGTGCTTCCTCCTCAGATACCAGGATCTCGTGAACCTTTTCGCCAGGTCGAATGCCAGTGATGATGGTCTTGATTGGACGATCGCCAATCAGAACGTCTGCTATATCAATCACGCGGGCGGATGGCACTTGGGGGACATAGATCTCTCCTGGCTCGCCGTGCTGCAGAGCAGCGAAGACCGTATCCACCGCTCGTTCGAGGGTAATAAGAAAGCGCGTCATCTCAGGGGTGGTGATAGTAACGGGGCCACCACGCCGGATCTGGTCGTGGAAGAGGGGAACGACTGAACCTCGTGACGCAAGCACGTTTCCGTAGCGCACGCAAATGAACCGGGTATTCGGGCAATCAAGGTTCGCGCGGACGAATATGCGCTCCTGGATAGCCTTTGTCATACCCATGACGTTGACCGGCTTACATGCCTTGTCTGTGGACACTCCGACTACTGTCTCGACCGGCAGTTGATTCTCCCGAACGGCGCGAACTATGTTCTCCGCGCCCAGGATGTTGGTTTGCACCGCCTCGAAGGGGAAGTACTCACATGTGGGCACCTGCTTTAGAGCCGCCGCGTTAAACACAATATCAACGTCGCGGAGCACTGCGCTCACGCTGTGGTAGTCCCGCACATCACCGATTTGGAACCGCAAGACCTGATCGATGCTGCGATAGATCACCTCATCGGTGGCGGCTGTAAGACGCTGATAGGCAAGCCGCATCGCATGCTGCTTGGCTTCGTCGCGCGAAAACACGATGATCTTCTCGGGGATACCCAGTTCGCCAGAGAGCAGCCGCCGCACCAGGACTTTGCCCAGTGAGCCGGTGCCGCCTGTTACAACGATGCTCCTGTTAGCAAGCATAAGTCCTCCGAATCTCTGAATATGGCATAGGATCTTTGTACATCTGCTGAACCATGTCTGGCCAGGAGGGTGGAGCCAAACCCGTTGCCTTTCTGAACCGGTCAGCATTCAGACTGCGGTCAGTTACGACCGTGTCATCGGGCTCGATATGGATGTTCAATCCATATGTCTCTTTTACCAGCGACAGCAGATCGAACTTGCTAATCGGTTCGGAGGCTGCGTGCCAGATGCCCTGCATATCGGGGTGGTTGGTAATGATCTGGGCGATAATCTCAGCAAGGGCATTAGTCGTGAATCCGCTGAAGATGGCACGCGTGTAGCCGCGAATTGCCTTCCCTTCTTGACTCAAGAACCATTCAAGCAGACCCTGCGAGGTGCCAAGCTCGCGCCCTATCATGGAGGTCCGCAACGTCAGGCAGCCATCATAGCTCACCTCACCCAGGAACTTGGTCCTGCCGTAGAGGTCCTCTGCGTCGGCTACATCGCTTTCGACATAGTTTCCTATACGTCCTGAGAAAACGCAATCAGTGCTGACATGGATCAAGCGAATGTCGGCGGTTCGGCAAAGCTGTGCAAGTTGGTGGGGAAAGAGGGCATTGATCGCGATGGTGAGCAGGGCATCCTGAGCCTCAGGCAGTTGCTTGACGATGCCGACGCAGTTGATGACAGCAGCGGGCCGGGCACTGGCCAGCGCATTCACGACACTGTCGAAGTTCTCAGCCTGCACATCGCCGAACAGCGACATCTGGCGCAGGACGGGATGATCCGCATATGTTTTCGCACTGGCACGCACAGTGCCGATGACCTCGAAGCGATGAGATAGGAGCTGCATAAGTTTGTGACCAAGCATCCCGGTGGCACCTAGAACAAGAGCATTCATACTCACCTATTTCGTGCTTCTCTCTGCGACTCCCGTCGCAGCAACTTGCTCATCTATCGCAATTACCTCAGGCTGAATCACCGCGCGACCTAGCCGCTGAAGTGGTAACCCTAGCGCCGCGGTGCGGGGACCGGCGCAGTAGATCGTCATCGTCACAGGCGCTGCACAGCGCAGTGCCATTCGCAACTGGGTCATCGCCGTTCTATCCACTACCACCCTTCCTGTGCCTTTCCATCGCCGCTTCATAGACACTCAGATGCCGCTGAACATACAAGCCCAGAGAGTACTCCTGCTCAGCAATCTGCCGCCCTTGCTGCCCCAACCTTAGTCGCAAATCATTATCCTCCAGTAGCCGATCTATCGCGCCGGCCAAAGCGGCGGCATCTTTCGCCCCCACTGCCAGCCCCCCCCGGGGCGCCTTGATCACATCCGGAAGGGCGGTGTTGTCGAACACTACGACCGGGGTGCCGCACGCAATGGACTCCACTGCCATCAGACCAAACGCCTCCTGTATCGAGGGCATCAGGAACAGATCTGCGGCACACAGTGCGTCGACAAGGCGGTCACCATCTGTCCAACGCAGGTCGATCAGCCCATACTTGGGGCAGAGAGACACAAAATCTCTGCCATCGTCAAGAATCAGCAGACACGTAGGCTGGCGCGGTTCGTATAAGCTCAGAGCCTCCTTCAGCCAGCGCATCCCTTTGTAGCGGTCGGTCTTCAGTGTAGTACCGCGGAAGGCCAGGACTCTTTGATCGGGCCGGATGCCCAGTCTAGTACGGCACGCCTCCTTTGGCCTGGGGGCAAAAGTCTCTAAGTCGACACCAAATGGTATGAGATGGCACGGCAGGTGGCGAAGCAATGGGCTTCTCTGAACATGGGCTTGCATCCACTTCGAAGCCACGACAAGTGTTGCCTTCGTGCGCTTGTACACCATCTGCTTAATACGCCAGTGAAGAGCTGGTATGTGGTATCGAAATGGCGATTTCCCTCTAGGATAAGGACACCTGCCGGCGCAGCCGGTTAGCCAGCGTTCGCAATCGAAAGGATAGACGCACATGCCAGTCGTCGGCCAGCAGTCATGAATAGTCCATACAATGGGTTTGAGTCGACTCATCGCTGGTAGCGCCAACATGCTGAAAAAAGCGCCGTTGTGAATTAGATGCAGATGGAGCACATCAGCGTGGCGAAAGTACGGCTGAAATGGCATGACAAGACTGCCCAGACCGGTGAGGCCCTCCAGGCCAAGCCAGCTGTCGAGCCGTCGACCGATGGCACTGACGAGCCACAAGAGGCTTGGCCTAGGGGTTCTAATCTGATGAACATTGGGATTCTCCGATTCCTTCTCCCACACAGCCATTTCAATACGGGCGTCTGCGTCGTCTACTGCCTGCTGCATGTAGTATCCAGTGAACCTACCTCCTGCGAGGTCCGTATTGCTCACATGAAGGATATTCATAGACTTGCCATTCTGAGTGAATCTAGAGCTCTTGTGGGTTCACACATCAGCAGTTACCTCTTCACCCCCGTTCAGTTGTAGGAACTCGAGAAAGCTCCTTCGCAACGCTGACAGTGTGAAGTACTTCTCGAAAGCTGTCCGGCCGTTCCTGGTCACCTCAGCATATAAGTCGGTATCCGACGCTAGCTGATCGAGTCGCATACAGATGTCTGTTGGTTCCAGCGAGTAGCAACACACACCCGCATTATGGTCCTCCAGGAAACGTGCTGGAGACGCGTAGGATGGGCCGTGGAACAGTATAGGACGCCCCGCTGCCATGTAGGTCGTTAGCTTGGAGGGAAAGCTAAGCCGGGCCTCTGTTTCGAAAGCAGGATCAAACCAGTAGGGGCAATACAGCACGTCTGCCTCCGACAATAGTCGGATCGTTTCTTCCTGTGACCGCCAGCCGAGGAATTCTATGCGTAGCTTGCCCCTAGCTTGAAAATTCGCCCAGCGCCCCATCAAGCGAATTCTTACGTCTCGGCCGCGGATTTTCCAGTTCACCGAGTCAAGCGCTGTGGTCAAGGCATCCCACTCGTCAGTGGCATAGAGCTGTCCCGCCATGCCAATAATGAACTCCGTGCCTGGGTGTGGTTCCTTTGCTGGTGCCATGGCCAGATGCAAGTCAAGACTCGGGAGAAATGGTATGGTTTGTGTCCCGAAATGGCACTTGTATTGCTCCGCCATCGCCCAAGACGCAGTGGCGCAGCTCGCGCTCGCCCGCACTGCTCTCTCGAACTCACGCAGTACTCGACCTGCTGCCATGCGGTCGACTTCTTTCGCTCGCAGCCACCAGGTGGGGGGATCCCACAGCTCTGTGAAAAGCGGTACCCCAAGGCCGCGGGAGACCGGAAGCGCCAAGCGGATCATTGTCTGGCCTTGCAGGACGCACCACAGTCTGTCCGGGCCAAAGTGTCTGCCAAACTTGATCGCTCTGTGGGCGATCTCTCTTACATGAACGAGGCTGGTGTAGGTTTCGCCTATGAGTGATGTCAGGCTCCCAAGGCGCCGCGGGAGAACACGCCAATTCTCGCGCGGCTTTTCGTGATACTCGATGGGCATCCAACTCAGACTTGCCGGAATCTCTGGATCGAGCGTACGATCTATCACTGCGAAACACGCGAGCGAACCCTCAGGCAGAAAGGAACACAGCTGATCAAGCACTATCCCTGCTGTGAAGTTCCTACAAGGTGGAATATCGCTCAGGAGCAGGACTCTCATAGTGATCCTCTGAACACTTGGCGCAGTCTGCGAACCAGCCGAACTAGGAGAAGCGAGTCGTACCTGGCTTCGCGCTGGTTCAGCTGCATTGCTTGCACCGCAGGGTCTGCTTCACGCTGACACAGATGAAATGCGACCTCCATCTTTCTGCGCTCGACCACATCCTGTATGCGCCTGTCAATATCACAAAGTAATCTGGTGAGCACCTGGGTCGTTTCTATTCCCGAATCTTCCTGCATCTGAGCGGCGCATGACACAGCGATGGCTTCTCCCGGTCACCTCCGCATCAGTTGCATCGGTGCAAGGCAGCCTGTCGCGCGACGTGCTCATAAATCTCGATCACTCTCGGGCGCACAACTGAGTCTGCCACCCTTTCGTGCGCAAGCTGCAAATTGATCTCCGCGGCTCGCTCAACCAGCCTGTCATCGGTTAGCGCCCGGCGTATAGCCGAGGCAATTGCTTGGGGATCTTCTGGTGGCACCAGCAGTCCATTCTCGCCGTGGGTAATCCACTCGGCGGTAGAAACTGTGTCCGATTGAATAGGGAATGCGCCCATCACCATGGCCTCCAACATCGTGTTAGGCGTACCATCGCTCACACTGACGCCAATAGCAATGCGTGCGCGGCCCATCGCCTTGAGGACTTGGTCATGTGAGCTCTGAGGCAACACAGTAACGCGCAGTCCTGTAATTCTGGAAACGTACTCTGCAGCATACCGTACATTCGGACCGGCCAGATATACTGCTATCTCATATTCAGCCAAGTAACTAGCACACATGTGTAGCGCCTCAAGGGCAACCAGCGCTCGCCCAGCCCAGTTATCGTCATGGTAGCCTTTGAGCGCAATGACTTTGCGCGCTGAAATGGGTGCCGCTTGTCGAAACTGTAGCATGCGTTCGATGTCGAACCCACCGCCCCCAGGGAGAACTCCGAGCGCTTCGCCCTCGAAGCCAAACTTCCTAGCGAGGCGCACATCGCGCTGGCAGTCTGCGATGTGAAAGTCGCAGGTTCCTAGTACTGCCCGAATGCGTTGCTCGTGTTCTGGCAACCGACCAAAGTAGAAGAGGTCGCTGCCCCAGGACGAATATATCCACGGAGGGAATGGCCCATCAAACTGGTTTCTGGCGTCTAGAGTCAAGTAGCCTGCATGCTGCATCTCCATTGAATGAACAATATCAGGGCGCAGTTTACGAATGGCACGCGCCAACTGCCACGCGCGATCAGACCAGCGTGGCCCTAATCGTTCGGCGATGCGCCTCGCCGTATTGAAGCCTCTGGGGAAAGGCCATGAGCCAACCACCCGAACGCTGTGATCTGCGGCCAAAGGTCTGTAGTACAGGAAGTTATGGAAGGTGAGATTCCTCAGGTCGGGATGTATATCAGTGAAATCCACCGGGAACAAATGAATGTCCCACCCTTGATCTACCAGTTGGTGCATCCACCTAGCGGTGTGGATACTGTTTGCCATAGCGACAAAAAGGATGCGCACAGAAACCGCCTTTCACCTGACCATCCTCAGGCCATACCGAGCTATCTGCCTAAGCTTTCTTCGTACAACGCCTGAGGATAATGCCCACGGATCACGACTGAAAGGGTTGTTCAGGATTGACCTCGCCAGCATCGTCAGAGCTTCTCGTCTCCTCCTCTGCCGGGAGAGCTCCCTGGCCCAGAAGAAGGTAATGCGGGCAAAACTCCTTCTCCGTTGCCACGCATTGGGATGAGACTGCGAGATCGAGGCTCCTAGTCTATCTCTTCCCCTTCTTGCTCTTTCTTCCGCCAGCTCGATGGCCAAACGAGCATATTCGTCCTGCGCCTGCCTGTGGATGATCGAGATTATGCCCGGGCTGATCCTTCGCTTGTATAGCGGCCGTGAGAGGTTGGCGACCTTGTACCTTTCGGCGATCCGCAGCCAGAGATCGTAATCCTGGGCAAATTGGAACTCGTCTCGGTAGACTCCGATGTGCGCCACGCACTCTCTCCTAAACATGACCGCGCCGTGACACAAACAGTTCCACCGTAGGAGGTAGTCCATGATCTCGTGGTCTTTGGCAGGGAGTATCACCGTACCGACTTCCTGTCCCTCGTGATTCATCTCAACAAACGAAGAGCAGACCAGACCTACGCCCTGTTTATCATCAAGGACCGCGACCTGCTCACCGAGCCGTTCTGGGAGTGACACATCGTCTGCATCCTGGCGCGCAATGTAATCACCCTTCATCATCCCCAACCCCTCGTTCAGCGACTTGGTCAGGCCAATGTTCCCGTCATTGCTCGCGAGCACTATACGCGGATCTTCGTAGCCTCTCAAGATGTCCCACGTGCCATCAGTTGAGCCGTCGTCAACTATTATGAACTCAAAATCTGTGAAGGTCTGGTCAAGGATACTCTCCATTGCCTCAGTGAGGTGTTTTTCCCCGTTGTATACGGACATCACTACACTGACCTTAGGAGGCATCTGGCACAACCTCCGCCCAGATCTCTCCCCAGCGTACCTCCTGATGTGTGATTCTCACGCCTGCGGCTGCCATCTCCTCGGTGAAAGACTCGAGGGTGTACTCCGTGTGGTGAGTGGGATCCAAGCGCCATTCCACGCCCAGTTCACGCTTGAGGGGTACGCGCCAGTCACGCTCGAAAAGGGGCACGCGAATAAGGAATCGGGACGGACGTGCCATCTCTTGCACCCGACGGAGAAACCTCGGCCGGTCTGGCAGGTGCTCCAGGACATTGGAAAGGGTGACCACATCAAAGGGGCCCTCAGGAAGTTCCTGTAGTGCATCACCGAGCCGATACTCGACTCGTGGATGAGCATAGCGGTGGCGGGCCTGGGCGATGTTGTCAGCGCTGAGATCTATGGCCACCACATAAGCCCCGGCCTTTTCGGCCAGATCGTACGCCACAGCGCCCATGCCACAGCCAATGTCCAGGACCTGGTCGCCACGGTGGACGTGCTTAGCGAAGAAATCATGATAGCGGGTGTGGCGGTGCTTGGTGTGGATGCCGCCGTCATGTTCTATAGCCTTTTGCCCTTGCAGGGCGTAGAGTGCTGCATCGAGGCGGAAGAGAAATCGCAGTGCTTCGTCCGCCGGCAGTGCAGCCACCCGCTGGGCGACAAGGTGGTGGATAAGAGCCTCCAGGCGTGCTGTGGAGAGACGCCCTACTCCCGACATGCTGATGTGCTTCATGAAACGCTGCATTCGACGCATGGCGCGCAGCGCCAAACGGCCCGATGCCACGGCCGAGGTCGTGGACGCTTGAGGTGCGCTCTTGTCGGCGGTCAACGATCCGGGATCAACCTTCATGGCACTAGCTGCGCCAGGACCGCCAGCTCTAGTTCGAGCACCCGGTCGAGCGCGAAATGTTGGACCACGAACTCGCGAGCGTTGCGCCCCATGTGAGGTCTCAGGCCTGTATTGCCGAGCACATACCGGATCGCCGTCCGGATTTCCTCAGGTGAGGTGCCGCACAAATAGCCTGTCTCACGATGCTGGATGAGTTGGCGGATGCCCGGCACGTCAGTCCCGATGACCGGGCGGCCGCAGGCCATCGCCTCCAGGAGAGTCTTGGGATGACCCTCATAGTGCGAAGGAAGGATGAACAGAGCGGCACTGTTCAGTATCTCCGGAAGCTGACGATGCGGCACATTGCCCAGAAAGCGTACAGCGAGTCCATGCAAGTTGGCTTCTTCGCGCAGTCGCCCCCTCAACGGGCCGTTCCCCACGATAACTAGTTCCACATCCAGGTCTTTGATGGCCTCGAGCAGCGCAAGGGGGTTCTTCTGCTCATCCAGCCGACCCACGAAACAGATGCGCCTTGACCGGCCGCCCACATCGGGGTTGGGATGAAAAAGGTCGGTGTCCACGTAGTTCGGGATGACCACAATCCTGTCCAAGGGAACCTGGTACCGCTGGACTACCGCATCTTGCATGGCCCGTGTGGTGACGACTACACGGTCCGCGCTCGCAAGAACCCGCTGTTCCAAGGCACGAGCTTGGTTTGCCTGCGCGGAATCCGATCCGTGTTCACGTTCCATGAACTCGGAGTACAGGTACCCACAACGGGCGATGAACCTCTTTCCACAGCGGCGCGCGGCTTGCATGGCAACATCCGCGCCTTGGATCTGGTTGCTCTTGAACACCGCGGATCCTCGCCACACAAGGGGATAGAGGTGAGAGATAAGGCGGGCATACCACCTCTCGGGGAGTCCCCAGCGGTTACACACTATCCCCATGCCTTGTATCCGTTCGGCGTATCGCAGGTCCGCGGCGTCCCCGTAAGTCACGAAGTGGACCTGTACGCCGCGATGCTGCAATCGTCGGTAGAGGGCCACCTCGCGCTCGAACATACCCACCTCGTCCCAGATCTGCAGGGACACGCCACGGGTGAAGTAGACGACCAAGTGGGTCTTCACCGTGCAACTTCCCGAAGTAGCGCTAAGTATCTATCGGCTACGTCATTCAAACTTGGCACTACGATCAGGTTCTGGAACATCATATAGTCCTCTACGAGAGCCTCTAGTTGAGGAAGTACATCATCCACTTCGTTGAAAGGCAGCCCCCCGTAGCCAGCCAATTCCGGATGACCGCCATCATTAAGGTAAAGCACGGGTAGACCGCAGGCTAATGCCTCGATGAGAGCGTTCGAACAAGGATCATTCCTACTAGCGATGATATAGATGTCATGCTGGCGTAGGATGTCAGCAAGTTCATGGGAAGGCACAGGCGCAACTTGCCGGATGCGGTCGAATCGCTCAGAAGCTCTCCCCACAAAGGTGTATTCGAAGCGCTGCCAGTCCAATCGCTCGTCGATCCATCTGTAGATTGGCCCACCCTTTCGGGGGTTGTCCGACCAACTGGTAGAGATGAGGCGGATCTTACGCTCCGTATCGAACGGGATGCGACCCCGGGGGTGGAAAATATCGGGGTCTACTGCATTGTGGATGATGACCGGATTCACGGGCTGGTATCCCATTTCCACAATGCGCTGGTAGGTCCAGGCAGACTGCAACACAGTGTAGGAGGCAAGTTCAGCGTTGAGACGGAAGCACAGTTCATCCTTCTCTCGGTCAAACCCACGGATCAGATGAATCGGCCCATCAATGCGATGAACGATCGGAAGCCGCTCGTCGGGCTTGGATTTGAGGAATCGATCAATATCGAAATGAATTGAGTTGAGGATGTAGGCATCAATATCGGGGCGAAGTTGATTTTCCCGAACTGTGATGCTTCTCTGTTGCAGAGCTCTGCGCAGCGCTAGCATGAACTGGTTGCCCCCCCCCCATGGTGGCTCGAAGAAGGTGTGCCAAATACTCACCGTAAGTTCCCCTCCGCGGGATCTTCGAGTGAGCCGCTCCAGAGCGCGGATATGGGCAGGCGGCCGTTTCTTATCCACAGTAGGAGACATGTATCTGCGCTGCTCCGCGGAGAACGGTGGAATCGAATCCACATGTGCATACAGCATCCGGAAGAGTGGCGCGACGGCGCCTGGCTGATGATTCTGCAGAACGCGCCTTTGGTGAGGTTCTATGGTAGCCTGAAGGTCATCACTTTGAATGTCTTTCTCGATCAACTCGACAGCTTCGGCCGCCGAAAGGTAGATGCACGCTGGCTCTAGAATGTCAGGTGCGAGACCAACCCTGGTACTGATTAGTTTACAGCGCGAGGCGGCGGCTTCCATGACGGATCGTGGCCCGCCTTCGGTGCGACTACTGATCACATATAGGTCAAGCAGGTTGTAAAGAACGTTAAGGGTTGGCTGCGGCAGGACATTGACCGAGATATCGTCTTCGGTTTCGATGAGCTCGCCAACAAAGGTAAAGGGGATGCCCAGTTCCGCCAAACGCCTCCGGATCCAGTGTCGCCGCGGTCCTGCTAACAGGATGTGGACATTGTGCCCCCTGTTCACTAGAGCCCGCACAATCTCGACAAAGATGTCCGGCCCCTTCATGAACTTAGGTGTTTTCAGGTCACGACCCTCAGTATCCCTATGGAAGTTGCCTATTAGGTAACTATCTTGGGGCATGGCCAAATCGTGTCGAAAGGTGCTGAGACTGGGGTCATTCTCCGCCAGAGGGCAAAAGATTTCCGGGTTCACCGTAGAGGGGATCAGCTTGCTCTCGAGTCCGACGCTGACCAATTGCTCCTGGGCTTGTCGGGTCCACACGATCCATTGCCCTACCACTCCTGCGGTCTTGTTGTATTGCGGGAGTGAGAAATAGCGGAACGGCTCTCCAGGAACATGACAAATCACGCGCTTGCCAGTCAGTGCTTGCTTGGGAATATCGGCAAGTGCTGCCCACCACATAGCGTGCACGACATCGGCTTCCTCAAGGCTTGTGAACTCCACCATGTCCTGCAGAGCGCGGCGTGTCAATCTCAAGTCGTCGTCAAGAGCCCACTTGACGTTGTCGCCGCCGGTAAGGTAGACTCTGCACTTGCTCATGGTTTCACCGCTCGAATTGCAAAGCCGGTTGTGAAGCTACTAAGAAACGGGTTATCATAGCAGGTAGTCTTCGCTTCCCATGTGAGAGCAATCCGCTTACACTGACCAATCAGCCTCGCGAACGGCCCACGCATCCAGGTGAAGCGAAGCCGGCCTTCCTCTGCCATTTGGCACGCTAGTCCACGTAGCATATCCACCAGCACACTCCAAAAGAGTCCCTGGCTTTGAATTCGGAGCTCGACAAACCCGATCCTACTGAGATTCTCCCGCCAATAGTGATCGGTGTATCGGCCGTAGTCATAGGGATCGCCATGGATGCGAGAGAGGAACGGCACGCACATTAGTAGTATCCCACCGGCCTCCAACACACGATGGCCTTCACGCAGCACTGATGGTGGATCCGGGACATGCTCCAGCAACTCAGAACAGATAACGGCATCGAAGCAGCTATCCTCGAACGGCACATGGGCCGCATCGGCTTGGACATCAGGGCGTTTGGTGATAGAGAGATCGGCATAAACGACACGCAGCTCATACTGTTCGATGTCGAATTCTCCTCGCTTGCGCACCTTGTTGCCACCTAGATCGAGCACACGACTGCCAGTTGGGAGGCTCGGTACATGGTGAAAGTAGAATCTGTCGACAAAATAGCGGCGCAAAGAGTAATCGAGGCGATCCGCTTGTAGCATGGGATCACTTGCGCCCAAGTCATGATTGCTCGAATGGCTAGGAGAGAAGGTGCTCTTCGGCAAAATTAACCCATTCCTCCGGCGTGGTACCCGCGCCGCTTTCTCCGAACGATTTCCTAATTCCGCGCCCGAGATGCAGGAAGATTACATGGCCCTCGTCATCAATGGAGCGGTCCACATTCAAGAGTCGCAGGGGCGAGGATGGAGGTATTGCATGCACCAACTCAGCGTCCCACAGGGTGTTTCGGCAAGCGAAAACTCCATATCCTGCCTCCCGCAGTGCCACTGTGACCCGATCGCCGACGTCATATTGAGGCAACCGCGGCAAGAAGTCCAGATTGAGTTGCCTGAACAGTTGAAAATCCACCAGACACCCCAGGACGTGCAATACACCCTCAGGTGTACGTGTTCTATCCATCCGTACGCCCGCCGCGCCGATACCATCACCCAGTTTCGACTGTAGAAACGAAAGCCATCCCAACTGACAGGGTAAGGTGTCCATGTGTAAGGTCATAAGACAACGCGTCTGAGGGGAGATCAAGCCGAGAGCGAGTTCCAAGGCCACGCCATTGGCGTAGCTGCCCCAGGTTTGTTGACTCCCCCTGCCCCTCAGGCGCGCGCGAAACCCTCGTTGTCCTGGGGGAATCGGCTCAGTGCGATTCAGAACCACGTGGACTGCCGGCCAGTCGAGCAGCCATTCCACATTGCCCCAAGGCGAATTGTTGTCCACCACCCATAGTTCATGTGGCTCGAGAGTATACCGTTGGATCCCGCGTAAGCAGACCCTCAAGATCCTCTGTGCGCCACTGTTGGGCTGATGACTGACGATGACCAACCGTGGGGCTTCGTCAGGCGCGGGCATGCCCTGGAGAACTTGCACCCTATAGGATCGCCCATCCACTTCCAACGTGCCGGCGTGCAGATCACCGTCAGTTTCCTTCGGAGGTCTCAGCATTCTTGCCCACTTCTTGGCCAACGATCATAAGGCTATCACACCAATCCACTCGAAACACCTCGCACACCACGTTGACAATGATACGTTTGATCGGGTTCCGCGGGAGAGGATGTTTGTTGTAGCGAGTGAGCGCGCGAACGTAGAAGCCAGCTGCTCTGAAGACACCGTACAGATCATACATTGGCCACGCTGTCATATGCGTCGCATCTCCCCACTGACGTACCGGGTGGGCGGGATTGGGCACCGTGGCAAGAAAATGACCATCACTCGCCAGATGCCCGTGAGCGGCACGCAGTGTAGCAAGCACATCAGCAACAGTCAGGTGCTCAAGTACCTGGTTTGCGACCATCAGGTCGAACTCCACATGGGTGGGAATGTCCTCGAACGAGTGGAAGTCAAACTGACCCGCGGGGTCGGTGTCCAAAGAGAAGTAGCGCTGCGTCGAAAGTCTAATGGATTGCTTCAGTGGTTTGTTAACTCCTGCCCCTATGTCTAGGACACAGGTTGCTGGATTCAACAGACTCCCGAGCTCCTCCTGGGGCGACCAAAGGGGCAAGTGCCGAATGCTTCCAAATCGCTGATAGCATTCGGTGCGCCAATGAGTCAGTTGGCTCCAGGATAGGCCGGTAGCATCACCCATCAGCAGCGCTTTCGTCAGCCTTATCGCTCGACTTGAAGATCGAGAACACAGTCCGAACAACCGCGGTGCCTTCCTGATTGGGATGACTGTGCGACGGTTGCTCGGCAGACAACAGTACCTCTGCTATGTGCGGAGCGAAGGCAGCCTGTAGGTTTTGGACACTGCCGAAATCAACGAGATCAGCCCCTCGTGTTTCGTACTTGACTGGTACCTCGATGGCAACCGCTGCGCCTGAACGCGCCACTCTGACGATCTCGCTGACCACTTTGCCCACATCGTATGCATGCTCCAGCGAATGAGAGCAGTAGACAACGTCAAAGTGTTCATCCGGGAAAATCATTTGGTGCATGTCCATGACAAGGATGTCCGTGCTTTCGCTGTGCAGGTCGATGCCGACGACACTACTGGCGCCTTTGTCGCGAAAGTACTCAACTTCGGCTCTGTTCCTACAACCAACACACAATACTTCACAGTGACTGAGATCAATGAGATCCGCCGTCTTGTCAATCAGCACCCTGCTGCGGGTTTCAAGGCCTGCACGTTTCCTGGATAGGGACCGGCGCAATTGGGTCTCAAGGTAGTGCTGGTATTCCAGGGACTCGACGATTACGTGTCGCTTGAGGCGCCAACCGTGGCGCCACAACTCTATCTCCTTCCCAAGTCTATCTAGCTCACCTTTCACTCGTTGCCTGAGGTCAGCCAGTTTACCGCGGAATTGCCCTAGTGCTAAACTGAGCTTCATCTTCCGTATCACCCGTGCGCAGTGCCCATTATTCGCACCTCGCTGGTCTCCTCCTACTTGGAATCATACGATTCCAACTGCCAGTGACAAGGCATTGCTATGATGCCACGCGCCCTACTAGATCCGACGACTGCGAAGCTCGCGATTCCCGCAAGTCGGTCAAGCGTTTCGAACGAACTGCCGTCCCTAATGGCAAAATGCACTTCGTATGCGCCATTCATCAGGCTGTTCTCCGGATACCATGCACTTACACGGCATATGCCACTTACGTCACTTCGTATCAAACCATCTTCCTGGGAGACATTCCAGATACAGAGTATCCCTGACGCGTTGACTATACCTATAGAGAACACGGGATGATGCAATTCACGGTGCAGGTGGAACTCAACCTCAATCCCAAATGGGGCACCTGCTTGCACCTCATCCAGTAACTCCCTGCCATGACCATACACTCGAGCCCTGCACAACGTGATCTGCCCGCTCGAGATGCGATGCCGCAGCGGGGGTCCCAGACGCTGCTGCTCTAAACGAAACACCAGACTTTCATACGCATTCAGGGCCTCGAGTGCCGTGCCCGAATTCACGATGCGGCCCTTGTCTAGCAAAATACCGCGCTGAGCAACAAACTGGACAGTATCGAGGCTGTGCGTAACCAGTAGGACAGTCACTCCACTTTCGCGCATCTTTCTGACGCGTGCCAAGCTTTTGTTCTGGAACTTCAAGTCACCCACAGAGAAGGTCTCATCGATAAGGATGATGTCGCTCTCTACGTTAAGAGCGACCCCGAAGCCCAACCGCGCGAGCATCCCGCTCGAGTACTGCCGTACTGGCCGATCAAACCACTCGCCTAGCTCGCAGAACTCCTCAATCTGCGGCATCTTGCGCCGTGCCTCGTTCCGTGACAGCCCCATGATCGCCCCCAGGAGGTACCCGTTTTCGCGTCCGGTCAGTTCTGGGTGCAGTCCAGCGTTCAGCTCGATCATGGGGAAGACTCGTCCCCGTATCTGGACATCTCCCCTCGTGGCGGGCGTCACTCCGGCCAGGATCTTAAGTAGAGTGCTCTTGCCAGCACCATTGGGCCCTATGATCCCCAGTGTCTCTCCTTGGTGCACCTCCAGGTTTATGTCTTTCAATGCCCATACAGCACTGTCTTCGTTGCTCTTGCCCAAGGAGCGCCAACGCTCCTTCAACGCCGGCAACAACCCATAGCTCTTCCAAAGGTTTTCAATGCGAATTGCTACGTCGTCAGGCATGGTTCCTATAACACATCTGCGAAGTATTGAGAGATCCAGCGGAACATCGGCCAGCTCACGATCAGTATTAGCGCTGTTACCGCGGTGGAAACCGCCAGCGTCTCCAGCGATGGGGGATTACCTTTCACCAACACGCTACGGAAGCCTTCGATCAGTCCCACCATCGGGTTCAACATATATAGGCTTTGCCATTTCTCCGGCACGCTGCTAAGTGGGTAGATGACCGGGGTAGCAAACAACCAGATCTGTGCGAGAAACGGCGTGGCGAACACGAAATCTCGCCGGAAGACGCCAAGCGCAGCAATGAACATCCCCACCCCAAGGGCGAGTGCTCCTGTTATCAGTACTAAGAAAGGTAGCCACAGTAGTGCCCACGTGAATTGCACTCGGAACCAGACCATCATACCCAGTAGAATCAGGCCCGACATCGCGAGGTCAAAGAGTGCCACCGTTACCCCCGCCAGTGGGAACACCTCTCGGGGCAGAGCCATCTTCTTCAGAATGGCAGCATTGCTGAGAATGCTGGGACCACAGTACATCAGGCCATTGGAGAAGAAAGTCCATGGCACCAATGCGCTGTAGCTAAAGATGAGGTAGGGCACTCCTTCACTGGGGATGTCCACAACACCGCGGATCAGATTGAAGACTACCATCAGGATCAGCGGCTGCAATATGGCCCAAGCCGGTCCCAACATCGAACGCCGATACCGTGTGGTCACGTCCCGCTGGACAAGGGCCAGAAGGAGGGTGAAGAAACGGGCCAGACGGCTTCTCAATGTTGATGTCTTCATAGCAACTCCCGATACTGCCATAGATCCCGCAGGTTGAGGGCGACCCAACCCCGTGAGGGGCGGATCAGCGTGGTGGACAGCTCGAGAGTGGTGGGAGTGGCGGCTCCTGGCCGCTGGTCATCAATAGTGGTGTTCATGCTGACTTCTCGAGTCTTCGGCTATTCTCCCCGGCAGTCCGGCCAAGGCCGTGGACGTGCGCGCTTGACTCAAACCTTTTCTCCCGGCTGACTCTAGCCGCGCCCTAATGGGCCGCTGGGTTGATCTTCTGCGGTCTCTCATGCGGCGGCGCGTTCTAGTGCACGGCCTCGTGGTGCGGGGCGATACCGGAGGAGCACAAACAGACCGCCCAGGCTCAAGCTTCGCTCCGGGCGTACCCTGGCCCCAGATGGGCGTCTCCGCAGAGCCCTTCTGTTATAGCCGAGCTTAGCCCTACTATGCTGAATTATACTAGAGTGGAGTTTGCTGGTCAATAGTACCAACTTCCCACAGTCTCGCCACGCTGGGCGGCCTCCCCAGTCTTGGCTTGGCGGACCGAGGAGAAGCTGCTTGCTAAACGTTGCCGATCATGTCCTTGACCCTGGCCACGATCATGTCTATGGCGGTGAGGTTGAAGCCGCCCTCAGGGATGATCACGTCGGCGTACCGCTTGCTGGGCTCTACGAACTCCAGGTGCATGGGGCGCACGGTCTCGGTGTACTGGCGAATGACCGATTCCACGGTGCGGCCCCTGTCGGTGATGTCCCTCTGGAGGCGGCGGATGAAACGGATATCGGCGTCCGTGTCCACGAAGACCTTGATATCCATCAGTTCCCTGAGGGCACGCTCGGCGAAGATGAGTATTCCTTCCACCAAAATGACCTTGCGCGGTGCCACGGTAACGGTACGGGTCTCTCGCGTGTGAGTGGTGAAGTCGTAGACGGGTACTTCAACCGCTTGTCCTGTCTTCAACGATGCCAAATGCTGCGCCAGCAGTTCGCTCTCCAAGGCGTCGGGGTGATCGAAGTTGGCCTTGGCCCTCTCCTCGAGGGGCACATGACTGCGATCCCGGTAGTAGGAGTCGTGCTGAAGATAGGCTATCCGATCGCGGCCAACTCTATCCAGAATGGCCTGAGAGACTGTGGTCTTGCCCGACCCCGTGCCACCTGCCACACCGACGATGATGCGTTTCACAGACTGTTTCCTGTCGGCGGGAGTCATGGACATCTACCTCCCAGGTCGCCCCATAAGAATGTCTGGATGGCGTCGAAGTACAGGGTCCGTCCGACGAGCATCAGGTCGTTGTGACCTGCCCCGGGGATAAGAAGCAGCCTCTTGTCCTCGGCGCCAGAGCGCTGGAACAACTCCTCGCCGTCTTGTGCTGGGATGAGCAGATCATCCTCTCCATGAATGATCAGGGTGGGGACAGTCACGCCGGCGATCTTGTCTCCATTGCCGAATCCATCCTGCTGCTCCGAGGTCCCTTCCACTCTCCATCCGAGGCGGGCCAGGAGGGCGAAGGTATCCGTGAGGCCGCTCTCGACGATCAGCCCTGCGAGTCGGGCGCCGGCCTGGGCGGCTACCTCGATGGCTGCAGCGCTTCCCAGGGAGCGTCCCATTACGTAGAGCCGCGAAGGAGTCAGGCCGTGGTGGTCGAAGATGCCATCTGCGGCACGAGAGACCGCCACGGCGTCGGAGAGAAGATTGCTGCAAGTAGGTGTGCCAGTGCTCATGCCATAGCCCCGGTAGTCGGCGACGAGGAGCGTGATCCCCATGCCGGTGTATAGCGGCGCGATGGCGTCGTAGTCGGACGCGATCTCACCGTTGCCGTGCCAGTAGAGGATGGCCGGTGCGTCGCTGGGGGCGGGGTACAGCCGAGCGCCGATGGAGATGCCAAGCTCCACCTCCACGGAGAGGGACTGTCTTCCCGGCGCCCCACCTGCCAGGGGGTAGTCGGGGCGTGGATGGAAGATGAGACGAAGGATTTCGGGTTGGTCGAGGATGGGGTGGGGCATCTCCTCTTCTCAAACGTTCTCACACCTGCCTCGTGTGCTGGCCCTGAGCAGAAGGCGCATCGTTCGCGCCCAGGTGGGAAGGAAGGGAGGCACAATTGGGCGCAGCACGCGGAGCCTTTTCTGGCGTCAGAGCGTGAGCAAGGACTCGAAGTGTTCCTCCCGACTCTTGTCATAGGGGCCGACGACGGCCAGGTTCAACTTCTCCTGTTTGAGCAGCCTCTGGGCGATGCGCTGAACGTCTGTGGTGGTTACGGCATCCACCTCATCGAGGACCTCCTCCACCGACAACACTCTTTCTTCCAAACACTCCTGTCGGCCGATCCAGGAGGCCACCGCGAAGGAGTCCTCCATCTGAAGTTGCAGGTGTCCCTTGGTGAACTCCTTTGCCTTTCCCAGTTCGTCGTCGGACACAGGTTCCTGTCTGACCTTGTCAAGTTCCTCCAGGACGGCCGCAAGGGCTTGCTCGATCTTGTCCGCATCGACGCCGGCGTACACGCCCATCAGGCCTGCGTCAAAGTAAGGGGAGACGTATGAGTACACGGAATAGGCCAGTCCGCGCTTCTCGCGCACCTCAAGAAACAAACGCGAGCTCATCCCCTGCCCGAGTATAGTGTTGAGGAGACTGAGATGGTACTTGTCGTCATCGAAGCGAGACAGGCCCGGGAGCACCAACGCCAGGTGAGCTTGCTGGGTGGTCATGTGCTCCAGCCTGGCCCTGGCTTCTTCTTGCTCCAGGTTCATGGGAACATAGGAGTTATTGGGCCTTCGCTGCCAGGCGCCCAGCTGCGCTGTCGCCTCCTCGACGGCTCGGTGGTGCTCCACGTTTCCGGCAATGGCCAGCACGGTGTTGCCGGGCTGGTAGTGTTCATGAATGTACGATTGCACCATCGGTCTTGTGATTCCGCTGACGCTTTCCTTGGTGCCGGCCTGGTCTCGACCAAGGGGGTGGTCTGGCCATATCAAATCTGTCGCCAGGAGATGAACCCAATCAGATGGATGATCGAGGGTCATATTGATTTCCTCGATGATCACCCCGCGCTCCTTTTCCAATTCCTCTGCCTCCAGCTTGGAGTTAAGGAGCATGTCTGCAAGGACATCCAAGGCGACTGAGAAGTGATCTTGCCCCACCTTGGTCCAGTAGGTGGTCAGTTCTCTGCCAGTGCTGGCGTTGAAGAGGCCTCCCACGCCCTCGATGGCGACAGCGATGTCTTTCGCAGTCGCTCGCTTAGTAGTGCCCTTGAATAGCATGTGTTCGATGAAGTGGGTGATGCCGTTCTCCTGCTTGGTTTCGTATCGGGATCCCGCGCCGATGAAAAAGCCGACGCTCACCGAGCGGGTGTGGGGCATGGTGGAGGTCAGTATGCGCAGTCCCTGGTCCAGTACACTCTTCTGATACACGTCTTTCTCCTTGCCTGAGCAGGATGGGCCTGATTCCAGCAGCCGATGTCTCTTCTCCCTGGGGATACGAGGGCGCTCAACCCAGCTCTACGATGCAGTGCGTGGCGCATTATACCACAACTGGCCGGGGTTGACATCCTAGGATGGCCAGCCTATATTCCGGACCGGAGGTGAGGATGGCCCACGAAGTAGAAAGGCCCACTTACGAGGTTGTCGGCACTTTGCAGCGGTTTGACGAAAGGGATACCGTCTTCGCTCGCGACGCCCTGATCCCAGGGAGCGTCGCGGAAAGGGAGTACCACGAGCTTCATCCTGAGTTGGTGGAGATCGATCGGCGACTGACAAGGTTCATCCAGGATAAGATCGATGGTCCTCCCCAAGTGCCCGCAGACCCCCTGAACGAAGCCTTCTACGATGCTACGTTTGGCGCGGTGGCGGCTCTCGGCCAGCCTGATTCGGTGGACGGACCGGTCAACTCATATCGGGTCAGTGCTGATCCGGGGGCGATGTCGGCCCGGATCAAGGCCGTTGCCCGGAGCCTGGGAGCAAGCCTGGTGCGCATAACACATCTCAATCCGGCCTGGGTGTACAGCCATCGAGGGGCTCGACCTTTCTTTGACGACTATCGAGCCAATCCTCCCCTCTTCACCGGCGTACCCGAAGGGTACAGTGGTCTCAGATATGGCGACCCGATAGAGATCGACCACAGGTATGCCATCAGCATGGGTTTCCCTCAGGATCTTGGCCTGGTCAAGACGGGGCCCTCGCTTCTCAACGATTTTGAGACCGGGCGAGTCTACGCAGTGAGTGCTCTGGTGGCAGTGGAACTGGCCCGGTACATCCGGGGATTGGGATATCCGGCTCGTGCCCATCATCTGCGGAACTACGGGGTGATGATGGTCCCGGTGGCAGTTGACGCAGGTATGGGAGAACTGGCTCGCTGCGGGTACTTGGTGACCAAAGAGCTGGGCGCCAATCTCCGACTGGTGTGCGTGACCACGGATCTTCAGCTTGAGGTAGACAAGCCAGTAGACTTGGGTGTGCAGGACTATTGTGAAAGATGCCTCAAGTGTGCCGAGAATTGCCCTCCGCGGGCCATCCCTTCCGGCGGGAAGGCGGAAGTGAGAGGGGTCAGGAAGTGGAAGATAGACGCGGAGCGCTGTCTTCTCTACTGGGGGAGTCAGGGGGCCGCCTGCGGCATCTGCCAGGTGGTGTGTCCGTGGAGCAAACCACACTCTCCCTTCCATCGCCTTGTGGCTGAGGTGGCCACCCGAGTCCCCTGGTCCAGACGTTTTCTGACCAAGGCCGACGACCTGGTGTACGGCGGGAACTACAGGGCCAGGCCCTATCCCGATTGGGCGGAACTGGGGAGCAGAGAAGATCTCACCTCAGGTAGACTAGAGTCAAGGCATTGTTGAGAAGTTGGCTAACCCCTGTTATAATGTCCACGGCAGCCGGAAAGTGAGCGACTGGCTCGTCCCACCAGGCATCGTTGTGCAGCCATGCCATTGCGCTCATCACTCAATCGTAGTGGTACCAGCCCAGAGCTTCCGCGCGTGCGAAGGGTCATGCATCGACGAGAATGGCGGAGATGCGCGACGAGAGTAGAGCTTGACTCAACGAGCTCGAGTCGAGCTCGATTGGTACGGAAAGGAGATCTCGGATCGATGCGGGCCAGCCAAACCTACGCAGAGCGAGCGCTTCACGGACAGCTGAGCAGGTCTGAACAGGTCTTCCGCGGGGTGGTGCAGGAGCTATTCCCAGCTTCTCACGTGTTGCTACCGCAGACGAATCAGATCTACGAACTGGACTTGGCGTACAATGAGCATCGAAATCTCTCGCACGACGATATCATTCGCAGGGGAGCCTACTTTCACAGTGTCAACGGCACTCCGACGAATCACTTCCGCGTTTGCATGAACACACCCGATCAAGTCAATGCCACTGCTCGTCAAGGGCGTAAGAACTTCTTCGCAGCGAACGTATTTGCGGTCGGCTACGCGACGCACGGGCTGTTCCCCTATCGGGGGAAGTTCCACCCCCAGATGATCAAGGCGGTAATGAACACGATGGGGCTCACTGTGGGGGACATAGTGCTCGATCCTATGGCAGGTTGTGGTACAACATCCATAGAGGCCAGCATAATGGGGATCGACTCAATCTCGTGCGAGCTGAGCCCCTTTGGATGTCTGATGACCAGGTCTAAGGTCGCAGCACTCGACATGGACTGTACTGGATTCGCAAGCTTGCTCAAGCGCAGCAGGGAAATCTATCGGCACCTGGCGCCCGCCGAAGAGCGATTGACGAGAGAGCCGCTGTTTGAGGAGGCGACGGGCACGCGCGAAGGCATGCAGTGTTTTCATAAGCTGGGGGACGTGCCTGAGCCGATGCTGGAACTGCTTCTTCTGTGCTATCTCGACTCCGTGGGGTATGCCAGGCGCCGCAAGGGCAAGACGGCTGGTGACCTCTTCCCGGACCTGCTGTCACGCTACCTTGCTGCGGTTTCCGCCTTCAATGATACGCGCGAGGAGTTGGGTTTGGCGCTCGGTCGGGCGCGGGTCATTCAGGCCGATGCGAGATATCTTGAACTTCCGGATGACTCTGTGGATGGTGTGCTCTTCTCGCCCCCGTACTCTTTTGCGATAGACTACGTTGAGAACGATCGTCCTCAGCTTCAGTTCCTGGGGGCGGACGTTGAGGACCTGAAGTCCAAGATGGTTGGCCTCGTGGGATCGGGCCAGACGGCGGAGCAACTGACGCAGTCACGTGTTGCTAACTATTTCTCCGACATGGGATTAATAATGGGGCAGTGTGAGAGGGTCTTGAAGCCTGGAGGCTACTGCGTGGTGGTCATCGGCTCGAACACTAATCAGACTGGAGGCGTTTCCCTCGAGAATGGGATTGTGGAGATTAGCGAGAGGATCGGAATGCCGTTGGAGTTCCAGATTATGCGCCAGATAGAGGGCATCAGGAACACCATGCGTGATGAGTTCCTGCTCTTCTTTCGCAAGCGTGGGGTACGAACACGAGTGTCTCCTCGTGCAGAAGCATGTGCGATAGGCGAGAGGGCTGGGAGTGGCGACAGCGGTTCAGCCCTTTGAGGCCACGTACGCCGAACTGCAGGCCGACATTGAGCGCTACGTCGATGTGTTTATCGATGGTCTTCAGTCTTTCTTCCTGGCCATGCCGAAGGGGGAGAGCTTCGTGGAGTTTGACCGTTTCGAGGTGGCCTATCAACTGCTAAAGGGATCAACGGATGGCTTCTGCGCCTTCTCGGCTGACAAGGTTCTTTCGGCAGTGCGCCAAGACCCGCTGGTCCTGGTTGTGCTGCGCACGATACTGGGATTCTCCCCTCCGGAGCTTGCATATCTCACGGCGGATGAAGTCGATCAGGCGGCCGCACGAAGGATTGACAAGAGGGCCAGACAGGGAAGGTCTCTTTTCGAGGGTACCAGAGACGCGACGCGTAGGAGTGTTGAGACTCTGGTAGGTGCGGCTGTTGGCGCAATCACCGTTGGTGCGCCGGAGGTGGAAGGCGGTTTCATCCACCGCCTGGACAAGGCTGACACGAGAACGGGCCTTGAGGGCATAAGACTTCTTGACAGGACAGGGGTAGCTTATGAGATGCTGCTCTATGAACGGTTTCTGGGGCGTCCCTTCGCAACCCACAGAGATGCCGTTTCAGAGAAGGTCGGCGATGTGCTTGAGGAAGCGGTCGAACTGAAGCTGCGGGGTGATGGCATCCCGTATCACAAAGCGGGAGTTGCTGAGAGGTTTGAGGACATGGACCAGGCGCCGGATTTCCTCGTGCCTCACGATGGGGAACCTGAGGTGGTGATTGAGGCAAAGGTGGCAGAAGACGACGGCACAGCGAGAGACAAGGTTACGCGCGTACAGCACTTGGCGGAGATAAGGGATCGGAGAGCGAGAGAGGGATCTCCTTCCTACGAAGTGATCGCCTGTGTGGATGGCAGGGGCTTTGGGATACGTCGTGAGGACGTCAAGAAGCTGCTGCTTGCGACTAGAGGGAAGCTGTTTGCTCTGCGAACGGTTGAGCACATTGTGAGCACTACTGCGTTGGCTGCATTCCGGGGCGTCGCGCGTTGACCAGCGTGCCGGCTGAGTCGTGGTCGGGAACCTAGCACTTGGCTAGGCGCGCGACTGTCACCAGCGTACACTGAGCGTTTCCCGACGGTCGGTGGTTCTATCCGTTTTCTAGAGATCAGCGGTAGTAGCGAAGGCGGCAAGTCGCGTGCTTGACGGCCGAATGTGTCCAGGAGGGAGGGCTTGATGAGCGACGAGATCGAGGTTTTCTCTGACTATGAGGACCTGAGCACGGAGCGCGGCTTCCAGTTCGAGTTCAAGTGCGGTCGCTGCGGCGGAGGGATTCGGACACCGTTCAAGGCCTCGGTTGTGGGTACTGCATCTGAGGCGCTGGAGGCGGCCAGTGGTCTACTGGGAGGCATATTCGGCAAGGCCGCGGACATCGGAGAATCCGTGCGGTCCTCATCCTGGGAGGGGGCCCACGACAAGGCGTTCAAAGAGGCTGTGGCGCACGCGAAGCCCAAGCTTGCTCAGTGCCCCCGCTGTTCGGCATGGGTATGCCGCGAGAGCTGCTGGAACACCAAGCGGGGCCTGTGCAAGGAGTGTGCGCCCGACCTGGGTGTGGAGATGTCGGCCGCCCAGGCAAGTCGCTCGGTCGAGGAAGCGTGGGCCCACGCTGCGATGGCCGAGGAGGACAAAAAACTCGCCAAGGAGTACTGGCGGGAGACAATCCGTGCCAGTTGCCCCGAATGTGAGGCTCCCCTGGAAAGCAATGCCAAGTTCTGCCCTGAGTGCGGGGCCAAGCTAAAGGACGCCAATCTCTGCGCGGGATGCGGGGCCAAGGTAACCCCTGGGGCCAAGTTCTGCCCGGAATGTGGGGAGAAGATGGCCTGACGGCGACGAGTCTGCGTCGCCCCGTCTCAACGACTCCTCCCATGGTCAGGCCTCGGCAAGTGGCCCCCTCTCAGACTTCCGGGAGACGTACCTAGCCAGGTCCATCGTCTTGGCTCTGGCTGGGTTCCTGGTGTCTGTCTTCGTCCGAGAGCGCGATGTTGAGACCTTCCACGACAAGGGTGTGGAACAGGTCATAGGCCTCGGTTTCGGTGCGGGCCCCCTCCACAATCATCACGCCACTGGCTAGCACGCTTGCCTGTCCTGTGGAGCTCCACTGGAATGTGGTCCCCAGCCTGGCCCTCACCGTGACGTGAAAGCCTTTCTTGCGCAGCAGTCCGCGGATTCGCTTCATGTCCAGGGCCAGGTCGTCTCGCGGCCTGATGGCAAAGGTCCTTCGCCCCTCTCTGGAACATAGCTCGGAGACGAGTTTGTGCCCCGACATGACCGACGGTTGCCGAGGCCCCGAGCCGCAGACAGGACAGTCGGGGATCCTGGAGAGTTCGACCTGCTCGAATTCCAGAGCCTCGATATCGCAGTAAAGGAGCCTTCCTGCTAGCCTGGGCTCCTGGGCCAGGAGGACGCGTGTCGCCTCAGCGACCTGGATGCTGGCCACCAGGCTGATGACCGAGGGGTGGACGCCCAAGATGGAGCACGATGGCAGGGCCTGGTTCTCTATCGAGCCGTAGAAGCATTCGAGACACGCGGTCTTTCCAGGCAGTATGGTGGAGGTATTGCCATAAACGCTGACCGCCGCGCCAAAGACATAGGGTACGCCCAGTTTCATGCAGGCCCTGTTGATGGCGTATCGCGGAGTCATACTGTCGAGACCGTCCAGCACCAGGTCGACGTCCTTGACTAGTCCCTCGGCGTTGTGGGCACCTATGGCTAGGGGCAACGGCTGAATCTGGACATGAGGGTTCAGTTCGCGCAGCCGCCTGGCAGCAACCTCCACCTTGGGGTGGCCGACCGAACTCACGTCATACAGGTGCTGTCGCTGGAGATTGGATAGCTCGACCACGTCATAGTCCACCAGGCGTAACTGCCCCACTCCCATGGCGGCCAGCTGTGTCGCTGCTGCTGACCCAAGGCCGCCCATACCGGCGACGCAGACGCTGGAGTCGCGCAGCTTCAACTGCCCTTCGTATCCGATCTGTGGCAGGACTATCTGACGCGAATAGAGCTCCAGTTCCTTCGGAGAGATGTGGTTTGTGGTGCGACCGGTCATGGCCTCTCCTGATCTGGATTCATGAGTGGAGCAGCATTCATTGTCCGGTGCAGATAGCATAGCACTTCACCCGGGCTGCTCCCTGCACCCGGGATGGAGGAGTCACCAATCGCCAGTCCACCGCATTCCAGCAGACTCTGCTTGCAGTTCGGGCAGCTCCCACGAGCTGCCCGATGCCATCTCCCGCTTGGTTGCGACCCTGGCTGATGTGGGCAGCGGAACGCGTGCAACAACCGAGCGAACTAGCTTGTAAGGTAGTTGGACCAAGTAGGTGGCCAAGTCCGTCGCCGGGACGCGCAGGGATGCGGTGCGCTCACTCGGTCGCAGAGAGCTGCTGTGCCTCATCGCACAGGTCTTGAATTGTCTTGGAGTCTAGGAACTCGCTGGCTCTTTGCCCAAGCTCACTCCACAGGCGTCTGGTGGGGCATTTCGCTGCCCGGTCGCAGCACAGAGAAGAATCGGTCACCAGACACGGGACGGGGGAGAGGATCTCCTCCACCGCTCGCACTACTTCACCAACGGTGATCTGGTCTGCCGCCCTGGACAGCAGGTACCCTCCCCCGGGGCCTCTGACCGCTTGGATGATGCCAGCATCTCGCAGCTTGGCGAAGAGCTGCTCCATGTAGTGTGGTGAGATATCCTGTCGAGCGGCGATCTCTTTACGGGATACGGGGTGCTGATCGCAGTGCATTGCCAGGTCCACCATGGATCGCACCGCGTACCGGGCCTTTGTAGACAATCTCATCCGTCGATCTCCATGCAAGACCACTATATTATAGTCCAGTAGATCTGTCAACTTTGCTGTTCTGGGCAGGCCCAATAGGCCCTCCGCTGGTTGTCTGCAGTTGCCGCTGGGGATTGGGCCAGGGGCGGAGATCGAGCGGTTCTACTGCACCTGCTGCCGAGAGGCCGGCCGAAGGATGTTGATGGAGCTGCCTACCCGATCACTCCAAGCGCTCAGGGCCTTGGAGAGCTCAGCGGACCCCGTTCCCGGGCAAACCTGAGGATCCAACTGGTGCCCGTGGACACGGGACTGAAGTGCCGCTATAATGGTCGCGTCACGGGGGGTCAGGGAGTCCGTTGCGGAACAGGAGCGAGCAAGCATGGCAAGGGGATCAAGTGCTGATCCTGGAGAAAGGATGCTGACAACACATCCTCAAAGCAAGAAAGGAGTCAACATCAGCAGGCAGAAGTACGACGTCATGAGCGCTGCCATCTTGCGGTCCCCGAGGGGAAGAGGGGGAGTCCCCCTAAAGTGGTACGCCAGGAGGTGCAGGGAGACCTTCAAGGCAAGTTCGAGGGCTCCATATCGTGGCACTTTACCACCGTGAAGCTCGACCTCGAAGCACGGGGGAATCTTGACCATCTGCCAGGGACGAGACCCCAGCACATCAGGCTGAGAGAGGGCCCGAGTGATCGTGGGAAGGGGTGATTACTGGCGGCACTTGGAGAGGGGAAGCATCTTGGACATACGGAATCGAGGCTGTTCCCCTGATTCGTGGTCGGCGGACGGGCACAGTCGCGGCACAACGCCGGTGAGATAGCTTGGAGGTGGGATGTGAGCAGCAAAGACTACTTCGACAAGGTCGCCCCACAGTGGGACGAGATGCGGGAGGTCTTCTTCTCGGATGCCGTAAGAGAGAAGGCCATCGGTGTGGCCGACGTGCGACCTGGAGAGTTGGCCGCCGACATCGGAGCTGGCTCGGGGTTCGTCACCGAGGGTCTGCTGCGAAAGGGCCTGAGAGTGATCGCCGTTGACCAGTCGGAAGCCATGCTCAACGAGATGCGGAGCAAGCTCTCCCATGTCGACACCATCGAATACCGGGCCGGGCGCGCGGAGTCTTTGCCCGTCGACAATGAGGCAGTTGACTACGTGTTCGCGAACATGTACCTGCATCACGTAGACTCTCCGCCTCGGGCTATAGGTGAGATGGTTCGTATTCTGAAGCCTGGTGGCCGCCTCGTCATCACCGACATGGACGAGCACCCCTTCGAGTTCCTGAGGACCGAGCAACACGATCGCTGGCTGGGATTCAAGCGCGAGGACGTTAGGATGTGGCTCTCGGAAGCAGGGCTGCGCGGTGTGGCGACCGACTGTGTGGGTGAGGACTGCTGCGCACAGTCCGCGGGCGGAGAGGGCTTCGCCAGCGTCAGCATCTTCGTGGCGCATGGACGGAAAGCCGGGCCAACATGTGCGGCACATGTTGCCAAGGACGAGGGGAGCGGGTCCGTCTAGAGCATGGTCACCATCCAACCGCGGTCCGGTGGTTGAATACTCTTGAAGCAGGCGACTGCCCTGAGAGGCGAGCCGTCGAACCAGAGCCGCGGGTCAGTCTACGGGGTAGGCAGCCGGTGTGAGCCAGGCACTGCTCTGCGGGCTATCGCGCCATCTCCCGCACGACGTCGGTCATGGAGAGAACACCCACCGGACGGCGTGGGGCCAGGCCACCTTGAGTGATGACCACGCGGTGTATCTGGTTGTCGACCATCAACTCGACTGCAGCCAGGACAGGGATGTCAGCCACGACGGTGACCACATCTGACGTCATCACGTCTTCGGCCACCATACTTCCCCAATCCCGTTCGCAGACCTTGACCAGGTCGGTCTGAGAGACGACCCCGGAGAGATCACCGCTTTCGTCGACCACGATCAGAGCGTTGATCTTCTCGGAGTCCAGCCGCCTGGCAACTTCACGTAGTGGCGCATCCACTCGACAGCTGATGACCTTGCGGTGCATCACGTCCCTGACCAGCTTGTCCTTCATGCTGTCCCTCCTCTCCAGTCTGGCGACCCCTGTGTCATCCTTGCTGAAGAGCAGCAAGTCGTTGGGGGCGCAGTTGAAAAAGCGACATAGAGCGTCCAGAGCATCGAGGTCTACACGTTCCGCCGTTCCACTCCTGAGCCGGCCCAGAGTGTTTTTGTTGACTCCCACGAGGTCGCTGAGTCTTCGCAGGGTCAGCTTCTGACCCGGATTGACCTGCTCCCAGCGCGCCATGAGGACGTTGAGGTTCAGAGTAATGGCCATGCGGCCTACCTCCGCACTGATCTACTCACATTCTACAGCATTTTGTACCGAATGTCAAGCTTTTGTCTGCAAAATGGGTACAGGACCACCACAATCAGAACGGAGGGAGTTCCCTGCTTCTCGGGCCGTGGAACAAGCCATGCAGGTCACGAGCGGCTTGTCTTTGATGGATCCACTTAGGTATGTTATAGTATGTGTACTGCCCGGCCGCGTCGCAGCGGCAGCTATGCTAGTGGCCGGTCTGGGGTCTTCCGGGCGGTTCCGGCGTGCGGTGAGGACCCAGAGTGGTCTCGGCGACTGAGACTGTGTAGGTGAGACTGAGTGTGAGACTGAAAGGGTAATGGTTATGGCAGGCAGAGTGGGGTTCATCTGGGACATAGATGGTGTGGTTCTGGACAGCCCTCACGAGGAGTCATGGCGCCTCACGTTGCTGAGGGAACCGTGGAAGACAGAAGGGCTGACTTCCGATTTCTACGTCACCTACGTCGCCTCCAGACCCAGGCAGGAGGGAGCGCACAACATCCTCGAACTGCTGGGCGTCTATGAGCGTCTGGGTGCCACCTCTCAAGAAGCCAAGAGAGAGCTCATGGAGAGGTACGCCAGCGAGAAAGACTCGCTCACCAAGGAGTTGATCGGGAGAGGCGAGTTCAAGCTCTTCGCCGATGCTGTGGCCTTGTTGCTCAAGGCCAAGCGGGCAGGGATTCTTCAGGCCGCTGCATCGGCATCGAAGAACGCAAGCCCGCTGCTGAGGCTGGTCGACAGGTCTCGAGTGCTGAGGGAAGTCGGCGATGATTTCGGCGCCATGTCGGAAGGCGACACCCTCTATTCCCTGTTCGACTTCGACGCCTGCGGCGTGGAGCGGGGGGGCAAGGTCGGGATCCTGAGGTATGCAGCGCGCGGCCTGCGGAATCTCGTTGATGGCCGTATTGACAAGCTCTTCGTTTTCGAGGACACGGCTTCGGGTGTGAGGTCCGCAAGGTCACTGGGGTACCATGCCGTGGGCGTGCTCCGCATAGGGGACAGGGAAGCGCTGGAGGAAGCAGGGGCAGAGATCGTTACCGAAGACCTTACGACCTTGGAGATCGACGATCTGCTCAGGTTGGGCTAGCGAGCTGGCCAGTGAACCACGGATGAGTCGACGCCCTGGGTATGCTGGCTGCCTCTCACGCCGAGCGCCATTTCGTGCAGCGTGCCTGGTGAACCTCTGGCGTGCCTCGCCGGTGTGGACTGGTGGACAGCGATAGGGTCGTTGCAGAGACGATGCACTCACACAGGGTCTGCCCGGGTACGAGGGGTTGTGCTGATCTGGGGACCTTCTCGCGTTGAAGTCAGACCCCCATGCAGTGTCCACCGGGTCCACGCCGAAGGTTGCTCTCGAGTATCCATTGAAAGCTAGGGTCACATCCTCATCTTGCGGGAGGTCTGACGTGAGCGGTGTCGCAAGGTTCTCTGTGCTGCTATGCATGTTCGTCGTTCTGGTGGTGACGGCCTGCGGCGAAGCGCCGGCCGCCCCGACGGAAGTGCCCACCGTGGCGCCCCTAGCCACGGCGGCTCCAACCGTCGTCCTATCGCCCGACGAGGTTGACTGGGACGACCGAACGGTGTTTCGCGATGGTCTGATCGATGCCGAGCAGTCCATACTGGACGATCTTCCAGGCGCCACGGTGTATCACATCGACCTGCCAATCCCCGATGACTTCCTGATCCTCGATGGACACGAGGAGGTATCCTACACCAATCGGGAGGGCAAACCTCTCAACGAGGTGTACTTCCGACTGTTTCCCAACACGAGCGGCGGCAAGGCCAGCGTGTCCGGAGTCGCGGTCGATGGGCAGACGGTGGAGGGGCAATACGAATTCGAGGGGAGCGCCTATCGAGTGCCCTTGCCGGTGGCTCTAGAGCCTGGTGAGGAGGTCGTGATCGAGATGGACTTCGAAGTGGAAGTACCTCGCGAGATGGGCGGCAACTACGGCCTTTTCGGCTACTTCGACGAGATACTGGTCCTGGACGAGTTCTATCCAGCGGTTCCTGTGTACGATGACGAGGGCTGGAACGTGGAGGTCCCTCCCCCCGCCGGAGACCTCACCTACTTCGATGCCAGCTTCTACTTGGTGCAGGTGACGGCACCCACCGATCTGGTGGTAGTGGCCTCGGGGACTCGGGTAGGGCAGGAGTCTCAGGAGGGCAAGCAGGTATTGACCTTCGCCGCCGGTCCGGCGCGAGACTTCTACATCGCCGCCAGCAACCGCTATACCGTGGTCAGCGAGCGCGTTGGAGAGACGACCATCAACAGCTACGCGTTTCCCGAGTATCAGGAGCACGCTCAACTGGCCCTGAGGTACGCCGTCGAGGCCATGGAAAGCTTCAATCGGCGCTTTGGAGCCTATCCCTATGTCGAATTCGACGTGGCCAGCACGCCCATGCAGGCCATCGGCATCGAGTATCCGGGCATAGTCGGCATCGGTCTTCACCTCTACGATCCGGAGGCGGAGATCTCGGGGCTGCCATCTCAGGTGCTGCTCCAGAGCGGAGTGGCTCACGAGGTAGCCCACCAGTGGTTCTACAACGTTGTGGGCAATGATCAGGTGGACGAACCCTGGATGGACGAAGCTTTGGCCCAGTACGTAACCGGGCTCTACTACCTGGACATTGGCGGAGAGAGCGCCATGGAGGGATTCAGCCGTTCATGGAGTGACAGGTGGCAGCGCGTCGAGATGGCGGACATACCGATTGGCCTGCCCAGCGGCGACTACAGCGATTCCTTGGAGTACGGTGCCGTAGTCTATGGCCGCGGACCTCTCTTCATGGAGACGCTGTCTGACCGAATGGGTGAGGAGACGTTCGGTGAGTTTCTGAGGGACTACTACCACTCCCACCAGTGGGGCATAGGCACGGGGGAGGCCTTCCAGCAACTGGCTGAGGAACACTGCCGGTGCGATCTGACGTCGCTCTTCGCGGAGTGGGTCTACGAGAAGTGAGAGGTTGTGTTGCCCCATCAGGATCCTCGTGAAGGAGGAGTACCTTGAGCGACCGATCCAAGGGGGTTCTGATTAGTGTTCTCTTCACTCTGGGAGTGGTGGGTCTCATCGGCCTTTGCATGGCGCCTCTACCCATCTGGACGCCCGCGCCCACGCCCACACCAGAACCTACCCCCACACCAGAGCCCAACCTGACGGTCTGCTCCAGTGGATGCAATTTCACCACGCTGCGAGAGGCGATTGACGATGCCGGCAGCGGTGACATCATCGGTGTTCTAGATGCTGTGCACACAGAACAGGGCATCGTCGTGGACAAGGACCTCACCATCCTGGGCCAGGCGGCTGAGGGTACCATAGTGCAGGCTCACGCCGAGGCCGGCGAAGCCACGGAGAGCGTGTTCCTCATCGCTGAAGGGGCTACGGTGACCATCAAGGACCTGACCATCCGCCATGGTAATTCTGAGTCGGGGATGGAGGCGGGCGGCGCCGTAGACAACCGGGGTACGGTGACTCTGGAGCGCTGCGTGGTCACGGACAACATCGCCAGCGCTGGTGGCGGCCTGAACAGCTTCGGCAGCATGACCCTGATCAACACCATCGTCAGCAACAACATTGCGGATGGGACGGGAGCCGGGTACACCGGATGCGGGACTGGCGGAGGGATCAAGGTGGAGCAGGGTCCGCTGGTGATGATCAACAGCGCGGTGAGCGGCAACAGCTCGCAGGGCAATGGTGGCGGCATCTTTGTGGCCTGCAAGGGCACGCTGGAGCTGACCAACAGTACGGTCAGCGGCAACGACGCCACCGGAGGCAGTGGCGGGGGAGTGTGCGTCAGAGGCGCTGCCCTGGTGACCCAGAGCACCATCGCCAACAACAGGGCCGCGCAGACCGGCGGAGGGCTCTACGTCCGTGGCTCGGGCGAAAGAGGACTGGTCCGTGGGTGGCTGGACTTTACAAACACCATCATCGCCGGGAACACCACTGGGAGCCCGTACTGCTGTGCTGATTGTATGCTCGGCGAGTACTCGACCCTGGGCATCAACGCCAACAACCTGGTGGAGGACGGCAGTTGCAGCCCGGCGTACACGGGCAGTCCCTTGCTGCAGCCGCTGGCCGATAACGGGGGCGACACCCTGACCCACGCCCTTCTCCCTCATAGCCCGGCGATCGATGCCATCTCCTCCATCAGTTGCACCCTGAGGCTTGACCAGCGCGGTATGCCCAGACCTATGGAAGTGAGTTCTATGGGCACGCCCTGCGACATCGGTGCCTTCGAGCTTCAGCCAGACGAGCGGTGAACGCGACGGTGACCGTGCGGTGGCCAGGCCACACTTACGCGAGTGTGGCCTTCGTTTTCTCCAATCCCAAAGGGGCCAGCCAGGTGGTCTGTGTTGACAAATGTGGGACATACTGCTATCATCACTCGGACCCAAGGAGGTGACATGATACGTCCCAAACTCGAATTCCTATCCCCAGAGACAGTGAATCGCGCCCTCGATGAGGCGTACGACCTGCTTTTGGATCCCGGCGTTCAGATCCATTACGCGGAAGCGCTGCAGCTCCTTGCTGATAGCGGGGCCGAGGTGGACGTGAGCGCGCGGGTGGCCAGAATCCCCCGCTCGCTGGCCGAGAAGGCGGTGGAGACGGCACCCAGTTCCTTCTACCTCTACGATCTGGATGGGGAACCGGTGGTCCATTATGGAGGCGACGACGTCCATTTCGACCCCGGCTCGGCGGCCATCGAGATCATCGACTATCAGGCACGGGAGTCGCGGACACCGGTCACAGCGGACTGCGAGAACTTCGTGCGGCTGGCGGAGATGTTGCCCCAGATCGACGCCGTGGCCACCTCCATCGTCTGCGGAGATGTGCCCAAGGCCATGGGCGACTGGTACCGGCTCTACCTGCTCTTGCTCTATGCGCGCAAGCCCATCATCACGGGCACTTTCTCTATCGAGAGCTTCTCCATCATGCACGAGCTGCTAGTCGCCGTGGCAGGGAGTGCGGAGGCCCTGGCCGAGAAGCCGCGGGCCGTTTTCGACGTTTGCCCTTCGCCGCCCCTGATGTGGAGCGAGATCACCTGTGCCAACCTGGTCGATGCGGCCCGCGCCGGAGTGCCGGCCGAGTTGATCCCCATGCCCCTCATGGGGGCCACGGGTCCCGCCACCATCATCGGCTCCGCGGTGCAGCACGCTGCCGAGGCTCTCAGCGGCCTCACCATCCATCAACTGGCCAAGCCGGGGAGCCCCATCGTGTGGGGTGGTTCGCCGGCTTACTTCGATATGCGCACCGGCGCCCCGCCCATGGGGGCCATGGCGACGATGATGCTGGACTGCACCTATGCTCAGATCGGCAAGGCCGTCAAGCCGGGCGGGTTGCCCACCCACGCGTACCTGGGCATGAGCGACACCAAGATCGTGGACGCCCAGACGGGGCTGGAGTCGGCCTCCGGGGCCGTCCTGGGTGCCCTGGCGGGCATCAACATGATTTCCGGGCCCGGCATGATGGACTTCGAGAGCTGCTTCAGTCTGGAGAAGCTGGTCATCGACGCCGAGATCGTGGGCATGGCCAAACGGTTGGTGCGCGGCGTCGATGACTCGGATGAGCCTCTGGCACTGGATGTAGTGCGCGAGGTGGGGCACAAGGGCCAGTTTCTGGCGACCAAGCATACCGCCCGCCGCTACCGCAGGGAGGACTACATGCCCTCGGAGGTCATCGACCGCGACTACCGGAAGGCCTGGTTCGACAAAGGGGCCCTGGACGTCAATGCCCGGGCGCACCGGCGTGTGGAGGAACTTGTCGCTTCTTACGAGCCGCTGGACCTCCCCGATGACGTGGTGCGGGAGTTGCAGGTCATCGCCACACGCCACGCCAGGGCCGCAGGACTGGACCAGTTGTCTGAACTTACGGGCCGGTAGGACGGCCTGGGGAATTTCCGTTCTTGCCAATCCCGGATAGTGCGAGCCAAACCCGGCCTATTCTTCCGGGAGAGTCTGGGGGCAACGATACCACCATGGACGACATCGGACGGAAGTACCTCACCCTGGCCCTCAACCTCAACCGCCACTTCGAGGGGTTTGTGGACGCGTACTTCGGCCCCCCGGAGCTGGAAGCCGAGAGCGAGACTGGCCAGCCCCGTCCTCTTCAGGCCCTGGCTGACGATGCCCAACGACTGCTGGAGGCTATCGTTGCCAGCGACCACGACGCTCAACGCAAGGACTACCTCCTGGGCCAGACCCAGACCATAAGCGCGATCCTTCGCAAGCTCTCCGGGGAGCAGTTGGATTATGTGGAAGAGGTGGAGCTGTACTACGACATCACTCCAGAGATGGTGGATGAGACTGTCTTTGAGGCCTTCCGTGCGGAGATGGACTCCCTGTTGCCGGGGAAGGGGTCCCTCGCCGAGCGCATGCTCGCCTGGGAGAAGAGCGTGGAGCTGCGGCCAGATGGCGTGCTCGGAGTGTGTGAACGTTTGGTCCACGAGGCGCGTATCAGAGCGCGGGCCCTCTTCGACCTGCCGCCAGAGGAGGAGGTCTCCCTTCAACTGGTGGAGAACCAGCCTTGGCAAGCGTACAACTGGTATCTCGGCCAGGGTCGGTCCCGTATTGACGTGAGTACCGACTTGCCGATTCGGATAGAGGGCGTGGTGCCGGGAATGCCTCACGAGACCTACCCCGGTCACCACACGGAACTGGCGATTAAGGAGCGCCTCCTGTACAGGGGGAAAGGCTGGGCGGAACACTCTATCGTGGCCGCGGGGCCGCAGGCGGTACTCGCGGAGGGCCTGGCCATGTGGGCCTGGGAGATCATCTTCGAGGGCACTGAGTTCGCAGACTTCTTGCGGGAGGAGCTGTATCCCCTGGCGGGTCTCTCAGCGGAGCACGTGGAGCGGGATATCGCTGTGATACGGGCTAACGAGAGCATGGTGGGAGTGGTGGACGGAAACGCAGCGCTCTTACTGCACAGGGATAGTCGGCCTCCCGAAGAGGCCCAGCAGTACCTGGTGCATTTTGGGCTTGTCACGCCCGAGCGTGCGGCCAAAGGCCTGGAGTTCTTGCTGCATCCCCTCTCGCGCTCGTACATCTTCAACTACGGTGTGGGCAGGAAACTCCTGGCGCCTCTCCTGAAGGGGCAGGACAGGGTGGAGAACTTCGCCCGCCTGCTCAGCGAGCCCTTCACGCCGGCCCAGGTTCGCCAGTGGGTGGCGGATCGCGTGAGCAGCCAGGACGCGTGACAGGGAAGGGGCAACGAAGCCCTAGACACGCTGCCGAACGCTGTGAGGCACCTACTCCGCATGCTGTCCTCGGCGGGCAATGTGGCAATGCCTAGAGCAAGCGGTTTGAGCATGCTGAGTAGGCCGAAGGCCGTATCGAAGCGTGCGGGTGGGTGAGTTCGAGTGACACGGTGATGCACCGCACTGGGCGCGGTCGACAGCAATGAAAGAATGGGACGAGATCTGGAAAACCGAAGAGGGAAGGGCCTCGTGGTTTGAGCCGGAGCCTTTTGTGGTCTCGCTGCTCCCCAGATTCAAGACCGAAGGCCTGAAGAAGGTCCTCGACTTGGGCTTTGGGCTAGGACGGCACTCCATCCTTCTGGCCAAAGAGGGGTTCGAGGTCTACGGGATCGACACCAGCCCGGCGGGCCTCCAGTTCGCGCTCCAGTGGGCGGAGCGGGAAGGTATGGCGCTGGACCTCGCTTTGGGCGACATGAGTCAGCTGCCCTATACGAGTGACTTTTTCGATCTGATCCTGGCCTGGGCCGTGATCTACCATGGTACAGTCGAATACATACGGTGGACTGTCGCGGAGATGGAGAGGTGTCTGAGGCCAGGGGGGTACCTGCTGTGCTCCCTCATCTCCACGAGGAACGACCAGTGTGGGCTGGGGGAGGAGATCGAGAAAGGCACTTACGTCATTTCCGAGCATGAGGAGAAGAGCTATCCTCACCACTATTTCGACCGGGCCGAGGCTGAGGCCTTTCTTGGAGGGTTCACTCTTCTGGAGTGCGAGGATGTGGCGGGTGGACGCCCCGGAAGTTACCACTGGCAGATTCTGGCCAGGCTCCTGGCCTAACCTGAAGGCAGCAGCCTCGCTCTGCGGTACACCTACTGAGTCCGCTGGTTCGAAGTCCAGGGGCGGGTCCTCGCCAGCAGGCTGAGCCGCGTCCTGAGCAGGGTCGAAGCCTGCCCTGAGCACAGTCGAAGGGGATAGGCCGAAGCCCTTAGCGAAGGATGCACATCAGACAGAATGATGAAGGCTTGGGTACAGACGCAGAAGCTTGCGAATAGTCCCTGCCACCACGGTGACACCGTGGATATGGAGTTCCGCACGGCCGAGCATCAGGCCTGCGAGTCGAGAAGAGCCAAATAGGGAGGAGTAGGACTATGAAGACGGAAATCCACCGCATACCGCTGGGCTTGAGCAACTCATATGTGATCAGAGAGGAAGGCATCATACTAGTGGACGCGGGTTTTCCAGGCAAAGGGGAGCATCTGCAGAGGCGGCTGGAGGAGCTGTCCATAGCGCCGCGGGATGTTGGCCTTCTCCTGGCGACGCATGGTCACTGGGATCATGTGGGATCGGCGGGCGAGATCAAGGAACTCACGGAGTGTGGGGTGGCCATCAATCGACGCGAAAAGGATTGGATGGAACATGGCCTCAAACCACTACCGCCTGCGATCACGCCGTGGGGCAGGGTCTTCGCAGCGTTGCTCAAGATGTATGTGCCTTTCGTGAACTTCTCGCCTGCGTCCGTGGACCTGGTGCTGGACGACAGGGACTACTCGCTGGAATCCTATGGGATCCATGGCAGAGTGGTCCATACCCCGGGGCACTCCTCAGGTTCAATGAGCCTGCTCTTGGACTCAGGTCATGCGTTTGTGGGATGCGTGGCTATGAATGGGCTCCCCTTCCGCATTGGACCAGGCATGCCGTGCTTTGGCGATAGCATCAGCGATCTAAGAGAAAGCTGGCGGTTGATCGTCGAGAGCGGTGCCAAGTGGATCTACCCTGCTCACGGCAAGCCGTTTGAAGCGGAGGTGTTGGCGAAACTGCTGCGGGCCGTCTAGCTCTTCTCGGGGAGGGAAGGGGTAGTGAGTGGATCATCGTCGCTGGCAACTGAAGTTCAGCGCCAAGAAAGAAGCGCTGAAGGCCGCCGATTGGGATGCGCTCCACCTGCCGGCGAGGAAGCCCAAGTCCAGCAACTGGAGCGTACACCCTTCTACTGGTCACGGTACAGGCTTCGCTATGCTTCGCAGCTACCCTTCGGCAAGCTCAGGGCGTGGCTCAGGATGCTTTCTTGCTGTCTAGCAGTGGCCTGTATTGACAGGCCAGCCCCTTTGTGGTATACTACCATCAGGGGTGCAGGGCGGGCCTGCACTACTTGACCTCTTCTTCGCAGGGGCTCGCCTTGGGTCCCTCACTTGCCTCGCTTGAAAGGAGGAGCCGCGTGGATTCCTTGATGTTGGTCCTCATTGTTCTGGTCGTCCTTCTTTTGGGTGCTGTTCTGCTGTTGCTGGCTATGCAGTACCTCCAGCTGCGCTCCTCGCAGCGGGATGTGGAGACCGCGGTGATCACGGAGAAGCTCTCCCAGTTGGAGCCGGTCTCCCAGGCAGTGGCCAACATCCAGCAAGGCCTGATGGAGCTGCACGCCTACACCAGGGCCCGGCAGGACCTGGAGCGCCAGACCGCGGACTCCATCCGTCGCTTGGAGATGGTCATCGCGGGCACTCAGACCAAGGGTATAGCCGGGGAGAACATCCTGGAAACGGTGTTCGCCAATCTCCCCCAGGAGTGGCAGGTGCGCAACTTCCGGGTGGGGGACAAGGCCGTGGAGTTCGCCCTGCGTTTGCCCAACAACCTGCTCCTCCCCATCGACTCCAAGTGGCCGGCCACCCATCTCCTGGAGCAGTTCGCCTGCTGCGAGGACCTGGAGGAGCAGCGGCGGCTGAAGGCCCAGATCGAGAAGGCGGTGCTGGACAAAGCCAGGGAGGTGCGCAAGTACATCGACCCCAACGTGACGGTGAACTTCGGCATCGCCGCCGTGCCCGACGCGGTGTACGACCTCTCCGCCGGGGTCCAGGCTGACGTGTTCCAGCTCAACGTGGTGCTCATCGGGTACAGCATGTTCGTGCCCTACCTGCTGCTGGTCTTCCAGACCATTCTGAAGACCTCGCAGAGCATAGACATGCAGCGGCTGGATACGTACCTCAGGAGCGCCGACGAGAACATCCAGACCGCCCAGGGGGAGCTGGAGGGGCGGTTCTCCCGGGCCCTCACCATGCTGACCAACTCGCGGGACGAACTGAGCGTGCTGTTGAGCAAGGTGAGGAGCGGGTTGACCAGCGTGCAGATCAGCGCGGCGAGGGGGACGGCGGCGGAGCTGCCCGAGGGTCGAGCGGATGGTGAGGTAGGGGAGGCGCGTCTGTTCGACACCTATCCAGAAGAGTGAGGACGTTGGGGTGCAGCCCAGCCCAGTACTTTGCGGCGCGTGGGGCAAGGAGGCAGCAGGATGTCGGCGACGTACCGGGTGATCAAGTCATACCAGTCCCCATATACCGCCCCCCTGACCCTGCCCAAGGGAGGGCGGCTGAGGTGGGAGCCCCGGGAGTGCGAGTGGCCGGTGTGGATCTGGTGCACGACTGGTGACGGCGAGAGCCGCTGGGTGCCTGAGCACTGGGTGGAGAAAGAGGGCGAGTTCTGCGTTCTCCAGCGAGACTACACGGCGACGGAGCTGAGCGTGGAAGAAGGCGAGACGGTCACGGTGGTGCTGGTGGAGAACGGCTGGGGTTGGGCCACCAACGAGGGTGGCGAGAGTGGGCGGGTGCCTTTGGTACATCTTGAACCGAAATAGATCGTGAGCGTGCCCATCGACTGGCGCGTCGCCATAGGTACTGGCGGAGTACATAGTGCCAGCCCTAGTCGTTGGGAAGGGAGCCAAGGAGGGCACGAAAGGCCTGGTAGATTCGCTGGTGAGCGATATCCGTAGGCTCTTGTGCCTCGTACTGCTCGAAGACTAGGAGCACCCCTTGGGCGGCGGGGCTGGAGAAGAGGTTCTCAAGGTTAGACCGGAACCTCCGATACCAGGCGCGAGGGTACAGGGAACGTATCTGCCCTATCTCCGTCACTATGCGATCCCGCACATCAGGCAGACCAGCCCAGGTCTCGAAGATGTAGTAGAGGTCCTTTCCTCGGCGCCGGCTGATCCCGCGGGGATGAATCAGTCCTCTGTGGAAGACGTAGGCGCCCGGGATCGGGATGCGCACCGTCAGTTCTCCCACGGAGCCCGCGGCGGCTTCAGGGCTCAAGCGAACGTCAAAGGTATTCTCCAGCAGGATGTTCAAGTACCGAAGGGCCTGTGCAGTCACGCCTTTCTGGATCTGAATAGTGGCCTGTTGGCGACGCCCGGTGAGCGGAGCCAGGAACTCAATAGGCAAAAGATCGCTGTTCGGCGGGCTTTGGTAGATCTGCGCGGCAAGCTCGCTGGGTCCGCCCAGTATCTGTGTATACCCTTCCGCCGCCAGCAGGACGTCGAGGCGCGACCGGTGCCGCACAGTCAGCGGCCCTCTCACCGCGGCATCGAGATCGAAGGTGCGCCTGGCTTCCACGGGCCTCTCGGAGGGCCAGAGCCTGCGGTAGAGATGGGGGACCCACCCGCCGACGAGGACCATGTCTTGAAGGTAGTCTCCTAGAACTGCCAGCGTCGCCAAGAGTTGAGGGTCGGCGTCCACGACGACGTGCACTAGAGGTCCCTCTCAGTGTCAAGATGGGCCAAACGGTTGCGCATCAGGTACTCCGCTTGCTCCCGGCCGCGTATGGGGTAGTTGTAGAGATCTATGTACAACTGTATGTCCGACGCCACCCACACGCCGTTGACCTTCCTGCTGCCATAGAACGCGCCATCTTGGTAGTAGGGCCAGGTCAAGTAGACGTTGCCGCCGGCTTCCGCTGGCCGCAAACCCAGCGCCTCTGTCCACTGGCGCTCAGTCTCGTCCCTCAAAGCGGATGAGTCGATGTAGATGTGGACTTCGTGGAACTCCGAGAAGGGTGCAACCAATGATGCCCCTGCGTGCAAGGTGAGCGCGTACCTGCCCACGTCGTCAGCCGGCACAGAGGCAACTCGAGCGATCACCTGCTGAGGAGTCGGGGCCTCGCAGAAGTATGAACGGGAATGATTTCGCCTCGTGAAGCTGTACGATTCTGCCCAGTCGGCGAGCAGGTCCAAGGGCCTGGAGACGACCGCCCCGTCGCCCACCCTGGCTGCATAGCCGGCGGAGATCAGGCTTTGGAGAACCGCAGATACCCATGCTGGGCTAAGACTCAACTGTCTGGCGAGCTCCCGCACCCGTAGCGGTCGGCCCAAGTTGTCCAGAGCGAACCTTATCACCAGCGAGGCCTTGTCTGAGAAAAGGGAGGATGCTCGCTTGGGCATGCTGGGGGGAGCTCCGTTGCCAACTCTGTCGATGTAGACGCTGTTCCATCTTAGATAACAGTTCCCGGCCAGGTCTACGTAACCTATGCCTTCCGCCTTGCACATGTGTCGCCCTCTCTCTCCCAGATAGGGCACGACCAGAACCGGAAGGCAATCTGGATGTTGCGCGGCGTACTGTTGGAGCTGCGCGATGGTGCCCCGGATTCGCGACGGCTTTCCGGAGGACTCGATTTCTGCAAGGATCGTGATTCTGTTTTGGCCCACCGACAGGACTGCCGCCAAATCCGCAGCCGGCTCGGGGCCGTCTATTCGCACCAGGGAGGCGTCCGGCCCGCACAGCCCGCAGCCAAAGTTCCTGAATAGTTCGGCCTCGATCTCTCTGTGGGTTGGCATCAGTGTTCATCCTCCAACTTGTGCTCAAGCGTCTGTTCGGTCAAAGAGTGATGTTCGTGGCACCGCGAACATTATCTATTCAGCGAACAGATTTGTCAAGCAGGGTTCGTTTCTTGC